>JGI2924J29684_1078688_pt1 | contig 108090 bp, 106 predicted proteins | sample BenlonsequencITS_FD_29684 | JGI IMG/M metagenome (IMG submission 29684)
GAAGATGATTGACTCATGATTTATTTTGAAACTCCTAAGAGTTTCTCTCATTGGCTGTCCTTGTTGTTTAGTTTTCAAAGATCAGGATTTTTGTTTTGGCCCGTTTGGGCCGGAATCACATCTTAGCATTTTCAACTTGCGTTGTCAATACTTTTTTAACCGCCTAGCACTGAGCCTTAACTCTTTGCTCCTTTGGTTTTTGTGATTCTCTTTGGCTGTTTAGGCCGGAGTTGTATCTTAGCATTTCCAACTCTCGTTGTCAATAACTAATTTCAAGCTTCTTGTTTAGTGTTCGGCCTGTTTCTTGGCCGGAAGTACATATTAGCATCTTCATCTTAGGTTGTCAACAACTTGCTTCCCTCGACAGTGAATGCCGTTAAAATGATACTACTCCATTCCATCATTACTAGATTTTAATGAATAATTTTTAGTATAGAAATAATTTTCCAATTGGCATAGAATTAAATCAGTTTATTTTTAGATATATAAATTTGTAGTATTTACAATGAATTGAGGTGTCAAAATATGAGTGCAGGGTTTAATACTGGTCAGTTAGAGAGCTTACCTTATATTTTATTAAGTGACAATATTATTATGGAGTCAGGAGAGAGATTTTTAGAACTTATAGAATACAGCAGGTCTAAAATTGTAAACAAGAGTATAGATTATCTTTACAACCTCTTACGGTTTAACCTAGATCTTACCGATGTAAGTAAAAACCAAAAGAGTTTTTTTATATTTACAAAGAACCTCGAACCAAGAAAGGTAAAGTTAACAATACATACCAACAGCACAGAGAAAATCTTTATTTTCGAGGAAGAACACCGTTCACGAATTGAACAAATGTTTCCCTATCTTGAGCATCAATTTAAATATAACCTTATCGGTACTGCTATATTTCAAGCTGAAGATTTTTTGCTACTAAAAGCCAATCAACTATTCTTGGATTTTCACAATGAACCGTTTAATATACCTGAAAAAAGCATTGGTAAGAGTTTTCATCAGATATGTACCGGTTGGACAGGTAGCAATTCTAATGAAGAATGGCAAAAAGTAGTCGATACAGGAATACCCCTGGTTGACAAGGAATTTGCTTATGCAGGACTTAATAAAGGCACTACCTATTGGGATGTCATCGTTATGCCTATATTAGAAGATGATAAAGTTAAATATCTAATTGAAACAGTTAGAGAAGTAACACAGGACGTTTTGAACCGTAAACAAATAGAAGACCAAAATGCAATAATCCAAAAGCAAAAAGAACAATTGGAAGCTATACTGAACAATATGCAAGAAGCGCTATTTGTCTTTGACAAGGAAAGCAAATACATAATTATGAATAAAATTGCCAAAGAACGCTTTTCAACTTCATTTGATAAAATTGGTGATAGTAATAATGTTACAGAATTTTATGATTTGGAAGGAAACAAAATTCCATTAGAAAATACACCAAATTATCGCGTAAAATGTGGTGAGGTAGTAAAAAATGAGATTTTGACCTTCAAATTAAATGGACAGGAATTTTACTCGATTATAAGCGGAACACCTGTCTTTGATAAGAACGGAGACTTTTTATATGGAGTAATCAGTAGCCGTAACATAACAGAATTAATAAAACGGAAAAAAGATGTAGAACTGCAGAAGGAGCAATTAGATAAGCTATATAAAGCAAGTAAGAAAACGGAACAGGAATTGAAAAATCAGAAAGAAGAATTGGAAGTTATCATTGATAACATGTCTGAAGGGTTAACAGTAGTTGATAAATACGGAAAATATATAAGAGTTAATAAGAAAGTTAAAGAGTATACACGAAAGGCAACTACTCTAAAAAACACAGTAAATAATATTGGCAAATCATTAGACATGGGTGAAAAATATTATAATGCTGCTGGCATCCCTCTTTCCCTTGAAGATTTTCCGGCTGCTAAAGTAATAAGAGGAGAAAAGGTTGAAAACCAAAGGGTAATTACAAAACGTGGGGATAATACCTCTTATTTTGATTTTAATGCAAATCCTATTTTTGATGACAAAGGTGAAGTTAGATTAGGCATTATTCACAACCGCGATGTAACGGAAAAGGTGAAAAATGAAAACATAATTAAAAAACAGAAAGAAATGCTTGAGGCTGTCCTTGAAAATATGAATGACGCCGTCGCAATTTATGATAATAAAGGTAATGGTATTCTAATAAATGCTGAAGCACGCAGGATGTACCCTGATGTAAGCACCGAGACTAAATACGAGCTTATTCACAATGGCTACGTGTGTTTTGATTTAGAAAATAACATTATACCTGTAGAAAACCTTCCGACAAGAAGAGTATTTAAAAATGAAAGGATAAGGAATGAAAGAATTATAGTAAAATACCCTTATAAGAGCATATTTGTAGAAATAAATGCTGTTCCTGTTTTTGATGATGCAAATAACTTGATATTAGCAGTAGTGACCCACCATGACATTTCACAAGTGGTGCAATACGAGGAAAAGATAAAAGAACAAAAAGAATTACTTGAAGTAGAATTATCAGACACCAAACTTCTTCAAAGTGTAAGCATCGAACTTCTCCGTGAAAATAATGTTTTGACACTCTATGAGAAGATTATTGATGCCGCAATGCAAATAATGCATTCACAATATGCGAGTTTGCAGATAGTACATACTGAACCGGGTAAAAGTGATAAACTTCAACTGTTGGCTTTCTGCGGATTTAAACCGGATGCGGCAAAGCTGTGGGAATGGTTAGACTCTAAATCTGCCTGTACTACCTGCTGTGAAGCTTTGCGTACAGGTCTACGTATCATAGCGCCAAATGTACAGGAATTCGGTTTCATGATTGGTACAAAAGACCAAGCCATGTACCTGCAAACAGGTATTAACGCCGTCCAGTCTACTCCCTTGCGCTCACGCAGCGGGAGACTGATAGGTATAATTTCCACTCACTGGAACGAAACTCATGAGCCAACAGAACGTGAATTGAGACATCTTGATGTATTGGCACGGCAGGTTGCTGACTTAATTGAGCAAAAGCAGGCTGAAGAAAAAATCAGATGGAATATTGAAAAAGCAGAAATCCTTTACGAAGTTACCGGAAAGCTTCTTGCGAGTGACCGGCCACAGGAGATAGTCGAGGAGCTTTGCCTTCGTATTATGAAGTTTCTTAAGTGTGATGCTTTTTTCAATTACCTAATTGATGAAGAAAAAATGTGTCTACATCTTAATGCCTGTGCCGGAATTCCAAAAGAGATCGCCCAGGAAATTGAGTCGCTGGATTACGGTGTTGCAGTCTGTGGCTGTGTAGCAAGAGATGGATGCAGGATAGTGGCGGAGAATATTCAGTCCTCACCTGACATTAGGACTGAACTTGTAAAGTCCTTTGGAATAAGAGCATATGCTTGTCATCCTCTTATGGACCAGCAAAAGATTATTGGTACGCTTTCATTTGGTACAAAATCTAAAGATAGCTTCGATGAAGATGAACTTGCTCTTATGAAGGCGGTTGTTGACCAGGTTGCTATTTCAATGAACAGAATAAAAACAGAGGAAGTATTAAGAAGCCAGCAGCAACTCATGATAAAGGTTGAAAGAGAGAAGAATGAAGCACTTGAAAAGGCAATTAAGATGAAGGATGAGTTTCTTGGAACTATCAGCCATGAGTTCAGGACTCCCTTAAATGTAATCAATGCTGCTTTACAAGTCATCGAAAATCTATATGGTGATCACTTACATGATAAGGTCAAAAAACACCTGCAAAAAATCAAAGTTAATACCTACCGACAAATGCGTTTAGTCAGTAATCTTCTGGACATCACGAGGTATAATGCCGGTCATTTAAAAATGGCTTTAGAGAACCGGGATATCATCTTTATTTCCAATGCGATTATTAAATCCGTGGAGAGTATAGCCAAGGAAAAAGGAATACAATTAATATTTTCTACAGACAACGACTGCTTAGAAATGGCTATAGATGAGGAAAAATATGAACGTATTCTCTTAAACCTTTTATCAAACGCTATTAAGTTTACACCTAAAGGGAAATCAATATGGGTTAATATCTCAAGCCAAAATGAAAAGGCCGTTATAATGGTTAAAGACGAGGGCGTGGGCATCCCGAAAAATAAACAGAAGCTAATATTTGAACGTTTCGGACAGGTAGATAATTCCCTTACAAGACAAGCCGAAGGCACAGGAATCGGCCTCTCGTTAGTCAAAACATTGGTTAAAGGCATGGGCGGTAAGATCAATGTTTTTAGTGAAATAGGCAAAGGCAGTACGTTTAAGGTTATATTGCCAATTAATCAAATAAACGACAAAGGACAAGGAAAGCTAATTATTGTACCCGATGATAGCCGGGTATTAAAAGCAATTGCAATAGAGTTCTCTGATTTATACTTAGACTAAAATACAAAATTTGTTTAAAATAAGTTGCTTTTCAACAATAATCAATAAATTGCTAGGAATATTAGGTTTTCAACAGAACAATCCTGTCATTTAAACCTCTTATGTAGAAAACCTTGTCTTAATCGAAAACTTGAGAATAGGTTGTCTAATATTTATAATTACTAATGGGCAATAAACCTACACAAAGGAGTATTTGTATTTATGAATATTAACAAAATCAATGTATTGATTGCAGACGATAATCGGGCTTTTAATGAATTGTTGTGTGAATACCTTGACTGTCAAAATGAAATTATTGTAGTAGGTACTGCATTCGATGGTCTTGATGCAGTTGACTTAATCATAAAGGAAGAACCTGACGTTGTTGTGCTTGATATAATTATGCCTAAACTTGACGGGGTTGGCGTTATTAATAAAATAAATTCTGCAAAAATAAATAGAAAGCCACAATTTATCATGCTATCAGCCATGGGAGATGAAAATATTACTCAACAAGCACTTGATTTAGGGGCAAAATATTTCATACAAAAACCTTTCGATATGGATACCCTGGTTAATAAAATTCGTGAACTATTATATGACAAGCAATTAGAAGTAAGCGCATAGCACTATTCCTAAATCGGACATTGAAAGAAAAAGAATGGATCTGCTCGCAAAGGCATGAACTGAATGCTCCCGAAAGATCCATTCTTCTTTATTGATTTGGCTCAATTATATCTGCTACCCGGCTGACAATTAATTAACAGCCGTATTCATCTCCTCGTTTTGCTCTACATGATCATTTATGTAACGTATAAAAACACGGCGACAAAAATTTGTAATTTACTTATAGTTTCTTAATGCAGCTTTAACCCTGGCGAGAATTTCATTTTTCAAATCAAGGGGTTCCAGTACTATTGCTGCTGAGCCAAAACCAAGAATCCAGACAGAAAACTCATTTTTTCCTATAATAGTATCCTCATACAATAGGCTTGCACCGCCATTTTCGACCGTTAATTGACATTGACGATGGGCGACATCCTTACGCACTTTGTTAAACGTTTGAGACCTGTTGAGGAATCGAACTTTAACTTTAAAGGGATCGCCAAATTCTATCCCCCAGCGAGGAGCTAACTCGTCTTTAAGAGAAAAATCCGCAGGATAAATGAAGGATTTAGAAAGTTCCTCGAGGTCGTTAATTTTACTCACATTAAAGGTCTTGATAAGGCTGTCATTGACCGCTGCAAGATACCACTGCCTTAAGCGGGAATAATACACTAAGCCCAAGGGGGTTGCTGTCATGGGAAGAGAATTATAAGTAAAGCCGATTTGCAGATGCTTAGAAATCGCCTGTTCAAGCAAAATTAACACCTCACTGTCGACCTCGGCAGCGGTCGTCATATTTCCTTTAACATAGCGGAATGTTCCCTGGCTATCTAAATCAAGGCTGTGGAGGATCTTTTGCCTTAAGGAGAGAAGTTTGGGACGCTTTTCCTCGCTGTTGACCGAGCTTAGAACCTGTAGGGCTTCACCTACCGTCAAATGAAGAGGACTATGTTTTCTGTTATAGGTATCCAGATAAAACTTGGTCTCCGGAGCAACTTCGCCGTCTATGTCATCCAGATAGTCAGCAGGCCCGCTGTTCTCGTCTTGATCTGTATAAAGCGGAATATGATTTGCCGCAGCCAGCATGATAGTTTCCAAATCGTTTTTAATCATTGACCAGGGCACTGCACAGGCCTCAGCAATTTTTTGTCCGGTAATACCGGGCTCCGCCTCGATCAAAGCAAGGATTCTTTCTGTGTGTAGATGGGGATCCATTTTAATCACCCTCCATAATTTTCAATCATCTGCTCCAGATCTTTGATCACTGCTTCACGCAATTCAAGTGGTTCGAGAACTTCTGCTCCTTGACCGAAGCTTCTCAACCAGACAGCCAATTCCCCCAGCCCGTCCACCATATCTTCCATAATCATTCCATCATCATCTTCTCGTAAAACACAGGTTTCCCGGAAACTGAGTTCTGCCTTCACTCGGATAATGGTTGAATAGTAATTATGAAAGCGGATGACTACTTTTGCTGGTTTTCCGCTTCGGTAAACTCCCCAAGAGTACTTGTACCACTCTCCTAAATCAAAACCCGTCGGTCTGGAAAAATTTCCGCCTAGTTCTTTGATCGTCAGAATCTTATCAACGGCGTAAGTTTTTATGTATCCTTCCTGGCCATTATCTTGGGCCGCTAAATACCAGTTATCTAACCCCCAGTGATACATAATACCGAGAGGATTTAGTTCCAACTCGGATACTTCGCCCTCATTTTTACGATAAAGTATCAAGATTCTTTTACAAGACCGGGCACATTCCTCTAACCGCTGACAGAAATGGCTGCGCCTTAAATCTTCGATGGGCCTGCGGCCATGAACAATAACCATATCCTGATCATTTTTCGGTATATTTAAAGAAATATGAAGCTTGGCTGTTAACGATTTAACCTCATCCTTAAGAGGAGACATCTCTTGCTGCACGGCCAAGTGTTCAAATAATAAGCTCTTCTCCGCAGTGTCTAATTGGATAGGCGGGATCACGAAGTTGGCGTTAAATGCATAGTTCCCTTGACTATTGCTTATAAGCTGTCGTTGAAGCAGTTCTTTTAGATCTCGACCTATAGTTTTCTCATTTTTATGGTCATTAAAGCGGGAGTAAATCTCCGTCACCTTTACCCCGTTTGGATAAGCGCTGATAAATCGCAGAATTTCCATTTGCCGGAGAGTTGCCTCTTTGATATTAAAACCATCCCAACCAGTTTGCTGCAAAAAGATGCGTCCTTGACTATCATAGGTAAAAATACAACCTCGTGTTTCCATCTCCGTTAAATTACGATTTAAAGTGATTTGACTAACCCCCAAGAAATCTGCCAAGGTTTTAACGGTATACTCCCACGGTGCAAAGGCCAGAGTCTTAATCAATTTATATTGAAGATCAGCCTTACCCATTTTGTCACCTCAATTTTTTGTTTAGTGTAATTGTTCTACCTCTGGTAGTCTTTTCCTGCATAACAAACTTTAAACTTACTTACAAACTGAATAAAGAAACCTCTGCTTAATGCCGAGTCTTGGCGAGAGTACACAGAGCTGGTGAACTCTTCAAGCGCCATGATACCCTTCCTCCGCTCCATCGTAAAACCCTTAAACTTATGTTTGCGAACTGTGTACTGCAGCTGTTACATAACCGCCATTACGATCGGGACTCCACCTGGGCATAATCCGTATCGTCAATACCCCATAATATTAAAAGTGTATAAGAAAATTGCGGTTAATGGCATCTTTTAGATAAATTTCATAGATAATAAAAAAAGAGAGGAGGAGTTTATTATGCTCGCTACTCTCTTCTTTGTTATTGCAGTTGTAATACGACTATTTTATCTTTCTGAAAGAAATAATTCTTCCTTCTGTTTATAAAAAATACATAAGTGTTATGAAATCCTCTAGGGTTTCGATTGTTACCCCTGAATATTATTACGTCAATCCCTATCTCTCTAGATATTTTGCGCTCATATTTTTTCCAAGATTTATCTTCCAAAACTTCACGATATAGTCTAGAGTGACTATATCATGAAATTTTAATTCAAGATAGATTTGATTCTAGATCCTTTCTCCCCTTTGAATAGGACTAGAGACCATAAATACCCGCCGAATACCTTTGCTACAAATTGGCCTAATACTATCCAAGGTATGAAACTGCCAAAGGCAATAGTCGGAAAGGCAATTGAATCTACAGCAGATGATATAATATTAGAACCATTGACTTTTAAGAAACGTGAGTGATTCTTTAATAGTTGATAAACTACTGTATCGGTAAAGCCTGTTAATAGGAAAGCAATCAAAGATGCAATAGCAATTCGGCCGGCTCCTTGATTTAATAAAAAAGAGATTACTGCACCAGTAGATATCAAAAGTGCCATCTTTAACCAAAGATTCTTATGATTCCACCGCTCGTGCAATGCGTCCCTAGAAACGAGATCAAAGGCGATTAATAAAAAGGCATTTATGGGGGTAGAGACAGGGCCAAAATAAGCAACCGATAAATTTGCTAAAACATTAGCTGTTAAATAAGCTAGAACCATAAACATATGTTAAACACACTCCCTCAAATCATTAATTGATTTGTTCAGCTTAGAAGTTCATAACTAGAAAAAGTCCCTTGTATGAATTCAGGGACTTTTTCCAGTTAAAGAACAAATTACTCAAAAAGCTTGTCCAATCCGTTTTCCGTTAATAAGTACCCTCTAAGTCTTTTTATTTCAATAAGTTACTTCATTCTAACACGAAATTCATTATGATAGAAATAGAGGGGTTACTAAACTTATATATGGCACACTAGCCTCCTCGATTAAATTTGGAAACTTGTTAAAACAACGTAAAAACCTCTAACAATCTACACTAGTTCAGTAGGTATAGATGAATCTGTTGCCACATTAATTTCGGGCACTTCATTTGCTGCGAATTATATTATGCATGTAAAATACTAGAAATTTCAAATCCTCCCGGCCTGATCTCTTCCTTCACTTCCTCGATTCAAAACATTATAAAATGCAATTCTGCAATAAAATAGATTAGATATAGTTGCTACCGATAAAAACTTACGCACACGTCATGCCAGAGGTAAAAGTCACAGTTGCAATAAATATGAATGGTTACTTGAGAAGATAAAAAAAATCCCCCCCAAAAGGGAGGAATCCAGTTAAAAAGCTAATTAAAAACAGTTGCAGTAGTTTAATGTTTTTGTCATATTTCCAAAAGGCTGAAAGCCTTGATATTACTGGTCGGAGCGACACGATTTGAACGTGCGACCTCTACCACCCCAAGGTAGCGCTCTACCAAGCTGAGCCACGCCCCGACTTACACCCCTCTTTCGAAGGCTTTTATAGGATACCATATTAGAACTAAAATCGCAACCCCTAAGTTTACCCCATATTGCCCGATGACTTAATTATTTTCTCTAATTATATAACCTCCCCTAACTTAGCCTCTGGAATGTTAGGTTGGTTCGTTAAAATTTGTTTTGCGTTTTCCCAATAAAAGCCGTCATACCTTCTCTTGGGTTCTGTTATTAAGCCTTGCGCCTGACTACTTCTCCTTTTCACCTCCGCCTACCACACATAAAGCGTTTATATTAAAGAGATATTTCGAATATACCGTTTGCAACATTCATGCAACTATAATATAACTGTGTCAGTTTGCAGCAACTCCAGAATTTTTTTTATTAAATAAAAAACATCCAGAATGAAGGATGTTTTTTACAAAATACTTATTACGAACTTCCATTATATCAAGGCTTAAGTTTTTAACTAATTATTAAGTTTCTTAAAGTTTACTTTGGGCTTGCTAATTATCGCAAAGTCTAGACTTTGCAAGGTTTTACGGTTAGTGTCTTAATAAATATGTGCATAAAAAAACAGCCTTTGACGTCAAAAACCGTGCACATAGAGTAAATCAAATGGTGCATCGATGCACCATTTGCCCTCTCGGTTTGGACAAAATGCGAATCCATCGGCCTCTGGTTGCAAGCCCTCCTAAATCTCCCTTTTTAAAGATGGCAATTCATTAGTTTTCTGAACACTGATAAACAACCCTTAAGTCTGCCCGATTACCTCAATTTTTCTTACTCCAACAATTTCCCCCAACCCAGCTAAAAGGTTTTCTGGAGTATCTGCCAAACCTGCAGTTTCTATAGAAATTGAGACATTGGCAACACCTTGCAGAGGAATTCCCTGATTAATCGTCAGGACATTACCCTTTACAGAGGCAATGAAGTTAAGTACATGAGAAAGCACTCCTGCTTTATCCTCCAGAATTAAGGAAATAGTAATAATTCTTTCGCGGCTAGCCTCATAAAAAGGGAATACGCCATCCTTATATTTATAGAAAGCACTTCGACTAAGCCCTACACGTTCAACAGCATCGTTAATAGTATCGGCATCTCCTTTTACAAGGAGTTCTTTCACCTGTGCAGTCTTTAAAATGGCTTCCGGCAAAATACTTTTACTGACAATAAGAAACTCATTTGTCTTGCCAGCCACCTAATCTCTCCTATCTATTCCCACAATCCTTTTTTGTTATGTCATAGATATTATATTCTAATTTGCGTGAGCTTTGCAATAATAAATGGACATTTAACTCGATGGGTTGATTTTCAAACTTGTGAGTCAAATAGCTACTGATCATTATACTAAATAGTAACCGTTCATTATACTATTACCACTAAAACCAATGCCGCAATAATCCCTACTATTAACCAATAGTCTAAGCGAGATAAGGCCAGCTCGTGCAGGTAGGTACGGTGACCAGGCTGATATCCTCGAGCTTCCATGGCATCCACTAACTCATCACAACGGCGGAAGACGTTGACCGCCAGAGGGATTGCTAGATAACCAATTGCCCTAATTTTTCCGCTTAATCGACGAGGGTTAAAATTAGCTCCTCGACTTAACTGAGCTTGACTAATACTGTTCATTTCATCCAGCAACGTTGGCATAAACCTTAAGGCAAGTGATATCAGCATGGCAATATCATGAGATGATATTCCTACAATTCTTACAGGTCTTAACAGTCGTTCCAAACCCATAGTAATCCCAGATTGGCTGGTAGTCATGGTCAAAATAGCTGCTGCCACAACTAACAAAAGAAACTTCCAAATCTGTAAAATTCCCAGGTTTAAACCCTCGTAACTTATCTGTAGTAGTCCTATAGGAAAAGGTGGTATGGGACGACCTGGAGTAAAGAAGATATACATCAAGAATAGCAGGATAAAGAAGGGGAGTACAGGATAAACAGTTTTTAGAACTGACCTAAGGGATAAACGGCCAAGTAACGAGATAACTAGGGTAATCATACTGACTACTAGGAGGCCAAAAAAATTCACTTTAAATATTATTATGCTTAATGCTATAACCGCTATGAGTTTAACCCGAGGATCTCGATCGTGCACAGGTGATTCCCGATATGCGTATCCTGGCCTAAGCATTTTCATCCCCCTCCAGGGTTAAAGATGCCTGGCTTGAGCCCCTAAGCTGTTCTAGTAAGGAAGTTATTTCTTCAATCGCAGCGTCAATTGTAAAGACACTTGAACTCACGTTTAAACCGTTTTCTTGGAGCCGCCACATCAACTCAGTAATAATAGGGGGAGCCAGGCCCAGGGACTTAAGCCAAGACACTCGGTTCAATATCTGATCAGGACTTCCATCGGCAACCAATTCACCCTTATCCATCACCAGCACTCGCTCGGCAAGAGCTGCCTCTTCCATGCTGTGGGTGACGTGAACGATACAAATCCCTCGGCTATTTAACTCCCGTAATAATTTTAAAACCATTGTTCTGGCTTCTGGATCCAGAGAAGCAGTGGGCTCATCGAGAACTATAACTTTAGGCTCCATAGCCAACAGACCTGCTAACGCCAGAAGATGTTTCTGTCCTCCAGAAAGACTATGGGGAGAGTGACTTCGCATTGCAGTCAGGCCTACTATCGCAAGTGCCTGATCAACTCGTCTGCGCACTTCTTGAGTTGGTAGACCGAGGTTACCCGGCCCGAAGGCAACGTCTTCCTCAACGCTCATTCCGACAATTTGATTATCAGCATTTTGAAAGGCCATACCTACACGGCGCCGTATTTCTAAAAGGCGTTTCGAGTCATTGGTAGGGAACTCATCAACTTGTACCTCGCCGGATGTTGGTATCAACAAGGCATTGAAATGCCTTATGAGAGTAGTCTTGCCACAGCCGTTGGGGCCGATAATAGCTATGTATTCACCTTGATCTATTAGTAGATTTATTTCTTTTAGAGCAGGTTGTCGACTTTTTTCATAAGCGTGGGTCAGGTTATGAACCCTAATCAAATTTTTCATGTCCTAACAATTCCCTATCGTTTGATAACTTTTCGTAATTTAGAGGCAATTAGAACTGTGGCAATTAACTTGAGCAAGTCACCAATAATAAAGGGTACTACTCCTACCATCAGGGCCTTGGCTATAGATAAGTGCGCCACTAACGCAAGCTGGGTAACCCCAAAAGCATAGATCACTAAATTGCCCACAACCAGAGAAAATCCCGTCCAGGCAATACCCGGTTCCTTTTTGAATTCTACAAGTTTGCCGATGATGAATGCGCCCACAATAAAGCCTATAAGATAACCACCTGAAGGCCCCAATAGTGTTCCAAGACCAGCTTTTCCACCGGCAAAGACAGGTAATCCGATAATACCCAAAAGTACGTAGACAATCTGGCTCAATGCACCTGTATATCCACCCAAAACTATCCCCGCCAAACCTGTAAAAAGAGTTTGCAGTGTAATGGGCAGAGGTTGCAAGGGAATGACTATTAATGCGCCGATTGCTGTCAAAGCTCCAAACATAGCAGCGTAAACCATTCGCCGAATAGGACTATTAGTTTTAACCATCTCTTTAATCCCTCTTTCTCGTTCTTTCTCGTTTCATTTTTTCTTTCGAATTAAGATTGAATTAATTCATAACGGCCCTAGAGGCCTTCCCATACGTGATAGAGGACTTACGACAGAAAACTTCCTGTCGCAAGTCCCCTATCACTTAGAAGCATATTTATTAGCAAGGTGATGTTGCAATAAGTATAATGTTATCAATTTCTATTGTCAACCACATTCATGCAATTAGGTTTACATATATTCTAACTCTTGATTTAGCTACTGTACCAGTGTTCTCACTCCTGATGGCTAGTGACAAGGGGTAGCCCGCACATATCCCCTTGTCACAGTGTGGAAAGAATTTACTCCCCCTAATTCTTTGCCAAGCTCGAACTTACCATCACTCCATCAAGATCTTAAAATTGACACTGCCCAAATTAATGCCTAAAATAATAGAGCCTATGGGATTTGATCTCCATACGCCCTTATTGAGCCCTTAAATGCTCCCAACCTTTACTTTTTAAAATCAATCCGAAAGTCAAAGTAACTCTAGAACACTTTTCTCGCCATCCGATTATTCTATTGCGCCTTTAAAAAAACTAAAATTGACTTTCCCTTTATATAAATAACACCGGTTCTTTTCTTGAGGCAAATTCAACCTCTAATTCGTATTTATGTCTTAAATAGTCTTCACTGTCATAATACTTCGCTTGAAAAGGACACTTTTTAATGCATGCTCCACATTTGATACAAATACCGTTCAATTTAGAGACATCCTCCTGATCAATCGAGCCCATCGGACATATTTGCACACAAAGCTTACAATTAGTGCAATCACTGTTAGTTTTCGGGGTAACCTTTCTTATATCTACAGGCCGCCCCTCTTTATCTTTTGGCATGTAATAGCTTTTATAGTCTGAGTTTCCTTTTACAACTAATGCTTGAAAATTATCTCCTGTGGTTATCTTGTTATATATTTGTCTGGCAAAATCCCTTACTATTATCAAATCTCTATCATCAGGTCGATCTTTGGCAAGGGTTCTTGAAAATGAGTGCTCCCCGATAAATGCCGCACCGGCAATGGGTTTAAAGCCGTTTAGTTCGAGAATATCTTTCAGTTCAATTAAGGCATCGTCATAATTTCTGTTTCCATAAACAACTACAGGAACCGCTAAGGCACCATTTCCTTTTATAGTGTTCAGATATTTTAAGAGTACATTGGGAACTCTTCCGGCATAGACCGGAACTCCTAAGACAACTACATCTTCTTGTGTAAAGGAGATTAATTGTTTCCTTAGTTTAGGTAAAGTAAAATCAATATAGTTAATTACTCTTCCATCATCAAGGTTTTCAGAGATTTTTTCTGCAATACCAGACACAATCTTTTTAGTAGTACCTGTGGGACTAAAGTACATTGCATTAATTTGCTTATTCAAAACATCTGCCCCCTTATTAAAAACATAACTAATTATACCTCTTTCCAAAGGTCATTGTTACATAATTCTAAATATTTTTTTATTAACTCTAAACTAAAAGAACGTTCGATTTGCAGTCTTATGAACCGCACTTCAAACGTTCTTTTAGTTTAAATACACTTAGATCCCGATAATTTTCGATCGTTTAAATAATAATACAAATCAGACCACCACTGCCATCGTTAACTATCCTTTGTAAAGTGTCTTGGAGCTTGTTCTGAGCATTTTCTGGCATTTTATAAAGTTTGTTCTGAATTCCCTCCCGAACTAAGTCGTGGAGAGACTTGCCGAAAATGTTGGATTGCCAAACCTTCTTAGGATCACTTTCAAATTCGTCCAGCATATACTTCACGAGTTCTTCAGCTTGTTTCTCTGTACCAATCAAAGGGGTAATTTCGGTAGTTACATCCGCTCTAATAATATGCAGTGACGGAGCACTTGCCTTAAGTTTAATACCATAATGTCCCCCTTGCTTTACCAGTTCCGGCTCATCAAGGAACATTTCTTCAAGTTGAGGCGTGACTACACCATAGCCGTTGACACGAACCTCTTCTATTGCTTCCGATAGTTTATCCCATTCTTTCTTGCCTTTACTATAGTCTAAGACCAAGCGCAGCAGAGAATGATCCCCTTCGATCTCAATTCCTGTAAGATCTTGCAGAACAGTCTTAAAGAGCCCATCAACAGCCGTAATTTCCACATTGGCGACTCCATTACCCAGGTTCATCTCTTTTAGTAGAACATCCTGAGCATATTGGCATTCCGTCAAGGCATCTAAAGCCTGATCAATATCACGTAGACGTCTTACACCGTCGATTGCTTTGCGAACAGAATCTTCGAAAGCTGCACGGACTCCGTGAGTGGGTTCAAGTTCTTCAACCCACTTTGGCAGGTCGATATTTACTTCTGCCACAGGGAATTCATAAAGTACTTCTTCTAAAATCTGAGTCAGATCTTCTTGGGTCATATCATGACAATTGACTGGAATAACAGGTAACCCATAGTTTTCCTCAAGTGAGCGGCACAATTCCAGGGTGGTTTCTGCATAGGGGCGAGTCGTATTTAGCACTACGACAAAAGGTTTCCCTAATTGACGAAGCTCAGAGATAACACGCTCTTCTGCATCCAGGTATGCTTCTCTGGGAATATCCGTTATGGATCCATCTGTTGTTATTACAACCCCTATTGTAGCATGATCAGAAATAACCTTTCGTGTGCCCATTTCAGCAGCATCTTGGAAGGACATTGGCTCATCGCTCCATGACGTTTTCATCATGCGAGGCTCTTCCCCATCTTCCGATTCGTAACCTAAAGCACCTTCCACACTATACCCTACACAGTCCACTAGGCGGACATTCATATGAATTGAATCTTTAACAATGATTTCCACCGATTCTGATGGAATAAACTTTGGTTCAGTTGTCGTAATCATTCTACCGGTCCCGCTTTGAGGCAGTTCATCCTTTGCTCGTTCCCGCTCGAAGGCATCTTGGATGTTGGGTAGAACTAGGAGGTCCATGAATCGTTTGATAAAGGTGGACTTTCCCGTACGTACTGGCCCAACAACACCGAGGTAGATATCGCCCCCAGTTCGCTCCGCGATATCTCTAAAAATGTCTAATTTTTCCATTAGTATTATTTCCCTCCCTTTTGAATGCTGTCCCAAAATTTGGGGAAGGGCCTCCACCTTATCTCCCCTTCCACCTCCCTGTAGCGCGTGGATTCCCATTACTGGACTAGCACATTAAGCAGTATAAGTATATTGGCCATTTTGAGTAAATATGACTACATAACAAAAAACGTAGAAAAGGCTTTTAAAACAACCTCTTCTACGTCTATGTTCCTAATCACGAAAATATGTATGCTATTTTAGCTTTAACTTAACCAATTCATCTCTAAAACTTCTTCAAGTTCATGACGTTTACCCCGCAGCATTAAGTCCGAAACTGCCACTTTGGCATCAGCATTTTCAAACAAGACTTTATAAGCCTGTTCTGTAATGGGCATGGGAATGTTATTTTCAATACCTAGGTTATGGGCAATTCGAGTTGCCCTAACTCCTTCAACAACCATCCCTACCTCTCTAAGAACAGTATCTAAAGCCTTGCCTTGACCCAGGGCGACACCCGCTCGACGATTACGACTATGCGGACTGGTACAGGTTACAATGAGATCTCCAACTCCTGACAATCCGGCGAAGGTCAGCGGATTTCCACCCAAGGCTACTCCTAAGCGGGCAATTTCTGCCAATCCCCGGGTCATCAGAGCTGCTTTAGTATTATCTCCAAAACCTAAACCCTCAGCAATCCCTGTGCATAAGGCAATGACGTTCTTTAAGGCCCCGCCAAGTTCAACTCCGATAACGTCAGGGTTAGTGTAAACTCTAAAGCTTGGGGTCATCATCATATCTTGAACTGCTTTAGCAGTCTCGACCTCTGAGGCCACTACCACTGTTGTCGGCATATCCCTGCCCACTTCTTCCGCATGACTTGGGCCTGACAAAACTGCAACCGGGTTATTAGGAAGCTCTTCAATTAACACTTGAGAAAGGCGAAGGTGAGTCCCTTCCTCCATCCCTTTGGCAGTATTGACCACAATACATCCCTCACTCAAGTAAGGTCTTACCAAGCAAGCAGCCTCCCGAACGCCATGAGAGGGCACGCTAAAAACAACCATTTCCGCCTTAAGCAATGTGAGATCCGTGGTCGGCAACAGCCCTGAAGGCAACGCAACACCAGGTAAATAACGCTTATTTTCGCGCTGCCTTTTCATTTCTTCCATTTCATCCGCATGACGACCAATAAGCGCAACCTCATGACCCGCTTTGGCTAATAAAACCGCTAAAGCACTCCCCCAACTTCCAGCCCCATAAACAGCAATTTTCGGCATCTAATCCCCCCTAATCGATGTTCGTGGTTCGATGTTCGTAGTTCGAATCGATTCGACCAAGTTCGTTTACCCTTGAACCCTGATCGAACATTCGAACTCTGACAAGAATCCCAATCATCGAGCATCGCGCCTTTAATGTTCAAACTGATACCTTAGACTTCAGTCTATCAAGCCTCGAACTTCGAGCCTCGCTATTTCTTTGTTCCAAATTTATGCTCGGTTCCTTGTAATACTCGCTTAAAATTACTCCGATGGAGAACTAAAACTGCAAAAACAGCAACAACCGCAAAAACCCGATAGGCAATGGGTTGGGGAAATACGAAGACCAGAATTAGAACCGTAAGTGCACCGGTGACCGAACCCATGGAAACATAGCGAGTGATCCAAACAACCAGGACAAAGACTGTAATTGCAATCAAAGTGACTTTTGGCATTAATACAGTAACAATCCCGAATCCGGCAGCAACCCCTTTTCCACTGGGTCGAAAGCCGAAAAGCGGATTCCAGCTATGCCCTGCCATTGCCAGCAACCCGCCAACAATTCCCCCCCAAGGTTCAAAGCCAAAAGCCCATAAACCCAAGTAGGCAGATAAAGCACCTTTCAAAAAATCACCAAGAAGCACCATGATGCCAAGTTTTGCTCCTAAGAGTCTGAAGGCGTTTGTTGTGCCAATATTTCCGCTACCATGCCGACGTACGTCAATTCCCTTATACGCGCCTGCTAAATACGCAAAGGGAATGGCACCTAAGCAATACGCCAAGATAAAAATAAGGTAACGTGACATCAAAAGACCTACTCCTTTTCTTCATCTTTTTGTCGAATTACAATTCGGATCGGAGTACCCTCAAATCCAAAGTGCTTCCGCATCTGATTCTCTAGATATCGTTTGTAGGAAAAATGCATTAGTTCCGGATCATTAACAAAGAAAACAAAGGTTGGCGGTTTAACCCCTACTTGAGTTATATATCTGATTTTCAGTCGTCTGCCTTTATCAGTTGGAGGAGGATTGAGGTGCACCCATTCTCTCAGTAAAGTATTCAAGGTTGCCGTAGTTACACGCGTTGAATTTTGCTCCACCACAAAATCTACCAGGTCTAAAATTTTGTTAACTCTTTGTCCTGTTTTCGCGGAGATAAACATTGTTGGTGCATACTGTAAAAATCCCAGTTCTTCGCGAATCGACTTTTCAAATTTATTAATGGTCTTTTCATCTTTTTCCACGAGATCCCACTTATTGACGACTAAAATTATGGCCTTACCAGCTTCTTCGGCATACCCGGCGATTTTTTTATCCTGCTCTGTAACCCCATCCACAGCATCAATAAGCATGAGAATCGCATCTGAACGATCAACAGCACGAAGTGATCGTACCACACTATATTGCTCTGTCAGCTCTTCTATGCGTGATTTGCGCCGCATTCCCGCAGTATCTATAAGGATATAATGCTTGCCCTCGTGTTCAAAGGGAGTGTCTATAGCATCCCGGGTAGTGCCGGGGATGTTACTGACAATTACTCGTTCTCTTCCTAACAGAGTGTTGACCAAAGAGGACTTGCCAACATTTGGTCGTCCAATAACTGAAATACGAATAACATCCGGGTCAAACTCATCATCATTATTCTCTGGAAGATGTGAAATGACTAAATCAAGCAAATCTCCTGTGTTCATGCCATGAACCGCGGAGATAGGAATTGCTTCTCCTAACCCGAAACTTAAAAACTCATATAATTGGCCCTCTATCTTTGTGAAATCTTCGACTTTATTCGCTGCCAATAATACAGGCTTACCCGAACGGCGTAATGTTCGAGCAATCAACTCATCCTCGGGGGTTGGAGAGATCTGAGCGTCCACTACAAATATTACGACATCTGCTTCCTCCATAGCAATTTCCGCCTGCCGCCTCATCTGAGATGAAATCGGTGTACCCTCATCTTTAAACTCAATTCCGCCGGTATCAATTAAGGCAAACTTTCTCCCTAGCCATTCAGCATCACGATAAAGGCGGTCTCGTGTTACTCCGGGCATATTTTCAACAATAGCTACCAGTCCGCCCGTTATTCGGTTAAATAATGTAGATTTACCCACATTCGGCCGCCCGACTATGGCTACAATAGGTTTACTCAATGCTTTCTACCTCCAATGAATATCCAATAACATTTTCCAAAAATGCAAAACCATCGTTTTCAACAATGCGCACCTTGCCATTGACCTGCTGTTCTAACCACTCGACACTTAAATCGTCAAGAAAGATGTCCTCATCAGCCTTGAGCATTGTACGAGGTATCAGAAATTCTTCTCCTTGCAGATCCCCCAACTGCTGAGCAATATCTCGGGCTGTCAGAAGTCCTGCAGCAGTGACGGACAACCCAAAAAATTCATTATCAATCTTATGTAACACGATTCGCAAGCCCCTAATTCGCTCCATCAAACGTTTTTGCCATGAGCGGAAGAACTCTTCTGCTGCTGCTCCCGTTATTAAATGCACATTGCGTTCAGCAACTTCAGTGGGCAATAATTCCCAGCCGGATTCAATCTCTGAGATGAACTTCCGGGCCATACCTACACCGTTTTCTAATTGGGGAAAATCATCATACACTGCGGACTCAGGAAACTCTCTGCCGGCCAGCACATAAAACTCATCGGAAAAATAGACTAGGCGGCGTCCGGTCTTGGCAAAGTATTCCTTTTGCCACTTGTCAGCCTGATCTAGCAGCTGACTTGCTTCTTCACCTGTAAAGCCACGCAAAGGGGTCAGCTTATCACGATAACGTGTCAACCCTACGGGAACTACAGCGATTGATTGGACAGAGGGATAGAGCTCTGCTAACCTCTCAACAGTTTCTCTCAAAACCTCTCCATCATTGTGTTCAGGAATTAATACTATCTGAGCATGTACCACTATTCCGGCATCTGCGAAGCGACGAATCTGCTCAGGCAATTTTCCCGCCTGGGGATTTTTCATAAGTTTAACACGCTCTTCCGGGTTCCACGCATGCACAGAAACATACATCGGAGTTAAATGTAAAGACGTGATTCGAGATACCTCTTCCTCACTTAGATTAGACAAGGTTATAAAACTACCTTGCGTAAGAGATAAGCGATAATCATCATCTTTATCGTAAAGAGACGGACGCATCCCCTCAGGCATTTGAGCTACGAAACAAAAGCTGCAATTATTAGAGCATTTCTTTAGACCCTTAGTGCTAACTGTCTCAACCTCTAAACCTAAGAACTCTCCTGATCCCTTCTCAATATCAAGCTCCCATAGTTCGCCATCAGGCTTTTCAATAAGTAGTAGGAATTCTTCTTCAGATACACCAAACTGAAAGTCAATGATATCATTGAGCTCTTGTTCATTTACCTCAAGAACACGATCCCCAACCTCAATTTCCATTTCTTCAGCGATGCTCCCTGGATGGACCGCTGCGACTACAAGCCCTTTAGGCAAAACATTTCATCCTCCCACCATATAATCGAAAGCCTACTCTCGGCCTTAATCTTTACAAGTATACTATAAATAACTATCAAACTGCTATATTCCCTAAAATTCAGCTTTCTGACTCTCCTAAAGCTCCTTCTCTTCTGAGGATTCACAGTTTACTAAGTTTTGAACCACTACAAGATCCTGAGTCATTCTTTTCGCTTTCTTCTCGGCATTTAACCTCCAGCCATAGGCCAGGGCTGTCCAAGTCGAGAATAAGCCAACGCCCAAATTCCAGGTGAAATCGTCGGGTAAGTTAGCAAACCTCATTATACCATCATAAGTAAAACGAACAAACACTTGGTTCAAGAGGGAACCTCCAGTTAAAGCAGCGGCGGTTCCCCAAAACGACTTAGCACTTAACCAAGCCACTAAGACCATGGCAATTGCAAAAAACCATTCTCCGAAGGGAAACACCCCAGGCTCGTTAACAAAAAACAAGGTTTGGACAAAGGCAACTAAACTAGCGAAGAACAGTGGTAAAAATCGACGTTCAGCTCTGCGGAACGCCCAAACCCAAAAAACCATCATAACTGCCAGGCGTGAAAGTTGCCAGCGCCAAGGCATATTGACAAGCAAATAAGTCTCTGCCCATTTTCCAAGGAGCCAGGCAATCGTCAACAGAGAAAAAAAGCACCTTGTAGTTCGTTTTTCCGCCCAAGCGATCAAGGTAAGGAACAGAATAACCCATTCCCCAAATGGAAAAGGCATAGTACCCCTCCTAAACGTTGCTTACCATATTATTCCCGTTTAGAGAGGGTTTACACAGAAATATCTGTGAGGACTTTAACATTTCTCTCCTTGGAGGCTGTTTTTCGATAGCGAGAAAGATTCAAGATCAACCCAATTTTAACTAAAGTTATCACAAGAGACGCCCCGCCATAAGAGATAAGGGGCAGAGTAATTCCTGTCACAGGTAAAACTCCGGTAACAACGGCCAGGTTAATCGTTGTCTGAATCGCTAAAGAAGAGGTTATGCCATACCCTAGCAACCTGCCGAAGCGATCAGGGCATTCTCTCAGAACCTGGTAAGCTCGAGCATATAAGGCAACAAAGAGACATAATAAAAGTGTTGTACCCAGCAGACCTAATTCTTCTCCAACAATAGCATAGATGGTATCTGTATGGTTTTCTGGCAAGAAGCCGTATTTTTGCAAGCTCCGTCCTAAACCAACTCCAAATAATCCCCCCGAGCCAAAGGCAATCTCCGCATTTGTTATCTGATATCCTTTACCCATTGCATATTTCCAGGGATCCATCCAAACCATAATCCGTTCCCATTGATACTCTGTAGCACGAATAAAATAGAAGAGAGGCAGCCCCAAAGTCGGCACAGCAGCAACAAACCAGATCGTTGGAATTTCCGTCTGTAAAAGCATTACTGCACAGGTTAAAGCAATAACCATCGTCGTCCCTAAATCCGGCTGCTTATAGACTAAGCCCAAAACAAGGACAGTGAAAGGAACAAGTATGCCCAAAGAAATACGCCAATCGCTGCCTCGTTGGATAGGATAACGATCTAGAATATGTGCATAAAAAAGTACCATAGCAAGCTTTGCAATTTCCGAAGGTTGGACTGTGACTCCTGCTATTGAAATCCATCGAGCCGATCCATTTGCTGCAATTCCGGCGTCAGTAAAAAGAATAGTAAAGAGTAACACTATGCTTACAAGAACTCCAATTCCTGCGAAACGGCGCAGAAATGTATAGGGAATCTTCATGGCTATAATAGCGAAAACAGAACCGATTAGTGTCCATTTTAATTGCTGAGAGAAATAGTAATAGGAGTTCTGAGTTGCATTGAAACCACGCACTGCCCCAGCACTTAAAACCATAATTAAGCCAAAGGCTAAGACGGCTAAGGCAATATATAATATTGGAAAATCAATCGGCAGCGTCGGTTTTCGTTTAGGCATTTGAATCTCCTTCCTTACTATGCTAAATCCAAAATCACCAACAACCCAAACACTTGCAACTGTATAGGTCAGTAAAATGACTTCCCGTATTTTAGAAACAGGAAGTCATTAGATTCTTACACTAAAGCTGAGCCAGAATTCAAGGATATCTTAGTTTTCAGTAGGGAATTCCTTCCCTACTGCATCACCAATTGTCACAGGTTTTATTTCAGACTGTGAGTCTAAGGCTTCTTGATCGCTGGCCTTAGCAGCATCTGCAATTCCCTCGCGTATGCTTAAACTGATTCGTTTCTCGTCGGGCTTACAGTCTATGATCTTTGCCGACACCATATCTCCAACTTTAACGACCTCTTCAACTTTATTGACACGATGGTCCGCCAATTGAGAAATATGAACTAAACCATCTACCCCATCGCCAAGTCCCACAAAGGCTCCAAAAGGAGTAATCCGCATTACTTTGCCATTAACAATAGCCCCAATCGGGAAGTTTTTTGCTGCTTGAGCCCAGGGGCTTTCCTTAAGCTGTTTTAAGCCTAGTGAAACTTTCCCAGTTTGTTGTTCAAGCTTTAATACTTGAACCTCCACTTCATCCCCAATCTTAAGCATGTCCGACGGATGCTTAATACGAGTATAGGCCATATCTGAAATATGCAGGAGTCCATCAATTCCACCAATATCTACAAACACACCGAAATCTGCCATTCTTTTGACCGTTCCAGTCACTACGTCACCCTCTTTAAGGGATTCTAGCAGCTGTGTGCGCTTAACTGCCCGCTCTTCTTCTAAAATTACTTTTTGCGAAAGAACAACCTTGCGCTTTGCAGGATCGTAATCAATCAAGCGCAAACGGAGAGTTTGACCTAGAAATTGATCTAAGTCATCCACATATCCCAATTGAATCTGGGATGCAGGAACAAAGCCTCGCAGCCCTACATCTACTACTAATCCACCTTTTACAACCTCAACAACCTCGGCCTGAATTTCTTCTTTACTCTCAACTAGCTTCTCTAAACGATCTTTAGCTCCTTCTTCATCAGCCTTTCGTTTAGAAAGAACAGTATGCCCTTCCTCGTTTTCCACTCGAACAACTACAGCGCTAATTTGATCTCCGATGGACACAGTATCCTCCGGGCGAGTTTTTCGGGATACCGATAACTCCCCTAAAGGAATAACTCCTTCACATTTCCAGCCAATATCAACAAAGATCTCTTCCCTGGTTATTTTCACTACGGTACCGGTTACTTTTGTGCCGTTATGTAGCTCCGGGCAACTGTCTAACCAACTCGCCATATCCATTTGTTGCTCATTCATTTCCGTCATTTTTTTAAAAACCTCCTCGATTATCCAATCTGGGGTAGAAGCACCTGCAGTTAAACCAGCAACTTCAGCTCCCTCAAACCAAACAGTTTCTAATTCATCCGCCGTTTCAATCAGATATGTTTTTGTGCGCTCAGCACAGATACTTGCTAATTTTTGGGTATTAGCACTATTTCGTCCGCCCACGACTACCATGACATCGACTACTTCTGCTAACTCACTGGCAACTTTTTGCCGCTCAGCTGTGGCATTGCAAATTGTATTGTGTACGATTAAATCATCGGTATGATTTTGTAATTCCTCGACTATCTTAGCAAAATTCTCTGCTAGTTGGGTCGTCTGTGCTAAAACAGCCAGATGAGGATAAAATGGAAGCTCTTTTGCTTCTTCAACCGTCTGGATAGGGACTGCCTCATTCCCAGCCCAGCCGAGAATTCCCTGTACCTCAGGATGAAGTTTATCCCCCATGACAATAACTTGCTGCCCCTTTTGGGCAGACATCGCCGCCAAACGTTGAGCTTTCTGGACAAAAGGGCAGGTAGCATCCACCACTTGAACTCCTATGCCTTCCGCCCCTTGATAAACACTCGGCGCTACACCATGAGACCTAATAATCAGGGCTTGTTGATTAGTGACCTCTTTTAAATCATCTACAACCTGGATGCCTTTTTCCGCTAAGCGTTTAACAACCTGCTGGTTGTGTATGAGCGGGCCAAGTGATACTGCATGAGATGTCTCCGATGTCCGTTCAGCCATTTCAAGGGCGCGCTTCACGCCAAAGCAAAACCCAGCCTTCGCTGCGCGTACGACTTTCAAAATTTAGAACCCCCCTAAAAATTGTAAAGAACTAATTCTCTATACTGTTCTAAAAATCCTGCCAATTTAATAGAGAAACATTTTACTTTGCTTCCGGAAGCTCAATCATCGCCTGCATTATACGATCAGCAATCCATTCACGACGGTTTTCGACACCTTCCGGAACTTTAAGCATCTGTGCGGTCAGAGGCTGACCAAGCACGATAGTAATTTTCCCCCAACCTTTAGTAAACATGTGTTTTGTCCCTCTTACCTTTACGGGAACAACCGAGGCTTGGCTTTTTTCCATTAGAAGAACCATTCCAGGCATACCCTTTTGAATTTCTCCAGTCTTCGATCTAGTTCCTTCGGGAAAAAGCCCTAAAACCCCTCCGCCTTTTAAGATTGCCAAAGATTGTCTAATTGCATTCATATCTCCATGCCCACGTTTAACTGGAAAAGCACCAAGTCTTGAGAAAATCTTTCCCAAAATCGGTAAGGAAAACAACTCTTCTTTCGCCATAAAAGAGACATGACGAGGAACACTACAAGCTGCTACAACAGGATCCCACATACTAACATGGTTAATCGCTAAAATAACCGGACCTTCACAAGGCATGTTCTCTACCCCTTGCACTTTCCATCCCATTAGCCGAAATTGCAGACGAAAGATTCCCTTAGCAAAACTATAAAACGTCATTGCTTAACCTCCCTGCACCAGCGTCAGAATCTTAGTTACAAGCTCGTCAATACCAATTCCTGTTGTATCCAGAATAATTGCATCTTCAGCAGGCTTCAGTGGAGAGACCTGGCGCTCTGTATCAAGACGATCGCGTTCAACCATGTCTTGAGTAACCTCTTGTAAGGGCACTTCTTTACCTATTTTCGCAAGTTCTAACCACCGACGCCTTGCTCGCTCCTCAGGTGTAGCCGTCAAAAAGAATTTAAAATCTGCTTCCGGCAAAACATAAGTACCAATATCCCGACCATCCATAACCACTCCGCCCCGGTTTGCCTCTAGGCGCTGAAGCTCGACTAAACGTTCTCTGACTCCAGGGTAGGAGGCCACCACGGAAACAGCACGGGATACCTCAGGAGAACGAATTTCCTCAGTAACCTCTTCTCCATCACACCAAACAATCCTCTTATCCGAATGATCTAGGACAACCTCAGTCTCTTTAGCAATCTGACTAACTCTGGTTTCATCGTCGATTGGTGCATTTATTTCAAGCACTTTATAAGCAATTGCTCGGTACATTGCCCCGGTATCAACATAAAAAAGCTTTAATTTCTCAGCTACAATCTTGGCAACTGTACTTTTCCCTGCACCTGCAGGGCCATCAAGGGCAATCTGTAAGGCGTGCTGTTGCCTTTTTATCATCATATTTGCTCCTTTTACTCAATCATTATTTTAGCCGCGATAAGTGTAGCAACTATATTATTCAAAGCATGCAGCCCAACGGAAGGATAAAGGGACTTATAGCGATCATAAAGATAAACAAGCACCATTCCTAAAACAAAGCGTGGGAAAAATCCATAGGCCTGGAAGTGAAGGGCGGAGAAAATAATCGCACTTATGACTGCTGCTGTCCATTTTCCAAAGTAGGCTTGCAGACCTCCAAAGATAACTCCTCTAAACAGGGTTTCTTCTACAAGGGGGGCTAAAATGCCTGCCAACAGCAAATTAAGAATCAATGTATACCCTGTAACATCTCCTAAAAGTTTGGAGTATACATCCGTCTCGGGAGGTGTAAACCCATAATTAAAAAGTGCAATAGCGTAACAAATATTAACCACCCAAGTTAAAGCGTATAATACCAAAACCTTGGAAAAGATCACTCGTAAAGGTACATCCCTCCAGCCAAAATCAGCCCACGTCCAGCGCCTGACACGTTTTAGAAAATAGATTAACAGGGCGAAAGATAACTGTGTCAAAAAAGCATTCAAATACATCAAAACCCGTTCGTGGGGCCAAAGATCCATCAACCAAAACGTTCCAAAAGCTAAGCCGACATAAATACCTATAACTCCACCTAATACCAAGGCTAAGTCGACCCAATTTAATTTTCGGTCGCAACGTGGACTTTCACCATCTGTTAGATTTAGTCCATTATTGTCCATTACTCACTCTCCTTCTTCTTAGCGGGCAAAACGTCGGAGCACATAATTCAATTAATTTTTTCCTAGACTAAACCCTAAAGGAGGAATTTTTATGGAGTCATCAGAGATAACCCTACAAGTTTATCATCATCATCTTAAAATTCCCATTGAAACCTATTTCAATACAGTCACAGATTTTCTGGATCCTTGGGATGAGCGGGCCTATCAATTTGTAGTTCATAAATACTTGGAAGAAGCTAAGGACAACGGTATCGTAGGAATGGTTCGTCAAGAAAGAGATGAAAACTACGTCTACCTAGATGCCGCCGTCCGGTATCCGCAGACCATGGATTAACTTAAAAGCAGCTTTCCTAAACTCTCAACATTTGGCGCAAAAAAGTCAGGCTTTGCTACTTGTAATTCCTCAGCAGTCCCATACCCATATCCAACAGCTATCACATCAATTTTGTTTTCCCGAGCACCATAAACATCATATTTCCGATCACCGATCATTACTGCTTTTGACAGTGAAGCCTTAGGAGCTTTTTTCAGAACTTCTTTAATGACTGTCTCCTTTTCCGCCAACTGACCGTTTAACTCACTTCCCATGATAACATCAAAGTACTCTGCTAGTAAAAAATGTTGAAGAATTTTTTCTGCAAAAATTCTTGGTTTGGATGTTGCTAAAAAATGTTTACACCCCTTTTCTCTTAACTGCAACAATAACTCTGGGATTCCAGAGTAAACTTCATTTTCGTAGAGTCCTATTTCTTGAAAACGCCTTCTATAGGTCAACACTGCTTCATTTAACAGTGCATCATTTTGAGTTTCTAGTAGTATTTTAAAACTCTCTTTTAACGACGGCCCAATGACCCATTCGAGATCATCTGCTTTAGGTATGGGATAACCTAACTGACTTAACGCGTATTGAACCGAGCGGGTAATCCCTTCTTTCGAATCTGTTAAAGTTCCATCTAAATCCCAGAGCAGAATATCGTAGCGCATATAAACCTCCAAATCAGAATATTATTTCCTTAAATTTCCGGGATGAATCTAAGCTATTGCGGCTATTCTAAAACTAAAGGAGGGATAACAAATGTTTCATCAAAAACACTATCATACCCATGGAATGTTATTTTTTGTTAGTCTTATTTTAGCTTTCATTCTGGGACGTAAATCAGAGAGGTATGGTTTAACCATAGTTTCGCGAGGGTGCGGTTGCTATGAAGATGACGAGGAAATGGAAATAATGAGTGATTCCACGCCTACTAATAGTTACCCCCAATAGATCAACTTGTTTCCTCATAAGTCTTTCTAACTTAAATCTATTATAGCACCTATGCTAGATTACCTAAATGAAACTCCGAGAGTATTCTCGGAGTTTCAAATTAATAACAACTAAATCTTATATACATTTCAGTGAGCAACTAATCACCTGAGACAGCAACTCCACCCAACTTGATGGTATGATAGGCCGGAAGATCCATTTATGTTTGAGCTCCGCACAATACGTAAGAATATATTTACTCACTATATATTATTGAGTATACTTTATTTAGTCAATATATAACCTAAGTTCTATAATATAGAGGTGTGTATGAAAAGGATATTGAAGCTTCTACTTAACAGGATCTTTTTAGTCGGCATACCTATTCTTATCCAAGTATTTGCTTTAGTCCTTGTCATTTGGAAATTCAGTAACTTCTTTGTTTATTTTTATGCAATTTGTACATTACTTAGTGTAGTAGCCCTGCTAAGGATATTAAGCGGCAAGGTAAATCCCGCCTATAAGATTGCCTGGATTGTTCCAATTATGCTCTTTCCCATCTTTGGTGGACTTTTTTATCTGTTATTTGGCGGTAAGAAATTAAGTAAGCGTTCAAGAAGAAAAATGAAGGCGATTCAGGAGAAGATGATCAAATTACTTGGTCATAACGAGATGCTTAGCCAGGAAATCAAAGCCAAAAGCTTAAGTGCAGCCAATCAGTCATACTATATAGAAAACTATTCCTTCTGTCCGGTCTATCAAAACACGACTTCTGAGTATCTTACACCTGGAGAGCGAATGTATGCACGCTTACTAGAGGAACTAACCAAGGCGGAAAAATATATTTTTCTGGAATACTTCATCATTGAAGAAGGAACCTTCTGGAATTCCGTACTGGATATTCTAATCGAAAAGGTAAGTCAAGGAGTGGATGTTCGTGTCATTTATGATGATGTCGGATGTCTTTTTACGTTACCATATGGCTATCATAAACAACTTGAACGAATGGGAATCAAGTGCTGTGCTTTTAACCCCTTTATCCCAGTTCTATCGACTCGAATGAACAATCGTGATCACCGAAAAATTGCAGTCATCGACGGTTATACTGCCTTTACAGGCGGTATCAATCTCGCAGATGAGTATATCAACGCTTATAATAAATATGGACACTGGAAAGATTCAGCTGTCCTTCTTCAAGGAGATGCTGTTTGGAGCTTTACTGTAATGTTTCTGTCGCTATGGAGTCATCAGCGAAATACAGATGAAGACTATGAACACTTCAAACCTATGACCAAGGATATAAAGAAATTCTTCTCGGATGGCTATGTTCAGCCTTTTGGCGACACTCCATTAGACGACGAGTCGTTAGGAGAAACCATTTATTTGAATCTCATCAACACAGCTGAGCAATATGTCTATATCTATTCCCCTTATCTCATTCTCGACAATGTGATGCTTACTGCCCTTTGCTCTGCAGCTAAGCGAAATGTAGATGTTCGAATCATAACCCCTCACATCTGGGATAAATGGTACGTTCATGCTGTGACCCGCGCAAACTATGATGCCCTTGTGGAAAACGGCGTAAAGATCTATGAGTACACCCCAGGCTTCATGCATGCTAAATCCCTGGTGATTGATGACAAGCTGGCTGTTGTCGGAACAATTAATTTAGATTACCGCAGTCTATTCTTACATTTCGAATGCGGGGTCTGGCTTTACCAAACACAAAGCGTTTTGGAAGTAACTAAGGATTTTCTTTCGACCGTAGAACGATGTAAACCTGTCACATTGGCGGACTGTCGGGCTGTCAAATGGTACAAGCGTCTAGGTCGTTCTGTTCTGCGTGTTTTCGCCCCGCTTATGTAATAAAATAATAACCGTGCAGTAAAGGTCTGCACGGTTATTATTTTTGAGAAGAATTTTTTAATTAAGTCGCGGCTATTCTTACACGAGTAATTTATCCAACCCCCAGAACACACTCATCCCAAAGAGGATTCCTAAAAATAAATTCGGTACGAATTTTGAAAAGAGAAATGTCAAAATTCCCGCCCAGAGAAAGGGGTTATTTACAATAACAATTGTTCCACTCGGTGTTACTAGCTCAGGAACAACCAAGGCAGCAAGTAAGGCAATGGGGACAAGTTCGATAAAATCTCGAGCAAACCCCTTAACATTCTTTCCTTTAAACAATAGAAAAGGCAGTACCCGCGAACCATATGTAACAATTGTCATTAATAAAACGGTTTCAAGCAATTGGATTGACATGAATCTCTTCCCTTCTCATTCTAAACCTCTTAAATACTCTCTTGGCTGTCATAGCCGACACTCTCAGACACTCTCTTCCCACGCCACCATGCCCCGATGCCTGCGGCAACAACCACACTAATAATTAAGTAAATTTTCCCGGGAATCAGTACCTTTAAGAAAACTGCCAGAACGGCAGCTGAGATATACGTCATATAATTCTTCTTAGACAGAGAGGATGTTGTTAGGATGATGAACAAAGCTAAGAGAGCAAATTGAAAACCCGAGAACTGAATCGGGAGCCATTTGCCAATTAATCCCCCTAGGATTGTAAAGCTTACCCAAGTAGAATAAGCTCCTAGGTTAATTCCTGCCATAACTCTACGACGATTTTCTTCCCCTTCAACATTCTGCAAAACCTTTGTATTAAGCACAAAGGTTTCGTCGGTAAGCCCTTGAGCCAAACCCAGTGACCAAGGAAGTGATCTCTCCGGGAAGTAAGGAACAACCGACAAGCTCATGATAAAATGTCGAATATTTACAATAAGGGTTGTAACCCCAATCATTAAAGGGGTTGCTCCTTGATGGATCATTTCAATTGCAATAAACTGAGAAGCCCCGGCATACACAAAGAGCGACATAAATCCGGCTTCCCAAAAGGTTAATCCGAACTGAGTTGCAAGTATACCAAAGGTTATAGCCACTGGTGCATATCCAATTGCAATGGTCAATGATTGCCTCAATCCGTAGGCAAATCCCTTTTCAATAGCTTTATTAGATTTATCACCTTTGTAAGACATTGAGTTATCCAGCTACTTTCTCTATAACAGATAAAAAGTCAGGGTATGAAACATCAGCCGCGGCCATGTCTTCCACACTAACTCCTTCCTTTGACAGCATCCCGGCGATGGCCCAGGCCATAGCCAGGCGATGATCACCCAAACTGCTCGCTTGTCCTCCGTTCAACGAAGTCTGACCATAGATACGCAGACCATCCGGAAGTTCTTCCACTTTAGCCCCCAGAGCACTTAACCCTTGCACAACAGTACTTATCCGATCCGTTTCTTTAACTCTCAGTTCTGCCGCATCCCGAATAACGGTTTCTCCTTCAGCCAAACTCGCTGCTACAGCCAGGATAGGGATCTCATCAATCAGACGAGGAATTATGTCTCCGGCTATCTCCACACCTTTAAGTTTAGCAGGACGTACACGTATAGTAGCTCTAGGTTCACCGCATAGTTCTTGAATATTGATTAATTCAATATCTGCACCCATGGCCATCAATACCTCTAAGATTCCGGTACGAGTTGGGTTGACACCAACATGGGGCAGAATAATCTCTCCTTGCCCTACCAAGCTTCCTAAGACTAAGAAGAAGGCTGCCGATGAAATATCCCCCGGTACAGAAACAGCTTGACTCTTGAGACTTCCACCACCTTGGATCTTCACAAGGGTCTTATGGCTCCGGACATCAACTCCGAACCCTCGGAGCATTCGTTCCGTATGATCTCTAGAAAGCGCAGGTTCCTGCACACTAGTTTCTCCGTGAGCTCTTAACCCTGCCAAAAGAATAGCGGATTTTATTTGAGCTGAAGCAACAGGGGTATTAAAGACACGGCCCTCTAACTGACCACCTTGCATTGTAAGGGGAGCAAAATTCCCATCCTTGCGCCCCATTATCTGAGCCCCCATCATTTTAAGAGGGTCGGTAACTCTGCGCATAGGTCGTGATCGCAGAGAGTGGTCACCGCTCATGGTAACAGTAAAAGGACTTCCCGCCAGAGCACCCAGCATCAGTCTCATGGTCGTTCCGGAATTACCCGCATCAAGAACATCGTCTGGTTCCTTCCATGCCTCAATGCCCTCACCTCTTATCCACACATCAGTACCCTGTCTTTCCCAAGATACTCCTAATTGTTTAAGGCATCGAAGGGTACTTAAACAGTCCTGGCCCAATAAAAAGTTTGATACATGTGTTTCTCCATGAGCCATCCCGCCAAAAAGTGCTGCCCTATGAGAAATAGACTTATCGCCAGGAACTCTGATTTCGCCTCTCAGTTTGGTGATCGGCTTTATATACACGCCTCCCATAAATGATTACCTCCCAGCGCATTCAATTACCATTGGTAGTCTCTATTATAACCTAAAAACTTATCAATCACATACGATATTACTTAATTAAGACTTTCCCTCGCCAGGTGAGCCTTACGAAAGGCTTCGGCAATCCCCTCTCCATCCCCTTGCAGAAGGGACTCCTTCAACTCCCGGACTCTTTGTTCCCATAAAGTAAGTCCGCCTAAAATTGCGTCAGCATTTTTAACCATTATTTCTTTCCACATTTCAGGAGAACTGTCTGCTATGCGTGTTATATCACGAAAACTACGACCGGCTAAAGCAAAAGGCTCTTTACCTTCTTTGGAAGCATCTTGAGTTGCTAAGGTTAAGGCTACGGCTAACAAATGGGGGATATGACTAACCATTGCCACTTCCACATCATGTTCAAGAGGTTCCCGAAATACTACTTTGGCGCCAAATCCTTTTAAAGTAGCGGCTAGTTTTTGATAGACATGAGGCGGACAATCCTTGTCAGGTGTTAGGACGTAAGGGTAACCCTGAAAAAGGTTAGGATCTGCCACTCTAAATCCCGACTGTTCGGAACCGGTCATGGGATGTCCGCCAATAAAATAGAATTCAGGAAAATCCGTCTGGTTGTCAACTCCTGATTTCCTGCAAATACCTCTCTTTAGGCTTCCCACATCCGTAACAACTGCTCCCTTAGGAATCCTTCCCGTCAATTGATCAAGCCCTTCCTCCAGTATCTGTAACGGAAGTGCTAATACTATCAAATCCACATCCAAAAACTCTGGCACAGATGTCCAACCATCCTGCAGCCAGCCCCGCTCAACTGCTTCCTTGATACTGGCCTTTTCAGAATCGATTGCTGAAACATCCCACCCCGCATTATGCAAAGCTCCCGCCCAAGATCCTCCAATGAGACCCAGACCGAAAATGCAAGCCCTCGGTATTCGAAGGCCTGACCATCCCGGTGCTAATTCTTTTACACTTTTGGTAAATATAGATTCGTCACTCAGCACGCTTACTCACTTCCCCTAACTCACGATCTAACACAGAAGTCAGTCTTGCCAAATCGTCCATCATGACTTTGAACTTTTCAGGTGTTAAAGATTGTTTGCCATCTGAAACTGCTTTTTCAGGGTGTGGATGAACTTCAACAATTAAGCCATCGGCTCCTGCTGCCAGAGCGGCTTTTGCCATAGGAGGGACTAAATGCCACTTTCCAGTTCCATGACTAGGGTCAATTATGACCGGCAAGTGGGAAAGTGTATGCAAGGCCGGAACCATACTCAAATCCAGAGTATTTCGAGTGTAGCTTTCGAAAGTTCGAATTCCACGCTCACAAAACATAACTTGGTAATTCCCGCCATCCATAAGATACTCTGCCGCCATCATCCACTCTTCCAAGGTTGCAGACGGTCCTCTTTTGAGAAGAACCGGCTTCCCACACTTGGCCGCTTCTTTAAGAAGAATGAAGTTCTGCATATTACGAGCCCCAATTTGAAGTACATCTGCATAATCCGCCACCAAAGAAACATCTCGAGCATCAATAACCTCAGTAATTACTAAAAGACCGGTTTTCTCCCGGGCTTCGGCTAGATAACGCAATCCTTCCTCTTCAAGTCCCTGAAAAGAATATGGTGAGGTTCTTGGCTTAAAGGCACCCCCACGTAGAAAGGTCGCCCCTGCTTCTCGCACCGCATGTGCTGTTTCTAGAATTTGTTCCCTGCTTTCAACCGCACAGGGCCCCGCCATGACATGAACCTTATTACCGCCAATTTCTTGATCGCCAATACGAATAATACTGTTTGCTGGATGAAATTCTCGACTCACCAATTTATAAGGGGCTAAAATAGGCACAACCTTTTCTACAAAAGGCAATGCTTCTAAATCGAGGGCTTCAAGGCGACTACGGTCTCCAATTGCCCCCATAATTGTCTTTTCTACCCCTTGGGAAAGATGGATCTTAAAGCCCTCCTCAGCTAATCGTGTAGAAACCTCTTCAATCTGTTCTGCCGTTGAACCCGTTTTCATTACTACAATCATCTTAATACCCCTTTCTACCATCCTACATTTATTTAATTTGGATGCAAAAAGACACCCTGAATAGAGGGTGCCTTGATTCCAATTGCTCCCATCCTACTATTCTAACAACTCATCGGCAAATCCGTTCGAACCGCTCACGCGATAACGGAAAACCATCCTACTTAAGCTTTGCCAAACAAAGCTTGCTTATACAAAGATTTGATCAAGTTCATCTTAGCTTCAGATAAAATTAAATTAGAGCTATCTTAACATAGAATGGGCTGTCCCTACAACCCCTTTGATCACTAAAATATTCTATCGTAATTATTACATAGGTTTTCCCACTAGTTCAAAACAAGGTGGACTCCTTAGAAAAAGAAGTCCACCTTGTTTTATTGCGATGTGAAGTTATATCAAATTCCCGAGAAAAACTTAAAGGCTCGTCAGTATTTCATCAATAACCTTTATATCTGTTTTTAGGTATCTCTTTAATAGAGAGACAATACCTCTGTAGAAGGAATGAGGCCTGGCAGCCTCCAAATCCGATGCAAACTGAGGAACCCAGACAAGTAAATGCTCCGTCAAAAAAGCCTTTTGATCCTTTAAAATCGCTCTAAACTTAACAATATCTTCTGCTTGGAAGGCGATTTCAGCAAGGTTGCTGAGATTATACATGAAATCTAATTCTAAAGCCAGGTGATCATCGGCCTCAAAACGATATTGAGCAGGGAGAAAGTTATATTTCAAATAACACTTGCGCACTTCTAAGGTGCTTTCCTGAAATATCAGCCTCTCTTTGCTTACATAAACAGATTCCCAAGGAGGAGCAGGCAATTTAGTTGGACCGAGAAACAACCGCGTATATTCAATGCGAACCTCGTCCAGAGCATCGTCCTCATTCTCTTCTAATTGCTCCGTAAAATCTCTGACAAGATCTAGGCTATCTTCTAAAGACAGTAAAGCTAGTGAGGTTTGAGTATGATCGCTGTTTAGAATCCGGATTGTCTCTAGGGCAGGTTCATTTCCAAATGAGTTTTGCAATAAACGATATAGATAGGTTCTGTTTGCCAAGAGTATTGCAATATCATCCTGCCTAGATTCGGTTTTCATAGATTTAAACCTCCCTTTATCCGTATTTTAAGTCAAACCAATGTGAGAGGTGATCATTGAAGCATAGAAAACATATCTGCCTATTATCTCACCGATTAACAAGATAGCCGCCGCCACATAAATCATTCCTGCAGCAGATTTAGACCCCGTCGTACCGCTTTTCTCAATGGCCGGCCACAGAAGAAGTCCGGCCCCTCCTAGAATAAGCAGCCATTTCAGAGCAATGACTACGCCCATATCACTAAGTGCCTTAGCACTCTCTTGAGCAGCCATCCCGTTCTGTCCTAAGCTAAAAGCATAGGGAACCGCTACAGCAGCTTGAATTACTACTGCAACTAAAACGATAAAAGGAAGAAGTCTATGATTAGCTTCGTTTAGCTCCTTAAAGCCGGACACTAAGAAGATCAGCGCACCTAAAGCTATGGCTGTTGTATAAAAATCCACAAAGGTGTTCATTCCATCCCAAGCCGGCACACTGGCCATGGTATATACTTTAGCCATGGAGAAGACGGTGACAAGACCGACGGCACATCCAGCCCATCTTAAGACTGTATTAAGACCTTGGCTCTCCGGCCTGTAGTATTGGACGAAAGCGTATAGCACAGCGATACCCATGAAGATTCCTGCCAGCAGAGCTTCCTTGCTTAACCAAGAACTCCCTAAGTTAGAGAGGGAATTTAAAGCCGAAAAGGGTTGCCCTAAATGCACAAAGGAAGCCAAAACTCCTGCAACACTTAAGCCCGCTGAGATTAGTGCGGCAACTTTAAACTGTTTGTCTTTATAAAGCTGTTTCCCTAAGGTAATAAAGATCATGCTGCCGATAGCAGCCTGCAGACAAAGGGTAAATATCAATAAAGCTGTTTCGTCCATTTTCTAAATCTCCTTTTTTCGGAAATCTTTTTGCCTGGCTATGGCTTTTGCTTTAATAAGCACCGATGGGTTGGTCGTAGAGGAAGGCGGGAGAATCGGCAGATCATTGGTGATGTCGCTGCCATGTTTGGCTTTTAATTCTTCCAGCTCTCCCCATTCCAGAGCACGCATCGGACAGGCCTCCACACAAACAGGGGTTGCTCCTTGATCCCGAAGATCCTTACATCCATCGCATTTGCTTACCTTGCCTAACTCTTCAATGAATTGAGGAACCCCGTAAGGACAAGCCCAAGTGCAATAACGACAGCCAATACACTTGGTTTTATCGTGCTGTACCGTACCATCGGCATCAACATGCATAGCACGGGTAGGGCAACCTTCTACGCATTTAGGATTAGCACAATGATTACAGGTTCCCGAATAATGGTACACACCAGGAGTCGGAAAAACACCCGTTTCAAAATTTCTTACTTGTCTAAAGATAGTACCTATCTTTAGATCGTTTTTATCTTTACAAGCAATTTGACAAGTTCGGCAGCCTATACAAGTCGTCATATTAAAATAGAATCCCATACGTCCCATTCTCGCCCACTCTCCTTTCTAGAAAATAATTCTTTGTGGTTTTTTAACGTCGGGAGTTAATGGCAGATCTGAATATTTTTCCATTTTAACCACGCAGCTATTCCAGCCTGATGCACCTTGCCCCGTCGACACCGGACCACAAAGAATATTGTCTGCGCCCCCAGTATCAATTCCTGTTTTCTCATCCATGTCAACCCATGAACCATGAGGCAAGCCAACGACCCCAGGCATAAAACGCTCAGTAACGCAAGCAGTACGCAAGGTCTTGCCATGCTGACTGGTCAATAAAACCGTATTCCCATCGCTGATGCCTAATTCTTTAGCATCCTTTTCGCTAATGAAGACGGGGTTGGGCCAGGTCTCTCTGAGCCACTGAACATTGTCGAAAACAGAATGTGAACGGCGTAGATAATGGGGATTGATGACCTGGTAAGGATAATCCCCTTTCACTTTACCTTTCCAATCACTAAAGGTGGCCTCATATCCTTCAACCGGCGGAGTGTAGGTGGGAATAGGTCTAATTTTGCTATAACCCATATTGTTAATTCTATCAGCCAAGGCCTGAGAATAGATCTCCATTTTGCCGCTGGTGGTTTTGCGTGGATTAGCTGCCGGATCATCCCGGAATTCCTTTAAAGCAATAAAGCCGTAGTTATCGCCGGGTTTTCTTTCAACTTGATAAATCCCTTTTTCTTGAAATTCTTTCAGGCTAATTCTGCCTTGTTGCGGTTTTCCTTTTACCTTGCGCTCAGCAATATCCGCTTCAGTAATGGTAACCAAAGGCTCTTTGGTTACTCCATCCTCGGCAATGACAGTGGCACCGGCGATTTGATTGAAAAGCTGTTGTTTAGAATCAATAGGAAATGCCTTGTTAGGATCTACTCCCAGACGTTTGCCTAATTCCATAGCTATCCACTCATCACTTTGACATTCATACATCGGCTCGGTGATTTGAGAGTACATAATCAGAATTTCCCGATTGCCTGTAACGAACCCGCCGAGTTTTTCCCATTCAGTGGTCAAGGGAAGCACGAAGTCGGAATACTTAGCGTTAGTGGTCAAGAATTGGGCATGGCTAACGACTAAATCGACTTTACGATGAGCTTCGATCCCTTTCGTCATGCCATCAGCGGTTTGCAGCCTGGCACTCGTGTCATGATAAATCATGTGAATGTCAATATCCCGCATTTCGCCTTTAAGCCATTGCATATTGCCCGTAAAATTGTATTTGCCCTCAAGAATAGCTCTCCACATTTCCGTATGATTCATACTATCTGTGACAGGATTTTTTACAGTGGGCAAACCATTGCCGCCAGGGCTTACTAAGGAAGGCCCGCCATTGCTGGAGCCGGTATGACAACTTACTCCGCACATATGGCCTGATTTTCCGATATGCCCAGTCATCGCTCCGATAGTCATCACCATATGAGGAAGACTATCCGCATTTTGGGTTCGGGCAGAGGCCCAGCCAAAGATGATAGCAACCTTCTTATTTTTATTCATAGCTCTAGCCAGGTAACGGATTTGATCAGGCTCTACACCGCAAATCTCAGAAGCCCACTCTGCACTTTTAGGCACACCGTCATAGGTCCCTAAGACATAGTCCTTAAAATTCTCCTTTGGATCAGCACCTTCCGGCATACTATCGGCATCAAAGCCGATGGTATTATTTTTTAAGAACTCCCAGTCAATTAAAGGGTTGGTCATGGGATTGTCTTCAACAATTAAAGTATGAGCGGCTCCTAACAGCAGAGTCGTATCCGTTGACGGACGAGTAGGAATCCAGTCCGCCTCTAATAAAGCATAGGTATCATTATAATAGGGGTCAACTCCAATAAACTCAGCACCGGCCTTTTTCACTTGGAGAAAATTATAGGAAGGATTCCCTCCGGCACTCCAAGCCGGGTTCATGCTGAACATAATCACTGTTTCACAATTGCGCATATCTAAGCGGTCATTGATACCCTCAACTGCCGAGGGGGTAAAGCCAATGGGGCCATTGGTACCGTGCCAAGTACCTCGGGATGTAGTGCCCCAATTACCTACATAACCACCATATAAACTTAAAATCTTTGATACGCTGCCACCATCGGCAAAGAAGGCCCGATTATCGTGTTCTTCTTTGATCCGTTTCATTTCACCCGCAATGGAATCTAAAGCTTCTTTCCAAGAAATTCTGACCCATTCATCTTTACCCCGCAGCTCCTTCTGACCGCCACCTGGAGCCCAGTTTTTCCGTCTCATGGGGTACTTTAGTCGATCAGCACCAAAAACCTGCTGCCGTTGAGAACGTCCGCGCAGACAAGCCCTTTGTTGCGGGAAGTCCGGAGTATCCGGATGGGTATCATCGGTTTTTTGGCGAATAACCACACCATCAATCACAAATGCTTTATTCAAGCATCTGCTGCCACAATTATGCCAACAAGCAGCAGTTATCCACTTGCCTTCCTGACTTGCAGCTTGATCAACACCCGCTGTCTTTAATGTATTGCCACAACCCACTAAGGATAAACTGGCAGCTGCAGCCGTGCTGGCCTTAATAAAACTTCTTCGACTAAGGTTCAGACTGTTAACTTTATCCATAAAATTAGCCATTTGTTGTAATAACCTCCTTATAAAACAAGTAGAAAGCTAAATAATTCACATAAAAGAATCTAATTTGCCCCCCTTTATTAATAATAGCTACATTTAAAACTTTATAAGCAGTACTAATTTCTAGCTTAACACAAAGATATTAATGATCTTATTGTTAAATATTAATAGATTATTAATATAATATTATTTTTTTAATTAGTTAAATTGGATACTAAAGACAAATTTCCTAAAAATAAAAAATTACAAAACGCCGAGAATATGATAGACTTTTTAATAATCGTAATTACTTTTTTCTATAACAATAAATACCAACTAAACCCTTACTTGAAGTAACAGGTAACCCGAACAGGGGATAATAATACAAGGCAAAGTGGGGTAAGCTATGCAAAATAGCAAATTTTTCGGGGGAGTAAGGGATAATTTAACGTTTCGTTTCATGTTGGCTACAGTTATCATAATTATTACTGTGATGGGAATTAAGTTTTCCTGGGATTATTCTGAAGAGAAAAAACAGACTGAGCGAGAGCTAATAGAAAAAGCTCAGATTATCTCTGAGCAGCAAAAAGCTTTGATGGAATTCGTAGCTATCAATCAGAATAAGATCAATTACGATTCTAAAGGCAACTTTGAGTTCAAGCATTTAAGCTGTTCCACGGTGGCTATGGGAGTAGGGATGATGCTGGCCAGCGAAACGGAATACAGGATAAACCCAACCAATCTACAATATAGGAACGTCTTAAATGCCCCAGATGAATTTGAAATTGAGGGTCTGACCAGGCTTAAGGAAAATCCCTCCACAACGGAATATTTTGCTATCAAAGAAGAGAAGGGGGAAATGGTTTTTCGCTATATGTCCCCTTTAAGTATCGACGAAAATTGCTTAAACTGTCATGGACAGCCTCAAGGAGAACTCGACATCTCCGGATTCGCCAAGGAAGGTCTGGCTATCGGGGATTTTGCCGGAGCCGTTAGTCTGACAATGCCCATGGATATCTATATGGACAATACTAAGAGAAGTTTATTTAGCAATGGCTTCTTTTCCGTCATTCTGATTTTAGTGTGTGTCACTGGTATCTATTCTTTAGTAACCAAAATGGTGACAAGCTCTCTGGGTGAATTGGAGCAGGCTGTTGCTCAAGTAGGAGCAGGCAAATGGGATGTAAATCTAACTAATCTGAAGGCTAAGGGAGAAATAAAAAGGCTGACCAAACATTTTCAGACTATGATTGAACAGCTGAAGGATTTATATACGAACCTGGAATTAAAAGTAGAACAGCGAACGGATGAATTAGAAAAAGGCAATTTGCTTTTACAAAGGCATAAACAGGAGCTTGAACAGGTAAATCTCAGATTAAAAGAAAGCAATCTTTATAAATCAGAATTTCTAGCAGTTATGAGCCACGAGTTAAGAACTCCTCTTACATCGATCATGGCCTTCGCCGAACTTATCTCTGTTGGGATTCCTCCAAAAGATACAAAACAGCAATACTATCTGAAGGAAGTACTCCAGAACAGCCAAATCCTGCTAAGGCTGATCAATAACATTCTGGATCTGGCCAAAATTGAAGCAGGGAAAGATCAGCTCGTGTTAGAAGTTCTAGATATGACCGACATAGTAGCTTCTGTGGAGAGTGTCATTGCCCCTTTAGCTCAAAGCAAAGAATTGGCATTTCAGGTTCAAGTCGCTCCCGATGTACCCTTAACTAAAGCCGATCCGGAGAAGATACGCAGAGTTGTGGAAAATCTGGCTGGAAATGCTGTCAAGTTCACGGAAAAAGGGGGCAAGGTTGGAATTCAAGTTCAATTTGATGATCTAAGAAAAGAGATCATTATTAAAGTGACCGACAATGGCATAGGAATCAGAGAAGAATATCAAGCCTATATTTTTGAAAAGTTTACCCAGGCCGATAGTTCTTCTTCGCGTAAATACGGAGGAACCGGCTTGGGTCTAGCCTTAGCCAAAGAATTAGTAGAACTCCATCAAGGCTGGATTAAGGTAGAAAGTAGATCTGGCGGAGGTAGTACTTTCATTGTCGGTCTTCCTGTCTGGGATATTGAATAAAGTGAAAAAGAGGGTGAAAATGCTGGAGCGTTTAAAAGTAATGTTGGTGGATGACGATGAAAGAATTCATACCATAGTAGAGCATCTTGTTCAAAAAGAGGGGTATGACTTTTCTTATGCTGCCGACGGAGAAAAAGCTTTGCAAATGTTTGCCCTCGAAAAGCCAGATCTGATTATTCTTGATGTCATGCTCCCCGAAATTGATGGCTTCGAAGTTTGTCGAAGAATTCGTCAAATCAGTAATGTTCCAATCATCTTGCTTTCGGCCAAAGGGGATATTGTCGATAAGAGTGTGGGGTTCAACATGGGGGCTGATGACTATATTACTAAACCCTTTAGTCCCATAGAACTGACTTTACGCATAAAAGCTATCTTTCGCAGAGCCTCTTTAAAAGAGAAATCCACCAGCTCCTCTAAAAATGAGGATAGTATTGTGATTAAGGATTTAGAAATTAACAATAAGAGTTTTGAAGTACAAGTACGAGGGGAAAAAGTTGACTTCACCTCCAAAGAATTTGAACTCCTATGGTTTATGGCGGAACATCCCGGCCAAGTGTTTACGCGAGAGCAGCTTTTTGATAATCTGTGGGGAGAAAAATATTTGGGAAGTCCCGGAACCATTACAGTTTTTGTCAGGAAAATCCGGGAGAAAATCGAGCTTGACCCTGCCCATCCGGAGTATCTTTTGACAGTATGGGGAGTAGGCTATAAATTTTGTGATTAGTCCATCAACATAGAAGAGACCGGATTGCCGCACTTACCAGCAATCCGGTCTCTTCTTATTCTTGAAAAGCAGCTAAATAATTTGATCTAAATAACTTCTCGTCCTACAGCCTGCGCAACAGGTCTAAGTCTATCCATGAATTCTTCAAAATTATGAAAATTGAGGGATTGATCTCCATCACTTAACGCAAGCTCTGGTTGAGGATGGACTTCGATCATTAATCCATCTGCACCCGCGGCAACTCCAGCCAAACCAACAGGGTTAACCAACGACCTTTTTCCTGTACCATGACTCGGGTCTAAAAAAACAGGCAGATGAGTTAACTCCTTTAACGCAGGTATAGCTGTTATGTCCACTGTGTTACGGGTATAGGTCTCAAAGGTTCGAATCCCTCGTTCACATAATACTACCTGATCGTTACCCTCTGCCATGATATACTCTGCAGCATAAATCCATTCTTCTAAAGTAGAAGCTAAACCCCTTTTAAGAAAGACAGGATGCTTAGTTTTCCCTATCTCAGTTAAGAGAGTATAGTTTTGCATATTTCGAGAACCAATCTGAAACATATCCGCAACTAGCCCAACTCGTTCAATATCTCGTGCATCCATTACTTCAGTCACCACCGGCAGACCGGTTAATGCTTTGATTTGAGCTAACATTTCCAAGCCTCCTATACCTTTACCTCGAAAGGAATAGGGAGAAGTTCTTGGTTTATAAGCACCACCTCTTAACATTGTAGCGCCAAGACGTTGAACCTCCAGTGCTGTGCTGAGCAGCTGGTCATAACTTTCGATAGCACAGGGACCGGCAATGACGACCAACTGAGGGCCCCCGATGATAACATCTCCCACTCGAACCGTAGTGGTTTCTTGTTGTTCTTCCTTCCGTCGAGCGATTAGCTTCATCGCGCTCTCCTTCTTCCTACTATAGCTTGGTGTCTAATCTTTTTCGGGATCACCCTCGAGAAGATCTTTACGTAATTTTACCGCATTTCGCAAAAAAATGTGGCGAATCTCCTTTTGACTGCGTTCAGTATTAACGTGCAGCAGAACGCGGATACAATAGGGAAGTGCACCGGGAACTGGTATTTCTGTGGAACATAGAAGCGGTACCAGCTGCCAGCCAATCGCCCTGGCACTTGATGCCGGAAAATCAGCATCTAAGTCTGAGGTTACCGTGAATATAGCACTCACCAAATCCTCGGTGCAAAGTGAATTCTCAGAGAGAATCATTTGCAATAATTCCTGGGTTGCTTCTCGAATCTCCGCAGCATCATTGTGCTCAACCGTGGTCGCACCCCTTATACCTCGCACCATCGTTCTTCCCCCCTTATTCCTTGGGAGCAACTCGATGTCCCAGACCAACAGCCACCTCATCTAAATGTAAGAGTCCAATTCCAAAAAAAACTGCCACACTTAAATGATCATTTTGACGTGCAATACCAATTTTTCCGCCAATATTCAAACCTATAGCCTTGTTCATTATTTGACTTAAGGCTTCACGCGTGGCTCCAGCAACAGCCCCCTCATCTCCATGGGTCTCACGGATCGCCCCTTCGCGTTTGGCAGCTACTATAGCACGTTCTACAATTTTGCGAACAGAAGCGATATACTCACCACCATAATCAACCGCAGCTGTTTTGACCCCCATTTTGAGATAAGATTCTTTCAAAAGGGTTTCTTCTTCCCGACTTTCAGTCATAGCCATTTTTAACGCAGCAAGTGCGATTTTTTTGCTTTGTGTCATCTAAGCATTCTTCCTCTCCAAACTAATTAACAACCACAATGGTAGAAAAAGACACTTCTCAGTGCCTTTGATTTTTGTAAAAACCATCCCACCATTCTTCAATTATTCGCTTATCATACTATACCTATACCATCCTACCATACTACCCTCCTTTTCTCATCTATACTCTATGAGAAAAACCCCCAACAATTATTACCAATAATTATAGTACCACCGAGAGCGCTTTGCAACATTACTGCTTTATGACCATGTTCTGAATATTGCCCTGGATTATAAAAATTTGATTTTGACGAGGCTCTAGCAATTGATTATCTCTTTTTATAACCTGTACCTTTACGGTCTGATTAATACCTATTCCGTCAAGTTGAATCTGACCTGATTGAATGGCTATTTGCTGTTCTCCTTTGGCTAAATTTGCGATAACTGTTCCATTTTGAACCACCCTAATTGGAGCAGCAGGAGTTGCCTTTAAGGTAATCATCCAGGTTTTTGCCGACTGTTGAGGATCTGCGGGAGCAAGTGCCGGCAACTCTAAAGGAGGCGCTTCTACCTTAGACGCTACAGAAACGTAGAATTCAAGAGGGTCCCTTACAGCGCTTAATTGCATTACTAAAAGCAATACTGAAGCTAAAACCATAACTCTAATGATTCGTCGTTCTCCTCGCTGGATCATATTCCATAACAACTCAATTAAACTCCCTCTTCGACGCACGTACATCACCTCGAAAAGAGTTTATGCAAGAAGCTAATTAATCAGACCTCATATCCATGAACTATCCTATAACATTTCCTGCCGCCCGGCCAGCTCTATAACCCATGGCAAAAGCAGCCTGGAGGTTATACCCGCCTGTTATCCCATCAACATCCACAACTTCACCGGCCCAAAAGAGTCCTTCAACACATTTCGAAGCCATGGTTTTGGGATTAATTTCTTTGACATTAATTCCCCCGGCAGTTACTATAGCAGTTTCCATAGAAAGGGTGTCTGTAATAGTAATCGATAATTCCTGCAACAATTTAACCAAAGCCTTGCGTTCTTCCCGGCTAATTTGATGAACTACCCCATCTGGGTTTATCCCACTCAGGCGGATTAAGACAGGTATCAAACTTTGCGGCATAAGATCATCAAAGGCATTTTTACTCTGTTTATTGCTATACTTTTGAAAATCCCGCTGAACTCGAAGATCTAATTGCTCATTAGTTAAGGCTGGTTTAAGATTAATTTTTAATTGGACTTTCTTCCCCTCACGAAGGGCATCCCCGGCTTGTCGGCTCAAGGTCAAAATAATGGGGCCAGACACTCCAAAATGGGTGAACAACATTTCCCCGAATTCCGAATGCTGTTTCTTTCCTCCAATCCATAAGGAAGCCTCCACATTGCGCAAAGAAAGCCCTTGCAGTTCTTTAACCCAACCCTCTGCCGCTTTAAGCGGAACCAACGCCGGTCTGGGGGTAATAACTGAATGTCCTAGTTTTCGAGCGAATCGGAATCCATCCCCATTTGAACCGGTTGCTGGATATGAAGCCCCACCCGTACAAATAACCACATGGGGAGCTGAGTACTTTTGTCCATTTCCTGTTACTCCAACCACATGCCCATCTTCAACCAGAACCTCTTCTACACTAATACCGGATTTAATAATAACCCCCATTTTCTTAAGAAAGATAATAAATGCTTCAACAATCTTTTCCGCATCATCCGAGACGGGAAAAACTCTTCCTCCTCGCTCAACCTTGGTCTCAACGCCATAATTAGCAAGAAACTCTCTCAAGGCCACATTATCAAAATCTCTCAAAATTCCATGCAAAAAGCGGCCATTTCCAGGGTAATGGCTTATAAAATCGGACACATTTTCAACATTGGTTATATTGCAGCGTCCTTTACCTGAAATCGCAATTTTTCGCCCTAAACGTTCCTTCTTTTCTAAAAGCAGAACTCTTGCGCCTTCGCTGGCTGCTTGTCCGGCAGCCATCATACCGGCAGCGCCACCGCCAACTACAATAACATCATACTCGTTCATTATTAATTCCTTTCTCTGACACAAGGATTCTCATTAGCATTTGATATGTAACGTGCATTTTGCCCCATAAACTATTATGTGCTAAGATTGAGGAAAGCTAATACTAATAATCATTTGGGAGGAATTCATTATGAGTCTTGATCAACGCACAACAATTGTTTCGCAAATTTCTGCGGCAGTTGCTTGCAATGCCCTGGCAGCACTACGCCTATCAATAACCGAAGGATTAAACATCGGTTTAACCAAAGAAGAGATCCAGGAAGTTATCAGCTTGGCTAAAGAGGTTCAACAGCAGCCAATATCTCATGTGACTCATATGACGGGCCAAATCCTTCGTGAAGGCAAGAAAAAACCACATGAGCACAGCGCCCACTGTGGATGCGGCGGGCACCATGCCTAGTATTATTCTCCTAAGTTGTTCTTTAAGCTTCTAAATTTAGCGAGTAAAAAAACCTCCACCTTCAGGACCACTTGTAGCGCAAACCAAACACAAGTCTCCATTATCGAAAATGCGTTTACCGCATTGGTTACAATACTTGGGGCTGCCTTCGTGGACTAGTATTTTACCGGTTATTAGTTTATGAGACAATGGTTGATAATTAAAGGTTAAGGCCTGAGAACGACAGGTCTCTACACAGCGATGGCATTGAACACACTTCATAGGTTCAAAAATCAGCCGCAGGGATGTGATTCTATCTTCTTTGGTCAAATCTTCCTCATTAGAGGCTGAGTTCATTTCTTCCCGCTTCTGTAAAGCTCCCTGAGGACATATTGCTGCACAGACTCCGCAGCTTGTACAGGAATCCGCAATTGAAATAGCCTGAAAGGGAATCTTCTCTTCTGAGGAAGCCTCGAAGGCTTCAATGAGCCACTGACGAGATTTTGGGATATGATAAGTCTCATCTGCCGTTAGGCTCGGCAGCCATTCCTCGATCTTTTCCCGACTTTTCTCCCTCCATCCCAAGGTTCTGTCCTTTTGAACGCCTGACCCGGGCGCCTTATTAATACTAGCCTCATGCCCCTCCCCAGACCCTTGATCCGGTCGAACCTTGATATGAATCACAGGATGTGTCGGCCAGTCCGCATGAACCCCTTTAAAGGCCTCAACGCTAATTGCACATGCCTGGCGATCAGGACAGTCTGCACATGATCCTGTGCTAATTGTTGCCGATTTTTCCTTGGCTAACAGCATTAGGGTCATCCAGCTATCCCTATCCAGCATTCCCAAACAAGGTATTTCAAAACCACCGGGGACTGCTTTTGGACAATTCAATACAATTTCTTCAGCCTCTTGGAGATATTGATAGAATTTGTCGATGGAATGATCTACAAAGCCGCCACTTGGGCAGACAGCCATACAAACTCCGCATTCTGTACAACTCTTAGTATCAAGCTCACGATAGTTTGAGATAGCTTGATGGGGACAACTCTCAATACATAGCTTACAGGAACGAGCATAGGGTCTTTTTGTGTTAAGACAATTACCGTTGTGATAAACCATTTGACATGTCATAGTTTTGTCCTCACTATTATTTACTTCTTGTCCATCACAATTCTTTCTTGCTTTCTTAATTCATTTTCACATAATTAGGATTGCCGTAGGCTAACTCTCTCATTCTTATTATCCCGTTTGTTCTGGAGAGCAGTGCCAAAAGAGGCTAGAAACTGTTTTTTGTTTCTGCCTCTTTAATTTTTAATCCTCAATCATATACTTAGCGAGATGGTTCTCAACTCCAACTAGATGATCCAACATCATTTTTTTAGCTTTCTCAGAATCATGATTTTTAATAGCCTCGTATATTAAAAAATGCTCATTAAACAACTTTTCAGGGGTGTCTTCGTGTTCATAAAGCTTACTGCGGCTGGTTTTAAGGGCCTTTTTCATTGTATCCGAAAGGGTATTCATTAAGCGAAAGAGGATTTTATTATGGGTCGCTCTAGCAATTGCATAATGAAAGTAATGGTCAGCCTCTTCACCTAGATGATGTAATTCGAGATCCTTCCGCATAATTTCTAACGCTGCAAACATCTCATTTATTTCATCTTCATCCGCTCTCGCAGCCGCTAATCCGGCAGCCTGAACTTCTAAAATCTTTCTTGCCTCATAAAGTTCCAGGTCAGTGTCTTTTTCTATAAAGAGCATCCAGGCCAAAGGGGTTACAACAGATTCAATATTAACCTGCCTAATATAAGTTCCCTCGCCGGAACGCACTTCTATTAAGCCCATCATCTCTAGGGCACTGATCGCTTCCCGAATAGACGCACGACTTACCTGAAACCGTTCAACTAATTCCCGCTCTGAGGGTAGCCGGTCACCAGGCTTTAGTTGTCCCTCGGCAATGAGTTGACCGATCTGATCAACAATCTGTTCGTAGATCTTTCGGGTTCTAATGGGTTTTAGAATCACCCTTTTTTCACTCCTCGCACATCGGTTGTAAAACCATAACCGTACTTAGTTTACCATAGCTATCCACTATATGAAACATGGGAACACTTTATTCTTAAAGTGTTCCCATGTTTTCACCACCCTGATTTACTTCTTTTTGCCAGCTCGGTATGATTCAGCCAAAATTTGGACAGTATGCACAACTTCTTCATTTATTCCGGCATTTTCCACTCCGCTTTTTAGCTGTAACCTACATGCTGGACAGCCTGTTGCCACCGTATCAGTGTGGGTCAACTCAATATCCGCTGTCTTACGATCAGATATCTGTACAGAGAGATCAGGGTGCACAAGGCTGAAAGATCCAGCCATCCCGCAACAACGCCCCGGTTCTTTCATTTCAATCAATTCCACACCCGGAATACTCTTTAAGATTTCTCGCGGCTCCTTATTAATCCCTTGTCCACGATTCAAGTGACAGGGATCATGATAAGTCACTTTACGATTTACTCGTCCTAAACCTTCCTTTTTGAAAGGTACTTTGTGAATCAGGAATTCGGAAATATCGTAGGACTTGCCAGCCCATTTATCGGCTAAGGCCTTAAACTGCGGATCATTGTCCAAAAGTTCACCAAAGACATGCTTCCAAGCAGTTCCTCCGGAAGAACATGCCACTACCAAAGCGTCCGCGCCCAGCTTCTCAAAGGCTCTTAAATTCCGTTTTGCTAAAGCACTGGCCGAGGCAACATCTCCATTTACTGAGGCGGGAATTCCACAGCATCCCTGACCCTTAGGAATTACAACTTCAATGTCATTTTCTTTGAGAACTTCTACAACTGCTTTCCCAATATCAGTGTAGAAGTAATTAATCATACATCCCGTGAAAAAGGCCACTCTCATCTTCGGTTTTTCGACTTTAACAACTTCCGGAAACTCCGAACGCAGTGTCCTACTGGCTAACATTGGGAATACTTTATCCGTTCCAATGCCAATATCAAAACGCATTCTGGCAATACGATCACTTTTATGAGGTACGTGTTTTAAGGCCACGCCTTGGAACATGCTGCCTGTTTTCATACCAAAATCAAACATCCGCTGCATCTTAAGCGCCGTAAAGGCAATCTTTTTGACAGGGTGCAGACCCTTTTTACGAACGGCTTCAGCCCGAGCAGCTAAAATAATTTTATCAAATCTAACTCCACAGGGACAGTTATTATTACATGCCATACAGGTTGTACACAGAGAAAAACGCTCTGCCAGCCCTTGAGTCATTTCAGCTTCTCCTGAAAGGAGGAATTCGACAAGGCTGATCTTTCCTCTTGCTACGGCAACTTCTTGGCGAGTTTCCTTGTAAATAGGACAAACTGCCATACAGTTTCCGCATTTCATGCATTTATGGAGTTCTTCGGTAATCGAATCCAGAGAATTATATACGGACACGATTAGTCCCTCCTCACTATTTTCCCCGGGTTCAACACATAGTTGGGATCCAGGGCTTCTTTCATACTTCGCAGTAATGCAACTCCAGCTTCACCAAATTCCCAATCTAGGTATTTCATTTTAGCAACTCCAATTCCGTGTTCCCCGGAAAGAGTTCCTCCTAAAGAAATCGCTGTTTGGAATATTTCATCGACAGCTAAGTGAACTCGCTTCATTTCGTCTAGATCTCTCTCATCCGTTAAGATCGTTGGATGCAGGTTGCCATCTCCGGCATGACCAAAGGTAGCAATGTTGAGCTTATGCTTGTCAGCGATTTTCCGAATGGCTTTGATCATATCGGGGATTTTACTTCTGGGCACAGTAGCATCCTCTAGAACCGTGGTAGGCCTTTTTTGAGCTAAGGCCGGAAGGGCACTTCGACGTGCTAACCATAATAGATCCCGTTCTTTATCATCCTTAGCAATTTTGACATCGGCAGCCTGTTCTTCTTTTAAAATCTGCTCAACCAAAACGGCTTCCCGCTCAACAACTTCTTTATACCCGTCTACTTCAATTAGCAGAACTGCTTCAGCATTTAAGGGCAGTCCAGCATGAACAAAGTGTTCAACAGTTTGGATCGTAACATTGTCCATAATCTCAAGGGTAGCAGGGATAATCTTATTTCTGATAATTGACGCAATAGCTTTTCCAGCCTTGTCAACATCATCAAAAACAGCCATAATACTCTTACGAGCCTCAGGTGCCGGGATTAACTTCACAAGAATTTCCGTGATAATTCCTAAGGTACCTTCTGCTCCGGTAAAGAGAGCTACTAAATCATAGCCAGTAACATTTTTGACGGTTTTTCCACCCCAGCGAATAACTTCCCCGTTCGCTAAGACTACTTGCAAACCCATAATATAATGCTTGGTAACACCATACTTGAGTCCACGCAATCCTCCAGAACATTCTGAAACTGAACCGCCCATAGTAGCGGTTGTAACTGTTCCCGGATCTGGCGGATAAATCAAGCCAAACTGCTGTACAGCGTTATTCAGATCTTGAATAATTACTCCAGGTTGAACGGTTGCCGTTAGATTATCCTGATCCACTTCAAGGATTTTATTCAGGTTAAGCATTGATAGAACGATACTGTCCTCAGAAGGAATAGTACCTCCACTTAAGTTCGTACCCGAACCACGTGGATAGACCGGAATCTTATAGCGATTAGCTATCTTTACAACTTCTGCAACTTGCTCGGTATTAAGGGGTGAAACCACGACACCCGGCTTATGATGTTTCATCGCAGCCGTCGCGTCATAAGCATAGGTCAGTAAGTCTTCCTGCTCCGTGAGGACGTTTTCCTTACCCAATACTTTAATTAGATCTTCTATAACTTCACGAGCTAGCATTCATCTACCCCCCATAGTATTTTTAAACTATAAATTTCGTCTGATAGTCAGACCACCTAACCATATATTAATTCAATTGTTAATGTATTTCAATATGTAAAACGCATTTTATTTCAAATAAAGGGGAAAGGTTAAAAATATCCTTTCCCCATTTTAGGTTTATTTATTTATTTTTTACATTTATTTGATTTTATTGAATAACTGGAATCATTCCCGGTAAGACATACGCCTGTAGATAGGTCATAATGCAAATTAGCAGTAAGAGAAAGATCGAATGTTTGAGTGTAAATCTGAATAGATCAGATTCTTTACCAACTAAACCCGTCGCGGCCGTCGCAACTGCTATAGATTGAGGAGAAATCATCTTTCCTACAACTCCACCCGAACTGTTCGAGGCAATGGTCAGAACAGGGTTTACTCCAACCTGTTGAGCCGTTACATTTTGCAGTTGTCCGAACAAGGCGTTTGCCGAGGTGTCAGACCCTGTCAAGAATACACCGAGCCAACCGAGAACCGGAGCGAAGAAGGGAAACAAATGACCGGTTCCTGCAAAAAGAATCCCCAGTGTATAAGATAATCCAGAATAGTTAGCAATGTAGGCAAAGCCAAGTACTGAGCTTACTGTAATGGTAGGATAGATTAGAGTTTTCAAGGTTGCCCGTGCTACTTTTGCTCCCCTGGCTGGACTAACACCAAGAATTAACATTGTGATTATTGAAGAGATTAAAATCGCGGTTCCAGCAGCAGCGAAGAAATCCCATTTGTAACTAGCAGAGTAAACCGCCGGTTTTGTAACAATTGGCATGGTTTTATAGACTAGGCCGTCAAGCCCAGGCCAATGGGGAATATTAACAAACCATTCCAGCTGTTTGGTGACAAAATTTTTAAAGCTTGTTGTGCCCCAAATTCCCACCATAACCGTAAGCACTAAGAAAGGAGACCATGCTTTAAGTATTTGACCGCCGGAGTATTTCTTGTATTGTTCGATCTTTTCACTCTTCTCATTTGGAAAACGCCAGATATTCTTGGGTTTCCAAACTTTGAGTAGAATTGCTGTGGTAATAAGTGAAAACAGTGAAGAAATTATATCCGGCAACATTGGTCCCAGGTAGTTAGAAGACCACCACTGAGCTATAGCAAAGGAACAACCTGAAACCGCAATAGCAGGCAGAACCTCTTTGGCGCCTTTCCAGCCGGCCATTAGAATAATTAAATATAATGGTATAAAAACGGAAAGGAATGGAAGTTGACGACCCACTGCAGCAGAAATTATATCTGCATTGACGCCGGTTACTGCACCAGCGGCTATGATCGGAGCGCCAATTCCTCCGAAGGCTACCGGAGCGGTATTAGCGATCAGGCAAAGGCCTGCCGCATAGAGGGGTTCAAAGCCCAAACCGATTAAAATTGCACCAGTAATTGCTACAGGAGTACCAAATCCAGCAGCACCCTCTAAAAAAGCGCCAAAGGAAAAAGCAATTAGAAGTGCTTGGAGACGACGGTCGTTGGACAAAGAAGCGATTGAACTCTTAATGATATCGAATTGACCTGCTTCAACAGTTAAGTTATACAAGAAAACTGCAGTTACAATAATCCAGGCAATTGGAAATAATCCATTTAGTATTCCAAGGGCACTTGCTGAAAGCGCAACTCCTATTGGCATCTTGTATACTAGAATTACAATAATATTCGTAAAGATCAGCGTGGTTACTCCAGCTATATGCCCTTTCATGCGTTTTACCGCTAAGGCCCATAGTAAATAGAAGATAGGCAAAGATACCACTAATGCGGTAAGTCCAATACTACCTCCAAGCGCGGAATAGTTTTGTGTCCATTGCATTTATAACTTCCACCTTTCATTTTGTTTTGACTCGCTGTGTTCGAAATGCCAACTATTATGGAATTGTTTACGCTTCTCAGTTTAAATATTCATTTTTTGTTAATTAAAATTAAAAATTAAAAAGCTGAGGGCTAAGCCTCAGCTTTTTAATTTTTAATGCTGCAATCTCATCTATTCCAGTTGGTTATATCAATACTTTACTTACACTAAATTAACAGGGATGACCTAAATAAATAGGCCAGCCCTGTTGGATTTTTTTATTTCATTACTGGGATCATCCAGGTGAATACGTAGGCTTGCAGCCACACTAAAACACCCATTAACATTGCTAACACAACGCTGTGCCAGAATACTTTCCGGAAAATAACTCCGATATTTCTGACCCCCTCGTCAGCGTCAGCATAGCAAGCAGCCGTCGCAACCGTAATACTCTGAGCATCGATCATTTTACCCATAACTCCACCTGTACTGTTAGCAGTAACCATGAGGAGAGGATCAAGATGCAACTGCTGAGCGGTTACTAACTGAAGGTTACCGAAGAGCGAGTTTGACGCTGTGTCACTACCGGTAAGGAAAACCCCCAGCCATCCAATCATAACAGCAAAGAAGGGATAGAATGTCCCTGTTTTCGCAAAGGCTAAAGCAAGGATAACGTCAGTTCCTGCATATTTTGTCATGTAACTTAAGCCAATAACTAAAGAGATAACAGAAAGAGGAATTTTCAAACGGACAATTGTCGTAACAAGAATTTCTTTCCACTGAGCTGCAGTGACTCTGAGGAATAAGATTCCGGTAATAAACGCTGCGATTAGAATCCCTGTTCCTGCCATTGTAAATATATTGAAGCTAAATACAGCAGCCTCTCCGGTTTTTGCCACAGCTCCAGCAGTTACCGGTGCTGTTTTAAACACTAAGCCATGAAGATAGGGAATGTTAAAACTAGGATTAAAGAGAGAGGTCAACCAAGCCTTGATACTGGGGACACCCCACATGGCTACAAAGATAGCCAAGAATACCCAAGGCATCCAAGCCTGAAGAAGAACGGGTAGAGGATGTTTTGGGATAACTTTCGGTTTGCCTGGATCTCTTCCCTCTAGTTTTGCATAAGCCATTTCATTGGTAATAACATTTTTAGGTTTCCATATTTTCAAGAAGATTGAGGTGATAACAATACTCATAATTCCCGATCCGATATCTACAAGCATCGTCATTCCAGCCTCGGCCATCATGAACTGGGTAACAGCAAAGGAAGCTCCAGTAACGAGAATTGCAGGCCATACTTCAAAGACTTCCTTAAGTTTGCCTTTTTCCATTATTACCAGTGTTGCGACTAACCAGAAGGGAATGAGGATTGAGAAAAACGGTAATTGTCTGCCTGCCATCATAGTAATCATGCCGTCCGGGATACCAGTGACTTTTGCAAGAGTGAGTACTGGTGTTCCGATAGCTCCCCACGCAACCGGTGCTGTATTGGCAATCAAGCAGACAACTGCAGCTGTCAAGGGGCGGAAACCTAAACCAACCATGATAGCACCAGCCACTGCTACGGGAGTACCAAAACCCGAAGCCCCTTCGATAAAGGCACCGAAGCTAAAGGAAACGAGCAGGGCCTGTAAACGTCGATCCGGCGTGATTCCGGCAATTGAGTCTTTAACTATTTCGAACCTACCGGTAACAACTGTCATTGTGTATAAGAAAATTGCCCCGAAAACAATCCAGCCAATAGGGAACAATCCGCTTATCACACCATACCCAAAGGCCGCGGCAGTTGAGGTGGCAGGCATTTTCATAACAAAAACACATATGAAAAAAGTAACAACAACTGCAATAGCAGCTGCATAGGGGGCATAAATTCCTAAGATTCTTTCACCGTTTTTAGCTTTATGAGGGTGGAGGGCTAAAAAGTAGAGTAAAGTCAGAATAGGTACAGCTGCTAAGAATACAGAGAACCAAAAGTTACCTGTCGGGTTATAATTCTGTAGATAGGTCAATGATAAATCCTCCTTCCAAAATATGACGTGCTTAATGAGAGTTACAAGTCCGAGTAAACTGAGTCTTTTCCAAGCATTCCTCCTTACAAATTACCCATAGACCTACTTAAATTCCTAGGTATTGTGAATTTATACCAGGAATTACTTTTGGTTATTGTAAAATTTTTTTAATGTTGTTGACTCCTTATTTGCTGTCATTGACTATGTATTTTCTAAGATTATTCTCTACCCCTAGTAGATGATCCAACATCAGTTTTTGAGCACTTTCAACGTCACGATTCTTTATAGCCTCATATATGTTAAAATGCTCATTTAATAACTTCAGAGGAGAATCTTCATGTTCAAAAATCTTACTTCGATTGCTTTTTAAGCTCTTTTTAAGAGTATCTGAAAGAGTAGTCATCAAACGAAAGAGAATTTTATTATGGGCTGATTTGGCAATTGCATAATGAAAGTTATGATCTGCTTCTTCGCTCAACTGATGCAATTTTAAATCTTTTCGCATAATTTCCAACGCTTCGGACATGTCCTTCAAATCATCAATATTTGCTCTCTCTGCCGCCAAACCGGCAGTCTGTACCTCTATAATTTTTCGTGCCTCATAAAGTTCCAAATCTGTATTCTTTTCGATCACCAACATCCATGCTAAAGGGGTTACTACGGATTCTGCATTTACTCGCCTGATATAAGTTCCTTCCCCAGAACGTACTTCTACCAGTCCCATCATCACAAGAGCACTAAGAGCTTCTCTTATTGAGGCACGGCTTACCTTAAACCGCTCTACTAATTCCCTTTCTGAAGGCAGGCGATCTCCTGGTTTTAGATGACTTTGGGCAATTTGTTGGCTGATCTGATCAACAATCTGTTCATAAACTTTTGGGGTTTTGATGGGTTTAAGTATCACCCTATTTCTCTCCTCGCATATCGGGTTGTATCAAAATAAACTCCTTGGTTTTAAGCCGAAGGCCGTTACTACTTCTTTGTTTTAAAGAGTAAAACGCTGTATTAAATCCAGCAAATAACAAGTTCCTTCATGAACCGATCGGTATCCCAGGCAATCCTTCCCGACTCTTTATTCTTAGATAAAAAGTGAAGCAGGTCTTGACCTGATTCACTTGATTTGTTGTATGTTGCCGCAGCAGGTCGGTACTCCTGCTGCAGCTGCTGTTCCTTTGATGGTCGGACTCGACTTCCCAGCTATAGCTGCCGTCAATGCTGGAAGAGAATGGATGGTCATCAGACCATTGAACCCGACCATTTAAGTAATAAACAAAGAATATAATATTGTGCGAAAATTCTCTAGATTATTTGCACCAAACACATAAAATTTGACATGAGATTATGAATTTACGTAATGTTTTGCATATTCATTATATTACACAAAAAAAAAGTGTTCTTCTTTGAACACTCAAACATCAAGCCGTTCTTTTAGTTTTTTGATATAAGTTCGACTAACCGGAATTTCAGTTGCTTTCTCGCCATCGATAATAATCTTATAGGTTGAGTTAAACCAAGGAATTACTTCTTTAATACGATCTAGGTTAACAATGTAAGCTCTGTGAGTTTGCAAGAACTGGGCAGGATCCAGTCTCTCTTCAATTTCGTGCAAACTGAACGTCGTGGGCCACATTTTGTGTTCAGTTACCAAACTGGCATAGCGACCTTCAGCGACTACATAAAGCAATTCCTGCGGGTCAATCAAGACAACTCGTCCCTTAGAGGTAGCTGCAAGTTTGCGCGGTCGTTGTTTAACCCCTATTTCTTGAATTAAACGTGATATTTTTTGCGTCAATTCCTGGTCATGTGACTGTATACGTTGTTGGATACGATCAATTGTAACTTTCAAACGTTCCTGAGAAAAGGGTTTAAGAATATAATCCACGGCATTAAGTTCAAAAGCGCGTATAGCATGAACATCATAAGCAGTAGCAAAAACAACGGATGCCCGCATATCCAACTGTTGAAGAGCTCGAACAACATCAATACCATCCATATCTTGCAGATGGACATCCATAAAGATAACCTCCGGTTGCAGGTTGGGAATTCCTTCAATAGTCTGCACTCCACTTGAAAACTCACCGATGATTTCCATTTCAGAATTTTTCTCCAACAAAAATCTTAGTTCTTCACGCGCCGGTTGTTCATCGTCTACTAATACTATTTTGATCATAATGTCACTCCTCTAAGTACACTTCTTGAAATGGGTACTCGAAAGGAAATAATCGTTCCCACACCAAGGATACTTTCAATCAGTAGTCCCTGTCCGTATAGTCTTAATAAACGTCGATGTACGTTCTTTAGACCGATTCCTATCTCAGCATCTTCCTCTTCAACTCCTTCAAAAATGTCGCGCAGCTTAAAACTAGATATGCCTATTCCATCATCTCGAACTATAATTTGTATGCTATCACCATCTTTGTGGACATGGATTGAAACTGTACCCCCGCTATCCTTAGGTAACAGTCCGTGTCTAACTGCATTTTCAACCAGTGGCTGCAAGACTAGCGGTGGCAATATAATATTCTCAGTTCCTGTCTCAATGTTCATATCTACCTTTAACTTGTTGGAAAATCTAGCCTCTTCGATAGCCATATAGGCTTCGACATGTTTACATTCTTCCCGTACAGTGTGGAATGAAACCCCTTGACGCATATTGCGGCGTAAGAATTCACCCAAAAAAATAAGAACCTCCCGCGCTTTTTCCGGCTGACTCCTGATTAAACTTACTACAGTATTTAAGGTATTAAATAGGAAATGAGGCTGGATTTGAGCTTGAAGTGCTCGTATTTCAGATGCAACGCTTAACTCTTTCTGGTGTTCAAGATCGGCTAACTCAAGTTGAGTGGAAAAAAGTTTCCCCAGTCCCTCTGCTAAAGTTACGTCGATAATTGATTTCCCTCGCCGAGCACGATATAAAATTAAAGCTCCGATTGTCTTTTCACCAGGGCGCAGAGGGACAGCAATAGCTGAGCGTAAAGGACAATTTGGATACTTGCACTCAGTTTCAACTTCAGAAATCTGGATAGATTTACCATCCCGTAAGGCTTTATGCCCTGCCTCTGTCATAAATGGTTGTCCTATAAAATGGTGATCCGATCCTAAACCGACATAAGCGATTATTTGCTGCTTATTGGTTATTGCCACCGCTGCCACCTTGGAAATTTTTTGAATAATTTCAGCAGCTTTTTGAGCACTTTCTAAATTTAAACCCTTTCGAAAATAAGGCAAAGTTATATCAGCTATTTGCAAGACATTCTGGGCTTGTAGGGCGGCAATCTGTTCTTCCTCATGATAAACTGTCTTAATAATATATAAAAAAAGACCCACTCCAAGCCCATTGAATAGAACCATTGGCATAGCAATGACCATGATTAGGTTCCATGCTTCCTCAAAAGGACGGGCAATTATAAGAATAATAGCCATCTCCATTATTTGGGCTATTATTCCCAGCCCCACGCCGACCTTCCAATCATCGTTTTTATCCCTTGCCAGCCAATAAATGAGCCCTCCCAGCAAACCCTGCAATATTGGAGATATTGCACAAGCTAAACCAGTAAACCCTCCATAGAATATGTAAAAGTGCAAGCCTGTAATTGCGCCAACTACTAAACCAACCAGCGGCCCGCCAAGCATACCTGCACTTACCGTTCCGATAGCACTCGTATTAGCCGCATTAGCACCATTAATAGAAACTCCCGAATAGGTTCCTGCCATGGAGAATACGCCAAAAATCAGCATTAAGGTTAACGTCTGACGCTTGTTTAGTTGAGAATTCAAATATCGGCGAAAGACCTGACTCTTCGTCATTAGTAACGCTATGGTCACAATAATACTGAGCCTTTCAGCTAATATCTTTATTAAATCCATAGATTCACCCTCATTTTCGTAGCCAAAGAGAAAATCATTTAACTTTTACTAATTCGATACTATTCAACGGGAATACTTTTGTTCAAGCAATCTCAACTCTTGTTGAAAGGACTGACTAAGCCGAAATAGTAATCTCTCCATATCTAGCCGGTGTAAAGAAATATTTTCAGGGCTTAAGAATTCAATCTTGCGGAATTCTGGTTTAACTAGAAAGGGAAGCAAGTCGTCAATATTTTCAACCCGTAAGGTTAAAATAATTGGTGCATAGGCAACTTCGTCGTGATGACGGCGTCCATTTTCTTCAGCGACGGTATAGATATCTAAACTTAGATCGATATCTTCGATGATGATTCCTTGTAGTGGAACATTGCGCAATAAGGCTACCTGTTGCTCGCGCATCGTTTCAGCCACTAATTCCTTGCTCTTTCCTCCAAAGAAAAAGCGCCCAGTTTTCGATTCACCGCGAAAATCCACTCGAATCCGTACGCGAATGTGTTCTGTTAGGAGTTCATCTCCAATCCGAATCTTCATCACTGGTTCTCTCCGTTCCCCATCATAATCGTTCAACTTAAATTTGAGGCCCAGCTTTTTCACCAAACCCCAATATTTAAATGAATCCTATAAAATATTCTCCATGGGTTTAATTTTATCCTGCAGGCCTTGCTTTAGGCGTAGAATTTATGGACATACTAAGAAAACTTCAACAGATAGTATAGTTACAAGGAGGATAAAATTACATGCTTAAAACTGCAATTGCAATTTTCAAGGGACAACAACAAACTAAAGAAGCTATCGAAGAAATACAAGGGGAATCCTTAGCAAATTCTAAAGTATCAGTCGTAATCCGCAGTGAATACTTCCATCAAGGTCAATACCGTGAAGAAATCGCCAACGAGTTGGCCTATTACCCGAGTGAAACCAATCACGACAAATATCACACCTGGCTTGTCCAAGCACCACCGTTTTTTGTTCCAAATTTAGGGGAGGTAATTGTAGCAGGGCCACTGGCCAGCGAGCTTATGCATCAACCTCCCAGCCGTGGACTAGCAGAAGTCCTTTTAAGCTACGGACTTTCGGAAATACGGGCACGACATTACGAGAATGAAGTTCGTACCGGACATTGGTTGGTTCTAATCCAAACAGAGCACGAAAAAATCAATGCTGTTGCGAACACCTTACAGTCTTATGGCGGTAGGGATATAGAAAAATGGAATAAGGAGCTTGATCATCCTGTCTACCCTAAATCATAATCCTACTTGAGATCGCAATTCTTTGATTTCCTCTTTTGTTAGAGCTCTGTACGCACCCGGAGGAAGAGTGTTTCCCTGACTGAGAGATCCAAATCGAATCCTCTCCAATTTAAAGACCGGATAACCAACAGCGGAAAACATACGACGAATTTGACGATTTCGCCCTTCATGAATTGTCACTTCTAAAATTTCAATATGATTAGGTCTAAGCTCTTCGTTGCTTCTCTTCGAAACACCGCATACTCGCTGGACTTTAGCAGGTGCGGTGTTTCCATCTTCAAGTAAAACACCTTGTCTAAGGCTTTCTATGGCATTAATCCCCATTGGGCCTTTAATCCAAACGCGATAGGTTTTCTCTACTCCATAGGAAGGATGCATCAGACGATGTGCCAACTCTCCATCATTAGTAAGCAGTAATGCTCCGGAGGTATCGTAGTCCAATCTGCCAACCGGATATACTCGCGCCGGAACTTCTTTTAATAAATCAATAACCGTAGGGCGACCTTGGGGATCTTGAGCACTAGTAATTACACCAACTGGTTTGTTGAGAAGATAATAGTCCAGCTTTTCTGTATGTTTGATAGGCCTTCCATCAACTTCAACGGAATCATCCATCCCAACTTTATATCCTAAAACAGAAATCTTTGCCCCATTTACTTTTACTCTACCTTCAAGAATAAGCTGTTCTGCATGTCGGCGAGATGCAATGCCTGCTTTAGCAATTACTTTTTGAAGGCGTTCTCCATCCTCTTTCTCTTGGCTCATTGTTCTTCCTTTCTATTTATCGCTGCTAGCGTTTTAATTTATAGTAGGTAATTACTCTATCGGGTTCCAAGAACATCTGTATCCTGAAGCAAGGGAGAAGTCTCAGTAATCTTGAGATCAAAGATACCCGGCCCAATTTCAGAATACCGTTCTTGAACATTTCTCCAAAACTTCTCATTCTGTGCGCTGTGAGGAAGACGAACTAGGTAATCCCCCGGAAACTGCTGCAAAAGATTAAAGGAGGCTTGGTCATCGACAGTATTCAACCTAAATCCAACTCTTCTAGCGTAATAAAATGTCATTGGCGGAGGATCGCTTAATACTAACACACTTGAGTTTTCTGTATGGTCTACTATCCACTGGGCTTGACTTAGGTATTCTTGGTTCCATTGATACTTAGGGGTTAAATCACTAAAGGTACCCTTATTAATCAAGGCCAAAAGCACAATCCCAATAACAGTCCCAGGTAAATTAGCAATACAGTCTATAGCGTAAGCACTTAATAGGGCAACTAAAGGCAAAACAGGCACTAAGTAATAATCTAAGGGAATACGGGCACAAACTATGCCTATATACAAAATGCTGATTCCCCCCCAAACCCAAAAGGCTAAACGTGCCGGTGAACGAAAAAAACAGAGACGCAGCAGCCCCAGGCCAGAAAGAAATACGACAATATCTGTAAACCCACGCTCGACATTTTTCTCCAATAGTTCCCAATTGATATTTGCTGAGCCGGCAACTTGCTCAGTTAATATTCCCGAAACAAATTGACTAGAAGAATCAACATTAAAATGTACCCATACATAATAAACTATTGGTGGAATAAGCACAATCAAACTATAGCGGATTATTTGCCTTACCCGTTCTTGCAATGGCCAAAAACCTAATAGGAGGGCGACGGGAAACAGCATAAGCTGGGGAAGCTTAGCTAAGATTGCCCCAGCCATTAATAAGCCTGCTCGCCAACTCCCAGTCTCTTTTGGCGAAGTTCTCCATCTCCAAACCATAGCCAGGGCCCAGATACTCCATGCTTGAGCCATAGGTTCAGGCATGACAACTCTTCCATAATAAATTGACAAAGGCATTATAGCGTAAATCGCGGCGGCAAAAAGTCCAACTCGCTCACTAAATATCCTTCGCCCCAGGTCATAAATTCCTATCACCGTAAGCAACGATAAAGAGACTGACCAGATCCGCCCCCATAAGTCCGTCCAACCGAAAATTGTCCAAGTCCATGCTAATACATATGGTAAAAAGGGAAACTCCAACTCAACATGTTGAGGCATAACCCCATCATAATTAAGCTGAGGTAAGAAAACCTTTGGGAAATTCAATAAATTTCCCAGCATATGAGTAGCCATGCTAGCTGTATCTGCCTGTCTCCATGCCTGGTCATCAAGCAATGGATTCGTGATTCCACGCAGACGAAGTCCTAAAGTCATTAGCAAAATTCCTGCTAAAAGTAAACGATTTATTCCTCGGCCCATTCTACTGTACTCCACTTATTACGTTTTAATTGGTAAATAAGTTGAAAGTAGCCCCAAATTGTAGCCCAAATTCGCATTTTACTGGCACCTTTTTTAAGTTCATAGTGAAGTTTTAAGGGGACTTCCGTTATCCGTTCTGCGAATGGAGCAATCTTCAAGAGCAATTCAACCATCCCCGAAAAATTTCGACTTACAATTATATCCGGCCCATATTGGCGGGTTCCCTCAGCCAGAAGCTTAAGACGATAAGCCCGATATCCACATGAATAATCACGGACACCTTTGATAGGAGCAAATAATTGCATGACTTTCCCAGCCCCCCAAGATAATCCCCGACGCCCTAATGAAAGCCCATGTTGTTCTCCTCCTTGGACATACCGCGAAGCAATAACCAGGTCTGAGCCTGAACAGATTTCCTCATAAAGTAAGGGAATACAATTTGCCGGTTGAGTATTATCTGCATCCATTGTGATGACAATATCTGGACAAATTTTATTCTCGCAATTTTTTTTGTCATGATCTTTAATGAGATAAGAGTGATTCAAAACATATTGGAAGCCACTGTTAATAGCAGCCCCCAATCCCTTATTTTGCTCATGATTTACTCCGTGTATATTATTGTAGTCTTGAGTATATTGCTGAACAATATCAAAAGTACGATCTGTACTTCCATCGTTAACTATAACGATCTGGTGAGGAATCTGTGCACAGTTTGTTCTGATATCTTCTAATAGTTCAGCAAGTGCTTGATCCTCATTATACGCTGGCAAAACAATATATAGCATACTAAACAATGCCCCCTTTTTAGGTTCATTGTTAGTATGCACAAAGTACGTATCAATAAAACACTTTAGTAACTATCCAAACTGAGACGATCAAACCAATAAGATCCGCAAGTAAACCTAATTTTAGGGCGTATCGATATTTTTTTATACCCACTGAACCAAAATATACCGTTAACACAAAGAAAGTTGTATCCGTACTTCCCTGCAATGTTGAGGCTAAACGACCAATGTAGGAATCGGGACCGTATTCATTAATTAACTGTGTTGCTACTCCCAAGGCACCTGAACCACTTAACGGACGCATAATTGCTAACGGGATAATCGCAGCAAAATCAGGGTCTAATCCTAGTATGTTGATGAGTGGCCGAAGCCATTGCGATAGAATACTAAGTGCACCGGAATCAACAAACACCCGAATTGCTACAAGCATCCCGATTAAGAATGGCAAAATTCGCACACCTGTTTTGAATCCTTCTTCCGCACCCTCTACAAACGATTCGTAAACAGGAACTCCTCGAATGTAGGCCACTATAGGTACAAGTAAAAGGAGCAGCGGTATGGCCCATCTGGATATCTCCGCGATTATGTTCATAGCTTCCTCCTGCGACGAATTAAGAAATCTACAAAGATGGCCATGAACATAGCACATCCTGTCGCAACTATAGTAGTTCCAATAATCTCAGTAGGATTAACAGAGTTAGCTTTTAAGCGAACACCAATAATCGTTGCCGGGATTAGAGTAATACAAGAGGTATTCAAGGCCAGAAAAGTGATCATCGCAGGACTTGCCACATCAGGTGTCGGGTTTTCTTTTTGAAGTTCTTGCATGGCCTTAAGTCCAAAAGGAGTTGCGGCATTACCTAAACCTAATATATTCGCACTCAGATTCATAATTATGGCACCTAGAGCTTTGCTATCTGGTCTAAGAGATGGAAATAGACGACGAATTGCCGGCCCAAAAATCCGCGCAATTCCTTTAACTAAACCTGCTTCCTCAGCCAAACGCATTAGACCTAACCATAAACTCATTACTCCGATTAGTTCAATAGCAACCTCTACTCCCAGTTCTGCAGCCTTCATTGCAGATGTGGTGACAGATTCTATGTGTCCGTTCAAAGCAGCGACGACTATACCTATTGCCAACATTAAAAGCCAGATGAGATTAACCATTTCTCACCCCCTGCCTAAATGTATGAAAAGGACAAACAAAAAAGAACGAGATATCCCGTTCTTTCTGCTAATCTTATTCTAATGGCGATTTATTCTAGTCGCGAGCGATAATAATATCGTCCGTGGTTCTCTTTTTCTTTTGAAACATTCCGCCAAGCTTCTCTAATAAATCCGGAACAGTATCAATCAGTCGATCTACTACTACATTGCTATCGACTGGGAGAAGTCGGATGTTGCCGTTGCCTACTACTAAAAACCCTACCGGTTGAACGGATACTCCGGCCCCGGCACCTCCACCAAATGGCAACGCTGGTCCTTGCCCAGGCGTTCCACCCCCATTATGTCCGGAATCTTTGTCATCCGGCGGAGCAAATTCACTTCCGCCTGCCGCAAAGCCGCAAGAAACTTTTGAAATTGGAATTATCACAGAGCCGTCATGGGCCTCGACCGGGTCGCCGACGATCGTATTCACGTCAACGATTTGTTGGATGCTTTCCATAGCAGTTTTCATTAATGATTCAATCGGATGATTCCCCATGTGTTGTCTACCCCCTTATACCCCGCTTGAACGTTCGTAATAACCTCAGTCCTACAAAAATAATATGACCTATTCTTAGGTGGAATATGCATTGAATGTCACAAAAGAAGCCTTCTTTTTTAAACTGAGGAACAACTACTATATTTGGAGACTTTACTTCTATAGTCACTTGTCGATAAAGATAGGAGAGTGCAAACCCAAACATAGCCCAAAAAGACCCAGCTGCAATTGCCGTATGACAAGCATCTTTGTATCCAATTTCCACTCGCCAATTGATAGACTTACAATGGATCCCTCTATAGAATTGGCTTTTGAGGTGCTTTAAATGCTTGGTAATCAATGGAATATTTTGCCACAACCTACTAAGAAAGCCTCGCCGTATATACCGGACACGAGCCTCGGTTGTACTCTTGCGAACCCCACCTTTTGACTCTGCCACCTGCTCAAATTCAACTTGAGGTCCTTTTTCCCATTCCAATTGAAGGGTTGGAATTTGATAATTTGCTCGCCAAATCCCATTAAAGGCCCTGAAATCTATATCTATATGATCTTCTTCTGCAATGCGTCTATAACGAAAATCCACTCGTATTTTTAAGGCAAAGCTGATTAGAAGTAATATAAGCATCGCGAGCAAAAAAGCTAAAACCCGCACTCCAACCCCTCCGTACATCATACATCGTCCTGGAGACTAACCCTAAAAGGGTAAGATTCCCCAAATAGGGCTTAATTATTCAATAAGCAAATAATAATATCTATCTAGAAAGTATTTCCTTCCTGACACCTGTATTTTAACCCGAATACTACAAAAACTAACCTGTCGCAAATTAGGAGAAATGGAGGTTTCAACTATGATGAAATTAAGAAAAGTTGATCCTGGCACATTTAGTTTTCTGGAGCCGGGCTGGTTTATCTTTCATGTGTTTGCTGTAGTTGGTATGATAATGTTAGGCATGGCAATTGAAAGAAAATATTAGCTGAATCAACGTGGAATCTACAAGCAAGAAAGATGAGCGGTGTAACATTTTAACAGGTTACACTCTCATCTTTCTGGCATTTCTATTGAATTACTTGTTTACGGCGATCAAGTGACTCTTAGCTTCAGATGGAGTTTTCCTAAGAGGAATACTTACTCCAGCTGAAGCTTAGAGGAACTCATCCAGGGACGTAGCAGTCGTTATCTCATCCTCACCGCTAAAGTTGTTCTGTTTAGTTTGCGGTTCGGCGAAAGCAACCTGCGCCGTTATACTTTTCTTTGGAGCAGGCGGCTTGGGCGAAACCCTCACCCGGGTTTTGTCACTGGATGCTTTCGTACTTATAGAAGATGGGAGTCTTACGGCTGGTAGTCATCGGATAAAGACTTCTCAAAAGAACCCTGATAATGAATCCCTTAAGCATAATAATCAACAAATTTGACAATTTCATGCACCTTAGTAGGCCTAGCGCCAATAATATGTACTAAGGGGGGATAGGTATGTCCATTCAAATAAAAAATGACAATTCCGGCTTTATAGCTAAGGGAATGACGAACTCAGAATTAGATAAAGTTGTTGAAATAGCAGGATACGATTATGACTCAGTGCAAGATATTTTCTATTCAACGATGAATCCATGGCAGAGAAAGATTGGATACTGTCGCCTTTTTGATGAAGCGGCAGCTCCTTTAGGAATGATCATCGATTGTGAACCTATTCATTTCGAATATAACAACAAAAAATGGATGATTGGTTTGTGGAAAGGACAATATGATTTAGTTTCCGGAGGAGAAATTGGAGTTTACACCGAAGCATTTGATTTAAAAATACCAGGATTTTTTACAGGTACTTTTTACAACTGTGCAAGCGATTCTGATCTTCTACAAATGTCGTTTGTATTAAGGAAAAACGGAAAAGTTCTTTTTAGACGAGAAGGGGAGCATTGGTGGTTAACCGGCTTTAAACTTGGTGAGTTCTCCGAACCTTCAGAATTAACTATGGATATAAACATTAATTTGAAAAACAGGCTTATGCGTGATGCCTTTATTTCCGGCCTTTATAATGCAGGGTACTCAAAGGCGGACTTAACGATAAACGGAAACTCCGTTAGCTTTTTATATGCTACTCCTCACTCCGAGCAACCAGTAACTCGTACGTCCACCACTGACCGGATTATACAAAGAAAAAACGAATTATTCTGTGCTAAATACCAAGAAATCACCCAAGGTCTTGATAATTTGCAAGATAAAGTAAACGCCATTGAAGAACAGGCCCCGGAGCTTTATCAAAAAATAATTAAAATGGGCAAGGCAAAACCCTTGTTTGGGATTTACGAAACCGTATTACTAGTTTTTCTGGTTGCAGTGGCAACCTACCTCGCCTCTCGAGTACTCAGTGAAGATAACTAGTATTTCCTGTCCCATAGAAAACCCCTACAACTTATTCTATATATGAAAAAGCAATCTCCTCTTAGAAAATCTAATTGGAGATTGCTCTTTTAGAATCGAGGATTTATTCTTCTTGTGTGCTTGCCACCTCATCATTGCTTAAATACTCTGTTTCTAACTCGGGCAAATCATTTAAGGAACGCAACCCAAAATGCAGGAGAAACTGCTCTGTTGTAGCATAAAGGATAGGTCTCCCGGGGCCATCTTTACGTCCCACATCTTTAACAAGACCTTTTTCCACTAAGGTTGCTAGGGCCCGATCCGATTGGACGCCTCTGATGAAGTCTACTTCACCTCTTGTTACAGGTTGTTTGTAAGCGATTATAGAAAGTACTTCCAGGGCTGCATTAGACAAAGCCTGGGCGGGCTGCTTGTATAGGATTTCTATATAACGGGCCACTTCTGGCTTAGTTCCTAATTTGAAGCCTCCATTCATTTCCAGCAAGGCTAATCCGCAGGAGTCAATACCATATCGCGTTCGTAATTCATAAAGAAGCTCTTCAATTTTAGCTATGTCTAACTCCAGAATCTCACTGAGCTGTACAAGAGTAAGGGGATCCTTGGCAACAAATAAAAGAGCCTCTAAGGCAGCTGTTTCCGGCTCCCTAAACAGCAAATTCCATCTACTCCTCTTCTGTAAATTCCCAAGCCTTTTCTGTTGGATAAAGCATTATTTCGCTGAGCAGCGTTGCTTGCTCAGCACGCACCTTTCCTGACTTTAAAAGTTCTAAAAGCGCAAGGAAGGATACAATTATTTCCATGCGCGTTCCAATTCTCATAAGCTGATTGAAGCGAAGCCCTTTAGGATGAAGCAGAACACGGCGCAATACATCCGCGAGCATCAGGTCAATGGCAATTTCGTCCGGTTCAACATAGGTGATTTCTTCCCCTTTTTCAGCCCGTTCGATAACTCGACAAAATGCTTGCCAAAGATCGTCAAAGCTTATCCCCTTTAAGGGATCTTCCGGCTTGACATCTGCTAATAACCCCTCAATATTAACTTCTCGATAGTAAGATCGTCCCGATGAGGTTTCTATACTTTCAAAAACCTTAGCCGCTTGTTTGAATGCTCGATAAGCAATCAAGCGCTCAACCAGTTCCTGGCGTAAATCTTCTTCTTCTCTGGGAGTCTCTTCACTTTTAGGGGGTTTTGGCAAGAGTTCTCTTGATTTGATATAAAGTAATTGGGCTGCAAGAACCAGAAATTCAGTAGTTACTTCCATGTCCATAGATTCCATCCGACGCACGACATCTACGAACTGGTCAGCAATTCGGGCAATAGGGATATCATAAATATCCACTTTTTCTTGTTGTATGAGAGTTAATAATAAATCAAGGGGGCCTTGGTAGGCCGGAAGTTCAAATTGAGGACTGTTATTCTCACGTTCCATTTATAACCCCATAAGGTGGCGAACTTCTTTCATTGTCTGTGAGGTTGTTTCCCGGGCGCGTATAGCACCCTCTTCTAAAACTTTTTCAACTCGGCCGGGTTCTTCCCAATAGGAACGCCTTTCCCTAAACGGACTAATTAACTTCTCTAGATTTTCTGCCAGATTCCGTTTACAAGCGACACAGCCTACTTTTCCAGCTCGACATTTTTCTTCGATGTCTGCTACTTCAGGAGTGTAGATTTTATGAAATTTATGAACAACGCACACTTCGGGATGTCCGGGGTCATCTTTACGCAGCCGAGCCGGATCGGTTACCATTTGTTGTACCCGGGTCTTAATCTCCTCAGGAGAAGCCGTCAAGGATATTGCATTATGATAGCTCTTACTCATTTTCCGTCCATCTACCCCCGGCAGGAGAGGGACTTTGCCTATTAAAGCCTTCGGTTCAGGAAAGGCTGTTCCATAAAGATGATTAAAACGACGAGCAATTTCTCGACAAAGTTCAACATGGGGAATTTGATCTTCACCCACAGGTACAACATCTGCTTTATAGACCAAAATATCTGCTGCCATCAAAAGAGGGTACCCCAAGAAACCATATGTACCCAGTTCCTTACCCTGTTGACTTAATTGTTGAATCTGATCCTTGTAGGTGGGTACTCTTTCAAGCCAAGACAGAGGAGTGAACATTGAAAAAAGCAAATGAAGTTCCGCGTGCTCTTTGACATCAGATTGAAGAAAGATAGCACTCTTTTGAGGATCAATTCCGACACTGAGCCAATCTAAAGCTATTTCTCTACGTAAACTTGGAAAGTCCAATTTATCTTCGTATCCCGTCGTCAAAGCATGTAGATCAACGATCGAAAAATAACTCTCATACTGGTCCTGAAGGGTCACCCAATTTTGAATGACACTCAAGTGCCCAATATGCAAAGCCCCAGTTGGGCGCATTCCGCTAAATATTCTACCTTTCATATTAACAATCCCTTCTGTTTCTTAGGTCTATTGTAATTTATATTGCTATCACTTTACACTAAAAATGGGGTTAGTATCAGTGAAATAATTTTCTGGTAAACATCAAATATCCCAATTACTGTCGGAGACAGTACGTTGCCTAGCACATCTGTAAAGAGAAGAACAATTAAGATTACAAATCCATACTGTTCAATCATTTGCAATTGCGGAGCAAATCGTTCAGGCAGCAAACTACTAAGCACACCAAATCCATCCAACGGCGGGATCGGCAAAAGATTAAATACTCCTAGTCCCAGGTTCATCAGTACAGTGGATTGAAACACCAGCGAAAGTATACCGCTCCACTCAGAAGCTTCTAACCAAAGCATTGTTAAGAACCATAATAACATAACCACAAAAGCCGTAATCAAATTCATAATAGAACCGGCTAAGGAAACCAACATCTGTCCCCGCCTCTTATCTCCACGATAATAATGGGGATTGGTCATGACAGGCTTAGCCCAACCAAAGCGGTATAAGAGTGCCATTAAAGTCCCAAACAGATCTAAGTGGACAAAGGGGTTCAAGGTTAAACGTCCCTGACTTCGCGGTGTCGGATCTCCTAAACGATCGGCAACCCAGGCATGAGCAAACTCATGAAAGGCAAACCCGATCATCAAAGCAGGAATGTTTGCGATAATAGTCGCTAACTTGATATCGAACAAATCTCTACCTCCTTTTAACCTGGGCATTAACCAATTGTCGAGCAATTCCCTGCTCTTCTTCTGCAGTACTTATTCTGCCCTCAAGCCATGCCATACGTACTTGAGCTAGAATTTCTCCAATTTCAGGACCTTGTTTTAAGCCCATCTGAATAAGAGTCTTGCCATCAAGCGCCATATTAATTCTCTGCCCGGCTTCCAAACACTCGGTTATTCGTTTATTATATCTGCCATCCCGGGCTAAAGTGGTCACGACTCTTTTAGGTGCCTTGTTTAGAAGATGATCCATTTCACTGATGGTTAACGGCTTTTGTAAGGATTCCCGCAATTGCACATAGGCGATTGTTTCATCACGCAGAGATTTATTCAAAATGACTCGCTCAAGAACAATATCGATTTCTAAAGAGTCCATCTTGGCAAGAGAAATCAGCCAGCGCAAATTCAATGACCATTCCGCACTCCCTACAGCATCCTCCAAGTTAAAATTCCAAGCCAGATCCTTACCGAACCAAGCCTTAAATAAGCCGCTGTTCACTAAAAGCTGCCCCATGGTCAAGTAATTTGCCTCTTTATAGATAAGTAGAATCTCCTCAGTAAACCGTTCCACACTCAGCTTAGAAAGAACCCCGGTCTCTATTGCAGTATGTAAAGCATCGAGAGTCTCTTTAGCAAAATCAAATTGATATCGTTCGGCAAAACGTATTGCCCGGAGCATTCGGGTAGGGTCATCAATAAAACTGATATTATGCAGGAATCGTATTTTCCTCTGTTGTAAATCTTGTTTACCGCCATAATAATCAACAAGTTCTCCGTAACGATCTGTGTTGAGACAAATCGCCATAGAATTGATGGTGAAATCACGTCGGAACAAATCATCACGAAGACATGATTCTTCTACCTGAGGAAGTGCTCCCGGAAAAGAATAATGTTCCCATCTGGTACTTGCTATATCAACATGACTTCCATCAGGAAACACAATTTGAGCTGTTCCAAACTTTATATGCTGAGTCAGCTTTCCATTCGGTATGCGCCGCATTAAGGCCTGGGCAAATTGGCCACCGCTGCCTTCCACCACAAAGTCTAGATCTTGGGTTGGGACAGAAAGGAGTAAATCCCTAACAAATCCTCCTACAACATAGACTGAACACTCTTCTTCCTCTGCCGTATCTTTTACTGCTTCTAGAAGATTCTGGGTTTCTTTTGGCAAACATTCTAGCAAATCTAAAATATCTTGGCGCATAGCTGCGCTTCTCTCTCGAGCGAGTTGAGTTTCGATAGGAATTGACGTGCCGTGAACAAGACGCAAAACATCTGAACGTGAAACAATACCAACAAGATTGCCGTCTTCCACAACGGGTAAACGCCCGATATCATGCTGAACCATTAATCTATGAACTTCATCCCAAGGAACATCTGCTTCTATTGTAGATACCTTAGTAGTCATAAAGCCTTTGACAGGTGCATGCTTTAAGCCATGCTTAATAGCCTTATCCACATCACGCCTGGAAATAATCCCCACTAAGTTCTTGTCTTCTGTGACCGGCACCCCGGTATGACCGTAGCGCAATAAGATTTGTTCTACTTCACCTAGTTTTGTCTCGGGTGATACAGTCTTAACCGGATAGCTCATAATATCTCTGACTAGATGGGGGCGTTTTGCCCGGCTCTTAATCGCTGAACGCAGTTGCTTTAATATATCAGACAGCTTTGCATCTTTAATAGTTGCGGAAGCTGCTCTTTCGTGGCCTGCTCCTCCAAATAATTGAACCAAACCGTTAACCGGCAAACCCCGGCCTCTTGAGCGGCCCACTATATACACCCGATTTTCCATCCTTACCAAAAGAAACCAGGTATCTGCCCCTTCTAACTCTCCTACTCGATGGGCTAATAGAGCCAAGCCACCAACATAATCCTTAATCTCAGCATAGGAAATATAGACTGGTAATCCATCAAAGAATTCTGTTTGTCCAGAATCTAAGAGCTGTTGCAGAAGATCTTTTTGTTCCTCAGTAAGAGGGCGACGCAAGTTATTAGAAATCACCCCTAAGTTCGCACCTTGTTCTAATAAATAAGCCACAGCGTGAACATCACGTACTGTGGTACTATCAAACAACAGACTTCCAGTATCATCATAAATCCCTATAGCAATTAATGTTGCTTCAAAACTACTAAGCGGCAACCCCATTCCTGCTATCTTTTCCACAAGAAGGGTCGCACAGGCACCAACCGGTTCGATAACCATACCTTCTTTAAGTGTACCTGCATAGGGATGGTGATCATAGATCTCTACCTCTATACCAGGGAGTCTAGCCACCTTCTCCCCTAAAAACCCTACTCGACGAAGCTCATGGGTATCTACTAAAATTACCCGAGAAACCTCCTCCAAATCAATATCCTGAGCCCTGCGGAACCGCAATAGATCTCGAGACAATGCTAGAAAATCTTGAACAAAAACATTCGGTTTTCCATCCATGACCAAAACACTGTTCGGATAAATCTTCTGAGCTGCTACCATCGAAGCCAACGCATCGAAATCGATTTGGCGGTGAGCCAAAATGATGTCCATTCTACATCCTAATCTCCTATCCTTGTAATTATCTTTAAATTATATCATCGATGGCCTCTTCACAGCAACTTGATTGCCTTCAGCCTACATACGATAATGATACATTCCCTGAAAGTTATTAAAAATTCTCTCCGGGACAAGCTTATCTCCAACAATTATTGAATATCCAACCATGCTCAAAAGAAAAATCAGGAAAATGGCAGCAAGTGGTATTCTGCGGTTAAACAGCAATCCAATTCCCGCCAAAATTAAAATTAGTGGCCACAAGTCTATGACATGAGCCCATAATCTCCAAGATAGGAAACCATAATTGAGTAAGAAAAAGATAACTCCTAAAGTGATTAGAAGCAGCCCTCGGCTTACGTTATCAAAGACTCTGTTCATCTTTTCCCACCCCGCGCAATAATAAATATCCCGATAATAATAAGAAATATAGGCCACATTTTACTCATATCAAACCAATACGGAAACCAGCGTTGCAGCAAAAAAACGACTCCTAAAACAACCAAAACTCCCCCTGCAACTATTGAGCGATTTTCACGTGGGTTATTCTCTGGCTTTCCATAATCTCTAGCCTCTTCTTTTAGATCAGAAATAATCTCCTTCCCTCCATCTCCAACATCATGCTTATAGTTACCGAAGTTATCATGCTCAGCAGGATTAACCGGGATAATTATCCAGGCGGCTATATAGGCTAAGAACCCTACTCCTCCGGCAAATAAAGCAATAAGAGCAATGAGCCTGACTAATGTAACATCGACTCTGAAATAGTCTGCCAGACCTCCACAGACCCCTCCAATCATTTTATCTCGTACCGACCGGTAAACTCTTTCTGGCATTTTTCTGTTCCCCCTATTATTTATTGAATAGTGTTCACAATTGTATTACGCAGCAAAGAGTAGAAATGTTTCACTTAAAATGAAGGAAATAAAAAAATAGAAGAAGGACTAAGCCTGTGGCTTAAGCTTCTTCTATCATTAACGTTAGAAAAAATTAAATATTGGTATTAATCTCTTCGGTAGCTTGCTCAATCTCTTCAAGAGACATCCCATCTTTGCCCAAATTAAACTTAATTGCGTCTGACCAGAAAGCACATTTAGCACTAATCTTTTTATAAGCCTTGGCATTGGCTTTACTTTCTTTGGCCCTTGCTTCAGCATTTGACTGTACAATTGAGCAAATATAAAGAGCTTTTACGCGAGCATCCTTATCAAGATCACCAAATGTCTGGTTCAATTCAGCAATTAGAGTCCGATAGTACTCAGAAAACTCCTCAAAAGGAATTTCCGTATCCATGTGTAAGTATTCCTTCAACTTTTCAAGCAGCTTATCCAATGTTCACCCTCCAAAAAAACCTAAATTAATCTTATATAGTATATAACCCTTTAAATAAAATAACAAGCGTTTAAATTACTGTGTTAAAATCACTGAAAAAATACAGAGGTTGTTTTACCTTCCTCTAAAAGGCGTCTGATGATAGCATGGGATTTCAAAGGGTCAACCTTCCAATAACTAATTTCATCCTCAATGAGAAAATTCCCCGGTAATGTTTGGGAAATGACTTCTGGATTTTTAAAGTGGCTAAGAATATTGGCTAGCGACCATAGTTGACCGGTTGAAAGATTTGTTTCCATGGATTTTGTCATTTGAGTAATCAAGGCAGGTAATTTTGGCAGAGTTTTAACTTGTTTCAATTCCTTTACCATTGCTTTAAGAACTACCTGCTGACGAGAAGTTCTTGAGATGTCGGCCAAGGCGTCTTGGCGAAACCTGGCATATTGCAAAGCCTGTGTACCATTTAAGCGCTGAGTTCCTTTTTTAAGGTTGATCGTTCCATCTTCTTTGTCCCCAGTAACATAATACATATCTTTCTCTACGGTAACGGTGATTCCTCCCAAAGTATCAATCATTTTCTTAAAACCATTGAAATTTGTCAAAACATACCCATCGATGGGCTGACCTGTGATTTCTTCAACTAAGGATTGAGTGGTTATTAGTCCCTTCCCTAAACGAGCTGCTGCATTAATTTTTTCCTTACCATAGCCAGGAATATTAACTTGAGTGTCTCTGGGAATAGAAAGCAAGGAGATTTGGCCTTTTACCGTGTTGATACTGGCTACCAGAAGAGTATCAGTGTTACTATATGATTTCTCACCAGGTCTTTGATCAACCCCAACTAAAAGTACCGTGAACTGCTTCTGATTAATGGTAGGGATAGATTCTTCGATAATTACATCAAGATCATTACCGATATGATCTTGATTTGGAACATCAGAATCGGTAACCTCACTAACAGGATCCGGATTATCCGATTCATTTTCACGAACCCTATTCTCACCTTTGTTATTAGACTCTAATAACGCTTCATTTTTCTTTTTTAAACTATTATATTCCGGTATTGTTTTTTCGTCCCTTCGCAATTCCAACTCTGTTTTAGCCAAAGTAAGAGGAGGTCTTCCAAATCCAAAAAACTGTTGAATTGCAAAAAAATCACCCACTACTAGAAGTATGCCCAGTAGAAATCCGAGAAGTAGTGAGTTTTTGTAGGCCCCGATGACCCGGAAAAGTGTTTTCAAACCATGCTTTTTTTCTTTCATCCGAGTCCACTCCAATCTAATCACTTTATCCTTAGCATCAAACAATCTCCTCGGAAATATTCTAGATAATCTCAAAAAAAACAAAAAAAATCCCTTACCGGGACTTTTTCGTTAAGCTAAATCCATTTTCTTTTATCAAATCCCTTTATTCCATATATAGGGTACACTCTCTGTATTTTATTTACATATAATACCAATAACCAAGGCACGCCCCATGTAAATTAACGCAATCTCAAGCTAAATCTTTTTAGCGAAAGGGGGAGACTAACATTGAATTACGTATACTCTCATGGTCTTACACCCGCATTAAGAAATCCTTGCCTCTTTCAACAAAACATGATTCGTCCGACTCCCACTTATTACCCCACTCCAAAACCAGCTTCTGCAACAATTAATAGATATAATCCCTATTCTAACCTATATCCCCGTTCTAACCTTTATCCCCGTTCCCAATCCCCTTCACCCTACTTTCATTATTCTAACCCTTATAATAATAATAATTTAACTAGTTATCCCTTCTCTTCAGCGCTTCCATTCTCTTCTTATTCTGTTCCCACTTATTCTTATGCTCCGACGGTTTCATCTAAAGGATTAGTGATTGTTATGATCGCAACCCTCGTATTAGTTGCTCTTGACTTAGTAATCGTTCGTCCCCAAAAACACAGGTCTGAAGCCTATCAAACGAAATCCAACATCTAAGGTGAGCTATCCTCAAATTTCAGCGCTAATACCAGACAAGGCCAGAGTAAAGTCTTATCTCTTCAAGTGATCAGGTAAAACATCATTTCTTAATAAATCAGAGTAGGTTTCTTGCCTTACTATTATATCCGCCTGCCCATCCTTAACAAGGATTACCGCCGGTCGTGGAAGCCGATTGTAATTTGAAGACATGGAATAATTATAGGCACCTGTGGCGGATACTGCCAATAAGTCACCGGCAGTTATTTTAGGTAAATCAATATCCCAAATAAGCATATCCCCTGATTCACAGCACTTTCCCGCAACTGAAACAGACTCTGACACAGCTTCTTGGGGACGATTAGCCAAAATAGCCTCATAGCGCGCTTGGTAGAGAGAAGGCCTTGGATTATCTGTCATCCCTCCGTCTACTGCAACATATTTTCGAACTCCGGGAATTTCTTTAATAGAACCGATAGTATACAGGGTTATTCCAGCAGTCCCCACAATCGACCGTCCCGGCTCGATAATAATTTTGGGGCGCGGGAAATTATGGCTTTTGAAGCATAAAGATGACCCTGCCGATTTACAACTTGTGTTCCATGCAGCCTCAAGCTTTTTCCTCCTCTATCTATCCACTTATGTAAGCAAAATAAAAACGGTAACAGAAGGAGGTCTTCTGTTACCTATTCACATCTCTACCACACCTCTAGGAGAATGAGGCATATAAAATTTGATTAATAATATCAGACTTATTAGACAGTGTCAATTTGATTAGGCACCTCGCTGCTCTTCTTTAGTTTCTGCTCCTCTAGTGCCCGGACTAGGAACTCCTACAACAGACCACTTGCCGCATCGGTCTCCCCATCTGGCTAAGCTCTTTCCATCTTGGGTAATCTCAACGACTTCACAGCGGTTTGCACACCCTTTACAATCAAAGCTTGTTGCTTGAAACTGTGTATCACCTAAGTTCAAGCCACGAAATTGAGTCTGGATGTTCTGCCGCAGTCCTACTTTTTCCTGAGCCAGGTATGCTGCACCTAGGGCACCCATCACATTGTAATTTTCAGGCACTATGATGGATTGCCCCAGCTCTTCTTCAAAAGCTTTGCAGATACCAGGGTTAGCAGCCACACCCCCTTGAAAAAAAATAGGACCGCGGATTTCTTTGTTTTTGCCGACATTGTTTAGATAGTTTCTAACCATGGCCTGACAGAGACCAGCCAGGATATCAGACAAGGAGTGCCCCAACTGCTGTTTATGAATCATATCTGATTCTGCAAAAACAGAACAGCGCCCGGCAATACGAACAGGATTTTTTGCTTCAAGGGCCAAATGTCCAAACTCTTCAATCTTAATACCCAAGCGTGATGCTTGCTGATCCAGAAAGGAACCGGTACCTGCTGCACAAACCGTGTTCATCGCAAAATCAGAAACCACACCATCTCTGAGAATAATTATCTTCGAATCCTGTCCGCCGATTTCAAGAATTGTTTGAACTTGGGGATTAACTCGGGAAGCAGCAACGGCATGGGCAGTGATTTCGTTCTTAATAACATCGGCACCTAATAATGTCGCTGCAAGCTGCCGGGCACTACCCGTTGTTCCTACTCCAATAATTTCTGCTGACTCTCCTATTTTTGATCTTAGAAGTCTAATCCCCTCTTGAATGATTTGCATAGGACGCCCTTGTGTTCTTAGATAAAGTGATTCTTTCACGGTATTGTCCTGCCCCAGTAATACCATATTTGTACTGACCGATCCAACGTCAACACCAAGAAAGTATTTATCATCACCCAACACTTAACACTCCTTCTCTTGTTTGAATGCTTTCCTGAAGTAGCCGGGCCCTTTCGAGCATGTCTACATACGCTTCCAAGCGAGTTTGTATGCCAGCATGCCCAGTATGCTCATCTACAATCAGAGTCATAATCGGTATTTTATAAGCATCTTGTACTTTGGGCAGTACGCTGGCGGCAACGATTTCAGGCATGCACGATAGCGGAAAAACTTGAATAATTCCATCATACCCTTCTCGAGCAAATTTAACTGCTGCCCCTACTGTTTCAATACCATGCCCCCCGACAAAATGCGGTAAAAATGGTTTAGCATGTTTAGGATAAGATTTAATTGATCGATAACCCGGTGCTAATCCTCGAAAAATATGGTTTCCTACCCATCCTGAAAGATAAATTGAACGGTCTACTTCCACCCCTAAACGCCCTAATTCTTCTTCAATACCCACTGAACTGAAAGGATCAAGTATTGTATAGATTTCACCAATAATGCCTATTCGCAGGGGTTTATTAAGCTCTTTATCCGTCTTGTCCAGCTCCTCTTGACGTTCCCGGATACACTGTTGTACCCAAGACACAGTATCTCGAATGCCCTTTTCCGTCATAGCCTGGACAAGGTTCTCTTTAGCTTTTTCGTATAACTTTTCTGTAAGTGCAGGATCAGGAAGCCTCGGTCGGGCCGCATGAATCAAATCTTCAACTCTGTCTAACGCAACACTCTTTAAATAAGCAAATCGCATAGCCATTAAGATTTTAGCCCAAGAATTTTTCGTCCCAGCCAGAAAACGAATCCGCTTAGCCAACCCTAGCAAACTTCCATCAGGTGGTTCCAGAGTGACTACTTCGTAGTTATACCCAGAATCAATAAGGATTTGGCGTTCAACTTCCCCATAGTAGCCAAACCTGCACGGTCCAATTCCACCGGTTATTACAATCGTATCAGCCCCTTTATTAGCTGCTTCTATATAGTTTCCCAGATTTAATTTCAAAGGCAAGCATGCAGATTCCGGGGATAATTTAGTTCCTAAATTCAGAGTCTGTTTGCTGTTAAATGGCGGAACCACTACTTCTACATTCAGTGATTCAAAGAGCGTTTGAATCACTATCCAAGCGTTCCCCATATGCGGAAACGTAACCTTCATGGACCCTCCTCCTTTCGACCATATCCAAAAAGGCTTCCAGCCGAGTAACCAAGCCAGCCTCGCCACTGTGCTCATCCAGGGTAATTAACATATAGGGCTTATGTTTCTCTCGTGCTTTTCGTGAAACTAATTCTTGGATTATTGAGTCGGTTCCACAACCAAAACATGTAAGATAAATAATTCCATCGACCCTCTGATCCTCTACATATTTATTACCCGCTCCATAAATTTGCTTAGAGTGACTCCAAAATATTTTCTTTCTTAACCCGGTTAGATGACCTTCGATATCTGCTTGTCGAAGGTTTTGGACTAATTCCACATCTACTTTTTCATGAAGTTTTCTAAGTAGGTTTAAGTTGGCATAGGATTCGTGAGTCAAATAGGAATGCCCGACTAAGGCAATTCTCAAACGGTCTGATTTCTCTCCGACTGCTAAATGCCCCTTTTCAGCTTTATCGAAGCTCAATGGAATTTTCGAGATCATCCGTTCTTTCCAGCCAAGAGGAGCAAAAGACATACCACTTTCAGTAGAATCCCACGAAGCAGACTCAATTTTATTAAGGCTGTCTTCAAAATCCCACTCTGCCCCCATAGAGTTTTGATATTTTTTTTGCCACTCTATTCCTTTATTAAAAGCCTGTCGAATCTCAGCTTTGCTTTTGCCCAATTGTTCGGTCAAGACCTCCAGATCCTTTAAAACCTGACGTTTACTATTACGCCAATTCAATGTAACGGTTAAAACTGACTGGCCCTCAGGAACTGCCGAAAGCACGCTTTCCGGAATACCCAGAAATTTTGGACAAGTGTAAGTATCTGCTTCAACACTAACCATTCGAGGCAGGAAAATATAGTCAACATCTTCTAAAGCTTGAATATGTCCAGCTAAAAGTTTAAGCGGCAAACAAGTTTCATCACTTGCTTTCTTTAGACCTTGATCCATAATCTTGCGATGAGTGGGCGGTGATATCACTAGCTCAATGTCTAAACTATGGAAAAAGCCAGACCAAAAAGGGAAGTAATCAAAATAATACAAGGCACGAGGAAAACCAATTCTCACTAAACTTGCATCCTTTCATATTTCCATCCAGTTTAATTTTTTTAAAAACATACTGCTTATTATTTAGATCCCGGACTCCTGATACATTGATTCAGCATCATGGCTGACGATCTTTATCTTGTGGCTTCAGAATACTTGGGCGTTGATTTTTAAGTGTAACAGGCGATCGCACTAAAATCCCCTTCATTGCTTTTGCATCAAAAGGCAGGAGAGGCCAAAGGTAAGGCACGCCAAAGGATTTTGTCCGCCATAAAAGGAAAAATACCGCGGCGGCTCCAACCCCAAAGCCAATATAGCTGAAAAACCCGGTGGTGATAATCATAAACAATCGCGATAAGCGATTTGCAAGACCTAGTTCATAGCTGGGCGTAGCAAATGTTCCCACAGACACTATAGCTATATACATCACAACTTCCGGTGAAAACAGCCCGACTTTAACCGCAATATCGCCAAGCATAAACGCAGCAATCAAACCCAAAGCCGTTCCCAGCGGACCCGGAGTATGTATTGTACCTAAGCGGAGTAGATCTACGCCAAGCTCTGCCAGTAAGACTTGAACGAATAAGGAAACCTTCGCTTGCTCTGTTACACCTATAAACTGAAGCCCTTCAGGCAGTAACTGTGGATTCATAGCTGCAGCTAGCCAAAGAGGCAAAAGAAAAAGGGCTGCAAAGATTCCCGCAAATCGTACCCAGCGAAGATATGCCCCTACTATGGGTTCTTGCCGATATTCTTCGGCATGCTGAACATGGCTCCAAAAAGTCGACGGTGCAATAATCACTGAAGGAGAAGTATCAACTATAATGACAACATATCCTTCAAGCAAATGAATAGCTGCCACATCCGGACGTTCAGTATAACGAACACGGGGATAAGGATTCCAGAATTTGCTTCCCAAAATAAACTCTTCAACACTTTTTTCCGCCATAGGAATCCCATCAATTTTGATTCCCTGGATATCTTTTTGAATTTTTTTCACCATATCTAAGTTGGTAATGTCTTCAATATAGGCCAGACAAACATCTGTCTTTGATCGTCCACCCACCTGGACTAACTTCATGCGCAGTTTAGGATCTCTTAAGCGTCGGCGTACTAAAGCGGTATTCATGACAAGAGTCTCGGTAAATCCATCCCGACTTCCCCGTGTCACACGCTCGATATCCGGTTCCTGAGGGGTTCGGGCAGGATATGATCTGGCATCTACTATAATTGCTTTATCTTGTCCCTCGACAAAGATCGCCATTGGCCCCGACAAAATGAAATAGAGTACTTTGTCCATAGTTTGCGCTTCAGAAACTTGTAGATTCACAATGCGTCCCTTAACTAATTTTTCGAGAGCATTTACGACAAGGTCAGAGCGTTCTAAATCTATTAGAGCATCGATGATTAGGCTGGCTACCTGCGAATTTACCATACCGTTAACAGAATAAATCGCAACTTTTTTACCACCAATGGACATTTCCCTGAGCACGATATCAAAACAATCCGGAACTCCTAATTCCCGATTTAAATAATCAACGTTTTCTTGATAGTTCTTACTCACCGGAATATTCTTTTCACTGGAATTATTGTCCATACTATATCAACTCCCCCCTAAGCGTGGTTCAAAGTCCGTATCTCAGTTGCTAATAGTTTGACCCCTTAAAGGAGATTCTAGTTATCCTTTAGGTTTAAAGGTCACTGACATCAAGTAACCGAAAAATACAGCTGCAGCTATTCCTACAGCTGTTGCTTCAACTCCCCCGGAGAAAGCTCCCATTATCCCTCGTTTCTCAACTGCTTCCATGGCCCCTTTGGCTAATGAATAACCAAAACCAGACAGAGGAATCGACGCTCCCGCTCCTCCGATTTTTATTAAGGGTTCGTATAGTCCCAATGCTCCTAAGATTGCTCCTCCAGAGACAAAAGATACTAACACATGGGCTGGAGTAAATGAGGGTTTGGTAAGATCCATAAGAAGCTGACCTATAACACAAATTGTTCCACCGACTAAAAAAGCCGGAATAATCATATCAAACATACCTTAGATCCTTTCTTCTACTTCTCAATAACAACAGCATGTCCAATGCCTGGAATAGATTCTCCTTGTAGTGCTGAGGTAGGACTATGAAGAGCACCACTGCCAACAAGCATAACCTTGTTTAACTCTCCGGCTTTTATCCGCTGCAGAATGTCCCCGGCAAATACTACTGAAGAACAGCCACATCCACTCCCTCCCGCATGAACATCCTGGGTGTCATCATAGATCAAAACCCCACAGTCTGTGAAATTAGTGCCGGTATCTATACCGCTCTGCTTTAATAACTCGCAGGCTAATCCTAACCCTACTCCCCCCAGATCCCCTGAGGCGATCAAGCTATAGTCGGTGGGTTGGAGTTGAATATCTTGAAAGTGGTTTAAGATTGTATCCGCTACTGCAGGGGCCATCGCTGCCCCCATATTATTTACATCTTTTACGGCAAAGTCTATTACTTTACCAATGGTGGCTGAGGTAATTCGCGGCCCAACACCACTGCTGCTGAGTAGGACACTACCGGCTCCCGTCACAGTCCATTGAGCACTCAAAGCCCTCTGAGAGCCTTGTTCCGTTGGTAAACGATATTGTCGTTCAGCAGTGTCATGATGACTCGATACGCCTACGAGAATTTTTTCGGCGAATCCACCATCAATTAACATGCTTCCAACAGCCAACCCGAGAGCCATGGTTGAGCAAGCCCCGTACAACCCAATAAAGGGTAAAGCCATTTGCCTAGCTGCAAAATTTGAAGAAATAATCTGATTCAGCAAATCTCCAGCCAGCATAAAATCAACTTGCTCCTTTTGGATGGAGGCCTGATCCATAGCCCCCTGCATCGCCTCTTGAAGCATTCTGCTTTCGGCAATCTCCCAAGACTTTTCCCCATTTATTCCGTCCTTCCAGACCTTATCGAAACTTTTTCCGAGCGGCCCTTGTCCTTCCTTAGGACCTACCACTGAATAGGATGATAGAATAACCGGTGGATTAGCAAATACAACTGTTTGGTTTCCTACGCGTTTTAAATTCATTATTTAACCCTTCCCATTTTGTGAGTTTAAATGACATTAGACATAGGTCAGCATCGCAAATTACCTCAGTGTAAAAGGTAGTAGGCAAAGCCCACCACAATTGAGGTAGCAATGCCATACACTAATACTGGTCCAGCAACAGTAAACAGTTTAGCCCCAACACCCATTACATAACCTTCGCGTTTAAATTCCATGGCAGGCGAGACAATTGAATTGGCAAATCCTGTAACCGGAACGATTGAACCGGCGCCTGCAAATTTACCAATTTCATCGTAAATCCCTAGACCCGTTAACAAAGCTCCCAGAAAAATCATAGTAGCAGTTGCGGCAGTTGAAGCTTCAAGTCGGGCCAACCCAAGAGAAACAAAAAAATTTATAATAATTTGCCCTATAGAGCAAATTATTCCTCCTACAATAAAGGCTAGTATTATATTCTTGACAACGGTAGGCTTAGGGGTATACTGTTCTGTTAATTTCTGATATTTCTCCGGAGATACTGGAATAGCAGGTTTAGACGAAGATTGATTATCCATCATAACACCCTCCTTTCTAATCAGATAGATTCTATTATCTGGCATATAAGACTAAATTATACTTTTTACCAAGATGATTGAATAAACTTTCTAAATTCGACATAGCCTTACAAGGAATTCCCAAAATCAAAGCAGGAAAATTATGGATTACAGCGAAATCTTAAATACTCATATAATTAGGGGGAATGGTCTTGAACCTTGAAAAAAAAATAGAACGCCTGACCCTACTACTGCGTATAGACGGCGAACTAGACATGCACACTGCTCACACTCTTCGACAAGCCATAGATAATGAGATTGAAAAGCGAGGAATTCGAACGGTCATCCTTAATCTTCAAGACGTTCAGTTTGTCGATAGTTCTGGTCTAGGGGTCATCTTGGGTAGGTACAAGAAACTACTTCCTTTAGGCGGAAAGTTAAAAATCACAAATGTACCCCCCCACATTTATAAAATCATGGAATTATCCGGTTTACCTAAGATCATCAGCTTCTATCAAGACGAAGCACATGCCTATGAGGAAGGAAGGGGAGCTTAATATGAAATCTAACCAAATAACCCTCACATTTTCAAGTATTGCTGAAAATGTAAGCATTGCCCGATTACTCATTGCTTCTATAGGAGGGCAATTAGATCTTTCACTAAACGATATTGAAGAACTCAAAGTAGCTGTTTCGGAAGCTGTTTCCAATGCGATTATCCACGGTTACAAAAGTAACCCTAATAACATTGTCTATTTCAATCTAGAAATCACAAAAGATAGCTTGATAATTGTAGTAAGAGATGAAGGATGCGGCATCTCGGATCTAGAGCAAGCTATGCAACCCGCTTTTAGTACGGATCCTGAACGAATGGGCCTGGGCTTTGTCTTCATGCAATCTTTCATGGACGAGCTTCAAGTAGACTCTAAGCTTGAAGTGGGAACAACAGTAACCATGAAGAAGCACCTCAAGCAAACACCCATCTCCTCTCATTAGGGGGGGCGCGTTATGATTCAACGATTATCAGAAATGAATCTCCCCCATTTCCCTTTGCTCTCAGATAAAGAGATGATGGAATACCTTCATGCCGCTAAAGAAGGTGACGCTGAGGCTCGTGAACGTTTAATCAATTGTAACTTGAAACTAATATTTAATTTGGTTCAACGTTTTTCACATCGTGGTTATGAACTGGAAGACCTCTTTCAAATTGGTACAATCGGGCTAATTAAAGCCATTGACAAATTCGACTTTAGTTATGGAGTTAAATTTTCAACCTATGCCGTCCCTATGATTATTGGAGAAATACGACGTTTTCTCAGAGATGATCACCCGGTTAAGGTCCCTCGCTCCTATAAAGAACTGGTCTATAAAGTAAATCGGGCTCGAGATGAACTATCTGCCACTTTAGGCAGAGAAGCCACTATTGGGGAAATTGCCAACAGTATAGGAGTTGATCGAGATGAGATCGTCGCCGCACTAGAGGCTATCCAAAGCCCAACCTCTATCTATGATACCCTCTATCAAGACGACTCGGATCCTATCTACGTTCTCGATCAACTCTCTGAGGAAAAGGATCTGGATCCCGGTTGGTTCGAAAAGATTGCTCTTAACGAGGTCTTGGACAAGCTTCCCGAAAGAGAAAAGCGCGTCCTGCTAATGCGTTTTTACGAAGATAAAACTCAGAGTCAAATCGCTAGCCTGCTTAATCTCTCCCAAGTTCAAATCTCGCGGATAGAACGGGCCGCTCTTCTTCGAATTCGCCAGCTATCTCAAGTCAATGACCGTTCGGACATTGACTATGGTGATAAATCGGACTAATCAATCAACTGCCACGACTTAAAAACCAAATACACCTTTCATAGTACGTGTCAACTGATTGACCAACCCTGCTTTGGCAACGGAGCGATCTGCAATTAAGTTAACACTAGCTTGCAGCTGTTCATTTTGGTAAAGGAGAACCTCTCCTAACTTTTGTCCTTTTTCAATAGGTGCACTTATTTCTGGGTTAAGCTTTGTCTCGACCCAGAAATTTTTATCTTTTCCTTTTTCAACGGTTGCTCCCAAGGCTTTCTCTGTGATAGCAACAGCCTCATCTTCAACCCCTTTACTCACCTTAACTACACCTTGCTTTTCTTCAGCAGGAGCGAACTGTTTAAATTCATATTTAGCAAATCCATAGTTATAGATTTTCATAGATTCTGCAAAATGCCCTCTGACTTGAGGCACACCCATAACAACACATATTAACCTGAGTCCGTTTCTCTCAACCGTTGAAGCAAGACAATACTTAGCTTCATTAGTCCAACCGGTTTTTAGTCCATCAGCTCCGGGGTACCACCATAATAACTTGTTAGTGTTCCAAAGTTTGAATTTGCCCTCACGCAAATCATATTCTTTGATACTAGTCAGTTTACGGATAAGGGGGTACTTTAGAGCCTCCCGAGATATGGTTGCTAAGTCATAAGCACTTGTATAATGTCCTTCCGCCGGCAGCCCATAAGCATTCGCAAAATGGGTATTTTTCAGCCCTAATTCTTTGGCCTTGCGATTCATTTCTTCTACAAAGGCTTCATGGGTACCACTAACGTGTTCAGCGACTGCTACACAACCATCGTTAGCTGACCCTACTGCTATGGCAATTAACATTTGCTCTAAGGAGAATGTTTCCCCGGGCTCAAGATAAATTTGAGACCCCCCTAGTTTACAGGCATTCTCACTTGCTGTTACTGTGTCTGTAAGTTTAACTTTTTCTTGGGCTACAGCGTCAGCTGCTACCAATAAGGTCATAATCTTCGTAACACTGGCAGGTGGTAACTCTTTATGCGATTCTTTTTCATACAGGATTCGACCGGAAGCTGCATCCATTAAAATGGCGCTTGTCGCTTCAGTCTCGATCTCAACTCCTAATACCGGCTGCACGTTCATAAGACCTATGTTCCCAAGGGCAATTACCATAGCAAAAACTATTGATATAATTTTACGCATCCTTTTGTCCCCCCTCATGAAATTTAGTGTGAATTTATTATTCCCGAAAACTTAAATTATATTGAATCCCGCCGATAATATAGAAAAAAAGCATTTGTTAACTACATTAGCTAACAAATGCTTTTTTCTTGATTACCTGCCATACCGTTTTAGGGGTACTTTGGCATCTCTCAGCCCATGCCAGTAACAGGGACTTAAGTAGCGCAAACTTATTTTTGACGGGTAGATTCTATGACGAAGTACGCACCCTCGAATAACCTCAAGCCCGGCCCTGTCGCATTCTTCTTGGAGATCTTTAGACCAGGTTTGTTCCTGAAACCAAATTTTACTGCACCCTGCAGCTACTGCATCCGGAACCAAGGATGTAAGCTTTTCAGGGAGTAAGCATGGGACAATAACTGTTACTTTATCCGTCAGCTCAGTTAAGGTGGAGTAGACCTTGCTCCCATCTAAACGCCCCAAACCTTCCGCAACAGGATAAGCCGTACATCTAAATTCCTTTAAGGCCTGCCAAACCTTCCAGGCATGTTTATGTTTTTTGAATTTCTCAATATCTCCCAAAACTGCAAATGTATCCTGAGTCGATAACCCATCGGCTAAAGGGTAAATCTTCTTTTCCCGCGCCATGAAAAAATCCTCCTCCCAGTTGCACCTATACTATGCATACGTTGAGAGGAGAATATTATGAGTATATAGCTATTGTATTACTTCATCAATTAAAGAAGGAAGTTCAGATCCATCACTACTTACTGAAACTAATTCTTTAGCCAAAAGAATTCCTTCTGCCAACTTCTCTTTATCACTTCCATAAAGCTCTAAAATTGGTTCTCCAGCTTCAACCCATTCCCCAGCCTTTTTGACAAGCATGACTCCTGTTCCCAAATCAATAGGGCTTTCTTTAGTGACTCTACCTGCGCCGAGAGTCATAGCTAAGATCCCTATTTTATGGGCGTCGAAGGGCTGCACATATCCTGATTCAGAGGCTAGGATTGGCAGGTTCCACGGAGCAATATTAAGGCGTCGAGAGGCTACCGCTTCGGCGTCTCCTCCCTGTTCTGACACAAAAGCTAAGAATTTTTTCCACGCTGCCCCAGTTTCAATACTATGACGCAAACATTTCTTGCCTTCCCCCACATTAGCTACAGAGTCGCCGGCAACCAACATCCAAGCTCCTAATTCGAAACACACATCCATTAAATCCTTTGGTCCCTTCCCCTGCAGAGCATCTGCTACTTCAAGGACTTCCAGGCTGTTACCTACTGCACGGCCAAGAGGCTGGCTCATATTACTCAAGACAGCAATTGTCTGACGTCCTAGAGCCTTTCCGATATCCACCATGGTTCTGGCCAATTTTCGAGCATCCTCAACCGTCTTCATAAAGGCCCCAGAGCCATACTTAACGTCTAAGACAATTCCTTGAGCACCGGCGGCAATTTTCTTACTCATCACCGAAGAGGCAATAAGGGGAATAGAGCTAACAGTTCCAGTTACATCACGCAAAGCATAAAGCTTCTTGTCAGCGGGAACAAGATTCCCTGTTTGAGAGATTACGGCTAGACCGATTTTCTTAACTTGGGATAAAAATTGATCTTGCTCAAGCTCAACACGAAATCCGGGTATTGAACTCAACTTATCGATGGTTCCACCAGTATGTCCAAGTCCTCTTCCGGACATTTTAGCCACAGGGACACCACAGGCTGCAACCATTGGACCAAGGAGCAAGGTCGTTTTATCGCCAACCCCGCCGGTACTATGCTTATCAACAAATCTTCCCCCTAAAGTAGAAAGATCCAGCTTGTCTCCGCTATTAGCCATTGAAAGAGTCAGTTCCGCAGTTTCTTCCAGGGACATACCTCTAAAAAACACTGCCATTGCCCAAGCAGACATTTGATAATCAGGAATATCTCCTTTCACATACCCATTAATGATAAAGCGAATTTCCTGCTTAGTAAGGGGTTCCCCATCTCTTTTCTTTTCAATAAGATCCACCATTCGCATATGAAATCACTCTTTCTAACCATAAACTGTTTAATTTACTTTTTACAGTACTCTCAGGAGACCTTGTACAAAATCAACGAATTTTTTCTCAACCCGTTCAGCAGTTTCCATAACTTCGGCATGACTCAACTTTTGCGGCAAAATGCCTGCCGCCATATTCGTTACACAGGAAATCCCTAAAACTTTCATTCCGCCATGATTGGCAACAATGACTTCGGGAACTGTACTCATGCCGACCATATCAGCACCACTTACTCTCAAATGACGAATCTCGGCAGGGGTTTCATAGCTGGGCCCGCTCATTGCCGCATATACCCCTTCGTGAGGCTGAATACCATATTCCTGCATAATCGATAAGGCTCTTTTACGCCACTCGGAATTGTAGGCATCACTAAGGTCTGGGAAACGCGGCCCTAAATTTGATAGATTCGAACCACGTAAGGGATTATCCCCTAACATGTTGAGATGATCTTTAATGATGACTAGATCCCCTGGCCGAAATTCCTGATTTATACCACCTGCAGCATTAGTAACAATCAGTCCGGTCACTCCTAAAACTTGCATTGCTCGAACTGGAAAGGTTACTTCTTGCATAGTGTAACCTTCGTAATAATGAAAGCGCCCTTGCATTATCACTACTTCCCGTTCTTCAACCTTGCCAAAAACTAATTGCCCGGCATGTCCCTCTACTGTCGATACAGGAAAATGGGGAATATCTTTATATCTGATTGTTACTTTATCTTTGACAAGATCCGCAAAAGCTCCTAATCCCGAGCCTAAGATAATTCCAAGCCCAGGTTTTGAGGAAACTCTATCTGCAATATATTTACGCACTTCGTCTAATTTCGAATTGTATTCATTCTCGGAAATCATTGAATCATCCTCCTGTATTCCCTATCTCTTCATAAAAACTTTTTCCATTGAGCAACGGTTCAGTATTCAGGTATTCTGCAACGGTGGCTCCTAGATCTGCGAAAGTCGACCTCACACCGAGATTAACTCCTCTAGACAAATTAGGACCCAAAACTAAGAGCGGTACATATTCCCTTGTGTGATCTGATCCAGGGTGGGTTGGATCACACCCATGATCAGCTGTAATAACCAGCATATCCTCTGAACGCAATTCTTGAATTATTTCGGGCAAACGCTCATCAAATTCCTCTAAGGCTTTACCATACCCCTCCACATCATTGCGGTGTCCATATAACATGTCAAAGTCAACGAGATTAGCCATAATTAGACCTTTCTCTGTCTTAGACATAAACTCTAAGATTTTATTGACACCATCCATATTCCCTTTAGTAAGTACTGAACTGGTAACGCCCCGACCAGCATAAATATCCTTGATCTTTCCTACCGTAGAGACTTCCAACCCACGTTCCTTGATATATTCCAACAATATCTTATGGGGAGGTTCTAGGGCAAAATCATGCCGATTGGTAGTTCGATAAAAGTTTCCGGGTTTACCCAGAAACGGTCTCGCTATCACACGTCCTACTTGCAATTCCTCAGTTAGCATATCCCTGGCAATCTGACAAATCCGCATTAACTCCGGTAAAGGAATGATTTCCTCGTGGGCAGCCACTTGAAAAACTGAGTCTGCTGAGGTATAGACAATGGGTTTTCCTGTCCGAACATGCTCTTCCCCAAGGCGCTGAATAATTTCCGTCCCGGAGGCAACTTCATTACCCATCACATTTCTCCCGATAGCTTGCTCATAACTGTCAATAAACTCTTTAGGGAAACCTTTAGGGAAGGTCGGAAGGGCTCTCTCTAAAATCACCCCTGCCATCTCCCAATGCCCGGTTGTTGTATCCTTCCCTAAAGATCGTTCCGCCATTTTCCCATAGTTCCCCAAGGGGTTAGGGGTAGCCGGAACTCCTGTGATAGAATTAATATTCCCGATACCAAGTTTTTGGAGATGGGGCAGCTTAAGTCCCCCGCGCTGATGAGCAATATTGCCCAGGGTGTAGCTTCCCACATCACCATACTTCACTGCATCAGGCATTTCACCAATTCCCACACTGTCTAAAACAATTATTATTACTCTCCGAGGCATACCTTCCTTCACTCCTTAAGCTTATAATTCGCTCGTGGATGAGCTTTTTGAAAAACATCTAACAAGCGACGCCTTGTCAAATGGGTATAAATTTGTGTGGTAGCAATGTCCGCATGACCTAGCATTTCTTGAACTGAACGCAGATCAGCTCCATGATCCAAAAGATGAGTTGCGAAACTATGCCGAAACATATGAGGGGAAATTGATTGCTCAAGATTATGCTCTTTTCCCCATTTTTTTAGAATATAAACCACTCCTTGTCGTGTTAGAGCTCGACCATGAGCATTTAAAAAAAGAATATCGGTAGTCTTTTTTCCACACAAACGTTTTCGTGATCCACTTAAGTAACTCTCTAATACTTGAATAGCCTGTTCGCCTAAAGGAACAATACGCTCCTTATTTCCTTTACCAATACAACGTACATAGCCAACATCCAATGAAACATCTGACAAATGCAATCCAATCAATTCTGAAACTCGAAGTCCACAGCTATAGAGAACCTCTAAGAGGGCCAGATTCCGGAGTGAAAGATCCGATTCCTCCTCTGATTTTAGTAGTTTGTCCAGCGTCACTTCTGACAACACCTTTGGTAGTTGTTGATTTAACTTTGGAGTTACTAAATAGGTCGTTGGATTATCCTGACGTTGCCCTTCGTCTAGTAAAAAAGCAAAAAATCCTCGTATAGTTGCATTACAACGTGCAATAGTTCGAGGTGATTTTCCATTTTCTTTACATAGTAATAGGAACAAGAATAAGTCATTTCCCTCACATGCCAGAAGGTCTGTTCCCCGTTCCTTTAGATAAATCCTTAGCTGACGCAAATCACGTTCGTACGCCTGCCTTGTGTTCTCCGAAAGCCCTCGCTCAACCTGAAGATATGTTAAGAACTTTTTTAATAGCTTTTCTTCGGAGGTCACTTCTTATCCCCCCTTTCTTACATTGTTCTACACAGGCAGGGGATTTTCCTTGTTCTTAGGGATTCTATCAAACGTGTAACTCTCTGGAAAGAATTGTTTCCACCCTTATAGGATTTCCATGTGGATTCTGATCATTATGTAACAGAGTAGACATTAAGCTATTGCACACTGCGACTAGCTTGGGCAGCAACACGGCAAGTAAAATTAAAAGCAAAAAAACTCTTCCGATATATAGAAAAAAATCCAACCAGTGTCTTGTTGGTAGCATCACGCTCCCCCCTATCTCTAAAACCTATGCGCTTCCGGATTGTCCTTATCCTAAAAAAAGACGAACCGCAAATTAAATCGGTCCAAATAAAAATCGAGTGAAACTCCTTTACGGATTCCACTCGATAAACAATACTCTACTCTTTAGCTATTATTCTATTGATCTAATATCAATTAGAGGAGGGCTTCTTCTAAGGGGGTATACATTATGTTGAGTGATTGAGCGACAGCTTTATAGGTCAACTTACCATTAATGACATTGACCCCTTTACGTAAGGATCTATTTTCTTGAATCGCTTTGAAATAACCCTTATTAACAATCTCAAGAGCATACCCAAGGGTTACATTAGTCAGAGCAAAAGTTGATGTTCGAGCAACTGCTCCGGCAATATTGGGAACGGCATAATGAACAACACCATATTTAATAAAAGTGGGATCATCATGAGTTGTAACACGATCAATAGTCGCAATACTTCCCCCTTGGTCAATTGCAACATCAACGATAACACTGCCTGGTGACATTGCTTGAACCATATCTTCAGTAACTAAATGCGGCGCCCGGGCACCTGGTATAAGTACAGCGCCAACGAGCAAATCGGCTTTAGCAACACTGTTGGCAATATTGAACGGGTTAGACGCTAATGTTCTAACTCTGCCGTTAAACATTTCATCAATGTCTCTTAGTCTTTGTGTACTCTTTTCCACAATTGTAACTCCTGCACCTAGGCCTATAGCCATCCTGGCTGCATTCGTTCCAACAATTCCCCCTCCAATGATGGTTACATTAGCAGGGGTTACCCCAGGAACTCCACCTAGTAGAACTCCCTTGCCACCTTTGGGTTTTTCTAATAATTCAGCTCCAATTTGTATTGACATACGACCTGCTACTTCACTCATCGGAATAAGCAAAGGCAGTGACCCATTATCTAATTGAATGGTTTCGTAGGCTATGGCGACGACTTGTTTCTCCATGAGCATCTTGGTTAATTCGGGTTCTTTAGCTAGATGCAAATAAGTAAATAGGATTTGTCCCTTTTTAAAATACCCGTATTCTTCCTGAACCGGTTCCTTAACCTTAATAATCATATCAGCTGTCCAAACTTCTTCGGCTGAATCAACGATCTGAGCACCAGCATCCATATACTGTTGATCGGTAATGCCACTTCCTTCTCCAGCTTCCTTTTCCACGAACACTTTGTGCCCAGTTAAAGTAAACGCGTGGACTCCTGCCGGAGTAATAGCTACACGACTCTCATTGTTTTTAACCTCTTTCGGTACTCCAATCAGCATGATTAAACCTCCATCTCACTCATTAGCACTTTTATCCGATGACTACCAGTCGTAAGACTCCCATCTTCTATAAGCACGAAAGCATCCGGTGACGAAACCCGGGTGAGGGTTTCGCCCAAGCCGCCTGCTTCAAAGAAAAACATAACGGCGCAGGTTGCTTTCGCCGAACCGCAAACTACACAGAACAACTTTAGCGGTGAGGATGAGATAACGTCTGCTGCGTCCCCTGGATAAGTTCTTCTAAACTTTAGGTGGAGTAAGTATTCCGCTTAGGCAAACTCCATCTGTAGCTAAGAATCACTTGATAGTTGTATTATAATGCAACTCTTGTCCCGATAGCAAGCCCTTGAAATCTGTAGCTTCCTAGAATTGCCCATATGTTACCTTGGTATCTAATAATAATCACTTAAAGATGGAAAAAGCGCAAACCAAGGATTGAAAAATACCCTTGTGCAACTCCCACAGCAACAGCACCCACAGAAACAAAGGCAGCTGCTGCAGTATAATATAAAAACTCCCTTCTCAAAGACTCTCCTCTAGCTTTACCACGGAGTAATAGAAATGAAAAGATTGTAGCCAGCCCCGCCCCAAGCAGCAATAAAGGAATAGCAAATATTGTTGGTACAAACATAGTCGTTAATACCAGAGCGATTCCTAGCGTACCTTTGGCACCAATAATAAAACTAATTGTAAAGCCTAAAATGAATCCTCGAGTAAAAACAATCAAATAGATTAATGGCGCACCAATAATCGTAAGCCCTAAGATCCAAATTCCAGCCATCATAATGAACATATCCCTGGCCAACTGTCCTAGAAAGGCAGGCTCAAATGTTGTTGGTTGACTTTTCAAAAGTGTCTCTAAAAAATTTCCTAATTGAGAGGTTTCGGAAACCCCTAAAGCATTAACCCCTACTCCCCCAAAAACTATACCCGCAAGATAAACACTGGAAAGCGTAAGATAAATAACCCAATATTGCCGAATGTGTTCGCCAAGCTGTTTCCACATACTTTATATCCCTCCCCTAGCCCCTAAAAGATTTTATTCCATAGGATAGGAAAGTATGTCCACAACTCTGCCAAATAGTCCTCCACCACCGGCATCTACTACTAATTCTCCATGGCGTGCTTTAATAATCCAAGCCGCGACTTTTTCACCCGCAATGGACTGCAATTCTTCAAATTCAACTTGATGCATTATAGCCATTTCCGTACCAAAGGCCTTTAATAAACGCTCATACATTTTAGTTCCAATTCCAGGGAGCTGCCTCAAGGGAACTTGATGAACATAGGTTGAAACATCATGTTTACCGATTGGACGGTCAGCTATACTTAATAAGCGATCTAAGACTCCCATAACCACCTGTCGGCTTCCGCATCTCGGACATGTCAGCTGTGGGGCAGGGTTAGGAACCACTTTCTCACATGTCAAACAATAGGTTCGATGATATTTCCCAATTTTCGGGGGCAAGCCGTAATTTTGAATTACTCCTTTGGTTTTTCTACTGACCAAATCCAACAATCCTCCAAAAGAGAGGTCAGTCCGGGTAAATGAGTTATACTCTCGGGCAATATTAGGCAGAGAGTGAGCATCTGAGTTACTGAACATTACCATTGAATCAAGTTCGCTGACGCTCTCAGCCATACTTCGATCAGCACTAAGGCCAATTTCTATAGCATTAGGCAAGGTTGGCAGGACATCTCTTAAGCGCCGACAACAATTTCCGTAAATACCTTTATGGGGTGTGAAAACATGGGCTGGAAACCAGATTCCCTCTGCCTGGCTAACAGCTTCTAACCATAAATCGATTGGAAGGTAGCCTTTCTGGGTACTCAACTGCCAGTTCTTGATGCAATTCTTTATAGAGCGAACATATTGTTCTACTTGCTCGATATATGGGAAGTAGGCCAATAAATGAGCGTTCCCTTCTCCCACCTGTAATTCAATTTCATGTCCTGGAACCAGTACTAAACCTTTACAGGAATATCCTCCACTTGAAAGGGGTTTCATATCCCCTGAGGCAAGTAAAGCCTTGTAATCCCCTTGGACGCTTGGGGAATGAGAATCTACAATCCCAACTAAGGAGAGCCCCTTTACTTCTCTGGCTATATGAATAATATTGGGCAGTGTTAATGACTTTGCCCCAGTAACTTTCACACATTTCCCATCAAGGCTTTGACCGATATGAATGTGCAGATCTGCAAAGACCATCAAATTTGACCTTGAAGAAGCAGTATCCCAAGGATAGTTTTGGCATCTTTGAACAGGTTCTTCCGCGCCATTTGCACTGCTTTATCCCAGGGAATTCTTTCTACTCGTAAAAATTCGTCCTCATCCGGTTTTAGGGGATCCCAAATTAAATCTCGAGCCAAGAATAGGTGCATAACCTCGTCCGTAAACCCTGGTGTGGTATAAAAGGTACTAACTCCTTCCATGCTGCCTCTATAACCTGTTTCTTCACGTAGTTCCCGTTTAGCACATTCCAGAGGAGATTCATTAGCATCCAGTTTTCCTGCAGGGATTTCTAAGGTCTCTTGAGCAATTGCATATCGATATTGACGCACCAAAAGTATTTCTTGATCCAATACAGCAATTACGCCCACTGCGCCAGGATGTCTAACCACCTCACGCGTTGACACATGCCCATTTGGCAAGAGCACAGAATCCCGTTCAACTCGAATTATGCGCCCCTCTAATATAACTTCCCCCTCCAGGTATTCTTCCAGTAAATTGTCCTTTTCCAATAATATTCTCCCTCTCTTAGTTCCTTTAATTCCATCTTACCCTATATTTTAGAGAAAATTCAACATCTTAAAGACATTATCAGCATCCCTTTAATCCTCGCCATAAACCATCTTGAATAAAAGAAAAATACTAAGTCTTTTTAAACTAAAGTTTAAAAGATTTAGTATTCTCTCATGTCAATTCTTTACCCATTATTAACTCTTTGCTTCCTTCTAGTACATTATCGACATCCGCAGTTTGTCAGCAACCATTGCCACAAACTCTGAATTAGTAGGCTTACCGCGATCCACATTAATGGTATAACCAAAAAAGCGATTCATGAAATCCACATTTCCGCGATCCCAAGCTAATTCAATGGCATGACGAATAGCTCTTTCAACTCGACTGGGAGTTGTCTGATATTTTACGGCAATCATTGGATAGAGCTCTTTTGTCACTGCTCCCAGCAAGGATACATCAGTTACTACATTTACAATTGCATCTCGTAAATACTGATACCCTTTGACATGGGCCGGTACACCCATTTGGTGAATCATTCTTGTAACTTCTACTTCAAGATTTTTCGAAGTAGGTGGTAAAATTCCGGTGGAAATCTGTGAACTTGAACTTAAGTTTAGATTATTGTTAGACGCTGTATTAATATTAGGATTTGTAGTAGCGCTCGAATTCATGGCACCTGCTCTGTTGCCATTGGAAGCACTATTTAAGGTACTAGAAAAATCATCTTGTAATTGACGAATTCGTTTCCCCAGAATCTCTAAATCAAAGGGTTTCAAAATGTAATAATTTGCACCAAGGCTGACTGCCCGCTGAGTCATGGATTCCTGCCCAAAAGCAGTTAAGATAATAATCTTAGGTCTAAGGGATGCATTCTGAAGTTTTTCCAATACACCTAATCCATCCAGATGGGGCATTATGATATCCAATAGCACAACATGAGGTTCCTCCCGAGAAATTAATTCTAGAGCCTCATTTCCATGATATGCTACCCCTACAAGGCTCATATCCTCCTGCCGTTCAATATATTCCTTGACCACCTCGACAAATTCTCGGTTGTCATCTGCCAATAAGACACGTATAGGCCTTTGCATTTCCCAGGATCCCCCTCATTCTGCCGCTTTCAGTTTATATTTTCGACAACTGTTTTAATACTCCTGCTTTTCAAGCGAGAAATTTAACTTTTTATTTCGAAATTGAATCAGAGCAGCCGAAATGGCTGCTCTGATTCAATTACTTAAGCTGCTTCCTGTTTATCGCGCATAGAACTGTCATTGATCATGTTCTGAATAAACACTCCATACCCTCGTTGAGCGTCATTCACAAATACATGAGTCACTGCTCCAATTAGCTTGCCATCTTGCACAATTGGACTTCCGCTCATTCCTTGAATAATACCTCCTGTAACCTCAAGCAACCTAGGATCGGTTACTCTAATAATCATATTTTTACTGTCAGTTCGATTATGCATAACTCGATCGATATTAACAGTAAACTCCTCAATCTTTTCTCCTTTTATTACCGTATATATTTTAGCGGGACCGACTTTTACTTCTGACTCCCATCCAACCGGAATGGCTTCCTTGAAATAAGGATTTTCAACTTGTCCATTCATTTTACCAAAAATACCTGTCATAGTATTTTTTTCGATAGTTCCACTAAAACTAGAGTTAGGAACAAAGGAACCGATTTTCTCACCCGGATGACCACGTTTACCTTTTTCAATAGCGTAAATTGTTGAGGCAATTACCTTACCATTATAAACTTCTATTTTCTGATTAGTATCTGCATCGGTAATTACATGACCTAAAGCACCATATAAATTGTTTGCTGGGTTGATAAAGGATAAGGTTCCGACACCTGCAGCTTCATCGCGAACAAATAAGCCCATTCTATACCTTCCAGTCTCAACACAATAAATTGGAGTGACTACCTTTTCAACCATTTGTTCTTGATGTTTAAACAACACAGTTGCGGTTCCTTTTTGTTTACCTGCAGCATCAATTGCATTGGACACCTCTTGGTCCGTTTTAACGTCTTGGTTTTCAATTTTCAACAAAATGTCTCCTACTTGAATCCCGGCATCTTTGGCAGGAAAAGAATTCTTTCCATTCTTATCAACTACCGGGGCCTGTCCTACAACCATAACTCCTTTTGTCTGCAAGGTAACACCAATCGATTGGCCTCCAGGAATTAATGACATAGGACTCATTACTTCTACTTCTCCCGTCTTTAGTGGAAAGATACCAAAGAGCTTATAAGCTATATCCAGCTTTTGCGAAACCTGTGAATTAGATAAACTTGAAGAAGAAGCAGAAACAGATGAAGTTTTTTCAATTTGAATAACTTTTGACCAAACTCCACTTAGGCTTGGTTCTAATTGACTAACTTGAGCTTGATGCATTTGAGGTAATTCTACTAATAGTTGAAGGAAGGTGCAATACAAGAGACTGATCACTAATAATACACTTCTTTTTTTCACTCTCTTATCATCCTCCACTCTATTCTCCCCATTTAATCTCCCCTTTTTCCTCGTTTATAGAGCGGTCAATATAATAAGTTAGTGAAGTTGTTGTTTCGAAATTCTAATCTTAAATTATCCAAATCACTTCTTTTTCATCCTGACAAATGTGTTCCAGATTCACTAAAACAATTCCAGTTTAGACAAAATAAAAAGATTGCATAATTATAATTACGCAATCTCAAAAAAATCGAAGAATGTACCCATGCCTCATACCTCAGGTTAACCCTCGCCCTGATCGCTGCCATAATTCTTGGGCATGTTTACGAGCTATTTCTATTTCTCCGCCTCCGAGCATTCTGGCAAGTTCTTCAATACGCTCATTCTCAGATAATATATCAACTCGAGTCCGAGTCCTTTTCCCAGTTACTTCTTTTACGATACCATAATGAGCTTCGGCAAAAGCCGCGACCTGAGCTGCATGGGTAATACAGAAAACCTGCTTATTTTGAGCAATCTTGGCCAATTTTTCACCAACTCGGTGAATCGTTCTGCCTCCGACTCCACTGTCTACCTCATCAAAGATAAAAGTGCCCACACTTTCGACTCTAGCCAGCAAACTCTTTAAAGCAAGCATCAAACGAGACATTTCTCCACCTGAAGCAACTTTTGCCAAGGGTTTGGGGGGTTCTCCCAAATTAGCCGAAAAATAAAATTCTGCTGTTTCAAGCCCACCTGTAGTAGGCTCGTCATTAGGTGTAAATCGGACTTCAAAACGACTTTTCTCTAAACCTAAATCAGCAAATTCACGCGCCAGTCCATTTTCAATGTTCTTAGCAATTTCATGACGTTTTAAGCTTAGCTGTTTTGCTACTTTTTCATAAGCTTTGAGGGCTTCGCGCTTTTCTTGATTAATTGTTTCGAATTGTTCCTGAACATGGGTTATCTGATCCAGTTCTCGAAGCATAGTATCCCGCTTAGCTAAAACTTCTTGAATTGTGGCTCCAAATCTCTTTAGCTTTTTGAGAAGAATCAGTCTCTCTTCAATCTGGTCGAGCCTACCAGGTTCGAACTCAAAATTATCACGATATGCCCGGATTTGTTCAGCCAGATCTTCGGAGGAGTAATAGATAGATTCGATTTGGTCATGGACATTTAAACTCTCATCTAAGCGATTCAGTTCCTGCAGGGCTTTACGCACCAGGCCTAGCATATCAAAGGCTGATGGTTTGCCAGAAGAACCTTCATAAAGCGCCGCATAAGCCTCAGAGCCCAAACTAGAAATTCTCTCTGCATTGCTGAGTCGTTTCCTTTCTTGAGAGAGATCTTCTTCTTCACCAGGAACTGGATTAACCCTTTCAATCTCTTCAATTTGAAACGCAAGCACCTCTTCCCGCTTTTGTCGCTCATCTTCCGAGATAGATAAGTCACGTTCTTTGCGCAGAATCTTTTGGTAGGCTCTGGCAGCTTTACTCACTAAATCAACATCATCTTGAAGGCCTCCAAGGGCATCTAAAAGATTTTGGTGGGTTTCAGGGCGAAATAGAGAAAGATGTTCTATTTGACCATGAATATCTACAAGCCCTACACAAAGTGAACGATAGAGAGTTAACGGAATTGACCGGCCTTGAACACGGCAGACGTTTTTTCCCGTAGAGTTTATTTCTCGAAAAAGAAATAGCTGTCCATCTTCAACTGGATAGCCAGCTTCTTCGAGCCTAAGCAGATACTCTGGGGCCAGATCCTCAAAGACACCTTCAATCCGTGCCCGGGATTCCCCATGCCGGATAAAATCTATGCTGGCTCTCCCACCTAACAGAACTCCCAACGCGTCGATCAACATTGATTTTCCTGCGCCGGTTTCTCCTGTAAACACTGTTAGGCCCCGACCAAAATCCATTCGAACTGTCTCCATAAGTCCAAAATTCTCCACGTGCAGCTCTGCGAGCATAAAATACCTCCTATCCCAGCAAGGCGCTTATCCTTTCAAGAACCGTCTGAACGGCCTCCTTTGGCTTAATTACCAAAAGAATTGTGTCATCTCCTGCAACAGTGCCAATAAGCTCTTCCCAGTTGCTGTTATCCATAATTGCAGCTAAGGCATGGGCGTTTCCGGGTATCGTGCGTATTACAATAAGATTATCTGTGTCATTAATAGACACCATAGCTTCTCTTAACAACCGCTTCAAACGATCTTGTAAGTTTGCCGGATGTGCTTCACTTGGAATTGCATAGCGATACTCTTCTCCTTGGCTGGGGACTTTTATTAAGCCCATTTCTTTGATATCTCTAGATACGGTTGCCTGTGTAACATCAAAGCCAGCTAAGCGTAGTCTTTCAGCAAGATCCTCCTGAGTATGAATAATTTCCTTAGTAATTATTTCTTGAACTTTCATCTGGCGACGTGCTTTCATACTCTAGCCTCCTTTCACGAAAGTGTGGGCTGCTGGACGCAACCTCTAACACCGCGTATACTATCTGAATTCATGCCCGGAGCATCGACATCGCGCCTTGATTCTTACTCATGCCAACGATCTCTTAACTTCTCTCGAACGACCTGGGGAAAACTACGTGTACCTATTCGAATCAATAAGGCTTTTGTTGGCGCAGTTTTGATGACAACTGCTTGATCTGCATAAATTAAGATGCTTTGCCTGCCATCAAAAGTCACCATACATTTCTCTCCATTAGCCAAGATAATTTTGATTTCTTCCTCATTTGAAACGAGCATAGGCCGAGCAGATAAAGAATGTGCAGCTAAAGGTGTCAACAAAATTGCTTGAACATTTGGACTGACAATTGGCCCTCCGGCAGAAAGTGAATAGGCTGTCGATCCTGTTGGAGTAGATATTATCAAGCCATCTGCAGGATAGCTGACGGAAGGTTCTCCAGATAGGTTTGCTTGCAATGTAATGATTCCATCACTGCCTTCTCTGGAAAAAACCACATCGTTTAATACCCTGTAGGAAGCACCGTCTCGACCGCCGCCGTTAACAACTACATTTAACATCAACCGCTCTTGAATTTGATATTCTTGCCGCAGAAGCTTTTCCAAAGCGTTGTAGACTTCTTCTCGTTCAATTTCACAGAGAAAACCCAGTTTTCCAAAATTCACTCCCATCACAGGGATTCCATAGGTTGAAGCTTCTCGGGCTGCCTGGAGAAGAGTACCATCCCCTCCCAGGGATATTAGAAACTCTATTTTATGCTTAATAATATCTTCCCACTCGGTTAAAACCTGCCAACCACGAGCTTGAAACCAATCCTCAATCTTGACCGCCAAGGTCAGGGCTTCAGGTTTACTCATATTACGCCACAAACCAACAATTTTTTGCATAGATACTATTCCGTCTCTTTCTGAGCCTTTTGAACTACAAGTTCCAGCTCTGAATGCCAATCTATTCCCTCTTCATTTTGCAAACCTAACCAAGCTAAATATTCAATATTTCCCTCTGGTCCACGAATTGGTGAATAGTTTAACCCTAAGACCCGAAATCCTATACCTTCTGCCTGACTTAGAACTGTCTCAATAACTTGCTTATGAACGCCGCTATCTCTTACAACGCCTTTTTTCCCCACATGCTCTCGCCCGGCCTCAAATTGAGGTTTGATCAAAGCTACTACTTGTCCATCATCTTTAAGAATTGCTATCATTGCCCCAAAAATTTTAGTAACCGAAATAAAAGCAACATCCGTTACAACCCAATCAACTTTCTCCGGCAAGGTATCCTTAGAGAGATAACGTGCATTTACTCGCTCCATGGAGACAACGCGAGGATCTGTCCGCAGTTTCCAGTCTAACTGCCCGTACCCTACATCAACTGCATATACTCGTTTTGCACCGTTTTGCAAAGCACAATCCGTAAACCCTCCCGTCGAAGCTCCTATATCTACGACTACTTTATCCTTAAAAGAGATCGGAAAAGCCTCCAGTGCTTTGGCCAGTTTTAATCCTCCCCGCGAAACAAACGGCAGGATTTCCCCTTTCAACTCAATGATAGATTCTAGAGAAACTTCTACCCCCGGTTTATCTACTCGTTGGCCGGCTATAAAGACAATCCCTGACATTACCATTGCTTTAGCCTTTTCACGGCTGGCTGCCAAGCCATTCTTGACCATTAACACATCAATTCGTTCTTTCCCTTTAGCCACTGTATCCCGTCCTTTAACCTTGAGCAGAAATTTTACGACTGAGCAACGCTGCGAAATAGCCTTAGCCGTTCAGCGGCTTGCATAATACCCTTTATTGATAAACCATGAATCGAAAGCAATTGGGGAATTGAGCCTTGATCAACAAAGCCGGGGTATCCCAATCGTTCAACTGTTACTCCGTTGAGCCCTTCTTCTTCAAGAAATTCTAAAATCGCGCTTCCCATGCCCCCTTTAAGGGAATGGTCTTCTAAGGTGATAATCTTTTTGGTGAGCCGAGCATAGTGGGACAATAGTTTACGATCTAAGGGATTTATATAACGCAAGTTTATAACAGCGGCGTCTACACCGCGCTGACTTAATTCTTGAGCCGCCTGGAGACAAGTATGTACCATTGGACCAATGCCAATTAAAGTTACATCTCTGCCATCTCTCAGGACTTCTGCTTTCCCGATAGGAATTTCGGTTAAGTGATCATCTTGCGCAACACCCTGCCCTACTGATCTCGGATACCGCAAGGCAACCGGACCGTCATATTTTAGTGCAGTATAAAGCATATGACGCAACTCATTTTCGTCTTTAGGAGCCATTAAGACCAGGTTAGGAATGATTCTAAAAAAGGATATATCAAACACTCCATGATGGGTGGGGCCATCATCTCCGACAATACCTGCGCGGTCAATTGCCAAAACAACATTGGCTCCTTGCAAACAGACATCGTGCAAAACCTGATCATAGGCTCTTTGATAAAAGGTGGAGTATATGGCGACTACAGGTTTTAGGCCCCCGAAAGATAATCCAGCGGCGAATGTCACCGCATGCTGTTCAGCAATCCCCACATCAAAAAAACGTTCAGGAAATTCCCTAGCGAATTCTTTTAGACCTGTTCCACTGGGCATTGCTGCAGTAATCGCTACAATTTTCGGATTTTCCTTAGCCAGCTTACAAAGAGTTTCTCCAAAAACTGCGGTGTAGGTTGGAGGAGCTGATTTTTTAATGACTTTCCCAGTTTCCGGATCAAAAGGGCCCAGTCCATGAAAAACATCCGGATTCTCTTCTGCCGGTTTGTACCCTTTTCCTTTACAAGTCACAACATGAACAAGAACCGGCCCTTTCTTATTCTTAGCTTGATCTAACACTTGCTCTACACAGGCTTGATCATGACCGTCAATAGGGCCTAAATAGGTAAACCCTAACTCTTCAAAAAGCAGTCCGGGAACAAGTAAATATTTTACGCTATCTTTAGCTTTAGCGGCTAGCTTTGCTACTTGATTTCCTATCCCGGGAATTCGCTTTAATAGATACTCCAGATCTTCTTTTCGCTTATCATAGAGTGGATCCGTCCTTAATCGGTTCAAGTAGGTAGACATAGCGCCAACATTTGGTGAAATAGACATTTCATTGTCATTTAAAACTACAATAACGTTTGTTTCACTATGTCCCGCGTGATTTAAGGCTTCGTAAGCCATCCCACCAGTCATCGCTCCGTCTCCAATGACAGCCACAACATGGTGTTTTTCTCTCAGAACATCCCGAGCTTTGGCATAACCAACAGCAGCTGATATGGATGTGCTGGAATGGCCAGTTTCAAAACTGTCGTGAGGGCTCTCTCCTCGTTTAGGGAAACCTGACAATCCCTTGTACTGACGAATGGTCTTAAACTGTCTTAATCGCCCTGTCAAAAGTTTATGTACATAGGTCTGGTGACCCACATCCCACACAATTTTATCCTGGGGGCTATTAAATATTCGATGTAACGCCAAGGTTAGTTCCACAACCCCCAGGTTCGGCGCTAAATGCCCTCCGTTTTTGGAGACCACTTTTATCATTTCTTCTCGAATCTCTTGCGCTAACAGGTTTAGCTCTTGGAAATCTAGCTTGCGCAAGTCCTTAGGTTCTTGGATCTTTTCAAGAAGTCCCATCCTTCTTCCCCCTTGTAATTAAGCTGTATCCAAAGCAAAGAACCTAAATCAGAAGACTTACTATTATCCCAACAATAACTCCTCCGAAAACTTCGAAAGGAGTATGTCCAATCAGTTCTTTTAATCGTTTTTGAGCCAGATCCGGCCCATGATATAAAAACTCAATCAATTTATTCAGAACCTCGGCCTGTTTTCCGGCAGCCCGTCTGACTCCGGTAGCATCATATAAAACAACTATCAGGAAAACAGCTGCTACTGCAAAAATAGGCGAATCCCAGCCATGGTATTTCCCAACACCTAAAGCCAATGCACTCACCATTGCAGAGTGGGAACTCGGAAAACCACCGGAGCTGAAAAATAATGAGAAATTTAGTTTTCTTATTACAATTAGATTAACGATTACTTTTAAGAACTGGGCAGAAAACCAGGCAGTAATCGCCGAAATCAATATTGTATTGTGGAAAATTCCCAGAAAAAAAGGCATAATATCTACCTCTTTTAGTGTTTGCGTTCTTCAATATAAAGTGCCAGCTCATTAAGAAAGTTTCCCTTTTGCCCGAATGGTTTAATTGCGGCTTGAGCTTTGAGAATTTGAGAATGCAATTCTTCTGATGCTCCCTCAAGCCCTAGCAAAGAAACGTAAGTCGATTTACCCTGTCGCAGATCACTCCCTGCCGGCTTACCGAGAGTTTCACTGTCCCCAATCACATCTAAAATATCATCTTTTATCTGAAATGCTAACCCTAAGGCTTGAGCATAATCAGTAAGTGCTTGTATATCATCTTCAGACCCACCACCTAAAACTCCTCCGAGACGTGCCGAAACTGTCAATATGGCTCCAGTTTTACCCTTATGAATTTCTTCAATCTCAGGCAAAGTAAGGACTTTTCCCTCAGCGGTTATATCCGCAACCTGCCCTCTAACCATGCCGTCTTTCCCTGAAGCAACAGCGACTTCACGAATAATCCGCAGTTCCCTTTCCGGTTGACCCAGCTCTAGACTGGCCAGCAGTTCAAAAGCATAGGTTAAGAGGGCATCTCCCGCCAGGATTGCTCCCGCCTCACCGTAAATTTTATGATTGGCTAATCTCCCCCGGCGATAGTCATCATTATCCATCGCCGGCAAATCATCATGAATTAATGAGTAGGTGTGGATAAGTTCCAGAGCTGCAGCGGCTCTTAGGATACTTTCAGGTTTTCCACCCACAGCTTCGGCTGAGGCTAGCGCTAACACTGGGCGAATTCGTTTTCCCCCTCCGATTAAGGAATAATACATACTCTCATCTAGACTATTCTTTCTCCATGGCAACTGTGCCAGAGTTTCTTCGATCATAGTCAGATATCGTTGAAAGGTTTCCTTAAACACGTCTAACGTTCATCCTTCCCATCAAAACTAGCTGGCTTTATTTGCAACTGTCCATCTGAACCTTCAAGTAATATCTCCATCTGTTTTTCAGCTTGATCCAAAACTTGTGAACAATATTGTACGAGACCTACGCCATCTTTAAATAAGTTCAGAGCTTTTTCTAAAGGCAAATCCTTCTGTTCCAATGTCCTTACAATCTCTTCCAAACTCTGAAGCCCCATCTCTAAGGATTTTGGCTCATCGGCTGTGTTTTCTTCTACTTTATCATGCCCTAAATTAAAAAGATCCCCCGTCTCTATATCTATACTCATAAATTAAATCCCCTTCTCCAAAACGCTGCAGCTTAGACGCCCTTCGCTTAAACGAACTTGTATATGTGAATCAACCTCAATGTCATGAATTGATCGAAGCAAGGTACCGTCTTCTTTATAAGCCAGTGAGTAGCCTCTTCCCAGAATCGCTAAAGGACTTAGTAAATCCAGCTTTGCAGCCAATAAATTTAGTATACCATTTTTATCGATTACAAATCTAGTCATCCCCTCTTGAAGGCGCATTTGCAAAGAATCTAAGCGTTGACGATTCTGATCTATTCGCCAGAAGGGGTCTCTGAGGGGCCCTTTGTTAGCAAGGCCGGCAATCTGCTGCCGTTTCCGTTCAATTAAAATTGCCATAGCCCCCCGCATCCGAAGGCTCATTTGAGCTACTAACAACTGAAGCTCATCTAAAATGGGCACAGCCAGCTCTGCTGCAGCTGAAGGGGTCGGCGCCCTTAAATCTGCTACGTAATCTGCAATGGTTACATCGGTTTCATGACCTACCGCTGATATAATAGGAATAACCGAAGCGGCGATAGCACGGGCAACTATATCGGTATTAAAAGCCCATAATTCTTCTAAAGAACCTCCGCCTCGCCCGACAATAATTACATCGACAGACCCATGGCGGTTGAGGCGCTCAATTGCTTGGGCCACTTCAAAAGGTGCCCCTTCACCTTGGACAGCAGCCGGCGCTAATATCCAGGACATCCGCGGATGTCGGCGTTCAATAATATTAATAATATCTCGAATTGCTGCCCCCGTCGGGCTTGTTACAATCCCAATGCGCCTTGGCAAACGTGGTATACTCTTCTTGCGAATGGGATCGAACAACCCTTCTTCAGCCAGTTTCTTTTTCAACTGTTCAAAAGCCAAGTACAGTTGACCAAGCCCACTGGGTTCCATTTCCTCTGCATAAAGCTGTATAGTACCATCTCGCTCATACATACGAATATTACCACGAATTAGAACTTTTAGACCATCAGAAGGAAGAAAACGCACTCGTTCGGCCCGACTCTTAAACATTACCCCTTTTAAATTCGACGACTCATCTTTAAGGGTAAAATACCAATGACCTGAAGCCCGATGATACTTAAAGTTTGACAGTTCCCCGCTTATCCAACAATTATGTAAATCCCAATGTTCCTGCAAGACCTGACTGATTCGGCCCACCAACTCAGAAACAGTCCATATTTTCGGCACAAACTTCACCTCACTGCTATAATATCACAAAGAAAAGACGGGAGGAAATAATGGAGCTGCCTTTGGAAGCTACTGATTTTTCGAGATAGACTCTGAGCAGCTACTGGTGGCTGCAACTACCGCACCGGGCTCCTCAAGAGTATTCGCTTCCATATTCAAGCTTTAACGATAGGGTTTTTTATTATTAGTCAGTCTCACCAAATAGTCGATACTCGTTTTATAGGATTCAGAAAAACCCATAAAGCAAGAATAATTACCACAAAGCAAAGAAAATGAGCAGCTTGGAAATAGGTTCCGCCATTTATGCGCTGTAGCTCTTTGGCCCTTTTTTCGATTTTGTAAAAGAGTACCCGCAGCAGAATCGCCGACGTTAGAGCGGCTCCGATAAAATGGAATATCCTATTTTTTGCCAATTGAAAAACTTCTACAAATAGGGTTAACCCATTGCATTTATGACATTTTAATCCCGGGAGGCCATTGACTGATGCTTTTGGCCATGTTCTCCAGGAAGGCTTTGAGCTGCTTACGCAG
>JGI2924J29684_1078687_pt1 | contig 107715 bp, 104 predicted proteins | sample BenlonsequencITS_FD_29684 | JGI IMG/M metagenome (IMG submission 29684)
GATGATGTTGTACTTTAACACCTAAAATTATGGATGATTTCCACTATAGGTGTTGCATTTAATATTGCAATTTACATTTTTATTTTTACATCATAAACATTTGGGGAAAATATTGCAATATGAAATAAAGTAGGATATAATTGATAATAATTATAACCAGGTAATAATATCATATAATAAATAAAAAGTAACAGATATAAATAAAAGTTGCAATTGTATTACTCAAAATGTATACGACTGCATTTGGAGGCTACTGGATACAAAACCAATAAATAAATGACAAGAGGTGGGAAACTGATGGACAAAGTAGACAAGATCGGCCTTCTCCGTGAAAAACTGGCCCAGGTTGAACAGGGCGGAGGAGCTGAAAAAATCGCAAAACAGCATGATGCCGGAAAAATGACAGCAAGAGAAAGAATCCAGGCTTTATTTGATGAAAACAGCTTTGTTGAGATCGACACATTTGTTGAGACAAGAAGCATTGACTTCGATATGCAAAAAAAGAAAGTCCCGGGAGACGGTGTTGTAACAGGGTATGGTTCCATAGACGGACGTCTGGTCTTTGTTGCGGCGCAGGACTTTACTGTAATCGGTGGGTCTTTGGGTGAAATGCATGCCGCAAAAATCACCAAAGTAATGGACATGGCAATGAAAATGGGCGCACCGTTTATAAGCATTAATGATTCCGGCGGTGCAAGAATTGAAGAAGGAATTGACGCACTCAAGGGATTTGGAGATATCTTCTACAGAAATACTTTGGCTTCAGGTGTAATTCCCCAGATTTCAGTTATCATGGGACCATGCGCAGGCGGAGCGGTATATTCTCCTGCAATAACCGACTTTATATTTATGGTTGACAAAACCAGTCAGATGTTTATAACGGGACCCCAGGTAATTAAGTCCGTAACCGGAGAAGACGTGACTTTTGAAAAACTTGGCGGTGCGGAAACCCACAACTCCATAAGCGGTGTTGCTCACTTCAGAAGTTCAAGTGAAAAAGAATGTATAGAGCAAATCAAAAAGCTTATTAGTTATCTTCCTGATAACAATCTTTCCGATGTTCCGATTGTTCCAACTCAGGATGACATAAACAGAATTACTGACAACCTGGTCGATATCATTCCGCAGGACTCCAACAAGCCTTATGACATGATGGAAATAATCACTTCCGTAGTTGACAACGGTGACTTTTTTGAAATTCAAAAAGACTTTGCAAAAAACATTATAATAGGTTTCGGCAGAATGAACGGCGGAACCGTCGGTATAGTGGCAAATCAGCCAAAAGTTGCCGCAGGGGTTTTGGATGTGAACTCCTCTGACAAAGCCGCAAGGTTTGTTCGTTTCTGTGATGCGTTCAACATTCCAATTATAACCTTTACCGATGTACCGGGGTATCTGCCCGGAGTAGGCCAGGAGCACAGCGGAGTAATAAGACACGGTGCAAAGCTTCTTTATGCTTTCTCTGAAGCCACCGTTCCAAAAATCAATGTTATTGTCAGAAAAGCTTACGGCGGTGCATATATTGCCATGAACAGCAAGCACCTTGGAGCGGACATGGTATTTGCGTGGCCTTCGGCGGAAATTGCAGTTATGGGACCGGAAGGTGCGGCAAACATCATTTTCAAGAAAGATATAGCTGCTGCCGATGACCCAATGGAAACAAGAAAGAGGCTCATTGAAGAATATCGTGAAAAATTCTCCAATCCGTATGTTGCAGCTTCAAGGGGTTATGTTGATGATGTAATTGATCCGGCAACAACAAGGATAAGACTGATTAGTGCCCTTGAAATGCTTGCAAGTAAGAGAGAAAACAGACCTGCCAAAAAGCATGGAAATATTCCATTATAAGTATGGATGTAGAGTAGGGAGGATTTTATGAAAGAGCAAATAAATGAAGAAATTATTCTGGCAATATCAGCGGCCATTGCTGCTTTGGAAACAAGACCCGGATACAAGCTTGTAGTAAGATCATTTAAAAGAATACCCCAAACTTCTCCTGTATGGTCCGCTACAGGAAAAATCGAGAGAATCAGAAGAAGTATGTAAAATCTAATTTATAAGGAGGATTAAACATGAAAAAGTTTTTGATAAAGGTAAACGGAAATCAATATGAGGTTGAAGTTGAAGAAATCAGAGACGGTGCTTCAGCACCACAGGTTACTCTCAGCACACCTTCGGCTGCACCTGCGCCTTCACCGGCACCGGCTCAGGAAACGAAAACAGCTGCACCAAAGAAAGACAGCACAGTACCGGCAGGTGCTACGGCAATTAAAGCTCCGATGCCGGGTACCATACTCGACATTCGTGTAAATCAAGGGGATACGGTAAAGAAAGGCCAAGTTCTTTTAATTCTTGAAGCAATGAAGATGGAAAATGAAATAGTTGCTCCAAATGACGGTACAGTTGCATCAATTAATGTTTCAAAGGGTGCATCTGTAAACGTCGGAGAGGTTCTTGTCTCATTAAAATAGTTTGATAGAAATGTTTTTGTGACGCAATTTGGCAAACAGCAACGATAAAAACAACAATGATTGAAAAACCTTAAGTTGTGGTAGATATAACGTAATGGATTAAACCACTTTTGTGGTTGTTCCCAAAAAGGAGGTAAGAACAAATGGCTAAGGTAAAAATTACCGAAACGGCGCTGAGGGATGCCCATCAATCTCTCATTGCAACAAGAATGAGAATAGAAGAGATGCTTCCTATCATAGATAAACTGGACGAGATCGGTTATCATTCTTTGGAGGTATGGGGCGGTGCAACCTTTGATGCCTGCCTGAGATTTTTGAATGAAGACCCGTGGGAAAGGCTTAGAATTATAAAAAGCCACTGCAAGAAAACTCCCCTTCAAATGCTTTTAAGAGGCCAGAATCTTTTGGGTTACAAGCATTATGCCGATGACGTTGTGGAGTACTTTGTACAAAAGAGCGTTGCAAACGGTATAAACATAATAAGAATTTTCGACGCCTTGAATGACACCAGAAATATAGAAACTGCAATCAAAGCCTGCAAAAAAGAAGGCGGTCATGCTCAGGGAACGGTATGTTATACAATAAGTCCCGTTCACAATCTTGAACTTTTTGTCAAAGATGCAAAGACTCTTGTGGAAATGGGAGCTGACTCCATATGCGTAAAGGATATGGCAGGACTTCTGCTTCCATATGTTGCATATGACCTTATCAAAGCATTAAAAGAAAACGTAAAAGTGCCGATTCAACTTCATACCCACTATACGAGCGGTGTTGCTTCAATGACATATCTGAAGGCAATTGAGGCAGGGTGCGATGTTGTGGACTGCGCTATCTCACCAATGTCAATGGGAACATCCCAGCCTCCGACAGAACCTCTTGTGGCAACCTTAAAAGGCACGCCGTACGATACCGGACTTGACCTGGATAAATTAAGTGAAATCGCAGACTACTTCAGACCTCTCAAAGAAAAGTATATTTCAGAAGGACTTCTTGATGTAAAGGTTATGGGAGTTGACGTAAACACTCTCAAATACCAGGTACCCGGTGGAATGCTTTCAAACCTGGTGTCTCAGTTAAAGCAGTCCAATGCGGTTGATAAATTCGAAGAGGTTCTGAAAGAAGTGCCAAGAGTAAGAGAAGACTTCGGATATCCTCCGTTGGTTACACCTACAAGCCAGATTGTAGGTACTCAGGCAGTTTTAAATGTGGTAACGGGTGAAAGATACAAAATGGTTCCAAAAGAATCCAAGGCACTGATCAAGGGTGAATACGGCAGAACACCGGCTCCGGTCAACCCTGAAGTTCAGAAGAAGATTTTAAAAGATGAAGAGCCGATTACAGTTAGACCTGCTGATTTGATAGAGCCCGAGCTTGACAAGATCAGAAATGAAATGAAAGAATACCTGGAACAAGACGAGGACGTTTTGTCCTATGCACTGTTCCCGCAGGTGGCAGAGAAGTTCTTCCAATACAGGAAAGCTCAAAAATATAAGATAGAACCGGACATGGTCGATTACGAAAACAGGGTTCATCCGGTTTAAAGTAGAGTATTGAGCCATTTGTCTCAGAAATACAATAAAAGCTTGAATTTATGATTCAAAATAAAAAACTCAGGACCTGACATGGTGCCTGAGTTTTTTGCTGTATTCAAATTCATTAAAACTAATACTTTTTTTTATTAAATAACAATAGACAAAAATAAATTGAATATGATAAAATATGGATTGAAAATCAATTATTAAAAATAAAATAGTTATATGTAAAAACAATATATTTTTCTATGAGGTATTCGTTATGAGAAAAATATGTTGCTTGTTGTTTGCTGTATTCATTCTTTGTATTTCAGCGTCATGCTATCAAAGAAAAGAAACACGAATAAGCCAACCTGTTATAATGCCTGCCATCCAAAGCCCTGAAGATATTGATGATTACATAGGGGAAAAGGGATATGAGATTTTAGAGTCTAAAGGAAAGACTGAGGAATACACATTAGACAAAAAAAGGGTGTATAACAATTGGCAAATTTGGGCTGTTCAGTACCCGGAGCCGGACCATTATCTCGGGAAGGAAATATCAATTTATTCGTATATAATAAGAAATCATCCTTTAGATGACAAATCCCCCAATAAAAAAACCTATTTATCCGTAATGATTTGTGAAAATACAATCATTGGCGGATATTCAAGTCCGTATTACGAAGAAAAAGACATTTCGCTGGTGCCGATAGGAGGAGTTTATTCACTGGAAGGCAAGAATTTTGAAGAAATTAAAAATATTAATTTTGATAGGTGGAGAAAAAGATTTATTAAAAAATATGAATAATGTGAATATAAAAAATAATATCGGAAAAATGAATAAAAACCTTGAAAACAAAAATTATTTTTGGTATTATGTTTGAAGTAAATCTTTTATTTTACGGCTCATCGGGAGGACATAAAAATGGATCAAAAATCTTTTGAACTTCTCGCAAACATGTACCACGAAATAAAAGAACAACTTTCCGAAATTAGCAAGAAGCTGGATAAAAAGGCAGACAAAAGTGACATTGTCCGGCTGGAAAATGAACTCACCCCCAAAATTCAAGCTTTGTTTGATGGATACAAGCAGCATACTGACATTTTGGAACGCATTGAAAATGAAGTTATGAAGCAGGATGAAATCATCATGAGACGTGTTAAATAACATACCAATCATCGGCAGCAAAATATTAAATCATGGCAGCAAGTGTCAGCCAACCCGGCATCAACATTCGTGGCATTTACTGTGAAGATAGACAAAATGCTCTTTGTTACTTACAAATCGCAAAATCTTTATTCTACTGCCTTTCCTAATATGTTTTCCGCATTTTAGGCAAAATATATGAGAATACTTCATCACATCGTCATGAACCTCTCGTTGAATTCCTTCATACTTTGCCCAGCTCTGCCATCCGGTTTTGCACAAAGATATCCTGTTGTTGTAGTCTGCAAAAACCCAGCGCAAAAGCTTGTGAAAATGAAAGGGGTATTTTGTGTATTTTAGATAGGCTTCCGGTACCCCAAGTCTCATTGTGTAGAGCATGAAATTCTGCTCTACAATTTCCTGAATACGGCCGCTTATATGGGTTCTGTACCAGCAGTAGCCGTTGGCGTCAAGCCAGTGCCTTAATTTCTCAAACATGTATCCGCGGCATATTTCAACCGTTTCGCTTTTATGTACGTTCAATGCTTTAAAAGCTTCTTCAACTATATCTACCACCGCGTCAAGATAAAGTTTTTTCTTAAAGTTTTCCTTGTTATAAAGTTCAACAGGGATAATTTCAAAAAAATATTCATTCGTTTCCGGTCTGTATACTCCAATACATGTTCCCCCGACAAAGCTTCCACTGCCTGCATCGTCAATTTGTATCATCCGCGCCACCCCGATGTAGTATTTGCTAATATTTAAAAATTATAACTTTGTTGTAATGTTCAATATTCTCATGTCTGTGTTACAGATAAAATTTGCCGTATAGGTTCTGAATGCAGGAACTTGATTTTTATACTGCAAAATTGTATATTAAAATAAAAAAGCATTTACGGAGGATAAATATGGATCTTGATGATAAGTTGGAGCTTAAAGCTACAGTAGAAGTATCTGCAAATTTGGAATTATATAAAGTAGTTGATTTTCTCAACAAAAATCTTAAAGATAAAAAACTGATTTTCGGTCTATCCAAAAAAGACAACAAAATGATAATTTCAATTTATGAAACGTAATATCAGACATGAGGGGATATGGCAATGGATATGGATAAAGAGCAGGATTTGTTGAAAAGAATTCAAGCCGGTATGCCGGGTTTTAGCAAAGGTCAGAAGCTTATAGCAAATTTCATTATAAATCATTACGACAAAGCAGCTTACATGACTGCGGCCAAACTGGGAGAAGAAGTGGGAGTAAGCGAGTCAACGGTTGTAAGGTTTGCCAACGAAATAGGATTTGACGGTTATCCAAAACTACAAAAAGTTTTAAGAGAAATGAATAAGAGCAAGCTTACTGCCGTTCAGCGTATTGAAGTAACTTCCAGTAGAATTAACGAGGGAAACATATTAAAAAGCGTTCTTCAATCAGACATGGAAAAAATAAAGGCAACTTTGGAAGAAATTGACCAGGAAAGCTTTAATAATATTGTTAAAAGTATTTTAAACGCCAGAAAGATATACATTCTCGGGGTAAGGAGTTCTGCTCCTCTTGCAAGTTTTCTGGGCTTTTACTTCAACCTGATATTTGACAACGTAAGGCTTGTACACACTACAAGTGTCAGTGAAATGTTTGAGCAGATAATTCATGCTTCCCGCGGAGATGTAGTTATAGGAATAAGCTTCCCGAGGTATTCCAAAAGAACAATAAACGCCATGCGTTTTGCCCAAAACCAGGGAGCCACCGTTGTTGCAATCACGGACAGCCTTTATTCTCCTTTGGCAAAAAACGCGGATCATGTTATTACAGCAAGAAGCGACATGGCTTCTTTTGTTGACTCACTGGTTGCACCTTTGAGTGTAATAAATGCATTGATTGTGGCCATTGGAATGAGCAGAAAACCGCATGTACAAGAAACCTTCGAACGTCTTGAGAAGATATGGGACGAGTACAAAGTGTATGAAAAACAAGATTACGATTCCAATTACGGAGAGGAAGATTAAGAAAGTGACAGTATTGTATCTGGTTCGCCACGGCCAAACCGACTGGAACAAGGAAAATCGATGTCAGGGACGTATAGACACGGAACTTAACAGTGAAGGAATTCTTCAGGCTGAAGCCATAGCTCAAAGACTTGCCGGTGAAAACATAGACGTTATTTATTCCAGTGCCTTAAAAAGAGCCTACACCACCGCTGAGATTATAAACCGCAAGCTGTCCAGAGAGCTTGTCAGAAATGAGGCATTAAACGAAATTGATTTTGGCGAATGGGAAGGCCTGACGTTTGAAGAAATGCGAAAGCGCCCTGATTATAGTTATGAGCAGTGGAGGCTGATGCCCCATCTTGTCACATTTCCCGGAGGAGAGAAAAGCCTTAAAAACGTCCAGGACAGGGCCATGAAATTTGTTAATGAAATAATTGAAAAGCATAATGGAAATAATATTTTAATAGTATCCCATGGCGGTGTTATAAAATTAATTATATTGGGCATGCTGGGTATAGGCCTTGAGGCTTATAACAAATTTTTCATCGCAAATGCATCCTTGAGTATTGTTGTTATTGAAAGTGACAGAGCATTCTTAAGAACGCTTAATGACACATGCCATATTAAAAATTTGATTACCGCTAAATCTTGAAATAACGGAGTAATACTAAAAAATGGGAAAGAAAGTTGTTGTAATAGGAGCGGGACCCGGCGGTATCATGGCCGCCGGCAAAGCCGCGGAACGTGGACATAACGTCACACTTTTTGAGAAAAATGACAGAATCGGAAAGAAAATTCTCATATCGGGCAAGGGAAGGTGCAATATCACCAATAATACCGATATTGAAGGATTAATTGAGAATATTCCTGGAAACGGGAATTTTTTATATTCTGCCTTCTACACCTTTTCAAACCATGATTTGATTGAGTTTTTTGAACAATACGGTTTAAAAACCAAGGTTGAAAGGGGAGGCAGAGTATTTCCCGTTTCAGATGATGCAAAAGATGTTAATAATGCATTGTTAAAGTTTTTGAACAAGGCAAAGGTTAATCTCAGACTAAATTCGCCTGTTCAGGAGATAAAAGCAAAGAACAATACTGTGACGGGTGTGGTTTTAAAAGACGGCACTGAAGTTCCCTGTGATGCTGTAGTGCTTGCCACAGGGGGTGCTTCATATCCCGGTACCGGCTCTACCGGAGACGGCTATGTTATGGCAAAAAAACTTGGACACACCATTGTAGACCTAAAGCCCTCCTTAGTTCCCCTTCTTGCAGAGGAAGAGTGGGTAAAGGAGCTTCAGGGTCTTTCTTTAAAAAATGTTTCTATAACCATATTAAGCAAAGCAGGCAAAAAAATTTATACCGATTTCGGCGAAATGCTTTTTACACATTTTGGAGTCTCGGGACCGATTATTTTAAGTGCAAGCCGGCACATTCTTGACTATGATTACAAAAATGTCAAACTGGTTATTGATTTAAAGCCTGCCCTTTCAGAGGAAAAACTTGATGAAAGAATACTGAGGGACTTTGAAAAGTATTCAAGAAAACAGTATAAAAACTCACTGGATGACCTTCTTCCCAAAAAAATGATTCCGGTGATAGTAAAGCTTTCAGGTATTGAACCGGAAAAGTTTGTAAACCAGATAAAAAAAGAAGAAAGAAGGGCTTTAGTGCGGCTTCTCAAAAATCTTACCCTCAACATAAACGGTTCAAGGCCTATTAAAGAAGCCATTGTTACGGCCGGAGGAGTTTCAACCGACGAAATCAACCCTTCAACAATGGAATCAAAACTTGTAAAAGGCCTGTACTTTGCCGGAGAAATTATTGACGTGGATGGTTATACGGGCGGCTTTAACCTTACCATTGCATTTTCCACAGGTTATCTTGCAGGTGTCAGCTGCTGATTTTGCGTAAAGCTGCAATCAAGGTGTGTTTTAAGTGTATTTTTTAATGGATTTGAGCATATTATTCTATAGTAAAATCCATTAAAAAAATACGGAGTGATTGGGATGAAAGTGATTGTTTTCAGAGCAAACACGAAAAAGAACAAAAAGACTCATGCAAAAGCCGTAAATCCCAGATTCGGATTTGAAAGATTTTTGTTCTTTTCGTTTATAATTTTGTTTTCGGCTCTGGTTTTGGTACAGGCAGCTTTAATGAATCCTGCAACTCGAACCTTTCTGGTAAATGATAACGGGCTTGAGGGTTCTCCTTTGCAGTTTGAAGAATACCTTTACAGTGAAGGGGAGATTTCCGTAGCTTTGTGCAGTGCCGACGTTGACGAAAACCTGAAGCTTCTTGTAAACGGAGAGGAAGTTGCTGTATTTTCACAAAACGTGATAAATCTCAAGGTAAAAGAAGGAGACGTTGTTTCCGTGGACGGAAGCTCTACAGAAGAAGCGGAAGTTGCAATAGTTTACGCAACAGACAACATAAAGCTGGATAACATAGGGGAGAGAATAAAAGTAAATTCCGAAGTAAAGCATATTGCACGAATAATAATTGAATAATTCTTCAATTTTTTTTATTGTCTAAATTTCATTATTAAAGTATAATATAATAGTGCTTGTTCTGATGAGAGTTTGTAAAAGACCAAAAATAAAGGCTTATATAATTATTACATTAATGGGTGGCTTGAGAGGTAAATATGGCAAACGATACTATTGACGCAGGAAAATATGGAAGCAAGGAGATTGCAGCTGCAGCAATTGAAATAGCTTTAACAAAAGACAGAGTTTCGGAAAAACGGTTGCAGTCTGAGTACGGCAAAATCGGCATACGCACTGCTACGGTGGACTACGGAGGAGAGTTTATCACCTCTGTTATGAAAATAATAGAAAGGGCTGTTGTATCGTCTAAAAGAGAAGGTGTCATTACTGACAATCATGTGGAAGAGGGAGCCGTTGCCGGTGCCACAAGGGAGGCATTGTCACAAATTATGCCCAAAGCACTGGGACTTAATGTCGGCGGTAAAATTGGTGTTGCACGATACAAAGATCATATTTCCGTAGCAGTCTTTTTTGGAATAGGCCTGCTTCATTTGAATGAAGTTGCCATAGGTTTGGGCCACAGGGTTGTTTAGATTTGAAAATTATAAGCCGTATGATTGCCAAAAATGTTGGCAGGCAGGATGGTAGAACGGTATACAGGAGGATTTGATTATAATGGTATGGGCTATCAGAGGTGCGACCACTGTTTCAGACAACACTGCGGATGAAATAGTGGCTGAAACTCAAAAACTGCTTAAAGAAATGGCCGAAAAAAACGGACTTGAGGAAGATGACATAATAAGTATTATTTTTACCGTTACAAAAGATTTGGATGCTGCATTCCCGGCAATTGCAGCAAGAAATATGGGATGGACAAGTACGGCACTTATGTGCATGAACGAAATAGATGTTCCGGGAAGCCTGGAGAAATGCATCAGAGTAATGATGCACGTAAACACCGATAAAGACAAGAAAGATATAAAACATGTATACCTTAACGGTGCAAAGGTGTTAAGGCCGGATTTGACTTAAAAATTGAGATACTTTGAAAATTGGGGTAAAAAATTGAAATAAAATTTGTTTTCTTTGGGAGACAAACATGAACGGAAAAGCCAGAATTTCAATTGCCATTGACGGACCTGCCGGGGCAGGAAAGAGTACAATTGCAAAGATTATTTCGAAAACTTTGAATATATTGTATTTAGATACCGGGGCAATGTACAGGGCAGTTGCTTTAAAAGCCATAAGAGAAAGCGTTGACACGTTGAACCGTGAGCAAATGTCAAAGCTTGTTGAAAACATTGACATAAAAATTGCCCATTCTGAAGATATTCAGCGCATTTTCTTAGACGGTGAGGATGTAACCGACTTTATAAGGACTCCCGAGGTCTCTATCGGTGCATCCAATGTGGCTACTGTTCCGGCAGTAAGGCTCAAAATGGTTGAGCTTCAACGGGAAATAGCCAAAAAGAACAGTGTCGTGATGGACGGTAGAGACATAGGTACATACGTATTGCCCGATGCAACGCTCAAGTTCTTTCTTACTGCTTCTGTTGAAGCCAGGGCAATAAGAAGATATAATGAGCTTTTGTCCAAAGGAATAACTCAGATAACTTTGGAAGATGTAAAAAAAGATATAGAATACAGGGATAAAAACGACAGCAACAGGGAATTTGCTCCTTTGTCAAAAGCTCCTGATGCTATTGAAATTGATACCACCGATTTGACTATAGAACAAGTTGTAAATAAAATTATGGAGTATGCAAAGGACTATGTATGCTAGTTTGAAGAATATATACTATGGTTTTCTGAGGGCAATTATTACTACGTTTTTTGACTTGTTTTACAGGGTGAGTATTATCGGTATAGAAAACGTTCCGGTAGAAGGTCCTGTACTTTTGTGTGCAAATCACATTGCTGAAATGGATATGTTTTTTATAGGATACAGGCTGAAAAGACTGGTTAGATACATGGCCAAGGAAGAACTCTTCAGAATTCCCTTAGTATCTTCATTTATAAAAAGCCTTGGCGCTTTTCCTGTAAAGAGGGGAAAAGGAGATGTCGGAGCAATCAAAACCGCTTTGAAACTCCTTGAGGAAGGTCATATTGTCGGTATTTTTCCCGAGGGCACAAGGCTTAAAAATAAAAAAGGCAAAAATATAAAAGCCAAACCCGGGGCCGCACTTTTGGCACAGAAATCAGGTGCTCCGATTTTGCCTGTGGCAATTTCAGGACGTTACCGTCCTTTCAGTAAAATAAAAGTTGTTTTTGGGAAACCATTTACTCTTGATTTAGACAAAAATACGAAATATACTAATAGTGAATTGGTTGAATTCAGTGAAAGTATAATGAAAAAAGTTTATTCACTTTTGGGGGAGTATTAATTTGGAGATAATAGTTGCTAAATCAGCCGGTTTTTGTTTCGGGGTAAGTAACGCAGTTAAAACCGTCAATAATCTTCTGGAAAATCAAAAAGAGCCCATATACACATACGGTCCTATTATTCACAATGCGCAAGTAGTAGATCTTTTTACTTCCAAAGGTGTTAAAAAAATTGATGATATTGACGAAGCAGAGCCCAACGGTCATATTGTAATCAGGGCTCATGGTGTTACACCGGACATTTATAAAAAAATTTCAGACAAGGGGTTGATTTTGGAAGATGCTACATGTCCATACGTAAAAAAAATTCACAACCTTGTAAAGGAGAAAAGTGAGGAAGGCTACAAGATAATAATTGTAGGCGACAGGAATCATCCTGAAGTTATAGGGATAAATGGATGGTGTAACAACCAGGCATATATAGTTGACAGTGTTGACGATGTAGAAAAATTTCCCACAAGCGACGAAAAAGTTTGCGTAGTTGCACAAACAACGATAACAAACGAAAAGTGGCTCGAGGTAAACACGGCATTAAAAAAGAAATTCAAAAATATTTTAAAATTTGATACAATATGTAGTGCAACCAGCAGAAGACAAAACGAAGCAGAAGAAATAGCAAAAAATGTTGATATGATGATTATTATCGGGGGAAAAAACAGTTCAAACACCCAAAAGCTTTATGACATATGTAAAAAGCATTGCAATCTGACGTATAAAATTGAGACTTCCGGTGATTTGCCACCGGTAGACATAAAAAAAATAAAAAAAGTAGGTATTTCTGCCGGAGCTTCTACGCCGGACTGGGTAATTGAGGAGGTTATTAAAAAAATGAGTGAATTAAACAAACAAGGAATGGTCGATATTTTAGAAAATGATGGTGAAATAGATTTCGCCAATGCTTTTGAGAATTCGTTTGTCAGAATACATGCAGGAGACACTGTAAAGGGAAAAATAATTGGCTTTAACAGCAATGAGGTTTTCGTTGACTTGGGTTACAAGGCTGACGGCATAATTCCTCTCGAAGAGTACACTGACGACCCTAACTTCAATATTGAAAAGGAAGTAAAGATTGGAGAAGAAGTCGAAGTTCTCGTTGAAATGGTCAATGACGGCGAAGGCAACGTAAGACTCTCAAAGAGGAAAGTGGATGCCATAAAATCTTGGGATGACATAGTTAAAGCCTATGAAAACAAGACTCCTGTAAACGCTTATGTTGTTGAAGTTGTAAAGGGGGGCGTAATTGCCAGCTACAAGGGCGTAAGAATATTCGTTCCTGCTTCACAGGTAAGCGATAGATATGTAAAGGATTTGAACGAATTCCTGAAGAGAAGCATAACTGTCAGAATTTTAGAGCTTAATGAAAAAAGACGTAAAGTGGTAGGTTCCGCAAGGGTGATTATCGAAGAGGAAAAGGAAGCTCTTGCCAACAGGACATGGAACAGCATGGAAGTTGGAAAAGTATTCAAAGGTACTGTAAAAAGTCTTACTGATTTCGGTGCTTTTGTTGATATAGGCGGAGTTGACGGACTTATCCATATTTCAGAACTTTCATGGACAAGAGTCAAACATCCGTCTGAAGTATTAAAAGTCGGAGATGAAGTTGAAGTAACAGTTTTGGAGTTTGACAAAGAAAAGAAAAAAGTATCTTTGGGATATAGAAAGATGGAAGACAATCCATGGTATAAAATAGAAGAAAAATACAAAGTTGGTGATGTTGTCAAGGTAACCGTTCTCCGTTTTGCTCCCTTTGGTGCTTTTGTTGAGCTGGAAAAAGGTGTGGACGGATTGGTTCACATATCCCAGATATCTTCAAAGAGACTGGCAAAAGTTGAAGATGCTCTTGAGATTGGTATGAAAGTTGACGCAAAAATAATTGAAGTAGACGGCGAAAACAAGAAAATCAGCCTTAGTATTAAAGAGGTTATGCCGATAGATCCTCCTTCATCAAAGAGTGAATCCAAAGCAAAGGACGGATCCGAAGCAAAAGAAACCTCTGCCAATACTGAAGAGGAAGCTGAACCGACAGAGCATAGGGAAGACATGAACGTAACAGTTGAAGATTTGGTATCAAAAACAACGCAATCTTAATAACAATAATTTTAATAATATATCTTACTTTTTATCATATCTGTGTTTTAGCCGAAGATTTGTTTGTAAATTGCTTTCAAAGCCTGTTGCAAAACGTAGCAGGCTTTTCGTTTGCTTATATTTTTGCATGTTTTGGCATGATTATAAGTGTAAACATGATAAAAATGTATAAAAAATAAAGCAAACCGAAGGAGATTTTTAATAATTCAGAATAAACAAGATATATTAAAAATTTTAGAAAAATCTATTGACATTTAGTACAGACGTGCTAAAATAAATTTTGTTGAAATTGACCAATTTCAAATTAAAAGAAAGGTTGTTGATACTTTTAAAAATTGAAGGAGGAAATGCAATGAATGCTTTGGGCCGTCATATTTTGGCAGAAATATATGGATGCGATGCCGCAATACTTAACAATCGAAATTTGATTGAGAAAATCATGGTTGAATCCGCTCTCGAAGCTGGTGCTGAAGTTAGAGAAGTGGCATTCCACAAATTCAGTCCCCAGGGAGTAAGCGGTGTGGTGGTTATTTCTGAATCCCATTTGGCAATCCATACATGGCCGGAGTTGGGATATGCCGCAGTAGATGTGTTTACCTGCGGGGAAAAAGTTAATCCATGGGATGCTTGCAATTACCTGACTGAAAGGTTTAAAGCCAAGCATATGACTGCAACCGAGGTGAAACGAGGAGTCTTCGAAGAACCTGTTAAAGTTGCAAATTTATAATTGTTAAAATAGATCTTTAAAAGCGTGCCGGTATGCACGCTTTTATGTTTTATATACCGTATTGCACATTCATTTATTCCGATTTTTCCCGCACAACATATTATATATTTATTTTTAACCATCTGTATGGTAAAATAATTATAATATTGCAGTCATATCATATACATCGGCCTGTTCTTTAAATTTTTATTCCATTCAATTAAGAGAGGAGTAGGTATGGAAAGGACACTTGTTATATTAAAGCCTGATTCTGTAAAAAGGAAGCTTGTCGGTGAAATTATATCCCGTTTTGAAAAAAGAAATTTCACAATCCTTCACTTGAAAATGATGAATATTGACAGGGAATTGGCCTGCGAACATTATTCCCATGTAAAGGATAAACCTTTTTTCAACGATATGATTGATTATATAACATCCGGGCCGGTTGTTGTAATGGTTCTTTCCGGATACAGGGTAATTGAGGCGGTAAGAAGTATGGTCGGTGCGACAAGCAATTTTGATTCCAAGCCCGGTACCATCAGGGGTGATTATGGATATCACAGATTTGAAAATCTTATCCATGCTTCAGATTCTTGTGAAAGTGCCGAAATAGAAATAAAGAGGTTTTTCCCCGAACTGGATTCGTAGATCGTTATACAAAACTAAATACACAGGTTACAGATTCATACTTGCAGTCGATACAAGATAGCCGGTTTTTGTCATTTAAAAATACGAATGGAGAGATGGCAAAATGGTTATGGATTACGAAGGCTTTAAGAAAGAAATATTCAAGCTGACCGGAATTGACCTTGGCTCTTACAAAGAAAAACAAATGAAAAGACGGCTTGACTCCCTGATAAGCAAAAATAATTTCAGCGGCTATAAAACATACATTGAAGCTCTTAAAACAGATAAAAAACTTTTCAATGAATTTATCAACTATATGACCATCAATGTATCAGAGTTCTACAGAAATCCGGAACAGTGGGAAAAACTAAAAAATATCATACTTCCGTCACTTCTCGAAAAAAATAGCAATCCGAAAATCTGGAGTGCCGCCTGTTCGAGCGGAGATGAGCCTTATACTCTTGTTATGATACTGAACGAATTTTTACCGCTTAACAAAATAAAAATTATCGCCACCGACATAGACGCCGAAATCCTTGTAAAAGCAAAAAACGGGCTTTACACTGAGAAAAGCATTGCCAATCTGCCAAAAAAATATGTTGAGAAATATTTTAAAGTAGACGGCGATGTATATGCCATAAACCAGGAAGTAAAAAATTGTGTCGAATTTAGTAAACACAATCTGTTGGCAGACCCTTATCCAAAAAACTGCGACCTTATCGTATGCAGAAATGTACTTATTTATTTTACCGAGGAAGCAAAGGCGGAAATTTATAAAAAATTCAACAGAGCCTTAAAAACCGGTGGTGTGCTTTTTGTCGGAAGCACAGAACAGATAATACTTTATAATCTTTATAATTTCAAGCCCATACAAACGTTCTTTTATCAAAAGGAAAAAGATATTTAGAGAAAAAAATACTTTAAAGAAAAAATGTTTCGGGAAGGGGAGTTGTATGTTTAAACGAATTGCAGCCTGGATACTTCTGGCAGGCTTTGTACTTTTGCTGCTTAACATTACAGTATTCGGAATTTATCGTGAGATAAGCGCAGCCATCTATCTTGTCGTAATGATAATTTATATTTTTTACCTTATTGCGAATAAGAAATAATAAAGAGAAAACTCAATCATAAAGTATATATGAACCACTTCCGGCAAATACTCATATTATAGAATACTTCTTGCTTGCGGAGGTGGTTTTTATGGTAGTGGCAGTTCAGAAAGGGCTCGACAACTTAAAGCGGGAACTGGCAAAAAGAGGTTTCGAGGTTGTCGATTTGGAAACCTACAACTATCCAATAGACGCTATTGTATATGAAGGAAATTCATTTCAGATATCCTATGTTTCCAGAAACAACATGCCTCAAATGACCGCAGGTCAAAGGTCAAACTACGGCGTATTCATTGTCAATGCTCTTGGTAAAAGCATCAACGAAATAGAAGACATGCTTCGTACAAGATATTACAGTCCTCTCTTCGAGCTAAATTAAGTTTCATAAAAGCTTAAATTTCATAGTAAATTTATTATCAAAACAATACGATATATATTTTTTCAAAAATATTGACAAGCATTTCACAAAGTGCTAATCTAATTGTGTGAATACCTAGTAATGCAGTTGGAATTGGGGGATTGGCTTTAATGTGGTTATCTACCAAAGGAAGGTATGGGTTAAAAGCCATGCTTGATCTTGCCCTCCACAACGGCGAGGGACCGGTTGCTTTAAAAAGTATTGCCGAGCGCCAGAATTTGCCGGAAAATTATTTGGAGCAACTTTTTGCAACTCTTAAAAAGGCTGGCCATATTACAAGTGTTAGGGGTGCACAGGGAGGCTATTTGCTTTCCAAAGACCCTGACAGTATTACAATAGGCTCGATTTTAAGGTCACTGGAGGGTTCTCTCGCACCGGTTGATTGTGTTGTGGAAGACAGTTCTCCAAAATGTGACCGTTTTGACAACTGTGTTACGAAAATAGTGTGGGAAAAAATAAGAGACAGCGTCAATGAAGCTGTAGATTCCATTACTTTGGGGGATCTCGTAAAAGAATCCAACAAAAATTCCGCACTTTCTTAATATCGGCCACGTTTAATACTTTATTTTATTATGAGATTTTGTTTTTAGATATGCGTTTTGGGGAATAAATAAATTAAAATAAATTAAAAATTTATTCTAAACTATACTATAGTTAAGGAGTAATCTTTATGAGTGACAACAGGTTTGTTTATCTTGATCACGCTGCAACAACCCCGGTTAAACCAGAGGTACTTGAAGCTATGCTTCCGTACTTTTCAAATAAGTTTGGAAACGCTTCCTCAATTTACTCTATAGGAAGGGAAAGCAAAAAGGCAATTGAGGAGGCAAGGGAAAAGGTTGCCAAGGCAATTGGCGCGCTTCCCAGGGAAGTTTTCTTCACCGGTTCCGGCACCGAAGCAGATAATTGGGCTATCAAAGGTGTTGCATATGCCAACAGGGACAAAGGCCGGCATATAATAACCACTGCAATAGAACATCATGCAGTACTCCACGCATGTCAGTACCTGGAAAGTGATGGCTTTGAGGTAACCTACCTGCCTGTTGATGAAAACGGTTTGGTGTCGCCTCAGCAGGTACAAGATGCAATAAGACCTGACACAATACTCATTACAATTATGTTTGCCAACAATGAAATCGGCACCATTCAGCCCATAGCGGAAATAGGTAAAATAGCAAGGGAAAGAGGCGTAATATTTCATACCGACGCAGTCCAGGCAGTTGGAAATATACCCATAAATGTTGTTGACTTGAATGTTGACCTTCTGTCAATGTCAGGCCACAAGTTTTATGGACCGAAAGGCGTAGGTGCTCTGTACATCAGAAAAGGTGTAAAAATCGTATCGTTTATGCATGGAGGAGCTCAGGAGAGAGGCCGCAGAGCAAGTACTGAAAATGTTGCAGGTATAGTGGGCATGGGTAAAGCCATCGAACTTGCAGTGGAAAATATGGAAGAAAATAATAAAAAGCTTATTGAATTGAGAGACAGGACAATCGAGGAAGTAATGAAAAAGATACCTTTTGTAAGGCTGAACGGAGACAGATACAAGAGACTTCCGGGCAACGTAAACTTCTCCTTTGAATTTATCGAAGGAGAATCCCTTCTTCTGATGCTGGACATGAAGGGTATTGCCGCATCAAGTGGATCTGCATGTACTTCAGGTTCTCTTGATCCGTCTCACGTACTGCTTGCAATAGGTCTTCCTCATGAAATAGCCCATGGTTCTTTGAGGCTTACTTTCGGTATTGAAAACACACATGAAGATATAGATTACCTTATGGAAGTACTGCCAACAATTGTTGACAGGCTAAGAGAAATGTCTCCATTATATGAAAAAGTGAAAAGAGGGAATTAATATGATGTATAGTGAAAAGGTCATGGATCATTTTATGAATCCCAGAAACGTGGGAGAAATTGAAAACGCCGACGGTGTCGGCGAAGTCGGCAATGCAAAGTGCGGAGATATAATGAAGATGTATCTCAAAATTGAAAACGATGTAATAGTTGACGCAAAGTTTAAAACCTTCGGCTGCGGAGCGGCAGTAGCCACAAGCAGTATGGCAACGGAGCTTGTGAAGGGTAAAACTATTGAAGAAGCTCTCAAAATAACCAACAAAGCCGTTGCAGAAGCTTTAGACGGGCTTCCTCCCGTTAAAATGCACTGCTCAAATCTGGCAGAAGAAGCCATCCGTGCCGCAATTGATGATTACAGACGCAAAAATGGGCTTCTTCCCGAAGGCAGTGAAAACAATGCTTGCGGAAGAAGATGTGATGACATACATCACGGTATTGATGACGAAGATTAAAGGTGGATTTTAGTCACAATGAGCAAGAAGAAGGTTATGGTAGGCATGAGCGGCGGCGTTGACAGTTCTGTAGCTGCCGCCATACTTTTGGAACAGGGATATGAGGTTATCGGAGCCACAATGCAAATTTGGCCGGATACAGATGAAGAAACAAAGCTTGTTGAAGGCGGATGCTGTTCGCTTTCTGCCGTTGATGATGCAAGGAGCGTTGCCAATAAATTGGGAATCCCCTATTATGTTTTAAATTTTAAAGACATTTTTGAAAAAAGTGTTATTAACTACTTTAAAGACGAATATCTAAAGGGGAGAACCCCGAATCCTTGTATTGCGTGCAACAGGTTTGTGAAATTTGAATCAATGCTGAACAAAGCCCTGTCGATGGGTATTGACTATATTGCCACGGGGCATTATGCAATTATAACTTATGACGATAATAAAAAAAGGTATCTGCTGAAAAAATCGGTTACCCAGCAGAAGGATCAGACCTATGCCCTTTACAATGTTACCCAGGAACAGCTTAAACATATTCTTATGCCCATAGGCAATTTCACCAAGGAGCAGGTGAGGGCAAAAGCTAAGGAATTGGGGCTCTATGTTGCATCAAAGCCTGACAGCCAGGAAATCTGCTTTGTAAATGACAATGACTATGGAAAGTTTATAGAAGAGAATACCGACAAAGAAATTAAACCCGGCTATTTTGTTGATACAAAAGGAAACATATTAGGAAAACACAGAGGCATAATTCATTATACGGTGGGACAAAGAAAAGGCCTTGGTATTGCTTTGGGAAAACCCATGTACGTTGTAAGAATCGATGCGGAAAACAACACCGTTGTGCTGGGTGATGAAAACGAAGTTTATTCAAAAGAACTTACAGCCTATGACTTAAACTTCATTTCAATAGACAAGCTTGAAGAGCCAATGAGAGTCAAGGCTAAAATACGTTATTCCGCCAAAGAGGCTGATGCGGTTATTTATCCTCTTGAAGACGGCAAAGTCAGGGTTGTGTTTGACACTCCCCAGAGGGCTGTTACTCCCGGGCAGTCGGTAGTCTTTTACGACGGTGATATAGTTGTCGGCGGAGGAATAATCCAATAGATAAAATTATTAATTAAATCTCTTGTAAAAACCAAACTTATTGTGCTAAAATATTCAATAAGCTTCAAAGAGCAAAAGACGATGAGGGAGAGGCAGTAGTCGTTCATGGGTGACAGTCAGAGAGAAGTCCGGGCGGTGAGAGGGCTTTCGTACATGAACGGGCGAATTACAACTCCTAAGTTGCATACGTGAAATATTTTTCATGTATGACGGCGGCCAACCGTTATATCGGCAGTAATAAATGAGGTATATATTTTTTTAAATATATACAAATTAAGGTGGTACCACGGGAGCTTTCTCGTCCTTAAGCAGGGCGAAAAAGCTTTTTTTATTAAACCCGTAAATTTAGATAAATTATTTAAATTATAAAAATTAATTAACATGAAATTCAAGAGAATTTTAATAAAATTTCCAGGAGGTATCTATATGTCCAGTGTGTTTGAAACTTTGAAAGAAAGGGGATATATTGCGCAACTTACCCATGAAGAAAAAATAAAAGAGCTTCTAGAAAAGGAAAAAATTACATTTTATATCGGATTTGATCCCACTGCCGACAGTCTTCATGTGGGACATTTCCTGCAGATGATGGTCATGGCCCACATGCAAAAAGCGGGACACAGACCCATAGCGTTAATCGGCGGCGGTACAGCCATGGTCGGCGACCCCACAGGGAGAACTGATATGAGAAAAATGATGACCCGGGAGGAAATCAAGCATAATGCCGATTGCTTTAAAAAGCAGCTTTCCAAATTCATTGAATTTGGAGAAGGAAAAGCCATAATGGTGGATAACGCCGATTGGCTGCTTGATTTAAATTATATTGAATTTTTGAGAGATATAGGAGTGCATTTTTCCGTCAACCGAATGTTGACGGCAGAATGTTTTAAATCCAGACTCGAAAGAGGTCTTTCCTTTATCGAGTTCAACTACATGCTCATGCAAAGCTATGACTTCCTGAAACTGTATAAGGAATACGGCTGTATCATGCAGCTCGGCGGTGACGACCAGTGGTCAAACATTCTCGGAGGAATAGATCTTATTAGAAGAAAAGAAGGAAAAGAAGTCTATGGTATGACCTTTACACTTCTTACCACCAGTGAAGGCAAAAAGATGGGTAAGACGGAAAAAGGTGCATTATGGCTGGATGCCAACAAGACTTCTCCTTATGAGTTCTATCAGTACTGGAGAAATATTCATGACGCAGATGTGATAAAATGCTTAAAACTCTTAACCTTTGTTCCTATGGAAGAAATCGAAGAGTATGCAAAACTTAAAGATCAGGAAATTAACATTGCTAAAAAACGTCTGGCCTTCGAAGTTACAAAGCTTATTCACGGTGAGGAAGAAGCATTAAATGCCCAAAAAACTGCAGAGGCCTTGTTTGAAAAAGGTGCAAGCACTGACAACATGCCTACTACTGAAGTAGCCTCCGGTGAGCTTTCCAACGGTATAAACATAATTGACCTGCTTTTAAAAACAAAGCTGATTCCTTCAAAGGGTGAAGGCCGCCGACTTATCGAACAGGGCGGAATTTCTGTAAACGACGTTAGAGTTGAAGGTTTTGACAGATTAGTCACCATGGATGATTTCAACAACGGAGAGTTAATTATTAAAAAGGGTAAAAAGACATACCACAGGGTAAAACTTGTATAAAACACAAAAAAGACATAGAAAACAAGCTTAGAGGTTTGCATGCCTCTAAGCTTCTTTTAATGTTTAAAGCTTGTTTTAACGTTTAAAGTTGGTTTTTAAGGTTTTAAAGGTTTATTTTAATGTTAAAAAAACTTGTTTTTTATGCTTGAATGTTGTTTTTAAGTGTCCAAATTTCATTTAAATTGTTAAAATCTTTATTTAGATTGGTGTAAACACAGGTTTTCTGTTTTCAAAATGCGCCGTATATTTAAAACCCGCATTTTTAACAAGTTCTTTCACATAGTCGAATTTATAACCAATATACTCGGGGGTATGGGCGTCAGAGCTTGTACAAATTATCTCACCCTTTAGCTCTCTGTACCTTTTTATAATTTCATAGTCCGGCATTGGCGAATCTAAATTGTATCGAAAGCCGGAGGTATTTACCTCCAAACCTTTGCCTTTTTCAACGAGAGCCTTGAGTATGGCATCAACTCTGTCTTTGAAATCGTCCAATTTTAACGTCTTGTCATCATAACATCCATACCTTCTGATGAGATCAATATGGCCCAAAATATCAAAATTATCAAAAAGGTTTATGCATTCCAAAACTGCTTCAAGATATCTCAAATAGGCTTCATTTTTGGATTTGTTCCTGCAAAAATCGCCGTTATGAAGGTCAGTTTTGTCAACAACGTGAATCGAGCCAATTACAATATCAAAATCATATTTTTTTACAATATCATTTGATTCCTCTATAACATGGGGTTGTATACCTACTTCAATACCTTTGAGAACTTTGATTTTGCCGGAATAATCCCGCTTAAGCCTGTCCATGGCCTCAGAATATTTGTCAAAATCAATCATGAATACATCATCATAATCCGGATAGTCTATATCCAAATGATCTGTAAACGAAATACCTTCAAATCCCAATTTCATGGCAGTATTAATGGCAATTTTCGGGTCCATGTTGCTGTCTCCTGAAAAGCTGCTGTGAACATGACAATCATACATTGTATTTACCTCCAAATTTATTTCGATGTTAAGTTAAAGCTGCTATTATTTATTTATAGAATAAATACGGTAATTAGTCAAGAAACCGACATGTAAACAAAGAAACCGGATATTGATGATAGTCCTAAAGAAATGGGACTATAAAACTATTTCGTAAATATTGCAAAAATAAAAAAAATAAAGTAAAATAATAAGTAAGAGTGAGATTTTGTGTCTTTTTTAAATGCATCTTATTTCACACAATTGATACTTGTCAATATTGCATGCTTCAAGTGGTTTTATTTGTTAGATAGATTCTTTTTTAACATTTCAGTATCAGACTGTCGGACACCGCTGTACTTTTATTTGCCCGCACTCTACTGAGGAGGATTTTCATATGAGAAAGAGAATAATCGAAGTATCAACGGACTACAAAATCCTTATTGTTGATGATGAAGAAGGCATAATAAATTCAATGAAAGTAATGCTTACAAGAAGTGGATATTTTTGCATGGGCATTTCCAATCCTTTGGAGGCAATAGAAACTCTTAAAAAAGAGCATTTCGATATGCTTATTTTGGATTACATAATGTCACCTATCCATGGAGATGAGGTCGTTGCAAAGATACGAGAATTCAACAAGGACATTTATATCCTTCTCTTAACGGGTCACAAAGACTTGGCTCCTCCTCTTGAAACCATCAAGGCTCTTGATATCCAGGGATATTGCGAAAAGGGAGACAAGTTTGACCAGCTTCTTCTTTTAATTGAATCAGGAATAAAATCAATATCTCAAATGCGCACCATAAGGCAGTTTAAAGACGGTTTAAACAGAATACTTCAGGCTGTTCCAAAAATTTATCAACTCCAGCCGATAGGAGTTATTTTGGAAGAAATATTGCAGGGCCTGATGCCTCTTGTAAACAGCAAAGATGCTTTCATTCTGGTAGATGATTGCAACAGCGGTGAAGGGAAAATCATCTTTAAGGGAGTCGGTGAATACGACATCAAGGCAGAATCGCTGGTTACCATGCTGAGCCCTGAACTTATGGAAAATATAGGTCGTGCAAGGGACAGCAAGAAAGTTCTGCTCTTAGACCATGGAATAATACTTCCTCTTACGAACGAGCAAAACAAATCCATTGGAGTAATTTACATTGAAAGCAGCAATTTGGGTGACGGAATAAAACTCCTTGAAATATATTCCACACAGGCGGCTTCATCTATTAATAATGCATTTTTGCATTCATTAATCAACATGAAGAAAGAAGAGCTTGACAGAACCTATCAGGAGCTTAGGAAAAGATATATTGACACAATAGAAGCTTTGCGTCTGACAGTTGATGCAAAGGATATATATACAAGGGGGCATTCGGACCGTGTCGCATACTATGCGGTAAAGCTGGGTGAAGCCTTCGGACTTCCGGAAGATCAGTTGGAGCTTCTCAAAGTGGGCGGTATTTTCCATGACATAGGAAAAATCGGCACGGCCGATGATATTCTTTTCAAAACCGACAAGCTGAGCTACGATGAATATGAAGAAATTAAAAAGCATCCGTTAAAAGGTGCGTACATACTTTCGGCCATTTCAATGTTCAAGGATGTTGTTCCGCTGGTAAAATATCATCATGAGAGAATTGACGGTAAAGGTTATCCTGAGGGATTGAAAGGGGACGAGATTCCGTTTTTGGCAAGAATATTAACGGTTGCCGATGCTTTTGACGCTATGATGTCGGACAGAAAATACAGGTCAAAACTTAGCCTCGAAGAAACCAAGGAGCAGTTTAGACTGTATTCCGGTACCCAGTTTGACCCCCAGGTGGTTGAAAAGCTTTTTGAGATTCTTGAAAACTATGATTTGATGCTTGAAGAACTGTCAAAAACTTTTACCTAGTTGTGTAAATAATATGCCCTGACATAATATTGTAATATTTGGATTAAAAAGAAGAGCATATACTCTTCTTTTTTTATCACCACTTGTAATTTCCGAAATTCTTCTTTCTACAATGTTTATTGTGAAAGCATTTAGAGATATAATAATAAATATAAAGTTTTTGCAGGAGGGAATAAATATGTCAGACAATAAAACCGCGGGACAAAAGTTGTGGGAAAACCTGTCCTACAACTGCCCCAATGTTTGGAACAAAATAGGTAATGATGAAATAAAAAACACCTTTGCATTTTGCGAAGAATACAAATCTTTTTTAGACAAATCCAAGACAGAGAGAGAGTTTGTGCGCGAAACTAAAAAGCTGGCTGAAAGCAAAGGTTTTGTTTCAATAGACGATGTAATAGATTCCGGAAAACCGCTAAAACCCGGAATGAAAGTCTACAGAGTATTCAAAAACAAAATCGTGGCCCTTGCAGTTATAGGCTCACAGCCGCCGGAAAAAGGTTTTAACCTTGTAGGAGCGCATATAGACTCACCAAGAATTGATCTTAAGCCAAACCCGATATATGAGGCAAATGAAATGGTATTTCTGAAAACACATTATTACGGAGGTATAAAAAAGTATCAATGGGTAACCATACCGCTCTCCATGCATGGAGTGATCATAAGAAAGGATGGAAGCAGTGTCGAAATTGTAATCGGCGAAGATGAAAATGATACAGTGTTTACAATAACCGATTTGCTTCCGCACCTTGCGGCAGAACAAATGCAGAAAAAAATGAGCGAAGGAATTACAGGAGAGAATTTGAATATTCTTTTCGGTTCAATTCCCTATAACGATGAAAAAGTTAAGGAAAAGGTAAAATTAAACATACTCAAGCTGCTTAATGAAAAATACAATATAACCGAAGAAGATTTACTGTCCGCGGAATTGGAATTGGTTCCTTCTTTTAAGGCAAAAGATGTGGGTTTGGATAAAAGTATGGTCGGTGCCTACGGACAGGATGACAGAGTTTGTGCTTACACAGCTTTAAGAGCCGTCCTGGATTTGGATAACGTCGACAAAACAGCTGTTTGTGTACTTACGGACAAAGAGGAAATAGGAAGCATGGGTAATACCGGAGCCCAGTCAAGCTTTCTTGAAAACTTCATTGCCGATATATGCGCATTAAGCTCTGAAAAGTACACGGACATAATTTTAAGAAGATGCCTGAGCAATTCCAAAATGCTTTCAGCCGACGTCAACGCAGCAATAGATCCAACCTATGAAGGAGTATATGACAAACTTAACTCTTCCTTCATCGGAAAAGGAATTGTTCTTTTAAAATATACCGGTGCCCGTGGAAAATCGGGTGCAAGTGATGCCCACGCTGAATTTATGGGAGAAGTGAGAAAGCTGTTCAATGAAAGAAAAATATTCTGGCAAACCGCCGAACTGGGCAAAGTTGATCAAGGTGGAGGAGGCACAATTGCCCAATTTGTAGCCAATATGGGAATGGACGTAATAGACTGCGGAGTAGCTGTTCTCTCAATGCATTCTCCGTTTGAAGTAACCAGCAAAGTGGATATTTATATGGCATATAAGGCTTACAGGGAGTTCTTGAAGTATATCAAATAAAAATAATGACTCACAACGCAAACTCTCTCAAACTTTTGAAAGGTTTATGTTGTGAGTCATTTATTTTACTTATACCTTGTCCTGAAATACTCATTTATAATCTTGTCTGTTTCCTGAGAGTCAATTACATAGTACCATGCTCCGTCCAATACGGATTTCCCAGGAACTTTCAACATGTTTATGCTGTCGGCCTGAACCTTTGAAACGCTTCCGGTCAGCTTTAAAACTTCACTCATATTAAGATTGGTGTCAATATTGCTGAAAATGGTACTGGCAATATCATCTACTTTAGTCAGATAAAAAATATTAAGTTTCTGCCTAACCAGTTCGCGGATAAAATTCTGCTGGGCATCAATTCTTTTCAGGTCACTTCCGTCATAGTATTCGTTCACACGGCCGTTGTTATACTGCCTGAACCTCATAAATTTCTCGGCCATGGCACCGTCAAAATGATGCTGCCCTTTCTTTATATGAATACTAAGTCCCTGCAAAGGATCATCATAATCCATGTCCACCGGAACGTAATAATCCACTCCGCCCAAAATATCAATTATTTTTCTGAAAGAAGAAGTATCAACAAAAACATAGTATTTTACATCTATGCCAAAAAGCTCGCTTACCGTCTGAACTGCAAGTTCTCCGCCTCCTGTGGGGTAAGCGGAGTTTATTTTTGCTTTCTTGCCGTTTATCTTAACTTTCGTGTCCCTCGGTATCGAAAGAATACTTACTTTTGATGTGGAAGGCTTGAAATTTACCAACATCATTGTGTCGGTATTGTTGTTAACCTTGTCACCGCCCAACACCAGTACGTTCAAATCCTCGTTAACACCTTTTAAAGGACTTAAAATATCATCAATCAGTGTCCCCGAATTGTCAACAGGTTTTTCGACATCCGTATTGAAATTGATGTATAAAAGGGTCAGTGAACCGATAAAAAACATAAAAACTGACAATATTGAACATACAATTAAATAAAATCTTCTAAAATTCATATCGCAACTCCATTTTTCCAAGTGTATTTTATACCAGAAATAAAGTATAATCTATTTTTTCTAATATTTCAATTATGTTCGCAAGCCTGACGTCAGTATTTTATCGCAAAAATTGCAATTAAAATCAATACTGCCAAAGTGGATTCATTTAATTTTCAATATTATAGATTAGCTCTCATTTTCATTGTCATGCTCATCGACATAAGTTGATAAAGGATTGCTTTCAACGGCATTTTTCAACTGCTGGCTGTCCACATGGGTATAAATCTCCGTTGTTGCTATGCTTTCATGCCCTAGTATTTCCTGAAGTGCCCTTATGTCAACATTGCCGTGTTTATACATTAACGTTGCCGCCGTATGTCTGAGTTTATGGGTAGAATACCTTTCCGGGTCGAGTCCCGCAGCTTTTATATACTTTTTCACGATATGCTGAACAGTCTTGTTGCTTATTCTTTGCTTTCTGGAACTCAAAAACAAAGCATTTTTGTCCTTCACACCGTCAACGGGCCGAACCTTCAAGTATGCATCAAGAGCTTTTTTGCATGCCGCATTAAGGTAAATGGTACGTTCTTTGTTGCCTTTGCCCACCACAGTTAAAACATCATTTTTTATATTGCTCAAATTAATGTTTACAAGCTCGGAAAGTCGCAAACCACAATTTAAGAACAAAGTTATAATTGCAAAATCTCTTTCTTTATGCTCTCCGTCAATGGAACCAAGCAGCCTTTTGCTTTCTTCAATGTTAAGATACCTTGGAAGCCTTTTCATTATTTTGGGAGACTCCAGCTCGGCAGCAGGATTTTGCTCTAAAAGCTTTGCCTTGTTTGTAAGGTAATTAAAAAACGACCTTATGCTTGCAACTTTTCTTGCCCTCGAGCTCGCGGTATTGTCCCTTTCACGGCTTAAAAATGACATAAAGGAATAAATATCACTCAAAGTTATTTTCTTAATGACATCAATATCCATGTCTTTGATATCTATTGAGTCAAAATCTTTTTTTGAGTCCTCCAGACCAAAATGAATTTTCATAAACCTGAAAAAAAGCCTTAGATCATAATAGTATTCATGGATTGTGTTTTTCGATTTACCTCTTATGGTCTCCATGTAGCTTAAAAAGTCTTTTATTATAGCAGGTGCCTCACCATAATACGCCCCGTTCATTTTGACATCTCCCTATATATTATATATTTTTTATTTTATATATTTTTTCATTAACCGGATAATATTTTTTTAATATTTTTTGACGAAAGTTTTTTAGTTTTGTTCGGATTACATAAAAACATCTATATATAAATATCGTTATAAAAATATTATAATATAAATTTTTATAAACAATAAATTTCTAAAATAATTAAAATCTACGGAAATAAAAACAACTCCAATTACGAATAAATATACCAAAATGGCAAATTTAATCAAGGGGGGAGAAGTATTAATGAGAATGTTGAAAAAGTGTACAGGGTTTTTTCTATACGTACTTGTACTTCTCGTAAATATAATATCTGTAAGTGCATTAGAGCCACCACCGATATATGGCGACTCGAATTCGGACTGCAAGGTAAACTCAACGGACTTGACATTAATGAAAAGGTATCTTCTGCAGCAATCCATTAGCTATATCAACCTGATTAACGCTGATCTGAATGGGGATGGTAAAATAAACTCGAGCGACTACACATTGTTAAAAAGATATCTTTTGGGATATATTGATTCTTTCCCTGTGGAAAACCAGTATCCTACAACACCTGAGCCTTCACCGACACCTACTCCCGCTGTTGATGAAGAAGCATGGAAAAACAACACCGGTACAATTGAGTTGGGAGATACGATTAAAGTCAGCGGTGAAGGTATTTCGGTAAACGGTTCGGTCGTTACCATTACAGCCGGAGGAGACCACTTAGTTACAGGTACTTTAAACAACGGCATGATTTTTGTCAATACAACCGAAAGGGTTAAGCTGAGACTTAGCGGCGTAAATATAAAAAATCCAAACGGCCCTGCCATCTACTTCTACAACGTTGACAAAGGCTTTATCACAATAGAAAAAGGTACGGTCAATTATCTCTCCGACGGCTCAACATATACTGATCAGGATGCAAAAGCAGCTCTTTTCAGTAATGACGATTTGGAGCTGAAGGGAAAAGGCACTCTCTACGTTACAGGTAATTACAAGCACGGTATTGCAAGTGACGATGACCTTATTATTGAAAACGGAGATATTTACGTAACAGCAGTTACCGACGGATTACACGCAAACAGCGGCATAGAAATCAAGGGCGGAAACATCACTGTTACGGCAAAATCTGATGCCATTGAAAGCGAAAAAGATTTTGAAATGACCGGCGGTACCCTCAATCTCACTGCAGATGACGATGCGATACACTCAGAAAAAGACCTTGTAATTGACGATGGAGAAATAAATATATTAAAATGTTATGAGGGTATTGAAAGCAAGACTACTATTACAATTAACGGTGGCAAAATAAATATAAACTCAAATGAAGACGGTCTAAATGCTGCAAGCGGCCTTTATATCAATGGCGGTGAACTTTACATAACTTCAGGATATGATGGAATTGACTCCAACGGACCTATATATATCAATGGAGGATATATTTTCTCCTTTGGAGGCAACATTCCCGAAGGAGGTATTGATTGTGACTGGAATCCTCTGATAATCAATGGAGGAACCCTCATTGCAGCGGGAGGTTCCAACAGTACTCCTTCAACTTCAAGTACTCAGTGCTCGGTGCTTTTAGGCAGTGGAACGGCAAACTCCGTTATCAGTATCCAAAGGAACGGGTCTGAAATAATCAGCTTTACGGCTCCAAAGAATTATCAAAACATGGTATTCAGTTCACCGGATCTCGTATTGAATGCAACTTATGTTGTATATAGAAACGGAGTCCAGTCGGTAACCTTTACCACAAATTCAATTGTAACCAACGCCGGAGGTAGTTCCGGAGGATGGTTCCCCGGAGGAGGATTCCCAGGAGGAGGATTCCCAGGAGGCGGTGGGGGATGGTTCCCAGGCGGCCCAGGATGGTAATAAACGAGTCGCTGTCAATTAAACAGATAGAACTGTTAACTTGTTAATTTTAAATATATAATAGTGTTCGGTAGCCATACCGAAATAAATATGCATAAGACAACAGCCTGTTTATACAGACTGTTGTCTTATGTATGATTAAGTAATATAATATTGTATTATAATTGGTATAATTAAAAATATTATTTAGAAGGGAAAGATTGCTAATGTTGGATATCGCTTTAAATGCTAACATCAACTCAACATTAACTCTGGGGAGTGCTTTTTTAACTATCATAGTTTCATTTGCTTTGGGAATATTAATCAGCGTTACATATATGAAAACCCATGTAAAAGGTTATTACTCGCAAAATTTCACTCTGACATTGATTCTGATTCCTGCGGTAATTGCAGTGATAATCCTTCTGGTAGGAAGTAACGTCGCCAGAGCTTTCAGTCTTGCCGGTGCTTTTTCCATTGCCCGTTTTAGAAGTGCTGCCGGAGACCCTAAAGATATCGCATATGTGCTTTTTTCAATGGCCGCCGGACTTGCCTGTGGTACGGGATTGTTTGGCTATGCTGCACTTTTTACCATGTTGCTTTGCGTGTTTATGGTTGTTCTGTGTAAAATTAATTTCGGTGCAAAGAAGAGCTGTGAGAAAATACTAAAAATCTTGATTCCTGAGAATATGAATTACCAGGGAGCATTTGACGACATTTTAAAGAAGTATACGACAAACTACCAGTTGTGCAGAGTTAAGACAACCGATTTGGGAACACTTTTCGAACTTGTATACACAGTAACCATGGATAATGAAAAAGATGAAAAGGAGTTTATTGATGAACTTCGCTGCAGAAATGGCAATTTAAGTATAGTATTGTCAATGAATGCCGCACCAAATGACTTTTGATAGTTTATACACTGTTAAAAGCAGTTTATTAACTTATTTAAAATATTGAAACTGTAATATAAAATTTTTATTTTTTTGTTGGAACTTCATAATTTTATGTGTATAATACCCTTGTAATTATATTAAAATCGTGAGGTTGCACAAATGCAAAAAAGAAACATAGTCTTAATCGGTATGCCCAGTTCCGGTAAAACTACAATTGGGCAACCACTTGCAAAAACTCTCAACATGGGTTTTATAGATACTGATAGAATAATAATGGAGAAAGAAAAAAGGCCGCTTAGAGACATCGTAAATCATGACGGGCTGGAAAAGTTCCTTGAGATACAGCAGTCAACTTTAATGAGCCTGAACGTGGACAACCATGTCATATCAACCGGCGGCAGTGTCGTTTACAATGAAGCCGCAATGGAACATCTTAAAAGAAACAGCATTGTGGTGTACCTTAAACTGGAATTTGATGAAATTAAAAAAAGACTGTCTTCCGGCAGAAGGCTTGCAAGAGACAGTAACAAGAGCTTTGAGGATGTTTACAAAGAGCGGGTGCCTTTGTATGAAAAGTACGCCGACGTTACAATCGACTGTTCTTCTAAAAATGTTCAGTCAATTGTTGCGGAAATTAAAAATGTTTATGAAAGCATGATAAAGGGAATATAACTGATGACAGTAGCGGAAATTTATTGTCTTCTTATGAGTTTTTATAAGGGAGAGATGTAGGATGGTAGGAAATACATTCGGCAGAATATTCAGGGTTACAACCTGTGGAGAATCTTATGCAGGTGCTTTTCGCAAAAATCTTCAAATACCAAAAGAGTTGTTTGGGGGACTAATAGCAATCGTGGACGGTGTTCCGCCCGGAATAAAGCTCACTGCTGATTTCGTGCAGGAGGAGCTTGATAAAAGAAGACCGGGAAAAACTCCTTTGGATACACCAAGAAAAGAAAGGGACAAAGTATATATTTTTTCCGGAGTAATGGAAGATGATATTACAACCGGTGCTCCTGTCGGGATGATTATACCCAATGACGTTATTGAGGATGAGCACATTAACAAGCATAAGAGCTACAAAGAGGTTGTAAGACCGGGACAGGCAGGATATACCTTTTTTAAGAAGTACGGACAATTTGCAGACAATATAGGTGCAGGAAGAGCTTCCGGAAGAGAAACGGCTGCCCGTGTTGCCGCCGGAGCCGTGGCAAAGGCGGTGTTAGATACCATGGGTATAGATGTAATTGCTTTTGTAACTGAAATACACGGAATTAAAGCCCAGGAAAATATTACTTATGAAATGGCCAAAGCCAATTATCGCAAAAATGAAATAAACTGCCCGGACCTTGAAAAAGCAAAAGAAATGATTGAAGAACTTAAAAGGATAAAGGAAGAAGGAGATTCTGTAGGCGGAGTGGTGGAAATAATTGCAAGAGGTGTTCCGGCAGGTTTGGGAGAACCCGTGTTTGACAAGCTTCAGGCCACACTTGCCCACGCCTTAATGTCCATTGGAGCCATAAAAGGGATAGAGTTTGGCGAAGGATTCGGTCATACAAAATTAAAGGGTTCGGAATCAAACGATGTTCCTTATTACGATGAAGCCTCAGGCCGTGTAAGATTTAAAACCAACAGAGCGGGAGGTATACTGGGCGGAATTTCCAACGGCGAGGATATCAGAATCAGAGTTGCGGTTAAGCCGACGCCTACTATTTCAATACCTCAGAAAACAGTAAACATGTACACTCTTGAGAATGTTGAAGTAGAGTTTAACACAAGAAACGATCCTTCAATATGTCCAAGAATTTATCCTGTATGTGAAGCTATGGTCAGAATTGCTCTTTTGGATGCTTTATATATTGCAAAAGGCTATAGGGCAATCAGCAGCAACATAGATCCCCGTTGGGACCGTTTATAATCCTAATTCAAAAAATAATTTGAAATCAAAAAAAGCCTCAAAAAGCATGATAATAGCTTGTAAGAGGCTTTTTTTATTATTTTTTATTCATTTTCAGTTCATTATACTTTTCCTTTGACTTATCCTTCTTAATGGCTCAAATTCGTACTTAAGACGGCTTATTGAAAGTTCCTGGTCCATTTTTAAAAACTCCAGACATCTTTCAATAGTTTTACTGAATTCATCCTCAGGCATGTAATATACAAGTCCATACTCAAAACCTATTTCACTAATGCTTTTCCAAACAACCTGTGCCTCAAAAGTAAGTTCAATATTTTCAATTTTTGTATTGATAGTTAATATGTCACCTTTTTTAAATTCCTGTCTTGAACACAACGCCAAGCCGTCTAGGCTGATATTTCTTATGTAAGAGAAAACTCTGGTGTTGCGACTTAAAATATACGCACACAAGGAAACAGGAAACCTCTGCGTAAGCCTCTTGTTTGTTATTGATTGAATATGGTTAATAGTAAGAGTAAAAGTATTTTGATTGTAATCCACATGTTTTACAGTGCTTTCACAGATGTTTACAACATTATCATTCTCAAATCCTATTACAACCGGGTCACTGTCAAAAAAGTTGTAAATAAGAAAATCTCTTTCAGGTTTGATAACAACATTGTTGTCAAACGAATTACTGATTATCCCTCGATTGCTTCTTTTAGCGGAATAATGCTTTAAAGTAACGATTTCACCAACTCTTAACTTCATAATATCATTCCCATCCATTTATTTTGTTCTTAACTGTATAGTTTTGTAAAAAGTCGAGTTGAATAAGTCCGCAAAACAAGAGCAGCTTCAGGATACTTAAGATTTTAAGATAGTTGATTGGAATTTACACAGGAATATTTACTATTTACTTTTTTATTATAGCATATTTTTCTAAAGTTTTTAAGACCTTTTTTATAGTTAATTTTTTATCATAGTATAAAAAAATAAAAAAAAGACTACCGTACAGAAGAAAACTTAAGCTGCCGGTAGTTTGGTATGAAGGTTGGTATAGCTTATTAAGCAACTCAATTGCCATAAGCTATTATAATATTTCGAATGTTCTCATATTTTGAGGGGGCAAAAATTAAAAGTTTTATTTATCTAAAAAACTAAATTAATATATAAAAACAATATTTTGGCTTTTTTCTAAAAAACCTCCCTCCAATTATACAAAATTTTTATTTTGTATAATTGTCTGTATTTTTTTTACCCCCCCGCCTGAAACCTGATAAATAAAAATAGATGCACTAATCAATTATCAAAAGAAAACTCTTAGAACAAGCTACAAAATTTTCAGGACTTAAATCGATAAATCCAAATTTATAAAGCAAATTCCAATTATTTATTTAATATATATAATCTATTTATCATTTAATATAATCCAAAGGATTGGTTACATTTCCGTCTATTCGAACTTCAAAATGTAGATGCGATCCTGTAGCCGTTCCGGTACTGCCGGCCTGGGCTATGGTTTGACCCTTTCGAACCTTGTCACCTTTGTTAACAAGAAGCTTGCTGCAATGAGCATACAGCGTGGTTATTCCGCCGCCATGGTCGATAATAACCGTATAACCGTATCCATCCTCCCAGCCCGAAAAAATCACAATTCCATTATTGGCAGCAACTATTGAAGCTCCGTAAGCCGCATCAATGTCAACACCGGTATGCATTTTATACTTTTTGAATATAGGATGAAGTCTCGTGCCAAATCGAGAATCTATCTTTCTTGAACTTGGTACCGGCCACACCATTGTACCGCCGGCATAATTTTTGATACTTCCGGTACTTCTCCTTATTTGATTTGCTATTTCGTAAGATTGCTGAATCAGCTTGTCTTCCTGCTCTTCCAAACGTCTGATTTCTTCTTCTCTTTCTTTGATTTTGTTTTCAAGCCCACTCCTGGATGCAACCAATGAATCAATATTGTTTTTCTTTCTGATTAATTCAAGTTGCTTTGCACCTTTTATATATTGAACCAATTGCTTTTTATATGTAAGATCCTTTTTTATATCCTGAACTTTCTTTACAATTTCCTTATCTTTTTTCGCAATTGATGAAATCAACTCAAGTCTTTCAAAAAAATTAATCAGATTCTCCGAATCGGCTAATATATTAAGGTATGAAACATATGAATTTCTGTACATCGTTACAAGACGTTCTTCAAAGGCTTTTAAAGTTTTGGCGTATCTTTCTTCCGTATCTTTTAACGAAGTCTCATAGCTTTCTATTTGACTGTCCAATGCCTCCAGTTCAGAAACCAAATTCTGGTACTCCAAGTTTGCTTCATTTTCGGCATTTATTAATTCTTTTTTCTCACGTTCAAGTTCCTTTTTTTCTTTATCTATCTCTACTTTTTGCTTGCTAATATCATTCAATTTATCGTCTATTTCACTCATTTTATCTTTTAAAGAATTATTGTCAGCCATAACAGGAAAAATCAAAGCCGCCGTCAAAGACGCTATCAGTACAATAATAAAAAGCCTTTTCACTTTTACTCCTCCTGTAAAAAACGAAAAACTAAGGAATAAATTTTTTCTTCCTTCTATATTATATTATATTCTTATACTATTATTTAAATTTTGTCAACATTTAATCATTTTGCCTTTTATCCTAATTAACTTTTACCCCTTTACCTACCGAATAATTGGTTAACACATTAAAATCCCAATCATATACATATGTTCCCGATACAGCATTAGGCATCGACGGGGTATCCGCAAAAGAAATAACAGTGCTTTCCTCTTTTAGTACTTTAAAGCCTATTAAAGCAAGAACGCCACTGCTCTCAGGATTATTACTTTCTTTATATTCGTCTACATTTACATATGCTTTAGCAAAGTTAATCACACCATTTTTAACGTCACTTGCAGCCAACGGAAGCACATTATAATCCGGATTTGACAAAACGTCTCCACCGCCCGGGATTTGTTTGTCTTCAAGCGGTTTACCGGTATCAAGGTCCACTGCCTGCAGTATATTTGGGTCATACTTTATATTTACCTGATAACCGGCAATTTTGGGTATGTTGTTCAATATAATCTTTGCTGTGATTATCTCATCTTTTTTGGCAGTATTCTTGTCCAATACAATTTGAATATTTGCTTCGGCCGAACTGCTGGTTCCATCATTATTTGCCGTATTTGATGTCTGATTTGAATTGTCCATATTGTTATTTTCAGGAGATTCATTTGGAACCACGGTCCCATTAACATTTTCCGGCGACTGGGTGTAAACAGGGTCAATACTTTGAAGGGCATCCCTGTTTGCTTCCACAGATGCAGTAGGTTTGTTTGTCTCTCCGGATATTGTGGGCTCAGCAGCATCAGGCTCTTTTCCCGTCCTGCCACCGCAGCCACACAGAATTAACATTGCCAAAACCGTAATAATTCCTGTTTTTATCAAACTTGATTTTATCATTAACAATCTTCCTCCAAGTATAATCAAATTCCTTTGCAGTTAATTAAACAAATGTACTGATTAAATTTATAACACATTTGAAAAATAAATTCAATTGCATCATTTTGATTTTTAATAAATGAAAAAGTGCAGGCGGCATTTCGCCACCTGCAGCATTTTACTTGATTGGCAGCATAAGTTTAGTTGATGCTGTCCGGCTGTATTACCGAATAATTGCTGATTTGATTGCCGTACCAGTCAAACAGATATGTTCCTGAAATACTTCCCGGCATTGCAGCTGGTTCCTCAAATCTTATTTTTGTAGTTTGTGACTTCAATACCTTAAAGGTTATTTCCCCCAAAACTCCGGTAGTTTCAGGCACACCGTTTTTCCTGTACTCATTCAGGTATGAGTATCCTCTCGCGAAATTTAATGCTCCTTTTGTCAAATCATGAGCGGTAATATTTGTCGGACCGTATTCATCGTTGTTGAGCAATTCACAGTTTGCAAAAGTAGACCTTGTAGTAAACGGTGCTCCAGTAACAGGATCAATAGGCTGCAATACATTCGGATCGTAAACTATGTTTACCTGGTAACCGGCGAGATTCTTTATATTGTTCACTCTTACCGTAGCCTTTATTGTTTCACCAACTGCCGCTTTATTCTTATTCAACTCCAACGCAATATAATTCTCCGGTAAAGCACCGCCGTTGATTGGTTCGGGCTGGATAACTTTGTAATCTGTTTTCTTATTGCTGTTCCAGTCTATCAAATACGTTCCTGAAACACTATTTGGCATTAAAGCTTCATCCGCATAAAAGCTGACTGTTGTCTTCTCTTTTTTCAATACCTTAAAGCCAATTACACCCAAAATTCCTGTTTCTTCCGGCTTTCCGTCTTCTTTGTAGTCACTTACGTACAAGTAAGTACGCGCAAAATTGAGTATACCATTGGACAATCTATGCGCAGCCATTGACGTCGATCCATATTCCTGTTTTACAATCAGTTCACCGTCTACAAGGTGAGTTGTTGTTGTATATGCCGCTCCGGTATTTGGATTTACCGGCTGTAATACATTCGGGTCATATTTGATGCATATTTGATAGCCGGCTAAATTTTTTACATTATTTACCTTAACTGTAGCCCTTATTATTTCTCCCTCTGATGCTGTGTTTTTGTCAAACTCCAATTTTATATAACTGCCCGATGATACGGCATCGGCATTGACAGGTTCAGGCTGAATAACCTTATAGTCTGTCTTCTTATTGCCGTTCCAGTCTATCAAGTATGTTCCCGAAATGCTTGCGGGCATTGAAGCAGGCTCTTCAAATTTGATAGTTGTTTTTTCATTTTTCAACACTTTAAATCCAATTACCCCTAAAACTCCTGTTTCTTCTGCCTTGCCTGAATTTCTGTAGTCTTCCATAAATACGTATATTTGTGCAAAATTCAATACACCTTTTGTTAAATCATGCACGACCATTGAAGTTGCACCATATTCACTGTTTACAATCAGCTCGCCGTTTGCAAGCGGAGTTTTTGAGGTGTATTCCGCTCCGGTATACGGATTAACCGGTTGTAATACGTTAGGATCATACTTTATATTTATCTGATAACCGGCCAACTCTTTTATGTTATTTACCTTTACAGTAGCCTTTATTATTTCTCCCACAGCCGCAGTATTCTTGTCAAGCTCCAATTTTATGTAGCTGTCCGTTGATACCGGATTAGTCGGCTTTGGCGTTGAAGTAGGTGTTGTTGTAGGTGTCGGCGAAGGTGTTGTCACAGTGGACGAAGATATTTTTATGACACCCGGATTCACAACTTTGTAGCCGGTTATCGTATCTCCGTTCCAGTCAAACAAGTATGTTCCTAACACACTTGAAGGCATTGTAATGGAGTTCTCAAAGCCAATATACGTATCCTGCGCCTTAAGAACCTTAAAGCCAATTACAGCCAGTGTTCCGGTTTTTTCCGGATTATTTGAAAGTTTATATGCATCCAGATATGTATAGGCTTTACCAAAGTTTAATATGCCTTCGGAAGTTTTATTCGCCACAGCTGATATAATACCGTATTCTGTGTTTACAAGAATAGTTCCGTCAGCAGGCATCGACTTGTCTGACATTGGTTCTCCCGTAACAGGATTTACAGCTTGAAGCACTGCAGGATCATACTTTATATTTACCTGATAGCCTGCGAAATTATTGATGTCACTGATATTGATTGCAGCCTTGATGATATCTCCTACTTTTGCTTGTTCTTTATCCAGCTTGAGCTCTATTTGTCCGTCTGAAACCGGTCCTCCGGTCGGAGTAGCCGTCGGACTTGGACCAACAGGCGTTGATGTAGGAGACGGCGAAGGCTTGGTTGAACCTGTTATTTTAATTACGTCCGGCTGCACAACTTTATAATCTGATATTCTGTTCAAATCCCAGTCAAGCAGTATTGTACCACTCAGGCTGCTTGGCATTGATATTGCATCTTCGAATCTGACAGTTGCATCTCCCTCATTGAGAGCCTTAAATCCAATAATTGCAAGAGTACCTGATTTTTCAGGTTTACCGCTGTCTTTGTAATCTCCAACATATGTGTAAGTTTTCGCAAAGTTCAATACGCCTTCTGAAGGTTTGTTCACAGCAATAGAGATTACTCCGTACTCATTATTTGAGATCAAATCGCCGCTCTTTGGCATACTGTTTATTTTTAAAGGCTCTCCGGTATCAGGATTTACAGCCTGTAACAAATCAGGATTGTACTTAATATTTACCTGGAAACCGGCCAAACTGTCAAAACCGTCAACCTTCACAAATGCTTTTACCATTTCCCCTACTTTTACCGTATTCTTATCCACTTCAATGCTTATTGAAGCGTTGGAAACCGGTGTACTTGAAGGTGTTGGTTTTTGCGATGGAATTGGAGTAGGTGAAACCGGAATCTGTGTAGGAGACGGTGAAGGCGTTACCGTTTGTCCTGAAATACTGACAGCCCCGGCCTGAATAACTTGATATCCCAGAACATTGTCTCCATTCCAGTCAAAAATCATAGTACCTTCAATGCTTCCAGGCATTGAAAGTGTTTCTTCAAATTTAATGGTTGTTGAAGAAGCTGCTTTAAGTGCCTTAAACGCAATTTTTGCGATTGTACCGCTCTTTTCAGCCATTCCGGAAGCTTTGTAGGCAGCAAGGTATGTATAAGATTTTCCGAAATTCAATATACCTTCTTCCACTTTATTCGCTACTGCCGAAATTGCACCAAATTCAGGATTTACAAGTATGGTGCCGTCCTTTGGCATTGTAGATTTTCCATAGGGAACATTCGTATCAGGATCTATAGGCTGCAATACTTGGGGATCATATTTTATATTAAACTGGTATCCTGCAATATTATCAAAATTATCCACCTTTATTTCAGCAATTATTATATCGCCGACAAAAGCGGTATTTTTATTAAGTTCCATTTTTACAATTCCCTTGGATGGTGCAGCCGACGGTGAAGGATTTACCACGGAGGAATTGATAACAGCAGATTGAACTACGGTATAATCTGTAATAACCTCACCGTTCCAGTCAAAGAGCATTGTGCCTGAAAGGCTGCCTGGCATTGAAGATGTATTTTCAAATTTTACGGTGGTGGGCTGCACTTTCAGCACTTTAAAGCCTATTTCCGCCAAAATACCTGTTTCTTCTGGTGAATTGCTGAGTTTGTAATCATTAAGATATGTATACGCTTTTCCAAAATTCAAAATACCTTCTTCGATTTTATTGAGTACACCATATATAGAACCATATTCAGGATTTGACAGCAAATTTCCGCTTTTAGGCATTGTATTTTTATTCAAAGGTACTTTTGTATCGGGATTTACTGCCTGTAATACGGTTGGATCATACTTGATGTTTACCTGATATCCGGCAAAATTCTTAATATTACTAATTTTGACATAAGCTTTGATTATGTCTCCTACTTGAGCGGTAGTTTTGTCAAATTCCAATGATATGCTACCACTCTCCACACCGGCAGCTGACAGAGTAGTCGCTGGATATGCAGACACAGCAAAGGATGAGGTCATTGCCATTATTATAGCAATAACCAAAATAAAGCTTATACCTTTCTTCATACCAAATAAAACCTCCCAACTAAAATTATTATCTCTATATAGGCATTCAGAATGCCTTAAATCATAACATGCCGATTCTCCGGATGCAATTCACCTGGCTTCCCAAACTTTTCTTTTTCACCATGTATTTTACAACCGGGTGTAAAAGAAAACATAAAAATAATTTTTGTCCCCCTTTCCTTTATTATTGACCAGGAAGCATCGGTGTCCTAAGTAAAATTCAGCACGTTATGATAAATGACGTTTATATCTTATTTATAAATTTAAACAATAATAAAAGACTAAATAAAACCACTCATTAATTTGTTTGGCTTTATTTTGAATTAATTACGAACGTTTGACATAGAAACTATGTAATTAGAAAAACGTATGGAAGAACGCATCCTGCGAAGAGATGTATGTTATAACGTAATGTGCATACATTATTTGACGTTTGCTTATAGCAACAACCAACAAGACAAATCACGGAACAATGAATAAAAACCTAAAGGCATCCACTTTACTGCCGCCAAATTACATTATGAAAGCAAAAATAAAAAAGTCTCTATTTCAAATATATACTTAATATATTGTTCTATTATAATCATATTATTCTCAACATATTTTAATATTCTGAGCGCTACTAAACGCATAACTGATTATTGGTATTTTTTAATAGTTTTGAGAAATAATTTACAATATTCTACAATGTTCGATTCTGCATATTAGTTCAAAAAACTATAAAATGACTAAAATATACAAATTCCGTCTCACTTTCATTATATAAAATATCTCGCTCTGTTTCAAGAATTTTTAAGCATTTCATCGCTCACACAAAAATTTACAAACCTCTTCAAAACTTTTTATCTCCACATCTTCAGGAAAATGTGATTCCATTGAGCATACAGCAAGTTTATACCCTTTGTCAATATCATATCTTTTAAAGAAAAATTTCTTTTTTTCACTTTCTGATACAAAAATAACATTATCGTTCTCTATTCTAAAGAAAAACGAATTCAGCGGCAAAGAAAGACCTCTCCCGTCTGCCTTTATATAGCTTTCTTTCAATGTCCACAATTCAAAAAAATATTCTGTTTTCTCATTATCTTCTTTTGCAAAAAGATCTGAAGCCTCTTCTTTTGAAAAAAATCTTTTTGCAATGTCCAGGTCTACCTCCCGAATTTTTTCTATGTCAATACCAACAGGTTTGGAACTTACCGCACATACCACCCAACTTCCCGAATGTGACAGATTAAAATGAAAATCGTCATAGCCTTCAAGATAAGGCTTTCCATAAGTTGTTCTGTTAAATTTTACGGATTCATTTTTTATACCGAGCTTTGAGCAAACAACCGCTCTTATCAAAATTTCCGCCGTCAGAGACATTAATGCGTCTTCATACTTTATAAATCTCTTTATTTTGTCCTTTTTTTCCTTGGGGAGAAAACCCAATGCCTTCTCATATAACTCTTTTTTAACACCATTTATTACATTTATTCCAAATATATCCAGAATATATTCACCTCATTAAATATTTAATACCGCAATTTGCCTTTATCTCTATTATTTTGCCCATATAATAATATACCATCATCAACAACAAGTCAATTTTTTTAATGATATTTTTATACACAAATAACAGTAACACATTTATTGAGCCGTTAATAATATGTTATTAGCTTAGCAAAAACATTTCAAATATTCTCTAATCTTCAAGGAGGTACATATTCATGTCCGAGAAAGGTTTCTTTGGAGGAGTATTTGATGACGACACTATTCTTTGGTTCATAATTCTCTTCCTGCTGCTTTTCTGGTGCTGGAGCGGCTACGGATACGACTATGGAGCAAAGGGTTAAAGGCATCCAATGTAAAACACATAAAAGGAGGTTTGTAGAATGTCAGAAAGAGGCTTTGTCGGCAATGAAATTATATGGATAATCGTATTGATAATCCTCTTCTGCTGTCTGTGCGGCGGATTCCGTTACTAAAAAGCCTTTAAGCATCCGCCGGTTGTATCAGCGAAAGATTACATAATGGCACCCGAAGCAAATAGCTGAAAGCAAAGGGGCTTTTCGCCCCTAAGCTTTTATTTTATTATCGCCTTTTTAACTTACACAACTTCATATCCCTGATCTTCAATTGCATTTTTGATTGTTTCAATTTCCAGCTTGCTACTGTCATACTCCACAGTTACCTTCTTTTCTTTCAAATCAACATCTACATTTGACACACCTTCAAGGCCGCCAACCGCTTTTTTTATGCTGTTTACACAGTGATTGCAGGACATTCCTTCCACCGTAAGATTTAAAATATCTTTTGGCATATTACTTCCTCCTTTTCATTCCGGGTATAATTTATTTTACCACCTTTGCACAATTGTTAAATATTAAAATTATTGAATATCAAAATAAAATAATAAAAAATCACTCGAATATTTCGGAAATATATTTTATTTTTATTAATTCTGGTTTATCATTATAATAATGGCAACCATACTATAAATAAAAGAGGGACTTTGCGAATATGAATACAAAAACATCCAAAATCATACTTACTATAAATATAATAATACTGCTTTTGGCTGTTCCGGGGTTTATTATTCTGGATAAATATCTTGAACGCTCAAATTCCAATCCGGACAATATCGTTGCGCCACCTTCTCCGGATGTGGCTTCCAATCCCGGTGAAACTACCATACCGGACGTTACCGCAAGTCCGGAAAACACTGACACCAAAAATTGGACAGCAATAACTCCTGATGAAATCGATATTGTAAAAGAGTGTCTTCCCGAAAGCCACAATTTTAAATGGGACGTTATTAAAGACGGCAAGAAACTTGATACATATTCAAGAGACAATACCGTTGTTTTTAAACCGGCTGATGAATACAATGAAATTGACGGTGTAACCACCTTCAGAGGAAACAACTACAGAAACTCCGCAAGCTTTGGTTCTGCAAACGTCAGGGAAGAAAAACTCGAGAAAGTTTGGAGTATCAAAATAGGATATATAGATACATGGACAGGTGTTGGCTGGAACGGTCAGCCGGCAATTGTAAAATGGAGCAACGAACTTCGAAAAAAAATGAATTTGTTTCAGGATAAAAAGGATAAAAATGATCTCAAGGAAGTCATATATGCCACTTTGGACGGAAAAATATATTTTCTCGACCTTGACGACGGTTCCTACACCAGAAATCCAATTAATGTAGGTGCTCCGCTCAAAGGAAGTGTAACCGTGGACCCCAGGGGTTATCCCCTTCTCTATTCAGGTCAAGGCATTGACGAAGTAAAAGGCCAAAAGGTTTCGATAGGTTTTCGCATATACAGCCTTCTGGATCAAAAACTTCTCTACTTTATAAACGGCCTTGACAATACTGCTTTCAGATACTGGGGAGCTTTTGACTCTTCCCCTCTTTTGCACAAAGAAACCGATACGCTGTTTTTATGCGGGGAAAACGGCCTTTTGTATTCCATAAAGCTAAATACGGATTATGACCCTGCACAACCTGCTATTTCAATAAAGCCTGATATTGTAAAATACAGATATGTTTCTCCCGTCAACGGCAGACTTGGAACTGAAAACTCCATAGCCGCTTTCAAAAATTTCGGCTACTTTGCTGACAACAGCGGAACTCTCCAGTGCGTTGACTTAAACACTCTGTCTCCGGTATGGATAAGAAACATAACCGATGATACGGACAGTACAATGGGTATTGAGGATTTAGGAGGAAACAACGTTTATATCTATATTGCAAACGAAGTTGACCTCCAGGGAGAAAACGGATACAGTTATGTCAGAAAAATAAATGCTTTGACAGGAAGTCTTGTATGGGAAAAGAAATACAAATGCTCATATAACGCAGATACAAACGGCGGAACATTGGCCTCTCCCGTAATTGGAAAAAACGAAATCAGCAATCTGGTTATATTCAGCATAGCCAAATCCTATAAGAAAAACGGCGGAAAGCTAATTGCCTTTGACAAAAATACCGGCGACGAAGTATGGGTTATAGATTCGGATTTCTACAGCTGGAGTTCACCGGTTGACGTATATACTGAAGACGGCAAAGCTTATATCATTCATTGCGATTCCGCTGGGTATATGAACCTCATTGAAGGCAAAAGCGGCAAAATCCTTGACAAAATACCTCTTGGCGGAAATATTGAAGGTTCACCCGCAGTTTATGACAATATGATTGTAGTAGGCACAAGAGGTCAGCAAATATATGGAATAAGAATAAAATAGTCAAAACTTAAAGCCTATTTTGTATTTTCAAACAAGAGTTTGCATTTATCCGCTCTGTACTTTGATATTACAAATTCTACCACTTGACCACTTTTGGAAAATATTATGTTGGATACCATAAAAAGGGCTTGTCCGGGCTGAACCATCAGGTATTGTGCCTCATACTGCTCTGTATATATTATTTCCAGAGTGCTTTTCGTTTTGGCCGGAAGAAGTGGATATTTTCCTCTCAGCATGTCATAAGAAGGTTTTTTGCTTTTTACATCTTCTATTATATCCGGGAAGAGATTCATGGGTATATACGAGGTATTGAGCGAAATTATGTCCTCACCGTTTTTGCTTTTATAGCTAATCTTCGCAAAATCAACCACCTGATTATTGGCTATGGAAAAGACTTCGTCGAGTTTTTTGAAATCTCTGTTTGTTATTTTCTCTATTGAGATAATATCTCTTTCATTTGTTATCTCGTTGTCTAAAATAGAGTCGGTAAATCCTGTATACCTTTTTGTGGTTATTGATGATTTGGGCTTCGAAACAAAAGTTCCTTTTCCTTTTTCCTTGTACAAATATCCATTATTGGTTAACTCGCTTATAGCCTGCCTTACCGTGGGCCGGCTGATATTATAAAGCTCACAAAAATCCTGTTCTGAAGGTATTTTTGTGTCAGGCGGGTATTCGCCGCTCTCAATTTTTTCAATAATTATATTCTTAAGCTGAGAGTATAGAGGCACGTTACTATACTTGTTAATCACGTTAATTTCCCCCTGATCTGTCAAAGCAAATTAATGTAACAGGAATTAAATTATTTTGAAAAGCAAATTGAAACCAGTATAAGACCTTGCTATCATAGACATAATTGTACTATATGAAACATCAAATTTCAACATATAAATTTCAACATATTTTTATAAAAAAAGACTCGGCAACCCAAAGCTTAAAATACCAATTGCCGAGTCTGTTTCTTTCTTTATCAAACCTTAAGTTCAACCTCTATATCCTCAACCTTATTCTTTTCAAGAACAGGCTTTACATATTCATTGATAAACTCCTCCACCTGCTGCGGAGCTCTTCCAACGTAGTTTTCCGGAGCAAGAACGGAATTCAGTTCGTCAATGCTAAGTCCAAACATTTCATCGGCCGCTATTCTTTCAATAAGGTCATTTTTCTTTCCTTCAACCTTAACCTGTTTTGCAGCTTCCATTGAATGAACCCTTATACGTTCATGGAGCTCCTGTCTGTCTCCGCCTTTTTTAACGGCTTCCATCATTATGTTCTCCGTAGCCATAAACGGAAGTTCTTCCAAAACGTGTTTTTCTATAACCTTTGGATACACAACCATGCCGTCTGCGACATTTATATATATGTTCAGTATTGCATCCACTGCAAGGAAAGCCTCCGGTATGCATATACGTTTGTTTGCCGAATCATCCAAAGTTCTTTCAAACCACTGGGTGGATGCGGTAATCGCGGGATTTAGAGCGTTAACAATAACATATCTTGCCAAAGCACAAATCCTCTCGGACCTCATCGGATTTCTCTTGTATGCCATTGCAGACGAGCCTATCTGATGCTTTTCAAAAGGTTCTTCAATTTCTTTCATGCTCTGAAGAAGCCTTAAGTCATTGCCAAACTTGTAAGCACTCTGTGCAATTGAGCTTAAGAGATTTAGAATTCTGCTGTCAAGCTTTCTGGTATAGGTTTGTCCCGATACAGGGAAAACCTTGTCAAAGCCCATTTTCTTTGCTATAAGCATGTCCAGTTTTTTTACTTTTTCATGGTCGTTTTCAAAAAGATTTAAAAAGCTTGCCTGTGTTCCCGTGGTGCCTTTGGAACCTAAAAGTTTCATATTGGACAGAATATAATCCAAGTCTTCAAGATCCATTAACAAATCCTGAATCCACAAAGTTGCTCTCTTCCCCACCGTAACAAGCTGTGCCGGCTGAAAATGTGTATACCCTAAAGTGGGAAGATCTTTGTATTTCATCGCAAAATCGGACAATTTAGATATTACACAAAGAAGTTTTTTCTTTATGAGTTTTAAAGCCTCCGTCATTATTATAATATCGGTATTGTCGCCAACATAGCAGGATGTAGCGCCCAAATGAATTATGGGCCTGGCATTTGGACACTGTTCTCCGTAAGCATGTATGTGCGCCATTACGTCATGGCGAAACTCTTTTTCTTTCATTTCAGCCACATCATAATTTATGTCATCTTTATATTTCTTAAGCTCTTCTATCTGTTCATCGGTAATGTTAAGCCCCAGTTCCTTTTCTGCCTCTGCGAGCGCAATCCAGAGCCTCCTCCATGTGCGAAACTTCATGTCGGGAGAAAACAGTTCCTGCATCTCCTTGCTCGCATATCTTGAATTTAAAGGACTTTCATATGTATTTTTCAAAATCTTCAACCTCCAACGTATTTCTTTTTAAAATTAACTTTATTAAACGCAACACTTATTATACAATTTTTTATGACGTAAATCCATATTTAATCTTTATAAACTTCAACAAATATTTATTGAGTTTTCAAGCCCTTCCGAGATATTATTGATATTAATATGTGTGGAATATGAAATTCTTTGGTACAACACATTTTACCCACTTAAACTCATCCTTTGTCAGACCAATAATTGAAAATTCTTTACCATAATGCTCCGAAGAAAAAATGCTTCACCATCTCTTTGCAAAAATAAAGAAAACCACTTAACTCTTTTCTTTTCATCGAAAGCGTTGTATAGTATTTGTTCAACGGTTTTTTCATTAACCGGTAAAGAAAGAATCGTCATGCGTTTGCTGCTTTCTTTATCAACACTGCTACTAAAAGGCAATATTTCATTTATAATATTCTCTTCTTCATTCCAGCAGTCAATTCTTATACTGTCTGCTTCTTCCACGAAATACTCAATCAGTATTCTCCAGAAATCAAATTCTCCCCACATAAGTGGATTGTAAAAATATACGTTATATGTTCGCATTTTATTGCAGTTCAAAAACTTCACTTTTTTGTATATCTCCGCTTCCAAACCCATAGGTTATTGTAACCTTATCAGTTGACCATTCTAAACTAAAATCATCATTCGAAAACGGTCTATATCCATCATCAGTAAGAATCTCTCCGTTTAACCGACAGATAATATGGGAGCCCAACTTCTGGTAAAAAAACCAAAATATTTATTCATAATTCCTTCCACCTATAAAGGTTATTTTATCTATCCAAAGCAGCGCACACCTTCAGACTCGGTGCCGTTTGCCACGATATTCTGAGCCCAACGGCCTTTCTTTATTATATACAATCCCAGCACACTCTTCAGGACATCAGGAAAATAACAAACCGGATAGGCCGTATAAATATCAAAATCCGCATACTTTGCAATCAAATAAGCCACAGGAACAATCACGCCCCATGTATATGCACTGTCAAAAACAAGAGTGATAAACGTCTTGCCTCCCGAACGTATGGTAAAATAAGCACAGTGTGATATGGCAAAAAACGGCATATAAAAGGCACTTACTATCATAAAATGAGCGGAAAGTTTTCGCACATCTTCGGTCGTATTATATATACGCGGTATTACAGGCGCTACGGCCACAAGTACAGCTCCTATTATAATACAGGTGCATACACTGAAAAAAATCAACTTCCATGAATATTCTTTTGCCCGTTGCATATCCCCCGCACCAAGGGCCTGTCCAACCATGACGGCAACCGCCGACCCCATCGATATGAATGCCACATTGAACAAATTTGTTATCGTATTTGCTATATTGAGAGCCCCAACAACGTTGAGATTGTACGTAGAGAATATTTGCGTCAATGCTGACACTCCGACTGCCCACAAAACTTCATTAGCCAGCAACGGCATGCCTTTGTTGAATATTGTCAGTGCAAGGCCTCTCGGAACTCTCATGGAGCGGTAAACCCCAGCCACGAACCCAAACCGTGCAGTATTCATATGGGTATACACAGCTATGATCACCAGTTCCACATATCGGGATATAACCGTTGCAATGGCAGCACCTGCAACTCCCATTTCAGGAAAACCCAGTTTACCGAATATCAATACCCAGTTAAAACACAGGTTTGTTAACACAGCAGCTACACTTGCTACCATTGGTACCATTGTATCGCCGATCTCTCTGAGGGTACTTCCATATACCTGTGACAATATAAAAGGCAAAAGCCCCCAAAGCATTATTCTAAGATAGACACGTCCGTACTCCAGTATTGCTGCCGCTTCCGAAGGATCTCCTTCTCCTTTGAGGAACAGAGAAATCAACCAATCTCCTCCGGATAAAAATACTGCCAGTGCAACTGCCAATATCACAGCAGAAGCCCACAGTTTATATCTTAATGTATATCTAAGTCCTTCATTATCTCCCGCTCCAAAGAACTGCGCAGCAAAAATGCCGGCACCGGCCAATCCTCCAAACACCGCAAGATAGAACACAAACATAAGCTGGTTGGCAATTGCCACGCCGGACATTTGAGCCGTTCCCACCTGTCCGATCATTATATTGTCCAGAAGATTTACAAAATTGGTAATGGAGTTTTGAATTATAATCGGTATGACAAGTGCCAGTACAGTTTTATAAAATTTCTTGTCACCTATAAACGTTCTTTTGAGCCTTGGCAAAATACTTTTTATGTAAAGTGTTTTGTTCATTCAACTACCCTCACGCTTTCTCCAGCATATATACTATCTTTCTATTTTAGCATAGGAAAAAGCTCAAGTCCATAACAACCATGTAAACCTCCGAATCGCAAATTGATATCCATCACCAACTTTTTTTCACTTACGCTCCAAATACAGCCATCCCTTTATCAACGTTTTGACTTCAATAATTTTTCCACTTCCTTCAAATAATCAGAATCACTGTTAACAACTATATCCGGTGTAATGCCGCTTTTCATTACGTTCTGTTCTTTTACATTCCAGTAAAAACTTACAAGGTATACCGAAAACTTTTTATCATCATCTCTGTATACAAGTTGTCCGACACCTTTTCCAAGGGTTGTCCGTCCTATAACAGTGGTATTTTTCAAGTGCTTTTTAAGTCCCAATGCAAGAAGTTCCGCACTGCTTGCAGTATTCTCGTTAACAAGAATGAGTATTTGTTTAAACTCTTTATAATCATCATTAGAATAAACAGGCAACATATCTCCGCTCCGGCTGATATAATAATTCATCAGGCACCTTGGCAGCAAATAGTCAAGAATATCATTTGCGGATATTATAAATCCCCCTCCGTTATCTCTTAAATCAATTACAAGAGTTTTATCCTCGGAATTCTCAATCTTGTCCGCTTCCTCAATAAATTTATCCCCGACATCCTCCGTAAAGCTTTTTATTTTTATATAGACAGCGTCTTTCCCCAAGTCTTTTGTCTCAATCTGTTCTTCTTTATATCCATATTCAAGACTATTTTCATCCACGCATACGGTAAAAACATCATCATCTGCTTTAATAGCTTCAATATACTGTTTTACATCATCAAAATTAAAGTCCTTCTTTGTTATAAATTCTTTACTCTTTTCTTCAAAGTTATCTATTTCATTAAAATAAAGGTATGCCTGGGATATAAAATTCACCAATTCAACAGCTTTTTTATTTATAAGTTTATCAGGATCGAATCCTTCTGGAGCTGTAACCCGTGCTTCGCTGTTAAAATTCGTATTTTCCAGGCTAACAGCAATGCTGAAATTTCCTCCATAAGAACTTTTCTCTTTACCGGTTACTGTAGTATTTATTTTTTCCAAATAATAAGTTTTCTTATTGATTAACAATTCGGTGTTTGTACCACTGATTATTTCATTTACTATATCCAGTTCATACAATGCGCCGGATATCAACTCATCAAAAATATGCTCACCCTTTAATATATAATGTTCGTCGGTTTCGTCCACAGTAAAACCTGAACAGATTAAATCATCAGCGTTTATATAGCTATAGTTGCTTAAAACCCTGCGTTTAAAATTTTCCCATTCATCTTCTGTTAATTCCGACTCATACCACAAATCATAATTCTCATCTTTCAAATAAATCTTCTCATTTTCACACCAGCAATATATATTTGATGTTTCTTCAGAATTAAAATTTGTAATATTACCCGTTTCCAATATTTTTCTTTCGCCAACAATATTGCACAACCGCTTTTTCGAATCAATTTCAAGTTTCGCTGTCATCTGAATCTCATAATCCAAATAGTCATTGTTATATTTCATACTATTTTTCTGGTCAACACTATATCTTTCAACACTGTTCACCATTGCATCATTGGTTTTTGCAAGTATATCTTTTACCTTTTCAAACTCTGCAGGCTCACAAATAGACACAATTTGCTTTTCCCCGTCCCATAAAACCTTCTTGTTCAAGCTTTCTGCGATAAACCTTGTCGGAATATACGTACGGTCATTGTATATAATGGGTGCAACATCCAGTACATATTCTTTTCCGTTTACCAATGCCGTGTTTTTCCCTATTGTCAGAAGAATCGTAATGTTGTCCTTTTTTACGGTAACAGTCCTGTTTTTTCCGTCCCAGATAATATGTTTATCATCGTCGGGAACTCCAAGATTTTTCAGAATCTCCCTGAAAGGAAGCAAAATCCTTCCATAGAGATTTAACGGTACATTGCTGTATTCACCGAACTTGCCGTCAATTCTGATTTTTACATTTTCCACTTCATCGGGAACATGATCCTCGGTAATTTTAAACTTCTGGTGACTAGAACCGTCCAACCTCATTCTGTAAACACGAGTACTGGAATCCTTAACATCATATACCTCATAATACAGCCATTCATCCGTAAGACTTATACCTGAAACAAAATCCTCCACATCACGCAGTTTCTGTAATTGCGTTCCGTCCGTTTTAATTCTGTATATCCCTTCTTCAAAAACAGAAAAGTAAATCCAACTATCCTTAGAATTTACATTATTTATAAGTTCCTCAAACAGCGGAGTTAATTCAGTTCCATCAACCTTCATTTTATAAAGGAAATAATGACCGGAAAAGTAAATCCATTCACCGTCAATGTTCAAATACGTATACATATTACCATGATCGCTAACTTCAGTAATTTGACTGCCGTCATGTTTCACTTTATATATACGCCCACCATTCGCATCATTCTGGAAATATACCCATTGATTATCAACATTTATGTAACTAGCAGAATAATCACTCAGTTTTTGGTCATCGGTAGCGTCAAGTTTCATTTTATAAGGTTTGAAATTATCATCAAACGATGTATAATATATCCATCCATCATATATCGTAACAAAAAGCATGGATTTATCGCTAATCTTCACTCTTTCCGTTCCATCAGGCTTCAACCTGAACAATCCTGTTTCCTCAGGGTTATTTGTTTTTGTATATCTGCAATAGCCGTAAATATAGCCGTCATATGCGGTCAGGTTGTCATACATTCCGTCACATATCTTTTTCTTCTGGCTTCCATCCTCTTTCATTCTATACAGTCCGCTTTCATCGAAAGAATAATAAACCCAGCCGTCGTATTTTAAAACACGACCGTTATTGGCCATATTCCCCGAAGTGTTTGAACTTTTTTTCGGTACATCAGGCAAAGCCAAAGAACTTACAGACATAAAAACAATTACACTTAAAAAAGAAAACAAAAATAACGCCACTTTCATTTGTTTGATTTTTTTCATTTCTATTCCATTCCTTTCGTAAAGGATACATTTTCTCAGGGAAATTGTTATTTAAATAACTATTTGTTCCCCATAATATAAATGATATATAATTATACATAAAAATTCAAACTATTTACTGTTAATTACATGTGTCGTTCAAAATTTTTTACCGAGACTGAAAAATCCCATTGCAATGCAAATCGCACCCATTGAAATCTAAAAATTTCGGCGCAATAATTTATATAGGGGGATAAATATTTGTCCACACCTTCAATAAACCAAGTACATTTATAAATAAAAAATTTTTATAAAGGGGAGAGGTAAATGAAAAAATTTTTAAGCCTCATTTTAGTCGTTTCTTTTCTGATTATGCTGCTGACTCCTTCGACAAAGATATCTGCAGCAACTACATTCAACTACGGAGAAGCCCTTCAGAAAGCCATAATGTTCTATGAATTCCAGCGTTCCGGAAAACTGCCTTCCACCATCAGGAACAACTGGAGAGCGGATTCCTGTCTGGACGACGGCAAAGATGTGGGGCTTGACCTTACAGGCGGTTGGTTTGACGCCGGCGACCACGTCAAGTTCAACCTTCCAATGGCATATACCGCCGCAATGCTCGCGTGGGCAGTATATGAAGAAAAGGACGCTTTTGTGAAAAGCGGGCAGCTTAAATACATACTGGATGAAATCAAATGGGCAACGGATTACTTCATCAAATGTCATCCCGAACCCGATGTGTATTACTATCAGGTGGGAGACGGAGATATTGACCACATGTGGTGGGGACCTGCGGAAGTCGTACACTTGAGAACAAAAAGACCTTCATACAAAGTAGATATTACTTCACCGGGTTCTACCGTGTCGGCAGAAACCGCGGCAGCCCTGGCTGCGGCATCAATAGTGTTTAAAGATACTGATCCCCAATACTCAAATCTGTGCTTAAAACACGCAAAGGAACTTTTCAACTTTGCCGACAAAACAAGAAGTGATGCCGGTTATACAGCGGCAACAAACTTTTACACATCCCACAGCGGATTCTATGACGAACTTACATGGGCGGCTACATGGATTTATCTTGCAACAGGGGACACAAGCTATCTTGACAAAGCCGAATCCTATGTTGAATTTTGGAGTACCGAACCTCAGACAGATATAATGTCCTACAAGTGGGGACACTGTTGGGATGACGTGCGCTACGGAGCACAGCTTCTTTTGGCAAGGATTACAAACAAGCCGATATACAAGGAAAGCATGGAAAGACATTTGGATTATTGGACAGTCGGAGTTGACAATTCAAGGATAAAATATACGCCCAAAGGTTTGGCATGGCTTAATAACTGGGGTTCTTTGAGATATGCCACCACCACTGCGTTTCTTGCGGCTGTTTATGCCGATTGGGAAGGATGCAGCCCGCAAAAGGCGAAAATATACAACGATTTTGCAAAGGCTCAGGTTGACTACGCACTGGGCAGCACAGGAAGAAGTTTCGTAGTAGGATTTGGTGAAAATTGGCCACAGCATCCTCACCACAGAACTGCCCATGGTTCATGGTATGACAGCATGAATGTGCCTGATTACCATAGACATGTGCTGTATGGTGCATTGGTCGGCGGACCCGGTGAAAGTGACAACTACAGGGACGATATTTCCGACTATCAGTGCAACGAGGTTGCCTGTGACTATAACGCAGGTTTTGTAGGTGCACTTGCCAAAATGTACAACAGATATGACGGAAGACCGGTACCGGAATTTAAAGCTATTGAAGTGCCGGAAGATGAATTTATGGTTGAAGCTTATGTAAGCAGCAGCGACAAAAACTATGTTGAAATAAAAACAAGACTTAACAACAGGACGGCATGGCCTGCAAGAGTGTCCGAAGGACTCTCCTTTAGATACTTTATTGACCTTACTGAAGTAATTGAAGCAGGATACGGTCCAAACGATTTAATAATATCAGGCGGTCAAGGTTCAAGCGGAAAAGTGTCGGGCCCGCACCTGTGGAACAAAGAAAAGAATATATACTATATAGAAGTTGATTACACCGGAGATCGTCTCTTCCCCGGCGGACAGGACCACTATAGAAGAGATTCATCTTTGCGAATTGCCGTACCCGGCAACAGTGGATGCTGGAACAGTGAAAACGATCCGTCCTTCAAAGGACTCTCCAAAACAAGCGAATTTAAGAAAGCGGAATACATACCCGTTTACGAATACGGTGTAAAAGTTGCAGGCATAGAACCTGAGGGAACAGTTGTTCAGCCTTCCCCAAGTCCTACTCCTACTCCAACACCGCCTCATTCGGACGATGTCCTGTATGGAGACATAAACAATGATAAGACAGTAAACTCAACAGATGTCACATACTTAAAAAGGTTTTTACTGAAACAAATAAACAGTCTTCCCAATCAAAAAGCAGCGGATGTAAACCTGGACGGCAATATAAATTCTACAGACCTTGTTATTTTGAAAAGATACGTTCTGCGTGGAATTAGCAAACTGCCTTACGCACCTTAACGCATACTTTAAAACAGCAAAGAAGCAGTAAAGAAATCAATAAAGGAAAAATTTTTAAGTAATAATTAATACAAGTAATTATTAAAATTCGCACCACAAATAAAAAACTCAGGGACAAAAAGTCCCTGGGTTTTTTATTTACGTTCACGTTCTATTAATCTTCTTTACTCAACGCCTTTTTTATCATTTTCGCCATGCCGGTGCAAGGATTTGCAACTCCGATTTTTTTACCGTTTTGCTCACCACCTGCGGCATTCAGACCGACAACTTCACCCTTCGAATTCAGAATTGGTGCTCCACTTGTTGCAGTTAACTCTATATCCTTTTCCTCATATTCAAAAACCAACATTTTGTTTGAAGCAGACTTAACCTTTGCTTTATGTAATCTGGGCTCCACACTAAGTATTGTGGGCGCTGCAAGCCAAACCGTTTCGCCTTTTTTAGGAAGCTTTGAACTTAGTTTTAACCGGTTGGCATTAAGATTCTCACCATAATAAAAAGCAACGATATCTTTATTAACTTCCGGATATGTATCAGCATCCTCAATTTTTAAAATTTTTTCACATTCCCCGCACTCACTGTCGTTATATGCATCCGTAAATACAACTTTTTCAAAAACATCCGGCAGAACCGAAGCAGGAATTTGCTCATCCAAACCTCCGGATTCTCCAAACAAGTGATAAGCAGTTAAAACTAAAGACACATTTTCCTCTTCCAGCTCTACAGCAAAAGCAGTACCGGCACTGAAAGTCACATCCTTCAACTTAAACTCGGGTCTTAAAATTGTATTATCGGGAAGAACAGGCGGTATATCTTCATTGACAGTCGATGTAAAATCATCTGACGCCGAACAGGATGTCAGCAGCAGAATAGAAATAATTAAAAAAAAGCAATTATAAATTTTTTATTTTTCATATACTACCTCCACTACCCATTTTTAATAAACATACAGTAAAAATTATATTTTAAAAACAAGCACGATATGCTTTCCGTCTACTTTCCCCCGGTAAAACAGAAAGCATATCGTGACTTTCCACTAAAAAAAATGTAAATTCAACCGACAATTTTGAGCACTTCAGGATACCAAACCGATACTAAGCTTCTAAAAAATCTTAAGCTTTCCGTTGTAAATTAACGCAACGATGCTTTCAATTCATTCCATTTGTCATTGTAGTAAACCGTCATCTCCGGTCCAAGATCCACAAACACTTCACACTTGTCTATAATTTCCTGTGGAGGGTAAGCCGCAGGATTGTTTTTTATTTCTTCATCCAACATGTCTCTGGCTTCCGTATGCGGTGTGGAATATCCAACATACTTGGTATTGTTGTAAGCAATCTGAGGATCATTCATAAAATTGATAAAAGCTTCTGCTGCTTCTTTGTTTTGGCAAGTCTTTGGTATAACCATGGCGTCAACAAAGAAGTTTGTACCTTCCTTTGGAACTGCATATTCCAAATTCTCGTTGTATTCAGAAGTATAAACAGCTTCTCCGGAATAAATTACCGCCAAAGCCGCCTCTTCCCCTATCATCTTGTCCTTTACCTGGTCCATCAGGTAAGCCTGAACCAACGGAGCCTGCTCTATCAGGCTTGCCACTGCTTCATCCACCTGCGCTTTGTCAGTGCTGTTCAGGGAATATCCCAACCTTTTGAGGGCAACAGCAAAAGTGTCTCTTACCGAATCCATCATTATAATTTGACCCTTGTACTTGCTGTCCCACAGAATATCCCAGGAGTCAACTTCCTCCTGCACCATTTTTTTGTTGTAAAGAATTCCGAGAGTTCCCCAGAAATATGGCACAGAATACTTGTTTTCCGGGTCATAACCCAAATTTCTGAATGATTCGTCAATATATTTTGCATTGGGAATATTGTCAAAATTCAAAGGCAACAGTTCATTTTCCGCAATCAATTTCTCAATCATATAATCGGACGGAATCAAAACATCGTAATTTACCGCACCGGATTTATATTTAGCATACATGGTTTCATTGGAATCAAAAGTTTCATAAATAACCTTAATGCCCGTTTCCTTGGTAAAACGTTCAATAGTATCTTCAGCTATATAATCTCCCCAGTTATAGACATAAATAGTCGTACCCGCAAGAGGTTTGCTGGGGTCATTTTTAACATTGCCGGCACAGCCTGTAAATACAAACATCAACACAGCCAATAGCAACGCAATTTTTTTCATACATTTACTCCTCCCAATTTTTTATTATTTTTTTCAGAGCGTTTATTTATTATTAACAGCAATATCAATATAGACAAAAACATCACAGTTGATACCGCATTGATTTCCGGTTTGATACCGCGCCGTGTCATTGTATATATTGTAATTGAAAGATTGGTCACTCCGCTGCCGGTTGTAAAGTAACTTATTATAAAATCATCCAAAGACAAAGTAAAAGCCAATAAAAATCCTGTGATAATGTTGGGCATAATCTCCGGAATAATAACCTTCCAGATTGCCTGCATCGGATGCGCGCCCAAATCCAGCGCAGCCTCATATGTGTATTTGTTCAGGGAACTTAACTTTGGCAAAATATTCAATATCACATAGGGAATGTTAAACGTTATATGGGCAATCAACATTGAAGTAAATCCAAGCTTTAAGCCGATTGCCACAAAAAACAGCATAAAAGCAATTCCCGTAACAATGTCCGGATTCAAAACCGGCAGGTATGTGACGTTTAAAACCACCGTTTTGGTCTTCTTTTTCATAACATGGATACCGATGGCCGCCAACGTACCTATAACAGTCGATATAACTGCCGCCAGCAACGCTATCAGCAAAGTATAGTAAATGGATTTGGAAATCATGGGGTCATTCAGCATGTTCTTATACCATTTCAAAGTAAAGCCGCCCCATTTGGCTCTTGATTTTGAGTCGTTGAAAGAAAACACTATCAACGTCAGTATCGGTGCATACAGGAAAAGCATAATCAATCCCAAATAAAGCTTTTCTATACCTCTTTTTACCATAGTCCCGCACCACCTTCCATATCTTCGTCACTTCTCTGCATAACAGCCATCGAGATTAAAATCATAATCATCAACACAAGAGAAAGAGCCGCTCCAAATCCCCAGTCATACGTCAGTAAAAACTGCTGCTCAATTATATTTCCAATCAAGTTGACTTTTCCGTTGCCCAACAAATTCGGAATGACAAAGGATGTCACCGCCGGCATGAACACCATGGTTATACCGCTCATTACTCCTGGCATGCTAAGCGGAATGGTCACTCTCAACAACCTCTGAAAATCATTGGCACCCAAATCATATGCCGCTTCCATAACAGACTTGTCTATTTTTGCCAGCGAATTATAAATGGGCAATACCATAAAGGGTAAAAAGTTGTAAACCATCCCAAGTACAATAGCACTTGGCGTTCCAATAATATCTAAAACAGGCAAATGGAGAGCCCGTAAAAACGTATTTAAAAGCCCGTTGTTAGTCTCAAGCAATGACAGCCATGCATAAGTTCTAAGCAAAAAGTTCATCCACATGGGCAAAATAAAAATAAACAATGTTACAGAGCCACCCTTGCTGTGTTTTGCCAAAATCAATGCCAAAGGATAAGCCAAAACCAGGCAGATAACCGTGGCTATAAACGCATATAAAAGGGATTTCCACAGCGCTATCAGGTATTTGCTGTCAAAAGCCTTTATCAGATGTTCAAAAGTAAATCTTAATCCGCCCGCATCTTTTGCCGTAAAAGCATAATAAAAAATCATTACCAGCGGAACCACAATAAAAATAACCATCCACACCAGATAAGGGGCAGCCAACCATTTTCTGTTCATGTCCCTGCCTCCTTCTCCATCTTCTTCATAATATGAATATCAAAAGGATCCACATTGATACTTACATTTTCACCGGGCGTAAAGCTTTTAGTATTGTGAATAACCCATTCAAAGCCATCCGTCATGACACAGGTTTCATAATGAACTCCTTTAAAAATACAGGACGTTACCTGACCGTTTATTTTATTTTCTGAAGGCTCAAGCAGCTTTATATCTTCGGGCCTTATCACAACATCCACTTTTTCATTGACGGCAAATCCCTTGTCCACACATTCATAAACACGGCCGAAAATCTCAACAACCCCATCCTGTCTCATTATACCTTCCACAATGTTGCTCTCACCTATAAAGTCCGCAACAAAAGCATTAACCGGCTCATTGTAAATATCTTCAGGTGTACCCTTCTGCTGAATAACACCGTTGTTCATAACCACAACCGTATCACTCATTGTGAGAGCCTCTTCCTGGTCATGGGTCACATAAACAAAAGTAATTCCCAGTTCTTTTTGAAGAGTCTTCAGTTCATACTGCATTTCCTGACGTAATTTCAAATCCAGTGCACCCAGAGGTTCATCCAGCAAAAGAATTTCCGGCTCATTAACAATTGCCCTGGCAATTGCAACCCTTTGCTGTTGGCCGCCGGAGAGCTGATCAATCCGTCTATTCTCGTATCCAACCAAGTTCACTTGTCTTAAAGCTTTTTCCACTTTTTCTTTAATCAAGCTTTTGTTCATCTTTTTTATTTTCAGACCAAAAGCTATGTTCTCATAAACATTCAAATGTGGAAAAAGAGCATACTTTTGAAACACAGTATTAACGTTTCTCTTGTAAGGCGGTAGATTACTGATGTCATTACCATGATGCAGAATAATTCCTTCATCAGGTTTTTCAAATCCTCCTATAAGTCTTAAGGTTGTGGTTTTACCACAACCACTTGGGCCAAGGAGGGTAAGGAATTCGTTCTTCCTTACGTCCAAAGTCAGGTTTTTCAAAACCACCTGATCATCAAAACTCTTCGTAACATTTTCCAATCTTATAACAACATTCCTCTCCACGGCAACCTCCTAAAAAGTTGGGGGCGTACTGACCCAAATGACTTGAGCGTCGCTTTCTCCCACATTTACTATATAATGTTTTCTTGTTGATTCAAAATAGAAAGACTCTCCTTCATTAACCCGATAACACTCATTACCTATGTGTACCTCAATGCTTCCTTTCACCACATAGCCGAATTCCTCTCCTTCATGGGGGTGGTCCTCCAGCGACCTGCCTCCGGGCTGGAGAGTCATACGTATGGGCTCCATCGCATTCTTCTGTGAATTAGGTACAACCCATTCTATGGTGTTTTTAAGTTCGTTATCTGTTTTTGAAAAATAGTCTTTCTCTCTGAAAACAATTTGTTTGTCTTCAGAATCACTGAAAAAAGTCTTCAAATCCGTACCCAGACACTGGAGGATATCAACCAGCGTATTAATGGACGGCGAAGTAAGGTCGTTTTCAATCTGGCTGATAAAGCCTTTCGAAAGCTCCGCCCTGTCGGCCAATTCCTCCTGTGTCATTTGATTAGCGATTCTAAGCTGTCTTATTTTTGCTCCAATCTGCATAAATATCCATCCCGTAAAAAATTAAGAATCATAATAAAAAAATTAAGTTTTACTAAACCAAAAGTTTACTTATAGTAAACATCTAGATTTTATTATATGACGATTTTTTGATTTGTCAAGAAAAATTTTTTTATCATAATAATGTATAAAAATCCCTTAAATTCCCCGGATAATTCCATACAGTCAGGTATTTTTATGTAGTATTTTGATATTAATTATATGCTGAAATATCAAAAATGGATAAAAATATATATTGTAATATATAGATTGTAATATATGTAAGATTTTTACTATGATTTGCATGACAGGAATTGCGAAGACAGGGTTTAGAAACAGCACTTTTAACCATTATTTTCTGCAATAATTGCAATTGATTCACTGTTATCGGTATATTCCTTACCGGTAAAATCAGAATAAATTTCTTTTTTTAAGTGCGCTTCCAGCATTCCTTTTGATATATGTTCATCATCCCAAAACATTTCTTCGCCTTTTTCAAACAGCCTTGGTTTTTCACTGCTGATGCTTAACAGCGCCATATCCAGCTTACCGGTGTTTATTAAATTCACAATTTCACTTCCCATCTAAAGACTACTAGTAATTACATACCGCTTTTGCATTTTCCAGCAACTTTTGACGCAAACAATAACTGAATTGAAAAACTATTTTTCCAATTTGTAAAGATTATTATCTCTTCTGCCAAAATACTCAACTAATTCTTTAAGTTGTAGATAATGAGAATCTATTACAACTTCCAAAGGTTCTTCCAAATCCACATAGTATTTGTTAAAAACTTCTATCAATTTATCTGCAGTCTGAAGAACTATTTTTAATTTTTCTATTTCTTCACTGCCTAAAGCCAGCTCCTCTTTTCCCTCCGCCGTTGCTTTTAATTGTCCAAAAAAGTTTACTATAGGAGTCATCATTTGCGCAAAATTTGACCAATAAAAATCTGGTTGATTGTATATTTCTTTAAATTGCTCATTTCCATACACCCATGTGTAATTTACATAATAAGTATTAAATCCCACATTCAGCGTATCAAATCCCGTGTAGAGCATATCAGCTTCCCTATAAGTAATTGACTTTCTATTAATTATGTTTTCCAACTGGTCTCTGGAGTGAAGTATCAATCCACTCATAGCACTAAAATAATCATATCCAAGCAACTGATGTGCATAGTATTTATGAATGGAGTAATTATATGAATATTTCGACCACAAAATGGTGTTAAACATTAAAAACAAAGCAAACAAACAGCTAATATGACTATAATGTACCTGTATACAGCCAATTTATCCACATTATTCAATTTACCTATCATATTATTCAATTTATTTATCATATCATCCCCTCATTCTACCTCGGGTGGCTCAATCTCGAATTATTTTTTAAGTTCGAAACAGCAAGCCCTCCTAAAATTTCAGGTTCTTTCCCTTTTCCGGAATTAGTTTTTTACCAAATGTTCTGTCGGAATGAACATTCCTCATACTTATTCTGTTATCTTGACAGTAATTTTTTACTTTAAGCAGACGCTTGTCCATTACTAAATAATTTGTGAAATTTTAGATAATTCCTTTAAATTACCGGAAAATCTATTTCAATATCCCGGCTTCTGACAATACATTCTCTATCCTCCATGGTAATTTAAATCCATCCATTTGAAAAACCTATCATACACTTCACCTTTGTAATCTTCTGTCAACAACGTTTTCTCTCTGAAAACTTCAACCAATTCTCCGTCTATGTAGTCCTTTACTACCAATGTCTGCATACCTTCACTATCGGGATCTCCCATTTCCAAATATCTCACACAGGTCAACTTTCCGTCAATATACTTATAATACCGTGTTTCATTTGCCGCGGCACTACTCCTCCAATATCCCTTGACCACTTTTGAGTTATTGTCAAATTGCGGTATGGATATTTCACTTAGGCCAGGAGATTCCTCAAACCTTTCAGACGAAGGATTCCAAATCCAAAACTTACAATAATAGTTAGCCATGCCTCTGTTATAAACATAGCAAAAATCCATATATCCGTCGAAATTGGCATCGACTGTTTCATAATCTTTAAAAAGCGAATCCAATGTTTTATCTTCTATAACTTGCACCGGTGAAGACATATCATTGACGTCATAAATCGAAATATTCAGCACGCTGTCGTAGAATTCATCATTTTCTCCCTCTTCAAAAGGCCGTGCTTCCATTATCACTTTAAAGCTGTGTTTTCCATCCCCAATATCAATAGTAAATGATTCTTTCATATCTTCACTGGTCGGTTTGCCATCATTTTGACTGGTCTTGTCTTCTGTTTTTTCATTTTCAGAACTGTTACCATTTTCTGTTTTCGGTTTTTCAATCTTATTGTTAGGTTCAGGAATTTCTTTTTTCTGATTTGCCGTACATCCTAACAATCCAAAACATAAAAATATAATCACAATCGCCAGCTTTTTGATATTCATTTCCCGTAACTCCTTTAAAATAATAGTTGAGATGACATTCTCCATTATAAAAAACTCTTATTCAAATACTTACAACATAATAAAAATGTCTATAATTAAAAATGCATTAAAAATGCATACAATAAAAGCTTATTGCAATGAATATCAGCTTTTTAACTTTATGTAAAGTTAATGTCTTAAAATCAACAATTTATTTACTACAAAATTATATAATTTATTATTACAAATTATTACCACACAAACAAGAGTTTTTTATTCTATTCAACTTTTAATAATCAGTAAGACAAATACTAAAATATTTTTGAGTATCTTCAATACGCAAAAAGCGGGATTCTGAAAGAATCCCGCTCTATGTAACGTGCCACACGCATTACATACTCAAAAACTTCTCTATCCTGTTCAAACCTTCAACAATATTCTCCATGGAAGTTGCATAAGACAACCTCACGTGAATATCCGTTCCAAAACCTGAACCCGGAACCAAAGCAACATTTGCTTTTTCCAGCAGAGCTTCCGCAAAGCTGTCGGAACCGGTTATTTTCATGCCGGCTATTTCTTTTCCGATAAGCTTTGATATGTTCATCATTACATAGAAAGCACCGTTTGGTTTTATACAGGATACCCCGTTCATTGAGTTTATCCTATCAACCATGTAATCTCTTCTCTTCACAAACTCTGCCGACATCTCGTCGATTATCTCCTGTGGTCCTTCAAGGGCAGCCAATGCAGCTTTCTGTGCTATTGAATTTGGATTTGATGTGGCATGACTCTGTACATTAGCCATAATTTTTGCAATTTGCTCGTTGCTGGCAGTATATCCTATTCTCCAACCTGTCATTGCATAAGATTTGGACACACCGTTAACAACTATGGTAAGGTCCTTAATTTTATCATTAAAGGATGCAATGCTCACATGCTTGTATCCGTCATAAATAAGCTTTTCGTATATTTCATCGGATATGATATATATACCTTTGCTCACAGCCAAATCGGCCACAGCTCTTAATTCCTCTTCACTGTAAATCATACCCGTAGGATTGCTCGGGCTGTTGATAATTATTGCTCTGGTTTTGTCTGTAATAGCTTTTTCAAGTTTATCTATCGTAAATTTAAAGCCCTCTTCCTCGGAACAATGAATGTAAACCGGCACTCCGTCTGCAAGCTTAACCATCTCAGGATAGCTTACCCATGCAGGAGTCGGAATAATTACCTCATCGCCGGGATTGCATATTGCCTGCAAAGCGTTAACCAGAGAATGCTTTGCACCGTTGCTTATTACAATATTTGAAGGATTGTAATCAAGCCCGTTGTCTCTCTTAAACTTCCGGCAAATAGCCTGTTTCAGCTCAAGTGTACCTGAAGCCGGAGTGTATTTGGTAAACCCGGCATTTATAGCATCTATTGCCGCTTTTTTTATGTGATCAGGTGTGTCAAAGTCGGGTTCACCTGCACCGAATCCAATTATATCAATTCCTTCTGACCTCATCTTTTTCGCTTTTGCATCTATAGCCAACGTGGAAGACGGGCTAATAGAAAGCGCCTTTTTTGAAACTACCATTTTATACCCTCCAAAACAATCTGATATGATATCATGTACCTTATTTTAATATATAATATTCGATTTTGCAAGTTATTGATATAAAAAATGCAAAATTATTTTTTGACATAAAATTATTACTCAATTTTATAAAAGATATGGTTTTTATGATGTCATTATTATCAGTTAAAATTTTAGAGATACACATCGAATTCCTTTCCAACTATAAAGTATAATCATTATCAAAATGCAAGTTTTTTATATTATTATTTCAATAACAATTATTATTTTATGGAATAAAATCCCTGAAAATCTTATGCATTAAAGAAAACATAACGGACAAAATAAATAACGCAAAGGGTTCGTGATGGTCGAGCCAAGAGTGTTATAAGGTCATTATATTGGCTTTATAACATTCGGCCAAAGATTAATATCAGGTTTCGTCCAGGGTTGACGCCAAGGCTTGATATTAGTCGGCGGGAAGAGTCTTGAATATCTGAAATTTTGGATGTTCGGATTCGAGCTAAGATTATTATTATTGCTTTATTGCAACAAATTGTCTCGTAGCCAGGTTGGTTTCGTTATGGCAATTGCTGTAAAGCAATGATAATAGTCGAACAAAGGTCTGTATAAATTCCTTTGATTTAGAGTTTAGAAATTTATACAGGCCGGCGTGAAGATCATCACGGGCTCTTTGTTACATAGTGTTACATACCATAAAAAACACATACTATAAAACATTTGATTACAGAACATTTTGAATTACCCTGAGAAAGTTCTTTCCGGCAAATTTTTCTATATTTTCACTGGAATAATTTAATTTTGCAAGCTCATTAAATATCTTTTCAATATCCTGTACTCCATTTATTCCTGCCGGCAAACCGTCAACACCGTCAAAATCAGCTCCAAGCCCAATATGGTCAGGACCGGCAAGGCTTGCTATGTACTCAATATGATTGATAATATCCTTTATCGTAGCTTCCTTGGAGTTGTTTAAAAATTCCGGATACAGGTTTATTCCAATTACTCCGCCATTATCTTTTACGGCCATTATCTGTTTGTCTGTGAGGTTCCTCCTGTGCGCACAAAGCCTTTGGGCATTTGAATGGGATACAATGACCGGAGCCGAAGTACACTCCAATACATCCCAAAAGCCCGTTTTTGATATATGGGAAAGGTCAATAAGCATTCCCAGCCGGTTCATTTCTTTTACCACTTCTCTTCCAAAAGGCGTAAGGCCGCCTCCCGAAGATTCGTCTTTGACCCCGTCGGCTATTTCATTGCGGTGATTCCATGTCAGGCAAATGCTCCTTACACCAAGTCTGTAAAGCATCCTTAAAACACCAAGGTCTCCCTGCAGGGCCTCACCGCCTTCTATTGAAAGCACTGCAGCAATCTTATTAGCCTTTACAGCCTCTTCAATATCATTGTAATTACAACATATCATAATGTCGTCTTTATTAACTTCAATCTGTCTGTAAAACTCATCAATTATCTGCAAAGCTCTTTTTAATGCGTATGCCTGACAGTAAGCAGGGTCTATAAATGCTGCAAAAAACTGAACATAGTTTCCTTTTGCTTTAAGCCTATCTATGTCAACATGGCAGTCATTCTTACGAAGTTGTGTACCCTTCTCCATTATTTTTGTTATTGTATCACAGTGTGCATCAACTATAATCATGATTCCACTCCCCAAAAGCGCTTATTAAAATTCCATAATTAAAACCAATTCAAAAGCTTTTCCGGCCTCTGTTTTCCTGCACGTACAAAACCTTTATTTATTATATTTCTAATGTATGTTTATTAATAAATAATTATGTTTATAATGCCCCGGTTTAAAGAAAATTTTTCATATCAACCGGAAAGCAGGCCTTTTTCGGCAAAACTTACATATTGTCCCCCGCAGACAATTATGTGGTCAACCACCTTTATAGAGATGGCTTCAAGAGCCGCTTTGATTCTTTTGGTTGCTTCAATATCCGCTTTCGACGGATTTAAAGTTCCGCCGGGATGATTATGTGCCAAAATCACACTGTTGGCCTTGTGGCGCAGTGCAGTTTCAACAATTATTCTAGGATACACCGGCGCTTCGTTTATCGTCCCTTCATGAACCAGTTCGGCATAATTTACCCTATTTTGTGCATCAAGACAAATAACATAAAAAACTTCATAATTTCTTCCCGCAAAAAGCGAAATGGCATATTGTCCGGCTTTTGCCGAACTGTTGAGCTCGGGCTTGTCCCTCCACTTATCATTAAGATAACGCCTTGAAAGATGGGGTATCAGTGACAGCAATATTGCAGAATTTTCTCCGATTCCCGGCGTAGTTGCCAAATCTTTTGGGTCTGCTTCAAACACACCGGACAAAGAACCATACCTGTTTAGAAGTGTGTGAGCCAATTCATTGGTATCTTTTCTTGGAATTGAAAAAAACAAAAGCAGTTCCAGCACCTGATGCTGCTCAAAACTGTCAAGTCCTTCCCTTAAAAATCTTTCTTTAAGTCTCTTTCTGTGACCTTCATGCACCAAGCGAATATTCCCCCTAATACGAGATAAAACCAGATTATAAATAAAATAAAGCCTTATAAAATAACCCTAATAATCCAACAAAACAAAGTTCTATAGCAAACTTTATATCTTAAGCTAATTTTATATCTTAAAACTATTTTAAAAGGCATTCTTAATCAAGGAAATCTCTTTTACTTCAATGTCGTCGCCTTTTTTCTCCATATAAACTTCCACCACATCAAACCTTACTTTTAAATCATTTATCCGGTTTTTACAAAGATATATCTGGGCAAGTCTTCTGATATTCTCCTGTTTTCTTATATTCACAGCCTCCCTTGGATAGCCGTATCCAAGAGAGCTTCTTGCCTTGACCTCAACAAAACAAATATAATCCTTTTCCCGGGAAATTATGTCTATTTCACCCAGTCTTCTGTATCGAAAGTTTGTTTCCAAAATCTCATAATTGTTTTCTTTCAAAAATTGAACAGCCGCAGCTTCTCCAATTGACCCTGCAGCTCTTTTGTTATTTTTGTTACCTACTTTGCTGTTCATCTTTCTCTCCACTTTTATCTTTTCTTTTCTCCATATTTTTTATCAACGCTGCCGACAAACACCAGAATCTGGGCCACAATATCATAAAGTTCCGGCGGAATTTCATCTCCAATGTTCATGGCATTTAAAGCAGCGGCAAGCTCTTCATTCTCATATATGGGAATGTTGTTTTCCTTTGCCTTTTCAAGTATTTTCTCCGCGATCTCGCCTTTTCCCAATCCTATGATTTGAGGAGCATTGTTTTCCTCAGGTGAATATTTTAAAGCTGCCACCTGCTTTATTTTTTTCCTGCCAGACATAAAACTTCCCCCGTCAATCAAATTTTGCAGTCAAACCCTCTGTTTCTTGTTCTTTCTATTTCTTTTTCCAAAACCTCCCGGGCATTTAACAGATTTACCTTTTCATCTATAAGCCTGTATTTGATATCCACAAGTTTATAGCCTTTTTTGGCCAATCCTTCATAAAGCTGAATATAGTTTTCTTTGATATAATCTATGATTTCATTTTTTTCAAGCCTAAAATTGAGGCTGACATTCTTTTTGTTTACACTGATAAGAGAGTCCACTTGTCCCAAATTTTCCGTATCCAATGACAAAAACACAGTGGCATTTTGCGGATCAATTCTTTTTCTTCCGTTGTTTCTTTTCAATATATAAAGCTCACCGTTAGTATTCTTGTCAAATATTTTCAGAGGTATCTGAAAATATACGGTATGTTTGTTTAACTCATTTAAAAAATTTATATCGCTCTTAATGTTGTCAACTTTGTTTAAAATCTCTTGTTTACCTGGGATGTCGGTCTCTTCTAAAACTTTGCGGACTATTTCAAGCTTTTTATAAATATCTCTGTAAAATTCCTTTACATTAATATCTCTGCCTTCAACTTCCTCATTAATTTTTGCAAACATCTTTTCAAAGGATTTTTTTATAACTTGAGCCACATTATTAGTTTCAGAACGGCCTTTGCCGGCGCTTCTGCTTCCTTGTGAAGCCAGAATCACATTTAAAAAGTCCGCAAGCTCTTTTTCAGATTTCTCTATGTTTTCTTTGTAATTAACAAAATCAGCAGTTTTTTTCTTTAATTGTAATATCTCATTTCCCTCTATGTCAACATTTTTCACTGTTTTATCCAAATTTTCTGTACCTATATTGCCATTTCGGGACAATTCAGGCTTACGGCTCCAATGCTCCTTTTCACTTTTTTGAGCCACATTCCCTTCAATATGCCAATTCTTTTGGCTGTTATAAATTTTTCCGTTTTCATAATGAATAGGGGAAGTGCTGACATCAGAAGTTTCTCCGCTCTTTTGAAAAGGATAATCCATGGCATTAAGCTTTTTTAAGATGGCAAAAGCCACATCTTTATCCTGAATCTCTGCAAGACTTGAAGCCAGATCTAAAAGCTCAGAACTCAATCTCACTCTGCCCTCGACAAATCTATTTAGACTTGTTATACTTTTTTCTTCGGGAATAATATTGTTTGAAACAAGATAGGCTGCTTTTGCAATGCCAAGGTTTTTAAACCTAAGCACCGCATCAACAACTTTGGTAATGTTTTCAGCATTAAGCTGAGTTCCATTGGCACGAAGTTCAGCCGCCGTCTCCATATTTCTTCTGTCAGGCTTTATGCCAAGCTGTGCAAGCTTGTTTTTAATTTCGTCCTCAACATTGGGCTGAGCGGCATTTTGAACGCCATCCTTCATGATTTCCAAAAACAATTGATTGTTCACTTTGTTTTTTACAATAAAATCAAGCAACTCTCCCTTTTTGGCATCTATGGGAGTCATAGTACCGGCATTTATCAATGTTCCGTCAAACAGCTTTAGGAGCAGCTCATTTGCAGTAATGTCAACTACCCTTGCTCTCAAGGTATCTCCCGTATCAAGCCGCGAAAGTATGTCCAAAGCTCCGGTCTGTTGAATTAATACATTTTCCGAGCTTTCTATTCTCACTTTTCTTCCTCCTAAAGCATTTTGTGAAAAGCCTGGCCTATACTATGAAGTTCTTTGTAAAGCTTACTCTATGTATCGGACAAATACCGTATTTCTTAATAGCTTCTATATGTTCGCCGGTACCGTAACCTTTATGCCTGGCAAATCCATACATTGGGTATTTTTTATCCATTTCTCTTAGTATACGGTCCCTTGTAACCTTTGCTATAATTGACGCCGCCGCAATGGACACGCTTTTTGCATCGCCTTTTACTATGGAATTTTGTTCAATATTTATATCGTCAAGTTTTAAAGAATCAATAAAAAGAATGTCCGGGACAGGCTTTAGATTGCCAACAGCCAGTTTCATTGCTTTTTTCGTGGCATTCAGAATATTTATTTCATCAATTTGCTTTTCATCCACAATCCCTATGCCCACTCCGATCGCTTTATCATTAATTACGTCAAAAAGCTTTTCCCTTTGATTCTCAGTTAGCTTTTTTGAATCATTAAGGCCTTCTATGAAAACATCCTGGGGAAGGATAACCGCAGCAGCTACAACGGGACCTGCAAGTGGGCCGCGCCCCGCCTCATCAATCCCGGCAATCAATTTGTAGCCTCTCTGATAAGCCTCTTTTTCATATATGCACATTTCCAGGTATCTATTCAGTTCTTTTTCATATTTAAGTTTTTTCTTTTCATACTTTTCTATGATTTTGTCAACCCTGTCTCCAAACTCAGCCTTAAGGCAATAAAGCTTTTCCAAAGCCTTATCCAGGTCCAAACCTTCCACGGACTTCTCAATTTGTTTGACAGTCATATTTCCCATCTTCTTCTGCACCATCACTTTCCGGCAATATCATAAAACATATCTTAAAACATATATCAAAACATATATCAAAGCGTCACAATCCGAGATTTTCGCCCACAAGAATTACTTTAATCCTTCCGGGAACAATGCTGCTGTGCATTTCAACAATCTGAGCGCAAATACTTGACGGGTTATTCTTATTGCAATCAAAACAGCATCCCGTTTTGGTGCAGGGAAGCTCCAGACCCAAACGCAGTGCGTTATTCGGGGCTGCATAAGTATGTGCCCGTTTTCTTGCACTCTCAAGGTCCCTGCATATTTTGTTCATACCGACGACAAGTATTACCGTTTTAGGTCCAAATGCTATTGCTGAAATACGATTTCCCCTTCCGTCGATATTTACCATTATTCCATCCTCACTCATCGCATTCACGCTCGCCAAATACACATCGCTGAGCAGCGCCTGACGCATCAGGGAAAAACGCTCTTCCTGAGATTTTGCAGTATCCCGGTCAATTACCTGATAATTTCCCTCTTTTAGCCTCTGTATCAATCCGATTTCCTCAAGAGTCATGGAACCGCCCCATGCCACCGATGCTCCTTGAGGAATTAAGGACAGCGCACACTCAACCGCCTTTTCGGAAGTCTCACAGAAATAAGCTTCAAAATTTCGCTGATTCAAGGCTTTTATTATTCTTGGAGCCATCACCTTATATCTTTCACGAATGATTTCTTCACTTTTTGCCATGTTAAACACCTCCGTCACGTTAATCTGCTACTAATTCCTGTACAGCATCTCCCGGTCTTTCCAGGGTAATCCTTCCTATTTTGCCTCCGCGGAACTCATCCAGTACAATAGCTGCAATCCTTGTAAGATCCACTTCGCCTCCGGAAATTATGCAGCCTCTCTTTTTGCCCGCTTCCTCCAAAAGTTCATATCCCTTTTTGTCCTGCAGCGATTCAAGCTTGTATCTTTTCTTAATATTCTCCGGATAAGTTTTTGAAAGATGCTCAAGCAAAATCGAAGCCAGTTCCACGGTATCTATTATTTCATCTTTTATCGCGCCGGTAACGGCCAGATTTATGCCAACCGTCTTATCTTCAAATTTCGGCCAGAGGATTCCCGGCGTATCCATCAACTGAATTTCATTATTGACATTTATCCACTGTTTGTTGCGTGTAACACCGGGCCTGTCGCCGGTCACAGCACTCTTTTTGCCGGCAATCTTGTTTATAAGAGAAGACTTTCCCACATTGGGTATGCCGACAATCATGGTCCTTATAGGCCTGAAAATTCTGCCTCTTTGCCTGTCTCTTTCAATCCTGTCCTTCATAATGTCCCGCATTTGGTCTTTGAGCTGCTTTATTCCGGTACCTTTTATGGAATCAATAAAAATAGTGGCATAACCTTGAGAATTGTACCATTTGCTCCACTCGTTCGAAATCTTTTCATCCGCCAGATCCGCTTTATTCAGCACCACAATTTTCGGCTTGTTCTTTACAATACCGTCTATCTCAGGATTTTTACTGCTTGCCGGAATTCTTGCATCCAAAAGTTCAACAACCACATCAACCATTTTCAAATTTTCTGCAAGAATCCTTCTGGTCTTGGCCATATGACCCGGAAACCACTGAATATTCATTTGTTCCTCCCAAATCCAACATAATCAATAAATACTGCCAAAACTTTTCAAAGGCTTTACTCTAAAAATTGCTTTTCCCTTTATACGTTCAAAACCGATAAAGCCCAATTGCCTGCTGTCTTTGCTATATTCTCTATTATCACCCATGACAAATACTTTATTCTCAGGCACTACTCTGGGAAGCTCAAAGCTTTGCTCGTAAGTTAACCCTTTTGTATACGGCTCTTGTTGCTTTTCACCGTTAATGTATAAATATCCGTCCCTGATATCAATCTCATCTCCGGGAAGTCCTACCACCCTTTTTATGTAGTTTACCTCGCCCTGGCTGGGAAAAAGCGTCCTGAATAAAGGTATATCTTTAAAAAAGGCTAAATAATCCCAATTCCCTTCATAAATCTGAATTATGACAATGTCGCCTCTTTTCGGCCTGTCATAATTGAGTTTGCTTACAAACAAAACCTCGTTGTTGTAAAGAGTGTTTTCCATGGACTGTCCCTGGACAACCACCCATTCAAACACATAGGCTCTAAGCAAAAGAGCGGTAAATAAAGCTACAACTATAAGTAAAATCCATTTTACAATTTCCTTGAAATACTTCGGCTTTTCCGCCTGAAAATTGGTTCCAAACTTCTTTTTCAGCTCATTCTCATGATTTTTGTCAATACCGGCAGGTTTCTTTTTAAACTCCATATTATGCAACCCTTAAAAATTCTCAGATTCTAATGATAGTATTTATTATATCACTATTTTCCCTCGGAGGAAAGAACGGCAAGAACAAACTAAGCAAGGCATTTTGAATTGCGAAATAAAGGGGACTTGCAAGTCCCCTTTATTTTTAACTATTTTACTCCAATTTTGTTTTAACTTTTGCTGATTTACCAACTCTCTCACGCAGATAATAAAGCTTCGCTCTTCTGACTTTACCTTTTCTGATAACTTCAATACCAGCAACTCTTGGTGAATGAACAGGGAAAATTCTTTCCACTCCAACTCCGTAGGATATTTTCCTTACGGTAAATGTTTCACTTATTCCGGAGCCTTTTTTGGCAATTACAGTACCTTCAAAAGCCTGAATTCTTTCCCTGTTACCTTCTTTAACTTTTACGTTAACTCTTACATAATCTCCAATTGAAAAATCAGGTACGTCTTTCTTAAGCTGCTCCTGTTCAATAGCTTTTATTATGTCCATTCCTATCCTCCTCCCTCGCAGACGTTCTTGTATAAAACAGCGGACCGTCCGTATTCCACAGGATGACATTATACCATAGACTTAATATATTGTAAATATTTTTTTTGCCATTTTATTTATATTTACGAAAATTTAATATTTAATTTAATGCTTACTCCGAAGTCTCTTTCAACGCTTCTTCCAGAAGTTTCTTGTCCGTCTCATCCAAAGACAGCCTGGCAAACAAATCAGGCCGTTTTAAATAGGTCCTCTTTAACGACTGCTGCCTTCTCCACCTGTTTATGTTTTCATGATGTCCTGACATCAGCACGTCAGGAACTTTTCTGTTGCAAAATTCATAAGGCCTTGTGTATTGAGGATACTCCAAAAGTCCTTCATAATGGGACTCTTGAGAGTAGGATTCCTCACTGGACAAAACTCCCGGAATAAGCCTGCTGACAGAGTCTATAAGTACCATGGCCGGAAGCTCCCCGCCTGTCAGCACATAATCTCCTATGGAAATCTCATCGTCCACTATTTCTTCTATAATCCGCTCATCAACACCTTCATAGTGACCACAGAGCAAAATCAAATGGTTCTCCTTTGAAAGCTCTTTGACAATTTGCTGATTTAGCACTCTTCCCTGCGGGCTTAGGTAAATAACCCTTGGCTTGTAGGAAAGCTTTTCTGCAATGGATAAATAAGCGTCATAAATCGGCTGGGCCATCATCACCATGCCACCCCCGCCGCCATAAGGATAGTCATCCACTTTCCTGTGCTTGTTCGTAGAAAAATCTCTTATATTTATAGTGTTAATTTGTATTATATTGTTTTTCCGGGCTCTGCCTATAATGCTTTCGCCAAGCACGGCATCAAAAACCTCGGGAAAAAGTGTCAACACATCAAACCTCATCATCAATCAATCCTTGAGGCAAATCTACCACCATTTTATTGTCTTCAAAACAAACTTTCTTTACCACAGACTTTAGTGCAGGTATTAAAATTTCCTTATTATTATCACTTTTTACCACATACACATCATTGCTTCCGGTACTCAGCACATCGGTAAGTACCCCTAATTTCTTTTCTTCTGTGTCAAACACATTCATACCAATGAGGTCACAAATAAAAAATGTGTCCTTTGGAAGCTTTACAGCATCTTTTCTGTCAATAATTACAAAATGTTCTTTAAGTTTTTCGGCAGCATTCATATCATCTATTCCACTGAACTTTAAAATTACAAAGTTCTTGTGATGTTTTACAGATACAATATCAAATTTTGGCATTTCATTGGATATTTCTTTGGACACATAGGCCCACTTAAGTTTGTTAAATCTACGGGGATTGTCAGTAAGCGGAATAGCTTTGACCTCTCCCTTTATACCATGAGTATTTACTATTTTTCCTACTTGCAAATATTGTATCACCGGTCTTACACCACCATCTAAATCTCTTAATCCAGCTGGATTTTACCAAAAGCTTGGCCATCAACTCCAACAAGCTAAAAAATGTGGACAAGAGACTGACCCCTGCCCACATTTTTTTACTGTAATATTTCCACAGATACTCTCTTGTTTTCCTTTACTGCTGCCGCCTTCATCACTGTCCTGATTGCCTTCGCTATTCTTCCTTGTTTTCCAATTACCTTGCCCATATCATCTTTTGATACCTTTAATTCAAGGATAACGGATTTTTCTCCTTCAACCTCATTTACATAAACATCTTCCGGGCAGTCTACCAATGCTCTGGCAATCGTCTCGAGAAGTTCTTTCATTATATATACCTCCCGTATTTTTACCTTTAATGTCACTGTTAATTCAAATTTAAGTATATCTGTTGTTATAATTTTAGGATATTACTCCAACTTTCTTTAGCAAAGCTCTTACGGTATCTGTAGGCTGTGCACCGTTTTTAAGCCACTTTTGAGCCTTTTCTGTATCAATTTTAATCTCGCTCGGCTCTGTAAGAGGATTGTAAGTTCCTATTTCCTCTATAAACCTGCCGTCGCGAGGATATCTCGAGTCAGCAACAACAACTCTATAGAAAGGCCTCTTCTTTGCTCCCATCCTTTTTAACCTTATCTTAACTGCCATTTTTTCACCTCCCGCAACTATAATTAGAACTATTTTTTATTAAAACGGCATTCGGAATTTTTTCAATCCCTTTTTACCGCGTTTACCCATTTCAGTCATCATTTTCATCATCTTCTTCATTTCTTCAAACTCTTTTAGAAGCTTGTTTACCTCCTGAACGGTGGTACCGCTTCCTGCAGCAATTCTTTTTCTCCTGCTGCCGTTTATTATTGAAGGATTGTTCCTTTCTTCCTTTGTCATGGATTTTATAATAGCCTCGACACGGGCCATTTTCTTCTCATCCAGTTCTATATCTTTCATGACATTTGCATTGAACCCCGGAATCATTGCCAACAGTTGATTCAAAGGTCCCATCTTTTTAATCTGCTGCATCTGTTCTAAAAAGTCCTCCAGCGTAAACTGCTGGGTGCGCATTTTCTTTTCAAGCTCCAATGCCTTTTTCTCATCAAAGGCTTCCTGGGCTTTTTCAATGAGACTTAAAACGTCTCCCATGCCAAGAATTCTTGATGCCATTCTGTCAGGGAAAAACGGCTCAATATCATTTAATTTTTCGCCCATACCTATAAACTTGATGGGCTTTCCTGTAACAGCTTTGACAGAAAGCGCCGCTCCTCCACGGGTATCGCCGTCAAGCTTGGTAAGTATGATACCGTCAACACCCAATTTTTCGTTAAAGCTTTCTGCAACATTTACGGCATCCTGACCGGTCATTGAGTCTACCACAAGCAGAATCTCCTGTGGCCTGACGGCTTCTTTTATGTTCTGAAGCTCTTCCATAAGCTCTTCATTAATATGGAGTCGACCGGCCGTATCTATTATAACAAGATCATACTGTCTTGATTTCGCATATTCAACAGCCGCTTTGGCTATGTCAACGGGATTGGTCTTGTCTCCCATCGAAAATACTTCAATCCCCAGTTGTGAACCAACCACCTGCAGCTGCTTTATAGCAGCCGGCCTGTATACGTCGCAGGCAACCAAAAGAGGCTTTTTGCCCTGCTTTCTCAAAAGGTTTGCCAGTTTTCCCGACGTGGTGGTCTTACCGGAACCTTGAAGTCCTACCATCATATATATCGTAGGTGGTTTTGATGAAAATGTTACCTTGCTGTTTGCAGAACCCATGAGGTTGATAAGCTCTTCATGGACAATTTTTATAACCTGCTGTCCGGGCGTAAGGCTTTCCAAAACTTCCTGCCCCACGGCTCTTTCGGACACTTTTCCAATAAAGTCCTTGACAACTTTAAAGTTAACGTCCGCCTCCAAAAGCGCAAGCTTTATCTCGCGCATCATTTCTTTTACGTCTTTTTCAGTAACTCTTCCTTTGCCTCTGAGCTTCTTCATTGCCTCCTGAAGCTTGCCTGACAATCCTTCAAACAACATAATACTATGTGACACCTCAATTCCATAAGGATATCGAATACTCAGCTTTCCACAATTTCCTCTATTCTCTCTTCAACTCTCTTTAAAATTTTCGCATCTTCAACACTCATGCTGCTAATATCAATACTTTTTATATCCTTTAGTATTTCCAATGCTCTGTTTTTCTGCTGCAAAAATTTATGCACAAGTCCGAGTTTTTCTTCCATACGGTCCAGCATAGCTCTACCGCGCTTTATATTGTCATAAACACCCTGCCTGCTTATATTAAGGTGCTCTGCAATCTCACCCAAAGAATAATCATTATTCAAATAAAGATCCAATATTTCAAACTGCCTTTTTGTAAGCAGCTGTCCGTAAAAGTCCAGCAAAAGCGCAGCTTCATACACCTTATCCATATGTTCACCTGTAAAGTAAAAATACTTTACACACAATTTTAAGCTATATTTTGCAATTAGTCAAGCTTTTTTAAAAAAATAATAATCTGTAAAAGAAAAAAGTACCCTTTTTCATTGAAAAGAGTACTTTAAAGCAATATCCGGCTTTAAAACAACATCAAGCTTAAAAAATATTAAACCCACTTTTAAAGCCGGTAACATTTTATATCAAAACCACTTGTCAAAACTACTCGACAATCACCTTAAGTTCCATTCCTTCAATTATCTCACAGTCTTCAAGATTGTTTAAAATCATAATATCATATATGTATTTTCTGATATCCCCGCGCTTATTGTAGTTTTCGGCTATGCTCCACAGGGTATCCCCTCTTTTTACCGTAATCGCCTCATATGAAGGCTCCCGGTATCCATAGATACTCGTGGCTCGGCTTATAACAGCCGTCAAACCCATCAGCACAAAAAGAACAAATACAAAAAATCTTCTTTTATTCTTTAAAACATATTTCTTTTTCATAAAAAATCCCTCACCGAACTAATGTTCTATACCGATATTATAAACGAACACACGTTCTTGTGTCAATATAAATTAAAAAAAATATCGAACATTAGTTTGATTTGTTCCAAGATTAATGATATAATACTGTCAAGCAAGTATTAACATTATTAGCATGAGGTTTTACCAGCAGCATAAAAATGTATCCGAGGTGAAAAGAATGCAAAATAAAATAAACGAAAAGCAGCAAAAAATCCTTGATTTTTTGAACGAACAGATAGAAAAGAACGGATATCCACCTTCTGTTCGAGAAATATGCAATGCCGTTGGTTTCAAATCCACGTCCACCGTGCACAGCTATCTGGAGAAATTGAGAAAACAAGGACTTATCCAAAAAGACCCTTCAAAGCCGAGAGCCCTTAAAGTTATTAATAATAAAAAGAATTCCAAAACAGATGAACCTAAGAACATATATTCCGGAAAGGAGCTTGTTGAAGTCCCCATTATTGGAAAGGTAACTGCGGGTCAGCCCATACTTGCAGTTGAAAATATTGAAGATACTTTTCCGCTCCCTTTGGATTTTGTCCAAAATTCAACGGTTTTCATGCTCCGCGTCCAGGGTGACAGCATGATAGAAGCAGGTATTTTTGATAATGACTATATTGTTGTAAAACAGCAGTCGACGGCAAACAACGGTGACATAGTCGTAGCACTTATCGATGATGAGGCCACGGTTAAAACCTTTTACAAGGAAAAGGGGTTCATCAGGCTGCAGCCGGCAAACAAATTCTACGACCCTATTATAGTAAGAGACAATTTGTCCATTTTAGGAAAAGTCATTGGGGTTTTCAGGAAAATGTAAAAGAGTTATTAAAAGATTCGCTGCGAAATTCAACAGGAAAGTTCAATATAAAGACAAAAGCTCCCTTAAGCGCAATGCTTTGGAGCTTTTGCCTATTTATTATCATTTATTGTATAGTTGTTAACACCTTATTCCGATCTGTTATTGTCGTTGAAAATCAAGCTAACAATTTTCATGGGGCTTATTGTTGAAATTGCATGTTTATAAATCAGCTGCTGCCTTCCCTCACTGTCAAGCACAACGGTAAAATTGTCAAATCCCTTTACCGTTCCTTTTAACTGGAATCCGTTGGTAAGATAAACAGTAACCGGAATATGTTCTTTTCTTACCTGGTTTAGAAAAACGTCCTGTAAATTAATATTATTTTTGCTCACCACTCATAATCCTCCTCTATTTCTCTCTTTTTTATCTTTATATAAAACATTTATTGCGTACAAATTTACCTTAAAATTTTATTAACAAATTTATTTTGTTATTCTTATTCTACAAGAAAATACCAAACGTTGCAAGATAATATTTAAGATTTTTTATTATTTTCTCATCACTGTCAAACTCATCTTTGTTTATCCAGTAAACATTTTCAATTTTCCTAAACCACGTCATCTGGCGTTTGGCATATCGCCTTGTATCTCTCTTTAAAATTTCAACTGCCTCATCAAGGCTTCTCTCTCCTCTTAAGTAAGATAATATTTCCTTGTACCCGAGCCCTTGCATGGCAATCGTACTTTTATCATATCCCATTTCAACAAGTTTCTCAACCTCTTTGACAAGTCCTTTTTCAAGCATCAAATCCACTCTTTTGTTGATTCGGTCATATAGCTTTTCTCTGTCCATTGTAATACCGATTAATATAAAATTGTGCCTGGGAGGATTCTTTCTCGACTCCTCCTGATGAACGGAAATAGGCTTCTTTGTGTAAGTATACACTTCTATTGCCCGTATTACCCTTTTTACATTGTTCATATGTATTTTTTCCGCTGCTTTAGGGTCAATCTCTTTAAGCTTGTTGTGAAGATATTCGTTGCCTTTTTCTTTTGCTTCCTGTTCAAGTTTCTTTCTAAGCTCCCAATCACAAATAGTATCGGAAAATTCAAGATTATATATTAGTGAATTAATATAAAGTCCTGTTCCTCCGGCAACTATGGGAAGCTTGCCCTTGCTTAAAATTTCGTCAATATATTTTAAAGCAAGCTCTTTAAACCTTGCAACGCTAAACTCTTCATCCGGCGTCACTTCATCTATAAGATAGTGCTTTATACCTTCTTTTTCTTCTTCGTCGGGTTTTGCCGTACCTATGTCCATATATTTGTAAATCTGCATGGAATCCGCAGAAATTATCTCACCGTTTGCACGCTTGGCTATCTCTATGGCAAGCTTCGTCTTTCCCGAAGCTGTCGGACCGATTATCACAAGTACGTTGTCCACTTCATCCTCCAAACAGATTAAACTATTCTTTTAAACATTTTTTCAAATTCATATTTTGTAATCTTAACAACAGTCGGTCGCCCGTGAGGACAAGTATATGGATTTTGAAGCATGTTGAGCTTGTCCAAAATGGCTTTTATTTCGATTTCATCAAGTTTCTTGTTTGCTTTTACCGCCGACTTGCATGCTATCTGGTATAATGCATCTTCCTCAATAATTTTATCATATTTCCTGCCCTTTGACATTAAAAAATCCACAACTTCCAAAAAGGCTTCTTTAACGCCGACACCCTCGTCCGGGATCGGCACCGAACGAAGTATAATAGAATTATTGCCAAAGCTTTCGAAAATAAAACCTAATTTATTAAATAATTCTTTTTCTTCTTCAAGAAAAACAATTTCCTGGTTTGTAAGCTCTATAACCACAGGTGTCAAAAGGTACTGCGCGAGACTCTCATTTCTCGCATACTTTTCTTTGAGCTCTTCAAAACGTATTCTTTCATGGGCCGCATGCTGATCAATAATTATCAGGTCATCTTCGTTCTGAAGCAGAATATATGTTGAGAAAACCTGTCCGATTATTCTGGCATCAAGAAATACATTTCGTTCAATATCCTGCTGCGGCCGGGTATCTTTACCGTCACGGATTTTCTCAAAATTCGTATCAGCATTATTATCGACATCATTACGATTATCTTTAGGCTTATCGCTGACATCTTTTAAAATATTATCATAACCGCTTTTGTCAAAATTATAACACTCTTCGCCAGTGCCCTTTAAAGCTGTGCCATCAGATTTTTCAATCAGCTTGTCATTAGTCTTGTTAATTGGCTCATTAATTGCCCAATTAACCAAGCCACTGATTTGCCCGTTAATCAAATTATCAACCGACTCGTTTTCAACTTCGTTTACATTAACCTTATTTACAACTTCACCTTTATTTATAACTTTATCTTTATTTATAACTTTGTCTTTATTTATAACTTCATCTTTATTTATAACTTCATCTTCACTTATAACTTTATTTTTATCTCCAACTTCATTTTTGTTTATAACTTCATCTATAGTTTCATCTTTTCGTTTATTAATATTGGCGCTCTCTTTAACAATTAAATTTTCCCACGTGCTTTTAGACGTATTGGTCTTTTCAGTTTTAAAATCTTCATCATAATTGTATCCTGAAAACTTCCTGTCCGTATCCAGCCTCTGCTGCACATAGTCGGCTTCCTTTTTTGAAGACTGCTCAAATTTGAAATAATTCTTCGGACTGTCTTTAAGGGAAACATTTCTTATATGGGTTTTACTGAGCAGAGCATTGTTTACGGCGTGGTAAACGGCTCTGAATATCTCCTGTTCCCTCGAAAACCTTACCTCCATTTTTGTAGGATGCACATTGACATCCACCAACAGCGGATTTAATTCTATATACAGCACAATAAAAGCAAATTTGTTTTTCATAAGATATGTTTTATATGCTTCGTCAATCGCCGAAGATATAACCTTGTTTTTTATATATCTTTTGTTTAAATATATGGACTGATAATTCCTGTTTGCTCTTGCTATTTCAGGACTTCCAGCATATCCGGTTATCTTTACGGTCTCATCCTCATAGGAAATCTCCATGCATTCTTTTGCAGTCTCTTTTCCGTACAAACTGTATATGGTACTCAAAAGATCGTTATTGCCCGGGGTATGAATAACAGTGTTTTTGTTGTTGATTAGTCTGAAGGAAATATCGGGATTTCCAAGAGCAATTCTGCTTACTATATCGGAAACATATCCAGCCTCGGTGGAATCCTTTTTCAAAAATTTAAATCTGGCAGGAGTGTTGTAAAAAAGATCTCTTACTATAAATGTTGTACCGGCAGGACATCCTACCTGGCCGGACTCTAAAACAGTTCCGCCCTGGATTTTTACATACCTTCCGTACTCCCTGTGGGCCGGTCTTGAAGTTACCTCAACGGTGGAAACAGAGGCAATACTGGCAAGAGCCTCACCTCTAAATCCAAGGGAGGTAATCGCCTCAAGGTCACTTGCCCTTCTTATCTTGCTGGTAGCATGTCTTTCAAAGGCAATTTCAATATCGTCCTCTTCGATTCCGCTTCCGTTGTCAACCACCTTTATAAAAGATATTCCGCCATTGTTTATTTCCACCGATATATTGGTACTTCCGGCATCAATAGAGTTTTCAACAAGCTCTTTTACCACGGAAGCCGGCCTTTCCACCACTTCTCCGGCCGCAATCTGATTTGCCGTATTTTCATCGAGTATAATGATTCTCCCCATAACAAATAACCTTTCTATAGTTAAAATTGACAACCCTTTTAAATTGCCTTTAAGTTACCTCAACTTTTTCTACCCTTTTACCTTTTTTTGAAGATTGTATAATACATTTATTGCATCAAGCGGTGTCAAAGTCGTAATATCAAGACTCTTTAATTCATTCAGAACCTCATCATAACTTCTCTGGGCGGCGTTAAACGTAAATACGTCAATTTGCCCCTCAATGGGCTGTTTTCTCCTTGTAATACGTTTTTCCTTCCTGGTTATGTCCGCATCTTCCAATTTTTTTAATATTTCTTTTGCCCTGTGAATAACAGGATCCGGTATGCCTGCAAGCCTTGCAACCTGCACGCCGTAGCTGTTGTCGGCTCCGCCCCTGAGTATTTTTCTTAAGAAAATTATATCTTCTCCCTTTTCCTCCACGGATATGCAATAATTCTTTATTCCTTCAATTCTTTCTTCCAGTTCGGTAAGTTCATGGTAATGGGTGGCAAAGAGCGTTCTTGCCCCTATCTTCTCACCGATATACTCAATTACAGCCCATGCGATACTCAGTCCGTCATAGGTGCTTGTACCCCTGCCTATCTCATCCAATACCAACAGGCTTTTTGACGTGGCATTGCCAAGGATATTCGCAACTTCGGACATTTCCACCATAAAGGTACTCTGGCCTGCTGCCAGGTCATCCGAAGCGCCTACCCTTGTAAATATCCTGTCAACTATGCCTATTTTGGCACTTTTGGCGGGAACAAAGCTTCCTATTTGGGCCATAAGCACAATCAACGCCACCTGCCGCATATATGTCGACTTACCCGCCATATTAGGCCCGGTAATTATAGCAATTTGGTTTTCATCCATGTCAAGATAGGTATCATTGGGAACAAAGGCTTCCTGCCCGATTATCTTCTCTACCACAGGATGCCTTCCGTCTTTAATTTCAATTTTGTCGTCATCGGTCACTTCCGGCATAGTATAGGATTCCCTGTCCGCCACTTCCGCCAGTGAGCATAAAACATCGATTCTGGCAAGACTTCTTGCCGTGGTCTTTAATCTGTTTATTTCTTTTGCAACCTTGTTCCTCACATCCACAAATATCTGATATTCAAGCTCTACAAGCCTGTCCTCCGCACCCAATACGGTATTTTCAATTTCCTTCAGCTCCGGTGTTATGTACCTTTCGCAGTTCGCCAAGGTCTGTTTCCTTATATAATCATCCGGTACTTGTGAGTAGTAGGATTTGGTCACTTCAATGTAATAGCCGAAAACCTTGTTAAATCCCACTTTCAAATTTTTAATACCGGTTCTTTCCCTCTCTTTGCTCTCTAAATGTGCAATCCACTTCTTTCCGTCTTTTGATGCGCTTCTTAGCCTGTCCACCTCCTCATTAAAACCTTCTTTTATGATTCCGCCTTCTTTAACCGCAACAGGCGGGTCATCGACTATAGCCTTGTCAATAATTTCATACACATCAGTTAGTGTATCCAATTCATTGTAGCTTAAAACATTAAGATCGGCTTTTAAATCACGAAGAAGCTCCTTTATATACGGAACCTGTCCGATAGAGTGTTTTATCGATATCAAATCGCGGCAATTGGCACTTCCCAGAATAACCTTTGTCATCAGCCTCTCAATGTCATAAACCGCTCTTAAAAGCTCCCGTACTTCGCTTCTTATCATAAACCTTTCTTTAAACTCGTTTACCGCATCAAGCCTGTCCTTTATATCATGGAGGTTTATAAGGGGCTGTTCAATCCATTTTCTCAGGGTTCTTCCGCCCATGGAGGTCATGGTTCTGTCCAAAACCCAAAGAAGGGAGCCTTTTCTGTTCTTTTCCCTCATGGTCTCCGTAAGTTCAAGGTTTCTTCTGGTGGCCATGTCCAGAATCATGTACTCTTCAATCCTGTAGACGTTAAAATTCTGAATATGGCTTAAATTCACTTTCTGCGTCTGCTCCAAATATTCCAAAAGAGCTCCGGAAGCATTTATGTATAAATCAAACGCATTTTCTTCAATCACATAATCCTTAAAATAATTTCTTACCTTCTGTATGGAAAACTCCTTTTCAAAAAATTTGTCCTCCAAACCGGAGATATAAACATCAAACCTTTGTTTTAAAGTCTTTTTGATGTTTTCGTCATGAAAAAACTCACCGTTTACAACAATTTCCGATGGTGAGAATTTCGCTATTTCATCCATTAATTTGTTGAAAGTGTTGCCGAAGGTAATGTGTGTCGACAAAAACTCTCCTGTGGTAAGATCAACACATGCAATACCGTAATAGTTTTTGTTTTTATAAATCGACATAAGATAGTTATTCTTTTTTTCATCCAACATAGCGGAATCGGTCACTGTACCGGGAGTAACAATCCTGATTACGTCCCTCTTGACCAATCCTTTTGCCAGCGCAGGATCTTCAATCTGCTCACATATCGCAACTTTATAACCTTTGCTAATCAGTTTCGCAATATATGAATCCGCTGAATGAAAAGGCACTCCGCACATGGGAGCTCTCTCTTCAAGGCCGCAATCTTTTCCCGTAAGCGTTATTTCCAGTTCCCTTGAAGCTACTTCCGCGTCAGAGAAAAACATTTCATAAAAGTCTCCCAATCTGAAAAAAAGGATACAGTCCTTGTACTGCTCCTTTATTTCAAGATACTGTTGCATCATAGGTGTCAATGAAGCCATCTTTTCTTACCTCACGTACAAGATTTATTATCTACAAAGATTTATTTCTACAGCCGCTGCATGAACTGCAGTCATCTGACGGACAAGGCTCTTCGCCGGAAATTGAATAAACCAGCACATCATTAACTTTTTTTATAAGCCTATCCAATTTTTCTTTTGACTCAATATAATTTCTGGTTATTTCATTATTGTTTATTTCATCAAATTTCGACAACAGTCTTTCCTTTATATCATCTATAACACTTTTATCCTTGTCTTCCTGTGCCGCTCTGACCATTTCCGTCTGCAAATATTGATACTCACGAAGTATGGCCCTTGCTTTGTGGTCTCTTTCAAGGCTTGCTTCCCACTTTTTGTAGTTTGTCATTTCGTCCGAATTGCTGATCAATTCTCCAAGCTCTTTCGCCTTCGTAAAAATATCCATACCAATCACCCTTTATCCGGTATTATATTCATTATTTCATTATTGCAGCCAGCAAAGCTCTGTATAATCACGTAAATTTAACTGTTTTTCTCACTAACTCTTATTAACCTATTGTACCATAAAATTATCGAAAAAATAACATTCTAGTAGAAAAATTTATTAAATCTCATAGGGGTATAGAAATTTTGAGTATAGGTAATTTCGTTTTCATTACCAATGTAAACTCCGACTCCAAGGCGCTCAAAGTTTCCAAGTATATTTAACCTGTGTCCCTGGGAATTCATCCATCCCTCATGGGCAAATATCGCCTCCGTTTGTCCCATTGCAATGTTTTCTCCAGCAGATGAATACGATATTCCGGCTTTTTTCATTCTGTCAAAAGGACTTTCCCCTTGCAAATTTGTATGGGAAAAGTAATTGTTTAAAACCATATCTTCACTGTGAGCCCTTGCAACTTTTGCTATCTCATCATCCCATTCAAAGGGTTTTAATCCATACCTTGCTCTGACGGTATTTGCAAGATCAAAAACTTCCCTCTCAAAGCTTATTCTAAGCTCTTCGGAAGGCTTGCCGTAATAACCGTGAAGGGCTCTTTCCGTCTCACAATCAATCAAAAGGTACGACGTAACTTTGTTCTCATCAAAGATATCAAAAAATACAGTCACAAAATATTGATCATTTACATTGAACACCTTCTGTTCATTCGAATTTTTCATCATGTAATAAGTATTTCCTTTTTTTATGTATTCCAAAGGTTTTCCCAGTTCTTTTTCCGCACTTATACCATCCGTTCCAACCCCTATGGCTTCATTGAGCCGGTAGTAAGGAGAGTTGGTAAATACTCCAACCACTTTGTCATCTTCTATCCCTATTTGAATATATTTCAGAAGATTATTATTATAAATATACCAGTCAAAACCGTATTTGCTCAAATCAATACGGTCAGGTTCCCCAAATGTCTCTATTACGTCACTTAGGGATGCCCCAATTAACGTGCTTACCTTCCCGTCAAATACAAATTCCTGAGTTTCAGGATCTTCGTCCTCAACATTTTCGTCATATGTATTGATAATAACCGTTCTTGTAGCATCATCCCATCCTACACTTGCGCCAATACTTTCAGATATAAATCTTACAGGAACAAGGGTCCTTCCTTCTACAATCCTGGCCGGTACGTCAAGCCTCACCGCATTGTCATTTATATAAGCTATGTTACTGTTGATTTTAAGAGTGATTACAATGTCATTTTTATAAACATTTACTTTTTTCGATTCCGGAACCCATTCAACATCTGCATTGATAGACTCAAACACCCCACGAACAGGCACAAGGGTCCTACCGTTTTCTATAACAGGCGGCACATCCAATTGTAAGTATTGACCATTTACGCATATTTTTATATCACTTAAAGAATAAATATCAAAAGCACCGATTGAAAACAAAACCGTAAATACAGTAAGAAAAAGAGCCAACCTTTTTAGCATTAATTTTTTCATCACAATTCATCTCCTGATAAAAAATAACGCAATTTACTTATAATAATATACTATACGATTATAATATCGTATATTTTGCCGCTTCTTTCAATAGGAAATTATTTTTCAAAGCACAACTTCTTCTTTCAAGCTTTCAAGCAAATTTATCACTTCATGCAGTGATTTTAATTCTCTATACACCAATTCTTCGACTTCGTCAGGTCTTCTCATGTCAGGAATAAGCACCGGAAACATTTTGGCTCTTGAAGCCGCTTTTATGCCGTTCGCAGAGTCCTCCAGCACAATACACTCTTCAGGTCTTTTGCCTGTTCTTCTTGCAGCCTCAAGGAATATGTCGGGTTCGGGCTTTCCTCTCTCCACTTCATCTCCGCAGACAATGGCATCGAAACGTTCTCTGATGCCGGCCAAAGTTAAATATTTTTCCGTTCTTTTTCGCTCTGTAGACGTTGCGACAGCTTTCATTATGCCCCTATGGTCAAGATAGTCCAAAAGTTCGAAAAGCCCCGGCTTTACAGGCATACCGTTTTTTTCAATATAATCCAGCACATATTTCACCCTAAGGTCTCTTATATCATAAAAGGGCAAATCGTTGCCGTAATATTTTTTGAAAACTTTCTCTATGCTCTTGACATTCAAACCAGTCATATCCCTTAAAAATTCTTGCTTTATTTCTATACCGAAAGATTTTGCCGCCTCATGCCAGCCTAAAACTCCAATTCTTTCGGTGTCAAACATCAAGCCGTCCATATCAAAAATAACCAATGAAATCTTATACTTTTTCATAGCCACTTTACCATTATCCTTTTCTTAATTTTTTTAAATTTTTTATAAAATTATTAAAAATTTTTTTCTTATACTTCTTCTTTTAATTTTTCTGCCTTTACAAGCATTTTTGACATTTTGTGAAAACAAAGAACATGTCCGTTTTTCGTAACAATTTTGTTGTATTCTATCGGAACATAGCCCCTTTTTTCGTAAAGACTGTACGCAGGCAGAGAAGAATCCAGCACAACATTGGCATAACCTTTGTTTGCTGCTTGTTGCTCAAGTCTGTCAAGCAACATGCTACCGTATCCTTTGCCTTGAAATTCCGGCAAAACAAACATTCTTTTAATTTGATTTTCATAAATGGCACCTGTGCCGACAATCTCTCCGTCACATTCAATCAGAAGAATAAATTCAATGTTTACGGCTTTCTTGATATTCTCCAATGAATGGTGTGTAAGAAAAAAATCCACTACTCCTTCCGGGTAATATTTTGGATACACTTCTTTAATTGTGGAATGAACAATACTGTGTATTACTTCAACATCCTTAAAATCGGCTTTAATAAATTTCATAGACACTCACCCTGTTTTCCCGGCATCTACACATTTTTTGGATGTTTTCTTTTTATTATTATTATAACATATACTATTCTAGTTTTTTACCATATGTCAACCTTGGCCGGCCGCCTCATTCAATCGGAATTTCAGGCAATCGGAATTTCAGGGTAAATAAATATTGCGCGCGTCAATTAATTTTAAACTTGCCCACCAATTCATGCATATCCTTTGCCGATTGCGCCAACAGGCTTGATGAATTTGTAATTTTATCCATAGTTTCCGTTTGAGTTTCCAAAGATGCTGCTATTTCTTCAATAGAAGCAGAAGTGCTTTCGGCAACTTCCATTGTTTGATAGAAGGATTTTGTAAAGAGTTTACTGCTCGAAACCACCCTTTCGGTGACAACCACCAAATCATTGACCTTTTCAATAATATCTCTGGTATTGTTATTTATCATATTAAAGGCGTTCTTGGCATCGGATACCACCAAAATACCTTTTTCAGACTGTGCTATTGTCGCATCCGCTATATTTATGGTTTTATTTATATATGTCTTTATATCCGAAATTATTTTATTTATTTCAACAGTTGAGATGTGTTCTTCTGACTTTCCTGATTTGGAGTAATTGTTTCCGCTTTGGGTTTGCTGGCGCATGCAGCAGTAAAAATTAATGAAAGTGTGACAGCAAATAAAAGCGCACACTTCCATTTGTTACTAAATGCCATTTTCATTTTTTTATTCATTCCTTTCACAAATTAAAATTTTTTATTGATTAGATCAATTACTACATATAATGCCAACCACAAAAAAGTTTTATAAGCCTTTTGCTTGGTTGACGCATTTGATTTTATGTAAACCTAGATTCTGAAAATTTTATCGGAAGGGATATAAATTTACTGAATAATTCTTTTGATATTAGACTTTGATAAAATATTGACAGAATTAATAGCCATACCCATGGAATTTTCCTGTTTGTAACGCAATTTCAATAAAAAAAGCCGTATAGGCTTTTAATAAACATTTCTTAAAAATTATCCTTTTATTTTAAACTAAGAAGCAAGATAAGCACAATGAAAGTACTGTTATTCTCTTGCCTTTTTACTTGTAAATCATTCTATTTTCACCTTACTATGCTGCCCTCCAGCGACCAAGTTTTTACAGTATTTATTCTTACATTCACCAACTTACCTATCAAACTTGCATCAGCCTCAAAATTAACAACTTTGTTTCCCCTTGTCCTTCCTGTAAAAATCTTATCATTTGTCTTGCTGACACCCTCAACAAGAACTTCAACCACTTTGCCCAAAAAAGTGTCATTTATTTCCTTGCTTATCCTGTTCTGCGTTTCAAGAAGTCTCTGGAATCTTTCCTTCTTCACTTCTTCCGGAACCTGATCCTCCATTTTGGCCGCAGGCGTACCGGTTCTCTTTGAATACAGGAAAGTATATGCGTTGTCAAATCTGACTTTTTCAAGAATATCCAGTGTGTCTGAGAAATCTTCCTCCGTCTCACCGGGAAATCCCACGATAATATCAGTGGTAAGTGCAATATCCGGTATATTTTCCTTAATCTTTGCTACAAGATTAATATAATCCTCCTTGGTATACTTTCTGTTCATCAATTTCAGTATTCTGGTGCTTCCCGCCTGAAACGGAAGATGCAAATGTTCACATACCTTTTCACAGTCTCTCATGGCATAAATCAAATCATCGGACAAATCTTTCGGATGGGATGTGGTAAACCTGATTCTTTCAATCCCGGGTATCTTGTTAACCTCACGTATCAACTCGGCAAAACTTGTACCGTCTCCAATGTCTTTTCCGTAAGAGTTTACATTCTGCCCCAGAAGTGTTATCTCCTTAAACCCTTGACGTCCTAACATCCTTACTTCTTCAAGAATGTCATCCATTGATCTGCTTCTTTCCCTGCCTCGTACGTAAGGAACAATACAATAGGTGCAAAAATTATTGCAGCCGTACATTACCGTAACCCAGGCCTTCACCCCGTCTTTTCTCTCAATTGCCACATTTTCAGCTATTTGGCCGTCGCAATCCCAGACATCAACAACAGTTGTCTGAGAATCCATCGCACTGTACAAAAGCTCAGGAAACTTATACAGGTTGTGCGTTCCAAATATCAGGTCAACATGACTGTATGTCTTCTTTATATGCTCCACAACTTCCGGCTGCTGCATCATACAACCGCATACAGCGATCACAAGATCCGGTTTTTGATTTTTAAGGGGCTTTAACATTCCAAGATGCCCGTATACCTTAAGCTCGGCATTTTCCCTTACGCAGCATGTATTGTAAATAACCAAATCGCTTTCGTTTACGTTATCCGTTTCAGCATATCCCATTTCAGCCAACATTCCCGCAAGTTTCTCCGAATCATGTTCATTCATCTGGCAACCGAAAGTATTAAGACAATAAAGCTTCTTCTTTCCGGTCTTTACTTCCTTCCGATAGTTTAATTCTTTAATCTCGTCAATAAACCGCTGCTGTCTTGCCATTTCCTCCGGAGAAACATAAATATTTTTCCTGTCCCTTGTACCCTTACTCAACTTTGCTAACCTCCATCAATTGAACCTTTTTAAATTTTTGTAATTTTTAAGCTTTACATGCTCAGCTAAGCTCAATATTCAAACCGTAAAAGTCTTTCTCAATGCAAAGCTTTGCCCTTTCTCTGGTTTTATCATCTGCCATAAGCGCTTGCTTTATAAATTCCGGATTCTTCCTTAGAAACTTTGCCATCGATTCTTTTGGATCAAGAATATATTGTTCAATCATTTCAAACTGTCCCCTGTCTATAAGCCCCATATCCAAAACCCTTTTAAAAAGGCCAATATCTATGTCAACCATTGAAAAAGACTTAATATCATAGGATTTGAGCAGTTCAGCGCCTCCCTGTTTTCTGTCCACCACAACGACACTCCATTTTATCCTGCCGCCGTTGTTTTTTATTGCAGGTATCCATGCCCTCTCATAGCTTGAAGCTTCTGTAATCAGGTCTGCAATATGAAGAACGCTTTCGCCGTTTAACTCTTTTAGTTCTTCTGTCTTTCCGTCACTTGAAACCACCGTGGTCAAATCTTTATATATGGTTATATGAGGCTTATTAAGAAGCTTCGCAATAATCGGCGAAAAGAACCAGTCCCTTCTTTCGCCTCCTGAAATATAATCAACTTCGTTTACATCTATGTTGTTTTTTATAAAATCGCACATTTCATCAATCAATCCCCGATATATGGGGTCAGACTGATAATTTTTCATTGTTTCTTCCAAAATTCTATCCGGGCACTTTAAAATATTCTCTTTTTCCTTGTCTATAAACTCCAGGAGCTTATTGGCTTTTTCCTCGCTGCCGTAAAGAAAATGAGTATTTATGTAATACGGGCCTATAGTTCCCGATGTATACCAAAAAGGCTTGTCCTTGGGACATACTCTTATGGCATTTGTATCAAAAAGCCACTTTATCAACTTTTCGTTATTCTTAACCAATTTTATACTCCTCCTCTGAAAAACTGTAATTATTTTATTAATAATACTATAAATTATTGTATTTATATGGTATAATATAAGTGTATTAAGCTATATAATTATACTATAAATTATGCCACTCAAAATATGAAAAATAATATTTTGTTCAAAATGTTGACGAAGACGCGATTTATATTTTCAATTCTGTTTTTGGGGCGCAAACAATCGCGTTGTCAATATTCCGTTGAGTTGGCATGATATATGGTATATATACTTATATAATATATTAGATTAACTCCAATTGGAAGAATAATTTTTAAAATCAATCCCCTTTAAGAATTGACATAAAACGCATTAACTATTATGGAGCGATATTATAGATAATTTTTATATAAAAAAGATAAACTACCGACTCTTGTTATTTTATGTATTCCATCTTCACTTATTTCTGGAACAATGTGGGAGGAATGTATGATGAGCAGTAGCAGATTAATTTCGTGTAACAGGGACTGGACCGGAATTACAGTACTCGACAAAAAAGGTAAACCGATTTTCCTTGACTACCACCAGATAAGTGAAATCAGGTTTGGTTACCACACTATAACAAAACTGTTTTCAAAAAAAACCAGTGAAAAAATCGAAATACGCTTAAAGGATTCAACCAAACCGATACTGGTTCTAAAACCAATGGATTGGGACCGTTTCGATCAATACAAACAAGAAATAACCAGGTTTGCAAAGGAAAACAGAATAAGGCTGGTAGAGTACGAATAATTTCTAATTTTAACTCCAGGGCTTTATGCACTGGAGCTTTTACTTTATTTTATTATTTTTTTATTTTATATCAGGTTGTACCCGTCAAAAATTAAACATCCTCCACGCATATATATTACGCGTACACTTAAATTAAATAATTTAAATAATTGATTTTCCCATTCCGACAAACTTAATCTCAAAAGTACAAAAAAGCCAGCCTTCGCTGTCATTCACCAAGGCTGGCTATTACCCTCTTTATCAAATCTTCATCATCGATAGTGCACTGTATTACTTCTCCGATTCTCTTCCTTGGAAGTACAAAGGTAAGCTTGCTCCCTTTAATTTTCTTGTCATAAAACATTTGATTGTAAACCTTGTCCACATCAATGCCTTCAAGCCTTGTCGGAAGCCCGATTTTATCCAAAGTGTTCTTTACACGGTTAACGCTTTGCTCATCAATCATCTCAAGATACAGGGCCATCCTCATGGCGCCTACCATTCCCAATGAAACACATTCTCCGTGCAAAAGCTCAAAATTCATTACCGTCTCGATTGCATGGCCTATCGTGTGGCCAAAGTTCAGGATTGCCCTAAGGCCCCCTTCTTTTTCGTCCTTTTCAACTACCGAAGCTTTTATGGAGCAATTCCTTTTGGCAATATATTGGAGCACAGCTTCATCATGGTTTAATATTTTGTGAACATTATAGTCTATATATTCATAAAACTCTTCATCCATAATTACGCCATGCTTGACCACTTCTGCAAGTCCTGCCTTAAGTTCCCTTTCGGGCAGGGTTTTTAATGTATTGACATTTATATATACAAATTTCGGCTGGTAAAAAGCGCCAATAATATTTTTGGTTCCTTCAAAGTCAACTCCTACTTTTCCGCCCACACTGCTGTCCGACTGGGCAAGAAGAGTCGTGGGTATCTGGACAAAATTTATTCCCCGAAGAAAAGTGGCAGCGGCAAAACCGGTTATATCTCCGACAACTCCACCGCCCAACGCCATCAGCGTAGCACTTCTGTCCAGTTTCAGACCAAGCAGGTATTTGTAAATATCCCTGGTGGTATCCAAATTCTTGTTTTCCTCTCCTGCGGGAATAACAAACTTACTTACTTCATATCCCGCATCCGAAAAAGCTTTTACACATTCTTCCGCCTGGTATTTGTCTACATTGGTATCGGTTATTAAAACCATCTTGCCTGTAAGTTTTGCACTTTGAATGCATTTACCTATTTGGGAATAATCCGTACTTATATAAATTGGGTAACTTCTGTCCTGTAAATTGACGTTTAGTTTTATCATCTTGCAATCAGCCTGCCCTTCGTTATTTGTATCAGGCTAAAAGGATAAACCTTTTAGCCTGTAAAATCAACCGCAAACTTAGCCAACTACTTCTGCACATCTGTCGCAAAGAGTGGGATGTTTTTCATTCTTTCCAACTGATTCGCTAATCATCCAGCATCTTTCGCATTTAGATCCCGAAGCCATGGAAATATTAACTCTTATTCCCTTAACATCCGGATCTTCATAGTACTTACCGTCCGAAGCTTCATCATAACCCTTAAGCTCAAAGTCTGAAACTATGAAAACTGTAACAAGGTCTTTCTTAATAGGCTCTATAAAGTCATAGTTTTCCTTGTCCGCAAAGATTGTAACCTTTGCATTCAAAGAATGCCCTATTATTTTTTCCGTTCTTGCAATTTCAAGAGCCTTAGATACCACGTCACGGATTTCAATTATCCTGTCCCACTTTTCCTTAAGCGCCGCATTTTCATACTTCTCATTCGGTTCAGGCCAATAGTTGAGCTGCACACTTTCAGGGTCGTTGGTGCTTCTGTGAGGCATAAACTGCCACACTTCCTCGCTGGTAAACGCCAGTACCGGAGCCAGCATTTTCACAAGAGCCTCCAATATTTCATACATTGCAGTCTGCGCCGATCTTCTTTCTTTCGAGTCAGCCCTGCTGGTGTAAAGTCTGTCTTTTATAATATCAAGATAGAAGTTGCTCATATCAACAACACAGAAATTGTGTATTGCATGGAACATCAAATGGAACTCATATTTTTCATAGGCATCGTTAACTTTCTTAATAAGCCCGTTGAGCTTCATGAGTGCCCATTTATCAAGCTCGTTCATCTCATCATAGCTTACCATATCTTTATTCGGGTCAAAATCATATATATTGCCCAAAATATATCTGCAAGTATTTCTAATCTTTCTGTATACTTCAGAAAGCTGCTTTAATATATCCTTGGATATCCTGATGTCCGTCCTGTAGTCCGAAGATGCAACCCATAATCTTAATATATCCGCTCCGTATTCTTTTATCACATCTTCAGGGTCTATTCCGTTGCCCAGGGATTTGGACATTTTTCTTCCTTCACCGTCAACCACATAGCCGTGGGTCAGCACTGTCTTGTAAGGAGCCTGGCCTTTTGTGGCAACCGCCGTAAGGAGCGATGACTGGAACCATCCCCTGTGCTGGTCGCTTCCTTCCAGATACATGTCCGCAGGCCATGTCAAGCCTTCCGTTGTTTCAAGAACGGCAGCATGGCTGGAACCGGAATCGAACCATACGTCCATGATGTCCTTTTCCTTGGTAAATTCTTTGCATCCGCATTCACATTTCGTACCTTCGGGCAGGATATCCTTTGCATCATACTCATACCATGCATCGGAGCCCTTTTCCGCAAACAGCTTGGCCACAGCTTTAATCGTGTCATCATTTATAAGTTCTTTCTTGCAATCCTTGCAGTAGAATATCGGAATAGGCACTCCCCATATCCTTTGCCTTGAGATACACCAGTCACCGCGTTCTCTTACCATGTTTGTAATTCTTTCCTGACCCCATTCAGGAATCCACTTTACAGTTGAAATGGCATCAATTGCTTCCTTTCTGAAGCCTTCTATCGACGCAAACCACTGCTCTGTAGCCCTGAATATTATCGGATCCTTGCATCTCCAACAGTGAGGATACTGGTGAACAATCTTTTCCGATGCCAAAAGATTGTTGGTGGATTTCAGCTGCTCAATAATTGCAGCATTTGACTTCTCATAATACAAACCTGCAAACTGTCCTGCTTCGGACGTAAGATAACCTTTGTCATCCACCGGCACTATCACAGGTATGTCATACTTTTTACATACTTCAAAGTCTTCCGCACCATGTCCCGGAGCGGTATGAACACATCCCGTACCTGCTTCTGCAGTAACATGGTCTCCCAATATAATGACAGAATCCCTGTCAAGGAACGGATGCCTGCAAAGCATGCCTTCCAGTTCCGCTCCCGTAAATTTCGCCTTAACCTCGTATTCTTCTATCCCTGCAACCTTCATAACATTTTCAAGAAGCTCCAGCGCAATTATATAGTACTCGCCGTTTGCCTTCACCAATCCATACTCAAATTCTCCGTTTAAGCAGATTGCAAGGTTGCCCGGAAGTGTCCAGGTGGTGGTGGTCCATATTACAAAATATGTATTTTTTAAACTATCCACCAGACCGCCAAACTTGCCCTTGTCGTCTTTTACCTCAAACTTAACGTATATAGAAAGTGTGGTGTCTTCCGCATACTCAATTTCAGCTTCCGCAAGGGCAGTCTCACATTCGGGACACCAGTACACAGGCCTTAATCCCTTGTATATATAACCTTTTTTGGCCATTTCACCGAATACTTCTATCTGCTTTGCTTCAAACTCCTTGTTCAATGTAATGTAAGGATTATCCCAGTCCGCTCTTACACCAAGTCTTTTAAAGGCTTCCCTTTGTACATCCAGGTACTTTAAGGCAAATTTCTTGCATGCCTGCCTGAATTCCACAGGACTTACCTCATGTCTTTTAAGCCCAAACTCTTTTATAGCCCGCTGCTCAATCGGAAGTCCATGGGTATCCCATCCAGGAACATAAGGTGTTTCATAGCCCTTCATACTGTAATACTTTATAATAATATCCTTTAATATTTTATTTAAAGCAGTTCCCAGATGAATTCCGCCGTTTGCGTAAGGAGGACCGTCATGGAGTACAAACTTAGGCTTTCCGGCATTTTTCTTAAGTTGCTTGTGGTAAATATCCATCTCTTCCCACTTTTTCAAAAACTCCGGCTCTCTTTGAGGAAGATTGGCCCTCATAGGAAAATCAGTATTGGGTAGATTTAAAGTTTTTCCGTAATCCTCTGCCATTTTCAAACCTCCATTAATGTAATATTTATTTGAATAACACAAATTTCACATAAAAGTAGCCAAAACAAAAAACTCTCATCCCAAAAAGGGACGAGAGTATTCTCACGCGGTACCACCCAAATTTATTATGAATATATATTCATATATATATTCATAATCACTCAATTTGATTAACGGCTCATCACCGGCCAAGCTTACTCGGAAAGCTTTGACCCCTTTCAGCCGGCAACTCGTAGATGATTTTCAAAGGCTGGCTTTACAGGATTCGCACCGACCACCTGCTCTCTTCAAAAGCTTCACCTTCTACTCGTTCTACTCATCGCTTTTGTCACTATTCAATTAAAGAAAATTATACAATATATAATATTTGAATGTCAAGAAACCAGCTTCAACATTTTAATTATTCCGCTTCTTCCTCCTCAACTATGGGTTTTAATATCTCCAATTGGGAAAGAAGAAGGGATTCCACCTTGCTCTTGTAAGAATGAAGCTTTCTTTTCAATTCCTCATATTCAAACTTTATTTTAAGGACTTCCTGATTTGCCTCATCTATCATTTTTTGAGCTTTGATTTCAGCTTCTTTGATAATATTCTCCGCCTTTTGGTAGCTGTTTCTTTTTATCTCCTCGCTCGTCTGCTGTGCCATCAGCAAAGTGTTCTGCAAGGATTCTTCTATATTCTTGTAATGAGCAATAGCTTCATTTAACATTGCCACTTTGTCTTTCAGCTCGATATTCTCACGTATGTATGCGACATAATCTTCAATTATCTTATCCAATACTTCATTTACCATGTCCTCACTGTATCCGCCGACAACACTTCTTTTAAACGTCAGATTCTCCAAATCATTAGGCGTATAGTTCATAGCAAACACCTCGTTATATGAATTTCTTTAGTAAAATGTGGATTCTGTCTTTTTTGGTTGTATTGCCTACTTTCTCAACAACTACCCTGCCTTTTCCCCGGATTGAAATTGTATCACCCTCCTTGACAAGCCTTGCAGGATTGGTGGCCGTCTCCCAATTGACGGCCACTTTTTCCCCTCTTATCAAATCGGCCGTCTTGCTTCTGGATATGCCAAATCCGGCACTTGCTACAGAATCAAGTCTTAGGGACGCAACCGTGGAGCTTATTTCTTTTACCTTCGGCTCTAAAATGTCAAGCTCATCAGGGTTTACAATATCAATTTCAACGCGGGCGTTGCCCACTTTCGTCAAATTTATCCTTATATAATCTGCAATATCTTTTAATACAACCACAAAAGCAAAATCTTCTCTTACAAGAATATCTCCAATTTTTTCTCTTTTAATACCTAATCCCATTAATGAGCCTAAATAATCTCTATGGGAAAAATTCTCCCTTGTGTTTGGCTTTATTTTAAGTATTTCAAAAAACCCGGAAAATTCACTTTCTATGTTCTCAGGCATATAATAAGGGCAGAAAACCACGACCGTTCTCTCTGCCCCACTAAATCCCCCATAAAAGACATGATCCCTTATACCGCTCATTTCAAGACATTTTCTAACCACATTTTGCTGATAAGGGTCCAAAAAATCCGAATGGGTGTAACTCATAATTTTCTGGGATAAGGTATACTTGTCTAAAATTCTTGCTACCAAAAGTTTGTCCTCTGCCTTCGAAATCCCTCTCAATATCACTTCTTTATTCATACAGCTCAATACACCTTGACTTCTGTCTATATCATAATATCTATAAACCCGGATACAACCCAAAGTATTAACAGCGCAATGACCGGAGAAAAATCTACCGTTGAGTTTTTTCCAAAAGAAGTATTCTCAAGTAGACTACGAATAGGCGACAATATCGGCTCAGTAAGTTGTAATATAAACTTTACAAATATGTTATTTTTTGGTATCGAAAACCACGACAATAGAACCCTTATCACAATGGCCCACTGAATAATTTCCAATAAAAGCCCCAAGGCTCTAAGTGCCGTGATAGTCAGATTGTCACCTTCCATTTACATCTCTATCCTCCAACTATTTCAGCCACGGGAAAACAGCTTTTCCTGTTATATCACCTTTAAAATCTCCCATAATATCCACATTATGCGGAGCAACGATGAATATATCATTTGAAACTTTTTGAATACTTCCGTCAAGAGCATATACGGAGCCGCTCAAAAAGTCAACTATTCTCTGGGCTACTTCCTTTTGCACACTTCCAAGATTCACAACTACCGGCTTCTTGCTCTTTAAATGGTCACAAACATCTTTTGCGTCATTAAAGCTCTCCGGCTGCATAACAATTACTTTAAATTGCGATGCCGAATGAATGTTAACAACCTTGTTCTGAGTCCTTCTGCTGCTTAAAGGTTGGATAAATTGAGGCTTTTTTGACTCCTCCTCTTCAACATCCTCAGACTCTTCCACGGTTTCAACATCCTCTTCTTCATCCTCTGTTTCCCAGCCCACAAAATTCAAAACCTTGTTCAATATTGTTGACATATTTTCTCCCTCCTGTATTTATCTTTTGTAAAATATATTATTAATTGTGAATATCAGCCTCAATAAAACTTTCACAATTAAAATTTTAGCTTCTGCTTCCAAAAAGAGCAGTACCAATCCGAACCATGTTGGCTCCTTCTTCTATTGCAATTTCAAAATCGTTGCTCATTCCCATGGACAAAATCTCCATATTACTATTATCAAACTTTTCTTTGCCAATGTCAATAGATAAGTCCCTTAATTTACTAAAAACATACCGTACGCTCTCGGGATTTTCAGCATATGGAGCCATCGTCATAAGGCCCTTCACCCTTATATTGGGCATGAAACTTATTTCCCTGACAAGCCCATAAGCATCGTCCACAGAAACACCGAATTTGCTTTTCTCACCGGAAACATTCACCTGAACCAGAACATCTACAGTTTTCCCCACAGACTCGGCTCTTTTTTGTATTTCCCTAGCCAATTCAATCCTGTCAACAGAGTGTATCAGGGAAACTTTATCAACAATATATTTTACCTTGTTGGTCTGAAGGTGTCCGATTAGGTGCCATTTACATTTCCTGCTGTTTAATATATCGTACTTTTTTGTTAATTCCTGAACCCTATTTTCACCCAAATCCACAACACCTTCATCAAGAATTTTCATAATACGTTCCGGTTCAACGGTTTTTGTCACCGCAACAAGCGTAATGTCCTTTGCACTTCTGCCGCTCTTTTGTGCGGCCTTTTCAATTCTCTCCATGACAGAATATAGATTTCTTTTGATATAATCCAACTCCCCGTTCATTTTGACCCGACTCCCCATTTGCAAATTATTCGTCAGTTAATTTATGACTTGTCCTTCCTCTATGTTTTTTGGATTTATAATATAGCTTGAATACAAGCTGACTCCTCCATCTTTGTAATCTTCAACATTATCTATCACAGCAAAATTGTCATTTTTTCCGACAATTTTGACAGGAACAAAAGTTGCCCTTCTTGCCTTAACCAATGCAATTTCCGCCCTCATCGTATTCATATCAATATTGACAAGGCTTTTAACTGGAACAATCAGCCCTTCATAACGGCTCTTGATAAGATCGACATTTATTACCCTCAAACCTGCGGTATCACTCAAAGCCTTGTCCGTCCGCACCGCAATCACAAATTTTCCGTCCATTTCATTGGATTTGTACGCAATCGTCCCGTCAACAACTCTGCCAATATCATTAATACGGACTCTTAAATAATTATCCACTTTAAAATCATCGGCTTTTTCCCTGTCCAGGACAAAAACTATATAATAGTCTATGCCGCCAATCACCTTGACAAAAGGTTTGTTGTACTGCGTACTCAAGTCATCCGTTTTTTTTCTGTTTTCCACGACTTTTATCATACCAAGCATTTCCGGAGTAATTTCCGGTATTTTTTCAGGATTGAGAATTTCTTCATATCCGTCAATCACATAAGATACTATTCCTGATAAATTTGAAACAATATTTCGTTTGTTTGCGTTTATACTGTCCTGAAGTATCCTTTTTTCATTTTCAAGAGCTTTTATGTTGGCGTCCGTATAGCTCAAGTCTCCTGAAATGGTAGCCTTCTTTTTAATAAGTTCATCAATTTCGTTTTTTATTTGCTTAACCTCCGAAATGCTGTTTTTATTGCTCTTCTTTATCACAAGCACCAGCTTTTCCTGTATTTCCTGGTCAAGCTTTTTTATATCCTCGGAAAAAAAATTGTCGTTTTTGGTTTTCTCCCTCTTTGCCTCAATTATTCTTAGGTCAAGAGTCTTCAAATCTTCCAGAAGTTTCTCCGAAGATTTGTTTAATACTGTGGCAATAGTATCTCCCACTCCCACTTTTTCTCCTTCTTCCACATTCCTTATGCTGATTCCGTCGGAAGGAGAGTTGATTACTGTCTCGTCTCTTACAATGTAGGCATCAGTGGTCACATAGTCTTCCAATTCCCCCATTCTTATTATATCCGTGTGGATATTTTTGCCGTAAATCCAAAATATAAAAGATGGAATATACAGTAGCAAAAACAGGGCAATCAAAAGACCTCCCAGCTTTACCTTTCCATTGATTTTTCTTTTGTTCTCTTCCGGCATTTTTATCCACCTTCCGGCGTTAGATTTTTATTATTCCCTTCTCCAGCATTTTTTGTATGGCTACCATAATTCCAAGCTTTACATGTTCAAAAACCAATCCTCCCTGCATATAAGCAGTATATGGAGATTTAATCGGCGCATCGGCACTAAGTTCAATGGACGAACCTTGAATAAAAGCTCCGGCGGCCATTATTACAGGACAATCATAGCCGGGCACGTCCCAGGGCTCCGGTGTGACAAAAGAATCCACAGGCGAACCCTTCTGGATTCCCTGGCAAAAAGCAATAAGACTTTCGGGGTTATTAAACCTGACGGCCTGAATAATGTCACCCCTTCTGTCGTTTACTTTAGGACTTGTCTCAAAACCCAACGCCTCCATAACCCCAGCGCAAAATACCGCTCCCTTAAGGCTTTCGGCAACCACGTGCGGCGCCATGAACAATCCCTGAAACATCAGCCTGTTATGTCCCAAAGATGCTCCCACATGTTTGCCAAGTCCCGGAGTTGTAAGCCTGTATGCCGCTTTTTCAACACATTCTTTCCTTCCGGCAACATATCCTCCCGTAGGAGCAAGACCACCGCCGGGATTTTTTATAAGAGAACCAGCCACAAGATCCGCTCCAACCTCTACGGGCTCCCTCTCTTCAACAAACTCACCGTAGCAATTGTCCACAAGAACCACTATATCTTTTTTTATACTTTTTACAATATTTATAGCCTTTTCAATCTCATCTATGGACAAAGCCGGTCTCCATTCATATCCTCTTGACCTTTGAATCAGAACCATTGCGGTTCTTTCATTTATCGCACTTTCAATTGACTCGTAATCAATACTGCCATCCTTCAACAAATCCAGTTGGCGGTATGTTACGCCAAATTCCTTTAAAGAGCCTCCCCCTTCTCCTCTTAAGCCAATAACCTCTTCCAATGTGTCATAAGGCTTTCCCGTAATCGCCAAAAGCTCATCTTTCGGCCTGAGATGTCCATAAAGGCATACGGCCAAAGCATGGGTTCCGGATACAATTTGATGTCTGACCAAAGCATCCTCTGCTTTGAAAATATCCCTGTAAACATCATCCAAAACGTCTCTGCCCTTGTCATCATAGCCGTATCCTGTAGTGCCTACGAAATGGGAGTCGCTCAATTTATTGTTCTGCATTGCCTTGATTACTTTATACTGGTTGTACTCCCGGACAGAATCAATCCTGTCAAATACGGGAGTTATCTTGCTCATCACCGATTCACAAATTTCAAGTACCTTGTCATCAATTCCAAATTCATTCTTTAAATAATTTTTTGACTCAAAATTCATTGCTTTCCCTCAAATCCTATATATTTTTATCGTCAAAAGTTTGTCTCCTTCAACCATACATATTATTCTAGCACATTCGCTTTTAATTTCAATAATATCCAATCACAAAAATAAAAATGGATACTGAACCTTTCCCGCATTGTTTATAATTCGCCGCAGGCTTTGTAAATCCTCCACTCAAACGGATTTAAGCATATGTTTATCCTTTTTTTGTCAACATTCAGTCTTTCTTCGTCTTTCAAAGACTCAAAAGCTTTTACCGTGTCAAAAGAATCTCCTGTTTCTACTACGACATTTTCCTTTCGGTCCAATGTATTCATGGCAACAATAATTCCGTTTTCTCCCCGGCCCCTTCTGTATGCCAGTATCCCATTGCATCCTGTTACAGGAAGTTCTCCATATTCTCCAGTTCTCAAGGCATCGAACCTCTTCCTCAAGCCAATCAGGAATTTATACAACTCGAGAGTTTTTTTGTTCCATTTCGCTTCGTCCCATATCATCGGTCTTCTGCAATCAGGGTCTCCTTCGCCTTCCATCCCTATTTCATCGCCGTAGTATATGAGGGGAACTCCAGGAAAGGTAAACTGGAACACTACTGCCATCTCAAACCTCTTTTCATCTCCGTTGCAAAGAGTCAAAAACCTTGGCGTGTCATGAGTGCTTATTATATTTACCAGGCTGCTTAGCACCTTTTTGTTAAACTTCATAATATAGCCGCTTATTCTGTTCCTGAAAGTCTCCACATCAATGGACCTATAGGCAAAAAGGTCATTTATCATGGCTTTCAACGGATAATTTATCACCGAGTCAAACTGGTCTCCCCAAAGCCACGAAGACGCCTCGTCAAATATTTCGCCAATCAGCACCACATCCTTGTTCAAATCTTTCAGCATATCCCTAAGCTTTCTCCAAAACTTTCGGTCCACCTCATCCGCCGCATCAAGTCTCCATCCGTCCACCCCAAACTCCACTGTCCAATACTTTACCACATCAAGAAAGTATTTTGCCGTCTCAGGATTTCCGGTGTTAAGCTTCGGCATTCCTCCATAAAAGGAAAAGCATTCATAATTGGGTCTTGGATATCCCTGAACGGGAAAAGAATTTATAAAATACCAGTTTGCATACTTTGATTTTTCTCCTTTTTCCACAACATCTCTGAATGCAAAAAACTTGTCTCCGGAGTGATTAAAAACTCCGTCAAATATTACTTTTATACCGTTTTTGTGACACAAGTCCATCAATTCCCTGAGCTCTTCTTTACTTCCAAACATCGGGTCAATTTCATAATAATCGACAACATCATAGCGATGATAAGATTCCGATTTGAATATGGGATTTAAATAAACCACATCAACTCCAAGTTTGACTAAATGATCAAACCGGTCGATTATCCCTTTAATATTGCCCCCATGTATCGTTCTTTTGCCCGAATTTTCGGTATCCGGCGGAAACTTTGCAAATCTGTCGGGAAATATCTGATATATTGTTGAATTACGAAACCATTCAACCTCATGAAATATGTCGTCTTTGCATATATAAGAATAGGTAAAATGTCCCCACTGAGGCATATAATCAAAAAATCCGTCGCTGCTGTACCATTTTATTGAATAATTATCCTCAAGATAAAACATATACTTAATTCTCTTTATACCGACATTAAGCTCCACCTCGTAATAGTCAAACATTCCATCGCTTGCAACTTTATCCATTTTCACTTTTCCTCTTTGTGACGTATCATACTTTTCATGATAGATGAGAATGCAGGTGTTTACATCGTTTTTAGCCGTCCTGAGCCGTATTACCAGAGTGTCGGGAGCAACAGGAAATGCAAACTCGCTGTAAGGTTTGTGATATATTGCCTCAAGTTTCATTACGGATACCCCATTTCCAAGTTTGATGCAACTTTAAGCGGATTTCCTTTTTATTGTACAACACTTTCAAAATAAGATGTGCCATATAATATGTCGTATAATGTATAATATGTTGTATAGTATTATAATACCATATTTCACAGCCAAATTTAACCTTGTTTTCCCCGTCACCTTTTCTTTCACTTGGAGTGCCGGCATAAAAATGACCCCTGCCATCAGGCAGAGGCCGTCTTTTTAAAATCCTTTTACCATCCAAGCTTGTTTTTTATTTCCGCAGTAAGCCGCTCAGCCATCAGCTGGTGGGTGGCAATACTTGGATGCCAGTCTTCTCCGTATCCGGTGCTTCCGTCCTGCTGCGGAAACTCAACAAAATACACCTTTAAATCCCCGCTTCTGTTACAATCATTTACAACTTCCGTAACATAACTGCGGCACAAATCCAGGCCCGTTCCCCAAAGCATCGGACCGACACAGCAGAATATATGGGCATCCGGATAGTTCCTGCGAACTTCACTTATAAGGTTTTTATATGCCGTTACAAACTTTGTTTTATCTGCAAATGATGTAGAAAAATCATTGGTACCAAGATTGATTACAACAACCTGAGGCACATATTTGCTAAAATCCCATCTGACTCCGCTGTAAGGAAGGGTATAAGGATAACGGTCCATTATAAGAGGTCCGGGGGCTCCGCCGTAGTTCATGGTAAGTCCGATTCCGGACCACGCAATCATATTTGCACTTGCATTCAAATTACGGGCTGTAATTGCCGCATAAGACATATAGCTGTTTTCATTTTTCGGTGTAAAAGACTGCTCCTTGCTTGTTCCTTCATTTCCGTATGCACATGTGATGGAGTCTCCGATAAACTCAATCTTTCTTTCCAAAGGCTTCGGTGCGGCAAGAAGCTTTCCTGAACCAAAATCAAACCCAAGGAACTGAACTTCTCCCAAGGATGCCTCTGTCCTCTTCCACAATACAAGATGATGAGCTCCTTCTGCAAGACCGCTTACAAGCTTTACGGTAGAGGTAGTAGCGTTAACCGAAAAAGGAGGAAGAGGATTGCCGTCTACAATAGCCTGGAACCAGTTCTCACCGCCGGATTTGATAGTCACACTTGCTTCCGTGCCGTAAAAATTCAGCTCAACATTGCTGCCGGACCAGGCGCATTTCGGACCGTTCGGATCTGAAAAATCGAATCTTCCGTTATACAAAATGCCCGGATTGTCTTCATCAGGTGTTTGAGAATCCTCCGCAGGAAATTTGTCTATTGAGCGCAGTAGATATTTTTTCATCAATACCAAGTCGGTGGAATTGATTTTCAGATCCGCATTTACGTCAGCGGCTATAATTCCGCTAGGACTTGGGAATTCTTCTATGCCACGCAAAATATATCTCTTTAGCATTGTACAGTCTGTAGAATTTATTTTTCCGTCCCCGTTTACGTCACCGTACAAAATATTTGCTGTCACCGTGGGCGAGGGGGTCGGCATTAATGTAGGTGTAGGAGTCGGTGAAACTAAAGGTTCAACGCCGGCACCTCTCATAAGAGCCTGGACAATTTCAGGATAATACCATGAGAGAGTTTTTCTGTTCAGCAATGCATAAGTCTCTGCATCACCCGGATTGTAATAGCCGTTATCCCACCAGAAAACAGCAATTCCTCTTGAAACTGCTTCTCTTGCATAGTGCTCGGCATGAGCCACCCTTGAAGACAGGTTGTTCTTGTCAATGGTTCCGAATTCTCCGATAATTACAGCCCTTCCGTTTTTCACAAATCTGTTGTAAATAGCATCAAGTTCACTTGTAAGAGAAGCCTTGTCATAGTCACTTCCCCAATATGAAGTTCCGTTGACATCCATAGCAAAGAAATACGGTGAATAAGCATGTATGGATACTATGACTCTGCTGTCATTGTTCGGAATGACAAGGTCGTTTAATGCAACATCCAGGCCGGTTGCCGCATTGGTCGGAACCAGTATGAATCTTTTATCGTTATTTCCGCCGCTTGCTCTGATGGTATTAACAACCGCCAAATTAAATCTGTTTATCACATCTCGGTTTTCATACGTTCCGCCCATCCATTCCATAGGTGAACCTACTTCTCTCGGTTCGTTCATTGTCTCAAACAACAAATGGTCGTCATAATCTTTAAAACGGGTTGCTATTTGTTCCCAAACTTTTACAAGTTTTTCTTTACTCCTTTGCTCATTGGCATATGTAGGTATAATCCATGTATTGTCATGGTGAACATTTATGATCGCGTACATACCGCAGTCAAGAACATAGTTTACCACTTCCTCAACTCTGTTCAGCCATGCTTCGTCAATTTTATAGTCCGGAGCAGGTCCGATGTGCGTATCCCAGGTAACAGGCACTCTGACGGCATTAAAGCCCATTTCCCTTACCTTTTCTATCATTGCCTTGGTTGTCCTTGGATTTCCCCAGGCAGTCTCTGTAGGAGCATCCAAAGTATTTCCCAAATTCCATCCGATTTTTATTTCTTTAACCAAATCTATTGCTGAAATATCACGCATGCCCCTCATTACAAGCTCGTTTCCGCTTGCATCCAAAAGCTTTGTTCCCGATACCTGAAAGCCTTTTACCGGTGATGCCGCTACGACTGAAAACGAGCCTAAGATGCTTACCAGCATCACAAGCACACAAACCAAAGAAACAATTTTTTTCACATTACCCTCTCCTTTACAAAAATCCTTTACAAAAAACAATAATCTTTTACTTTAAATCCTCTTTTCTTGCATCAATCAACTTTATTCTTACAGCTCCCCCTTCCTATTTGGCTTGAAATAAAACATTATAACAAACTAAACGGTAATGTTACTGTTTATTATATTAATTCGAAAAATCATTTTCTTTTGGACAGCGCAAAGCAAAAAATAATTAAAAACATAGTAACCTCTGCTGAAAAAAGGTTGCACTTTGTTGGAAACCCGGGATATATAAAAGAAGCTCCAAAGAATTTGGAGCTTCTTTTATATATCCGTTTATTAAAAACTTTAAAAATCCACAATATATTTTCTAATTTCTAAGAAGTATTCTCTTTAGTATTGAAATGTCTGTAGAGTTGATATTGCCATCATTGTTCATATCAGCATTTGTCACATTTATTGAATTTATATCCACAACTTTCAGTATATATCTTTTCAAAAGGCTGAAATCTGTCGAATTGACCTGACCGTCCAAATTAACATCACCTTTTTTAACCAGAGGAGAATCTGTGGGAGTCGGAGACGGACTTGGAGTTGGCTGCGTTTGTCCTGCCAAAGCTTTTAGTATGTCAATCGTATACTTGTACCAAATATTTGCAATCTTTGTGTATCCTATTTCGCTCAAGTGCAAACCATCCCATGAAATATCGGTGTTCCTGTCAAACTGAATCTCACTAAGCTTTACAA
>JGI2924J29684_1078686_pt1 | contig 107437 bp, 75 predicted proteins | sample BenlonsequencITS_FD_29684 | JGI IMG/M metagenome (IMG submission 29684)
CTTGAAGTTCTTTAATTCAGGCTGACATCTCTTTACTAACAGTTTAAAAGTGTTTGCCCTGGGGGAACTGCCAATTTTCATTCTGGAGTAAAATGCCCCCAACTTTTCGGCTTGATCCCTAAATTTCTCCAGTGCACAAGAGTGTACATGCTGAAAAAGAAAAAGGCTATTTCAAATGATTTGAAATAGCCTTTAGCGTATCGTTTAATGAAGGATTACTTCACGTAAGTCACTTGCTTTACCGCTTCGATTGTCCTCTTTACATTTGGAAGCGTCGCTTCAATATAAGTAGGCGCGTAGCTCAATGGAATATCCATGGAATTCACCCTTAGGACAGGCGCATCCAAATAGTCAAACATGTTTTTCTGGATGTTGAAAGCCAAGTCAGTGGCCAAAGAAGAAATTGGGTTGGCTTCTTCTACCACTACACATCGATTGGTTTTCTTTACAGATTCGTAAACGGTGGCGTAGTCAATAGGACGAACCGTTCTTAAGTCGATTACCTCGGCTTCGATACCGTCTTTGGCAAGTTCTTCAGCCGCTTCCAACGCCACTTTCATGATTTTACCAAAAGAAACAATGGTCACATCTGCTCCTTTGCGCTTGATGTCTGCTACACCGATAGGTAATAAGTATTCTCCTTCTGGAACCTCACCTTTATCAGAATACATCAATTCAGATTCCATGAAAATGACAGGATCATCGTCACGGATGGCTGCTTTAAGCAGACCTTTTGCGTCATATGGGTTGCTAGGAACGACTACTTTTAGTCCTGGTGTGTTGGCAAACCAATTTTCGAAGTTAGAAGAGTGAGTGGCACCCAATTGTCCGGCGTTGCCAGTGGGACCCCTGAATACGATCGGTACATTATATGCACCACCAGACATGGCGTACATTTTCGCTGCTGAATTGACGATCTGGTCAATGGCCACCAAGGAAAAGTTAAAGGTCATGAATTCGATGATCGGACGAAGACCGTTCATGCCCGCACCTACGCCCAGTCCGGCAAAACCACCTTCTGAGATCGGGGTGTCGATGACCCTATCTGGTCCAAATTCATCCAACATGCCTTGGGTTACTTTGTAGGCTCCATTGTATTCGGCCACTTCCTCACCCATGAGAAACACGTTTTTATCGCGTCTCATTTCTTCGGACATGGCCTCTCTTAATGCTTCTCTAAATTGTATTTCTCTCATTTTTTAGCCAAAATTTTCGCTCGTAAAAATAGAAAGTAATCCATCAATTACCAAGTCGAATGCAGAATTAACCTAGGAATGTTACCAAGGTTTGAGGTTTTTAGGATTTGGTGTCTTGAGGGACGTACTTTCATAAAAGTAGGTGGTTTTGCTATCTAAGCTGTTGCTCAGTTAACCTGTCTGATGAAATATTGGGACTTACCCTAAATAAACGGTCTTAATATTCATGAATTCTTTAATGCCGTTTTCGGCCAATTCCCTTCCGTATCCGGATTTCTTGATTCCCCCGAAGGGCAAGTAGGGATTGGAAGCGACCATGGAGTTGATGAATACGGCGCCACTTTCGATCTTTCTGCTCAGTATGTCGGCTTTTTGGGGGTCTTGCGTCCAGAGGGAAGCCCCTAGCCCAAATGCCGAATCATTGGCGATGGCAATGGCCTCGTCCACGTCATTGGCCTTGAATACAGAAGCAACCGGTCCGAAGAGCTCTTCACGGTATGCAGGCATGTCCGGGGTGAGTTTGCCGAGAATGTAGGGCTTAATAAAAGCTTTGCCTTTTTCTGGTTTTGTTCCTTCTAGGATTACTTCAGCGCCTTTTTGGATTGATGCTTCCACTTGCTCGTACAGCTCCATGGCAAGGTCAGGACGCGCCATGCAGGCATAACCTGCTTTTTCATCAAGGGGATCTCCCGGAACATAGGATTCGATAGCCGATTTAAAGTGGGTGATAAATTCGTCATAAACCTCCTGTTCAATGATAAAGCGTTTGGCGGCAATGCAGCTTTGGCCAAAATTGATCATCCGGCCTTTGGCCGCGGTTTTTGCGGCTTCTTTCACATCTGCATCCTTCAAAACGATAAACGGATCACTTCCGCCCAACTCCAGCACCGTCTTTTTGATCTGTTCACCGGCTTGGGCCGCGATTTTTTGTCCAGCTTTTTCACTTCCGGTAAGGGTGGCGGCCTTTACATCAGGATGGGCAATGATGTTGGCGACCTTGTCCGATCCGATCAAGAGGCTTTGGAATACGCCTTCCGGAAATCCCGCTTGGGTAAATACTTCTTCGATGGCCAGGGCGCATTGGGGAACATTGCTGGCATGTTTGAGGAGACCTACGTTGCCTGCGGTCAGGTTGGGAGCGGCAAAGCGAAAAACTTGCCAAAAAGGAAAGTTCCAAGGCATCACGGCCAAGACTATGCCCAATGGGTTATAGACCACTTTAGCCTCCTTTCCATCGGGCAGTGCTATGGGGGCGTCAGCGAGCATTTCCTCGGCGTTCTCAGCGTAGTATTCACATACCCAGGCACATTTTTCTACTTCGGACTTGGATTCAGTGATGACTTTGCCCATCTCCAAGGAAATGATTTTGCCATATTTGTCGGTATTGTCGCGGAGCACTTGCCCGGCCTTTTTCATCAGGTCAGCCCTTTGGGAGATGGGGAGCTCTCGCCACGAAAGGTAAGCTTCTTGCCCTTTTTGGATGGCTGCCTCTACTTGCTGTTCTGTGTGGTCAGTAAATTCTTCTAAAAGTTCTCCAGTATATGGATTAATGGATTTCATAGGATTACGTTTTAAGGTTTTGCTTTCCAATATAAATGGCCGGTGATCCATAAGTCATCATTTCGATCCACTAGGAAAGGGAAGGAATCCTTTCGGCCATCCATTCGGCTATCAATTGATTTATCATAAATGATGGATACAGGCTTTCCCATCGCGGAGAGCGTCATTCTAACTTATGTAACAATCCCAGAGCCATGACAATTGTTTAAGCATAAACTGTTCCTAAACAAGAAACGATCATGGTGAGGTGTTCTGTTGATTTCATCATGATTGCTTCATAAACTGTTCTAAGCATTCCTGCCGGGTATGGGGCCCCTTATTGCTCACGTTATGCTTGAAGGGTTATTTTCCCATCACCTTTCGGATGGCTTTGAATATAAGCAATGCGATGAACCCTACGATCAGTCCAATGACAAAATCCTTGACCATACTGGGAATTCCAGGAGCGAAATGGTAAAGGTAGTCGATGTTATGGGAAAATATGCCTCCTGCCACCAGTAACAAGGCCAACGTGCCGATGATTCCCAAGGCTTTGATGACGATGGGAAGGGCATTGACCAGCCCTTTACCGAGGGTAAACGTAAAGCCAGATTGTTCTTCGCTTCTCGCCATAAGTTTATATCCTGCTTCGTCCATTCGCACGATCAAGGCCACGATGCCGTACACCCCGACAGTGGCCAGGATAGCGATAAAGGTGACGATGATGATCTGATTGATCAGTGGTTCGCCCACCACCGCTCCGAGGGCGATAATGACAATTTCCACAGATAGGATGAAATCGGTCACGATGGCTGATTTAATGCGCTCTTTTTCGACTTCCAAAATCTCCTCTTTGGTGCGGGTTTCCTTGATGGCTGCTTTTTTGGAATGGTGGTGAGGGACAAAGAAATGGTAAACCTTTTCAGCTCCCTCAAAAGCCAGGTAAACTCCTCCAATGAGTAAGATGATGGTAATCGCGGTAGGCAAAAACGAACTGAGGAGGAAGGCGATAGGTAAAATAATGAGCTTATTGACAAAAGACCCTTTGGAAATGGCCCAGAGCACAGGGATTTCCCTGGAGGAGGCAAACCCCGAGGCTTTTTCAGCATTTACCGCTAAATCATCGCCCAGTATGCCGGCAGTTTTACGGGTTGCTATTTTGGTCATGGAAGCCACATCATCCATCAGGGTGGCGATATCATCTAGAATTGCAAAAAAGCCTGAAGCCATAGTGTAAGTAAGGTTGTTGTTAAAAGCTTAAAAATAGTAAAATCCTTCATAGAAAAGAATGGAGATGGGTAATTCGCAGGGCGAACGCATTTAAAAAAGTATCACAGTTGGAATATATGTCTGTCGTTCCTATGGAATTTAGCTTCATATGTGCTACAATTTAGGGTGCGGGTGACGCTACCCCTACTGTTTTATATGATCCTCCGCAGAAAGCCTGATTTGACAGCATGCTCAGTTGCTGACTACAAAACTCATAAATTATTTATATGTATCCGCTGCATTACATGTAATCAAATGCACTACTGTTTATGCTTTGATCAGGCTTTCCTACTTTCCCCCCCCCGAAAGCTTTCGGGGCAGGCTATTGATGAAAAAGTAGGCAAAAAACTTGTCCGCCGTGGTGGATCTAGGCCATGGAGCATCCTTCAAATTAAGTGGTTTGGTTTACGAGTACGATTTCGTTTGCCTTAATTTGATTTTGTGCCAGTTGCCGTGGGCTAAAAATGAGTGGATCTCGCTTGTCCACTGCGCGAGCTAACTCATTTTCTCAACGACCCCATCAACTGTCCCAAAACCGAATGCTCCAAAGTCCGAACAATGGACTCAAAGTGAATACTTCGTTTCTATGAGACTGAGTGTTGCGTTACAGATACACATAAAATTCTTAAACTTATCCATACCATTCTCCCCACTTGGTCAGATAAGTTAGGTGGTTTATTCACCCTCTAAACCAACTGATGTTCTTGCTCTTTCAGTATTTGCCTGTGCTGCTACTCCTAATGAACAAACTGGGGTAAAGTGCCAGCGGCACGGATGATAGCTGCCCTACACGAAATATAATATTAAATGCGTTTGCCCTGGGGGAATTCGTCTTTATCTTTTGTGGCGTCGTTAAATTCCATTTCTTTGTTATTGGCTTGGTCATATCCAAGTTGGTCTGAGTTTATATTTGAGCAGCAACAATATGGTGAAAATAGCGTTAATTTCAGATTCCCACGGTTATATTGATGAAAAGACACTTTCCCATCTGCAGGATGTGGATGAAATCTGGCATGCAGGGGATATTGGCGATGAAAAAGTCATGGAGGCCTTGCCCAAAGGAAAAAAAATAAGGGCGGTCTATGGCAATATTGATGATTTGGCCTGTCAGCAAAAGTATCCTGAGGAATTGATTTTTGATCTTGAAGGTGCCAGGGTGATGATGGTACATATTGGTGGCAAGCCGCCCAGATACGCCACGGGAGTAAAGAAACACCTAAAAGAAATAAAGCCCACCATTTTTATTTGTGGTCATAGTCATATTTGTAAAGTGGAATTTGACAAGGAACTGGGCTGCCTGTATATGAATCCAGGGGCTATTGGCAATCATGGATTTCACCAAGTGAAGACCCTGCTGAAATTTGACCTTGAGGCTGGCCAACCAAAAAATCTCCGGGTCGTTGAATTAGGTAAGCGAGGGAGTGGGCGAGGGGAGTAGTAATCCGCCTATTGAAAAGAACCTTTAACCTACAAGGATGTTGTTATACGAAGAGATTGCCTTTTATGAAATGAATGCTTGGCTTCAGAAGATGAAGAAAAATCCATCTTTGGCAAACAGGATGGCCAAGGGTGTGCAGCATCGAATCAATAACATCATCCCGGAAAAGGTGCACCAAGCGATTACCTTTGCCATCGAAAAGATGGTCAAAGGGGTGCTTTTTGGATCTAGTTTTATCAATGCCACCTTGCCCGATGAGGTGATTTTTAAGAAGCGCGAGGAAAAAGTAAAAAGTAAAATCAAATGGTACAAGAGTACGGCCTCCGTGGAAGGAGCCATTACGGGAGCAGGAGGGATTTTGATGGGGTTTGCGGATTTTCCGGCTTTTCTCAGCATCAAGATGAAAATGATGTTTGAGTTGGCTTCACTGTATGGGCATGATGTGAAAGATTTCAGGGAGCGGCTTTATATCCTGCACGTGTTTCAATTGGCCTTTTGCAGCCAAAAGAAGCGAAATGAATTGATTGCCATCATTGAAAACTGGGAAAACCACAAGGAAACCCTGCCGGTAAAGGGGGACGGGTTTGACTGGAGAAGCTTTCAGATCGAATACCGCGACTATATGGACTTGGCGAAGCTAGCCCAGCTTATCCCGGTTATCGGGGCAGGAGTCGGGGCAGTGGCAAACTGGCAGCTTTCCGATCATCTCGGCAAAACCGCCATCCAATGCTACCGGCTGCGGTACTTTGCCCGAAAGGGAATGCTAGAGTGAGTCAGTTGGGAATTGAAAGATGCTATAATCAGATAAGCCTGCTGGCTACCCTCCAAGTTCTCCGGCGGGTAACCCGGCCTCCAAATGCGATAGCAGATTCTCTACTCCGCCGAGTGCCTGATTTCACTCTTTTCCACGCTCAGCATAGCCATCAGGAACAGCTTAATGGAGTAAACAACTCTGAGTTTGTTAAATGCTGGTAGACAAGATGTCAATGTCTCAAGTCTCACTACTCAATACCCACATCTCACTACTACTCACCTACCGATTATTGAAGTTTCGGAGTTTGATTTGGGTGAATTTACGTTTGGTATCCAGCGGGAAGTCACCTTTCATCATCCAGTCATAGTAATTGGGCTCTTCTTTGAGTACCTGCTCGACAGGCTTGCCCTTGTGTTTGCCGAAGTTAAAGCATTCTACTCCTTCGTCATTGAAGATAAACCTTCCGGCCAAGTCCACCATTTTTTCATTAATCAGCTGGTGAACCTTCTTCATGTCATTTTCGATCACGCCGACTTTGTTTCCCTGGAGGTCAAAGGCCTCTTCATCTTGGTAGCGTTCGATTTGGGCTTTGAAAACTTCATAGGTGGCAATGGTGTCTGCTTCTGCACTATGGGCATTTTCAAGGGTTTTGCCACAGTAAAATTTGTAGGCTGCGGTAAGGTTTCGTTTTTCCATCATGTGGAAAATCTTTTGGGCATCCAGCAAGTTTCGCTTTTCGATGTCAAAGTCAATCCCTGCCCGTAAAAATTCTTCCACCAACAGTGGTATATCAAACTTCAGGACGTTAAACCCTGCCAGATCCGCTCCTTCCAGAAACTGGTGAAGCTCCTTGGCCACATCTTTGAAAGTAGGGGCGTCCTTGATGTCTTTGTCATAAATGCCATGGATCAAGGAGACTTCCTTTGGGATAGGGATTGTCGGGTTGATTTTCATGGTTTTTGTTTCCTCTTCCCCTCCTGGATGTACCTTTACGATGGAGACTTCTACGATTCTATCGGTGGATATATTGATGCCGGTAGCCTCAAGATCAAAAAATGCAATGGGGGATTTTAAATTTAAATTCATCTTTAGAAGGGTTAACAGGAAATCGGACGTCTTGAAAAGCAAGCGTCCTGTTAAAATTTCATTTACCTTCCAAAGATAGTGATTAGCTTTTATCCTGCCTGACTATTATAGTAAAAAGATGGATCCAGCAAGATTTCTGTGAGGTGATGAATTTAGTTATCAGAACAATGATGCCCCGCCTAGGCCAACATGCACTTGGTGCCTTTGGGACGTTGTGGCATTTTTATTTATCCGTGGATGTGCCATGAAGTAAAACTGGCAGTCCCAAACTTTTCCGCTTGATCCACATAGATGAGCATTGAAAGCGGGGGGAACATAAAAACATCAGACCTGATACCACAATCAGTTCTGATGGAAGGATGTTAGGTGATAGGTGTTTGGTTTCGGGATTGGGTCAATCTTTCACACATCTGATGTTATAGAGCAAATCCCTGTAAAAGCGCTGTCGGGCAATTCCTGCATCACCGGCTTCTACCATTCTCCCCATCATGGCCTCTCCACCGTTTGCTTGTGGTGACCACCAAAGGGCATAGTCGCTGTCATCAATGTAAACGAAAGAACCCCTTGAAGATCCTGGAGGCTCTTCGTTACAACAGTAGTAATTGTAATTGTAAGCAGAAAAGCCGGTTTCGTTGGTGGCATCATCATTGTCCTCAAAGGTATTCGACCAGTCAGTGGCCTTGATCTTACTGCCAACCCCTTGCTCGCTGCCTCTGTAATCCGAGTTGAAGTATGTCCTGAAGTTATCTAATGCATCGGCCGGCATTCCTAAGTACGTTTCCATTTCTTTCCAGTCTTCATCTGTGGATATATGCCAACCACATGGGCAGATATTTCGTTCATCCAAGATGACGTCCCCCGTATAGTAGCCTCCGCGATTGGAGGTTTGATAGTTGGAGTTGAGTAGGACCAGCGGGACGTTGTTGTTAAGGTATTCATCGATATAATTATCTTCCGGGACAAGGAGGTCATCTCCATTACAGAAAGTATTACTTTTTAAATTCTCTGCCATCCAATATTGGTTTCCGATTTTCACAACAGGATAGGTGTTGCCAGCTGCATCTGTAACGGTAGAGGCATTTTTGTCAATCTCAAAATAGTCTTCATGGTATTCAAAAGGCTCAATGGCCATTTCAATGAAGTTAACCTGCCCGTCAGCCTCCTGTAGCTTCAGGTAAAAGTGGTAGTGTTTATAGGCTTCGGGCGTAAAGGTTTTGGTGAGTTGGTTTTGATTGAAATTTTCCTGAATGGTAAGGACGACTTCTTGATCTTCAAGGGTATACAGGTAGTAAAAAGCATCGTCCTCAGTGAGTTCCATCGGTGTCCCTCCCAAGTTGGCCTCACTGACAAATTCATTCTTTACCGTTATCAGGCCATAAGAGGTTTTTGCCTCCATGGAAATGTCCATAGCTTGGCTGGATAGCTCAAAGTTGCCTTCGATGGTGAAAGGAAGAAAACCTTCCAATCCCGCACCCTCAACTTGTGAGAAAAATGAATATGTACCATAGGGAAGTTCAATTGCATACCCCTCCGAGAAATCATTGGGGTTATATTGTAAGGTGTATTCCTCATGAGTAGCCTCATTGGTGACCATAAGAGTAGCGGTATGGGGGAAAATGTGCTGCCAGTCGGAATCCAATAGGCTTCGGCTATTTGGAGCTGTGGTGCCAAAATTACTGATGGCTACACCGGTAAACTGTACAATTCCCTGCTGCATTTTTTCAGTAGAGTCTTCCATGCAGGAAGTGGCCAATAAAAGCAACAAACATATACCTGCGATGTATGGTGTGCGTGTCATGATTCAAAAATGTTTTATTATGCTAAAAATTTGATTTAAAATACAAAAAAATATATCTAAAAAATAATAGGTGTGGACTACCCTAAAAATATAGTATATGATCATGATAAACTTGTGTATGCCTGTATTTGCCAATGTTTGTTTTTTAGAAGCTGCCTAGGTCGATAAAAAATGAACATTTAATGTGATTTGGAGTTAACTTTTGATATCTTACGGTATGGTTTTGATTCGTTATTTATAATAGTCATCATACCGTGATTTTACATCAAACGATCTATTTGTTGATATGAATAAAGTTAAATTTATGGTGCATATTGAGCACTACTGTTTTGCGGGGCTTTTGCTTCTATTAATTGGCTGTAAGTCCAATACCCAGTCAAAGCAAGAGGAAGAAACCGTGGCAGCTCATCCAAATATTGTGGTGATTTACATGGATGACCTGGGATATGGAGACATGAGTGCTTATGGTGCCACGGAGATTAGTACTCCCCACATGGACCGACTTGCCAATGAAGGGATCCGTTTTACAAACGGGTATGCCTCCTCGGCCACATGTACTCCCAGCCGCTATGCACTTCTTACCGGAACGTATCCTTGGAGAAACAAAAATGCCAAAATCCTTCCGGGAACAGCTCCATTGCTGATAGACACTGCCCAAATGACCTTGCCCAAAATGTTGCAACAACAGGGGTATTATACCGGGATTGTTGGGAAATGGCACCTTGGCCTTGGGAGTGGAAATGTAAACTGGAATGAAAAGATCAGCCCAAGCCCCAATGAGGTAGGTTTTGATTACAGTCATATTTTGGCTGCTACCCAAGATCGGGTACCGACGGTGTATATCGAAAACGGTCATGTGGTAAACTTGGATCCGAATGATCCTATTGCAGTGGATTATCAGCACAATTTTGAGGGAGAACCTACGGGGAAAGATAATCCCGAAATGCTCACGATGGACTGGCATCACGGTCACAATAACAGCATTGTGAACGGCGTGCCGCGCATAGGTTTTATGAAAGGGGGCGCTTCGGCCAAGTGGAGTGATGTGGATATGGCAGACCATTTTCTGGAGAAGGCCAGGACATTCGTAAAGGGGCATAAGGACAAACCTTTCTTTTTATATTATGCTTTGCAGCAGCCCCATGTGCCACGAACGCCTAATCCGAGATTTGTCGGGGCTACCGGAATGGGGCCTCGTGGAGACGTGATCGCAGAGGCAGATTGGTGTATTGGAGCATTTTTGAAGACCTTGGAGGAAGAGGGGATTTTGGAAAATACGTTGATTGTGTTTTCCAGTGACAATGGCCCCGTTTTAAACGATGGCTATGTTGATGATGCTGTGGAAAAACTCGGTGACCATACTCCTTCAGGACCGCTAAGAGGAGGCAAATATAGTCTTTTTGAAGCCGGGACGCGGGTGCCGTTTGCCGTGTATTGGAAAGGAAAAATACAACCAAGTGTTTCCAATGCCTTGGTTTGTCAGCTGGACCTCATGTCTTCCCTGGCGGACTTGGTGGGAAGTGACCAAAAAGGACCGGACAGTGAGGATTTACTGGCTACATTCTTGGGAGAAGCGCCTCAGGGACGGGATGAATTGATTTTGGAAGCCTCTGGTCGGACGGCGCTGCGGCAAGGAGACTGGATTATGATTCCACCCTATAAGGGCCCAGCAATAGCTAAAGCCGTTAATATCGAACTGGGAAATGCGGATGTATATCAGCTTTATAATCTGAAAGAGGATATTGGTCAACAGCAGAATCTGGCACAATCCAATCCTGAAAAACTTCAAGAAATGGTGGCCAATTATGAAAAAATACGAGGTGTCGATCAAGGTGAAATCGAACAGCTGGAGCTAAAGTGATCCAATAAGCGGAAATGATGATGGTCAAGTTTCCGCTTATTGGATTTATTAGATGACGAAAATCAAGGTCTTGATCGTTCGTAGGTGTTGCCGTCAAATGCAACTTTAAAATCGGATTCAAATAATTCGCTGGGGATGTAGTAATCGGTGGAAATCACTTGGGCTCCACTGCTCTTGGCCTTTTCAAACCGCGTATAATCATGGTTTCGGGCTTCCTTGGTGCCTGCATCTGCACGGGTTCGGATCATATAGCCTTTGGAAACCAAGTCTTGAATATAATCGTGGTGCTGTACAGGATCATTGATGATACGGAATCCGGCAGCAGGATGCCCTTCCTTTACGTTAATAAATAATACTGCATCTTCTAAGTTGGGATGGACAGAGAGGTAGCGGTTGTTCTTTTCTTGTTTTTCGTCCAGCACAAATAAAAATCGGCCTCTGACCGTTTCCAGTGCAGGCCATCCCTCCTTCAATACGGCCTCTTCCAATGAAGCGTGGTCCCCACGTACCAAATCAGGCGTAATCAATTTTTCGGGTGCGAAGACGGAACGTATTTCTTTGTCGATACTATCCAGCGCCGCCGCAGTGAAGGGCAGGGGTGGTGTCATCTGGGGTAAACTGTCATCTTTTGCATTGATCAGGATGATGATGGGATGGTGGTCTGGGTGGGCATAACTCCAATTGGAAAGTTCATTCAAGGCGTCTTTGAACAATAAGTGATGACTTCTGAAATCAATGTCTTGCACATGGAATAGCTTAAGTCCTGCTTGGTCCAGTTTACCGGCTTCATCAAATGGTAAATGGGCCATACCGGCCGAGTCCAGGCTGGCCAAGGCTTTTGGTTGGCTGTATCTGCCACCAACCGGATCATGGAATACATCCAATTCCAAATTGCGCAGCCCTAGCTCCAACTGCTCGTTTAATGGGATGTGATCATATTCCAAGGAAATGGCAGCACTGGAATCCATATTGGCAATAATGGCCATCACTTTTGGTTCGATGCCAATTTTATAACTGTTGTGACTGCCGATTACTTGGATGTCGTTTAGTTGTTTGGTTTCTTCTTCTTGCTTTTGAGAGGGGGCACAAGCGGCCGCAATAGCCAAGATAACTCCTGCGATAAATAAATTGACATTCTTCATGATCTATTGATTGAATTTTAAAATAGAAGCGAAAATGCATGTTTCTAACACGATGATGGACAATTTACAGTAAAGGAATTATTAACTTTTTTGGTTTAAAAATATGAACACATGCTGTGCCAGATTTTAAGTGGCACAAGAATAAGGATAAACATGTGCAGGCTGCAGCAAATAGCGTGGCCAATGCCGTATCCTCAGAGAGATCAGGGCGTAGTCGGTGCTTATCGGCCACATGTGGATGTTGTTTGTGGTCACATCCGTTGTTTTCAACATCGCCGAAAAGAAAGAACAGGTGTTTTTATTACGCATAAATGGTGTTAGGAAGAGAACTGACGGGATTGCCCCTTTTGTTCGCCGCGTTTATACCTTTTGGGGAGGGGATTTATGTATGATATTTGTAGTGGTAAGAGAGAAGTTGAAAAAATTACGACAACCAAAAATTACAATACCATGAAAAAGATCACTGTAAGTACCACCGTAAATGCACCTGTCGATAAGGCTTGGGCCTATTGGACAGGGCCAGAACATATCATGCGATGGAACAATGCCTCCGATGATTGGCATACCCCGCATGCTTCCAATGACCTTCGCGAAGGAGGAGCTTTTACCTCGAGGATGGAGTCAAAAGATGGTACCATGGGCTTCGACTTTTCGGGAACCTATCAGGCGGTACAAGAAGGAAAATTGCTTTCCTATGCCTTGGACGATGGGAGAGAAGTGGAAGTGGTTTTTACCCCGGAAGGTGACAGGACCGTTATCAAAGAGACCTTTGACCCGGAGCAGACCAATCCTATTGAAATGCAAAAAGGCGGATGGCAGGCCATTCTTGACAATTTTAAAAAATACGTTGAAGAAAAACAGCAGAAGTAAAAGCTGGTTTGCTTCATTTATCTACCCAAAACCATAACCCACCATGAGCACGATTAAGACATCTCAAAACATCGTACCGTTTCTTTGGTTCGATAAGGAAGCGGAAGAAGCGATTCACTTTTATACAGATTTATTCCCCCATTCAGCAATCCACAAACTTACCAAATGGCCGGAAGGAGGGCCCATGCCGGCAGGGACGGTACAGATTGGTGATTTTGTCATCAATGGCCTTCGAGTCCATGCCTTTGATGCCGGGCCAAACTTCACCTTTAACGAGTCCATTTCCCTTTTTGTGCAGTGTGATGACCAAGCTGAGATTGATCATTATTGGGAGCAGTTTATTGCCAACGGTGGTCAGGAATCACAATGTGGCTGGCTGAAGGATAAGTTTGGCCTTTCCTGGCAGATTGTCCCGAAAGAACTGGGGGATATGCTGTCTTCTGAGAACATAAAGGGCGCAAAACAAATGATGGAAGCGGTGATGAAGATGAAAAAACTAGAAATAGCGGACTTGAAAGCGGCTTTTGAAGCCTAGCCAGGGTTTGTGCGATCTTTTCTGTGAGCCACAGGTAAATTCCCTTGGGGAAAGCAGCTTCGGCAAAGGCCAAAAAGGCAAAGTTTAGCCATTAAGGATTAGAGTTATTGCAGGGCCATCATGCAAGTTCAGCCAAATGAATGGTACTTGCGATGGCCTGAATGATAAGGAATAAGTTTACTTTATGATAATTAATTGTTGACGATAGGGCAATAGTTGATTGGTAAATTTGTGAAAAGCGATAATCCCCATATGATGAAGTACCACTTTCCTTACGTAATGAAGGCTGCCTTAGCCTTGCTAAGCATTATCATTTCCATGCCGTCTCTTGCACAGCAGATTGATATCCAACCTTATCTACAGGATGTAACGCCCCATAGTGCGGTCGTGATGTGGCAGACGGATTTTGGGGATGAAAGTACTGTGGAATGGGGAGAAACTGTTGATTTGGGTAATACCTCCCAGGGGGAATCACTCGATGTCAACTTTACTGAAGCCAGGGTGCATGAAGTGAGGGTAGAGGGCCTAAAGAAGTTCACGACCTACTATTACCGAGTCAGGACAGGGGATGCCGTGTCTGACGTGTTTCAGTTTAAAACCCCTCCATTTGCCAGTGATCATCGGTCCTTTAACATGATCGCCATGAGTGATATGCAGATTGATGGTAATGCTCCAGAAAAATTTAGGGAAGTGGTGAACGATGGGATTTTGGCCTATCTGGATGATCAATTTGAGGGTAATGTTCCTGAAAATTTAGGGTTGGTGCTTATCCCTGGAGATTTGGTCCAAAATGGAGCCACATATCACCAGTGGAAAGATCATTTTTTCGATCCAGCGAAAGACTTGTTTTCACAAGTGCCTGTTTACCCCGTTCTGGGCAACCATGAAAATCAATCTGTCTTTTATTTCAAATACTTTAGCCTTCCCAAAAACGGAAGTCCCGAGTACGCCGAAAACTGGTGGTATAAGGATTATGGAAATATCCGAGTATTGGGATTGAATTCCAATGTGGAGGATGGCATAGGGGGAAGCAAATACCAATTGGCTTGGCTGGATAAGGTGCTTGCCGAAACAGCTGGGATAGATGAGATTGATTTTGTCTTTGCTCAGATGCATCATCCGCACAAGTCCGAACTATGGATCCCGGGAGAATCGGATTTTTCTGGGGAGGTAGTCCATAAGCTGGAAGCCTTTACGGAAAAAACAGGAAAACCGAGCGTCCACTTTTTTGGCCATACACACGGCTATTCCCGAGGTCAATCCAAGGATCATAAGCACTTGTGGGTGAATGTGGCCAGTGCCGGAGGCGCGATAGATAATTGGGGCGAATTTGAAGGGCGTGACTATGATGAGTTTACGGTGACCCAAGATGAATATGGTTTCGTCATGGTGGAGGTGGACGCCAATCCCTCCAATCCCAATTTTACCGTCAAGCGGATCAGCCGTGGTAACCAATACCACGCTCGAAACAACGAGTTGACTGATTCCATTACCGTATGGAAGTATGAACAAAAACCTCAACCACCACAAGGAATATATCCCAAAAATGAGCAGGTGTCTCCAAAGGGATTAGTGCTGAAAGCCAGTGATTTTAGCAGTGATCGGAAAAGTGCGATACATGCCGCATCCAACTGGCAAATTAGCACGGATAAAGATTTTTCTAAGCCACTAATGGATAGCTGGAAGCAACATGAAAACTGGTACTTCAATGAGAACCAACAAAAGGATGATGACCTTCGTGATGAGGAAGTTTTTAAGTTGCTGAAACCTAGGACAACCTATTATTGGAGGGTACGGTACCGCGACCAAAACCTCAACTGGAGTGATTGGTCATCAATTTGTTCATTTGAGGTGCTCATCGAAAAGCGATCGCCTCAACATGAACCCGGTGAGTAAAGCAAATCAGGTGTTTTCCTCCAATAATTCCTTGACCTTTTCAATGGAAATGGGTTTTACGATAAAATTTTTAATGACACTGTACTCTTTCGCTTTCTTAGTGTCATTAGGGTCTATACTGCTGGATATGATGTAGATGATGATGTTGGTGGCAGGTTCGATTTTAAGGAATTCGTCTAGAAATTTCCATCCATTCCAAATGGGCATATTGATGTCCAGAAGGATCATGTCCGGTAGGGGGTCTCCATTGTCTATTTTCGATGCTAAGCCTTCATAAGCCTCTTGACCATTTTGATAAAACATGGCATTCACATCGAAATTTCCCATTTCAATGATTTTTTTTACTCCAAAAGTATATATAGGATCATCATCTATAATACAAAGGCTCTTAATACTTGTCATCTAAAAATTGATTAATTTCAGTAAGTAATTAATTCTTAATCGTTTCTTTTTTTCTTCTCGTTTAGGGCTGACGGACTATATGGCGCTGTTGTTTGGATTACACTTTCTTGATGTATAATCTAAAATATTCCAAGTAAAATTACTAGCTAATGCTAATTATTTATTAAGGTTTACCTTGTTGGTGATAAATACTAAATATAGGTATAAAACATTCACAAATGTTATAAAATTAGGGCAAATATACAATTTTAAGCTAATAATATTCGTTTGGTGACCTTTTTGATGTGAAATAATTGCTCAAAAAGAGCTTTTTCTTTTATAACATATTGGTTTTATGTTATTTATTGAATTTTTCTTAAATATACCATCCAGTTAATAATTTTGGTAGTTTAGCTGTAATTAAAAACCCTTACTGAATTTGTTGATGGCTTATTTTTCTGATTTCCACACAAACACATATGTGAAAAGTGCAGGAAATCAACCAATATATGCTCCCATAAAAAGAATGGATTGAATTACGTAATTTTAGTTGAATAACACAATTATAATTATACATTGCTTGTTGTTTATTATATTTCTAAGGAAGTCTTTTAGCTGACAACTCAGTTCGATTATGAAGCCTTCACTGCGAGGCTTGAGGGGATTTGGGGGGAGCTGTGGCAATCTTAGTATTTGGGAATTGCCACACCCTTTTCCTATCCACATCCTCATTAAAAGTTTTCGTTCCTGTTTAAGGTGAGTTTTTACTTAAAACACAAGTACTTTTGGCAAGTGCTAATCAGGATAGTGATTGCCGTAACTTTGAAGAATATACTTACTTTTTGGTAAATCTGGAAAGAAGGAAGCGAGCTGTCGATATCTTCCATATCACCGAGGATTCCGTTCACCATTCAAAGGCAATGAAATAAATTACTCATGTAGTTTCTTACTAATATTTTTGACCGAGCTTGCAACCACTTAAAAATGTTGTATAAGAAACTGAAAACAACTAAAATTGAAAGATGCCCCAGCCTTGATCATAAAATTCACATACCCACAATATAACCCAATTTGACATTATGATACACTATAAAAATACCTTGGTAGGTTTTCTTCTACTGTTAGCAGCTCATGCTGTACAAGCACAGCGTCTTCATGGAGAGCTGCAGAAATGGCATAAAGTCACCCTTGATGTAGAAGGTCCCCAAGCGGGTGAGATGGATGAAGAGAATCCCTTTCTCCAATATAAATTTGATGTGGAGTTTCGCCATAATGCCTCTGGAAAGCGGTATTTAGTTCCGGGGTATTTTGCCGCTGATGGACAGGCAGGAGAATCCGGTGCCACCGAAGGCAATGTCTGGCGGGTACATTTTGCTCCGGATGAAACAGGGGAATGGAAATATAAGGTCCTTTTCTTTGAAGGAAAATGGGCCGCACTCAGGGATACTTCCAAACTCAGTCCCGTTCCTTCGATCAATGGCTTACAAGGGGAATTTGTAATAGCTCCCAGCGATAAGGAAGGAAGGGATTTTAGAAGTAAGGGACGGCTTGATTACGTTGGAGAACGTTACCTCCAATTTAAGGAAACCGGAGAGTATTTCTTGAAATTCGGTTCAGATGCGCCGGAAAACCTGTTGGCATTTGCGGACTTTGATGGGGATTTTGCCGAAGATGGCCATAAGGATGATTTGGTAAAGACCTACCAGGCCCATGTGGGAGATTGGAAAAGTGGAGATCCTACATGGAGGCAAGGAAAAGGGAAGGGACTGATAGGCGCGATCAATTACCTTCACGGGAAAGGTGCCAATGCTTTTTCATTTCTGACGATGAACGTATCCGGTGATGACCAGAATGTATTTCCTTTTGTGGATCATGATACTTGGGACAGGTACGATGTGTCCAAACTCGATCAGTGGGAGATGGTCTTTGAGCATGCAGACAAGTTGGGCATGTTTTTGCATTTCAAGACCTTGGAAGTCGAAAACCAAGGACTGTTGGACAATGGAGGGATAGGCATGTTTACCAAATTGTATTACCGGGAATTAATTGCACGTTTTGGTCACCATTTGGCGGTAAACTGGAACCTTTGTGAAGAACAAGGAGACTGGGTGAAGACCCCACGGACTTTTCCATTAGAACCTAGGGATTGGCTGATGTTGGCTGATTATGTTCGGACCGTAGACCCCTATGACCACCATATTGTGATCCATAACGGTAAATGGTTTGATCCGCTTTATGGAGATACCCCGCTCACCGGAGCCTCTTTACAGACCAATAGGAAGGATTTTGCCAATGTACATAAAAACGTGCTCAAGATCCTTAAGGATAGCAAGGAAGCAGGAAAGCAGTGGGCTGTAGCTTGCGATGAGCCAGGAGATGCGCAACACTCGTTGCTTCCCGACGAAGAGGACCCCTTACATGATGACGCCCGTCAAAATGGACTTTGGGGTGCGATGATGGCGGGAGCATGGGGTACAGAGTGGTACTTTGGCTATAAACATGCCCATTCGGACCTAACTTGTCAGGACTTTAGGTCCAGGGACAAGTTTTGGGATCAGGGAAGGATTTGTCTTGATTTCTTCACTGGTCAAAACATCCCTTATTGGAAGATGGAAAACAGAGATGAGTGGCTGGTAAAAGGAGAAGGATACGTGTTGAGTGATGAAAAAGACCAAGTGGTGGTGTACTTGAAAGATGCTCAGGCTGCAGAGATAGACCTTGGCAGTCTCGATGGACGGTTTGATGTGAAATGGTACGATCCTCGTAGTGGTGGAGCATTGCAAGAAGGCAAAACGCTTACAGTCTCAGCAGGACAAAATGTAAAATTGGGCGATGCGCCAATGAGTGCCGATAAGGACTGGGCAATTTGGCTTCAGCGACCAGAAAATTAAAATGAAAAGACCAATCATGTTTCAGCGTACAATTATGGATAGGTGGATGGTATTATTCCAGTTGATAATGGTTTTCCTGATCTCCCACGGCTCCATTGCACAGGAGCGTCCCAATATTGTTTGGATCACTTCGGAGGATAACTCCAAGCATTATATGAAATTGTACGATTCGGATGGCGTGGAAACTCCCCATATCGAACAGCTTTCGGAGACAGGACTGGTGTTTGACCATGCTTTTTCTAATGGGCCAGTATGTAGTGTGGCACGGTCCACCTTGATCACAGGGTCCTATGCACCGCGCATTGGTGCACAATATCACCGGAAAATGAAGACGGTGCCTATGCCGGATGATCTAGAGATGTTTCCGTTTTATTTGCGTGAAGCAGGGTATTATACCGCCAATAATGCCAAAGAAGATTACAATCTGGACAAAGGAAGTAAGGTGTGGGATGAATCTTCCAATAAGGCAAGTTATACAAACAGGAAGGAAGGCCAGCCATTCTTTTATGTCCATAACTTTTCCGTTACCCATGAAGGTCAGCTCCACTTTGGGCCGGAAAAGATGGAGAAAATCCCTGTATCTACTTTGCCTCCAAGCGGGAATTTGCAGCCAAACCATCCTCAAACGGCATTGTTTGAATATACCAGAGCGTATTATCTGGACAGGATAGCAGAAATGGATAGGCAAGTAGGGGAGCTGATCGACCAATTGAAAGAAGATGGGCTTCTGGAAAACACTTTTGTGTTTTACTTTGGTGACCATGGCGGTGTTATGCCAGGAAGTAAAGGGTATTTATATGAAACGGGACTGCATGTGCCATTGGTCATCCATGTACCCGAAAAATACAAAGAAAGGGTTTCCTATAAAGCAGGGGCACGGGTGCAGGAATTCGTGAGTTTTGTGGATTTTGGCCCGACGGTACTTCATCTGGCAGGGGTAAAAGTGCCCAGGCATATGGACGGGGAGCCATTTTTACGTAAAAATAATAAGTTCCCTAATGATGTAACTTATGGTTATGCAGACCGTTTTGATGAGAAATATGATTTTGTCAGGTCGGTAAGAAAGGGGAAGTACAAGTACATTAGGAATTTTCATCCATTTAATTTTGACGGTCTCTGGAACGATTATCGGTACAAGCAGATGGCTTACCAAGAATGGCTTGACCTGTACAGGTCTGGCAAGCTCAATCAGCATCAGCGACGGTTTTTTGAAGCAAAGCCAGTAGAAATGCTGTTTGATATAGAAAAAGATCCCTATGAGATCAACAATTTGGCAGAGGATCCAGCATATGAGGAGCAATTACTGGCCATGAGGAAAGAGCTGGGGGATTGGTTGTTGTCCATGCCGGACCTTTCTTTTTACCCGGAGTATTACCTGATAGAGGAGGCCTTTGATGATCCCGTGGCCTTTGGACAAGATCATAAGAAGGATATCAAAAATTATTATGCTACCATCAATCTTGCTATAAAGGATTTTCATGAGGTGGAGAAAGCACTGCACCGTAAATTGCAAGACGATGATCCGTGGGTGAGGTATTGGGCTTTATGTGCCTTGTCCAGCTTTGGAAAGGAGGCCAAAACGCTGGAGGATGCGGTTAACGAGATATCCAAGAATGATCCCATCAGGATAAACAGGGTTCGGGCAAGCCAATTCCTGGGAATCTGTGGGGTATCAAACCCCATGAGGGATATTGAGAAGGCCCTGTATTCGACAGAGGATCCACATGAAGCGTTGTTGATATTGAATATTTTGGTTCAGATGGCAGATGGCCCTTTCGGGTTTAGTACCTCTATAGAAGTAGCCAAACTGGTTCCGACTGTGGCAGAAGACAGCAATGTGATCAGAAGGCTGGAGTATTTGAAGGGGAAATGAAAGTTAGGAAATCCTAAACGATCCTGTTTTGGATTCCTTGAAGTAAAGCCAAGGTGAAAATTTCATGTGTGTACTAGGGGAAATAGCCGAGTACATTCATAAAAGACTGCTGCTTTCTATCTCCCCATATCTCCAAACAGGCCTTACTTGACGCCTGGTGGGGTCACTGTGAGGATAACTTATTGAACTCAGGCAATACCGTTCCATTCCATTAAAATCTAAAATAGTGTAAGTTGTTGATGTTTTTAAAGCCCAACGGACTGGAGAATTGAGAATAATAGCTTTGCATCAGTTTAACCTGATAGTATATATATTAAAATAAATACGTTTTCTTCTCCAATTCCATCTGGTTAGAGGCACAGCAATGGAACAGAAGCCTTCATTGGCTGATGATGCTAAGGACTAACTCTTTGGTAAGTGGTTTTCCATTGGCCATTTCTTTGATGGATTTAAATGCATACCTGAAATCACAACCACTTTTCCATTCACTGCAGCCGTAGGCGGTTTTGCCCTTGATGATGGTTCCTTTTTTACATTTTGGACATGGCGGCATTTGTGGAGGGGTGGGTTTGGTGGGGGCCTGGGCTTTGAGATCGAAATTAATAGCGAAACTGTCCGTTAATTTCAAGATGCCTTCCACTTTTTCACCATCCATGAGAAACCCTTTCAGTTTAGTTGTGGCACCCTTTTCGATTAATCGTTGCACCTGCTTGTCGGTCAATTTCTTCCCTTTTACTTTCATGGGAAGACGAAGGTCACACCCATTTTTCCATTGGCTACATCCGTATGCTGTTTTTCCTTTGATAATATTGCCTTGGCCGCATTTGGGGCATGTCACCTCCGAAAGTCCTTTGGAAGCGGCTTTGCTGGTTTTCTTTTTGGACGCCGAAGGAGTGCTTTTCTTTTGGTTATCAGAGGCAAAAGGAGAGGCCAGGCGAGGTTTGTTGTGTTCCTGCTTTACTTCTGAGACCAGTTCAGCTACCATTTTTTTCATATTGGCTATGAACTGGATGGCGCTGAAGGCTCCTTCCTCGATTTCTTTTAGTTGCTTTTCCCATTGGCCGGTAAGCTCTGCGGATTTAAGCAGTTCATTTTGGATGGTGCCGATAAGCTGAATGCCCATTTCGGTGGGGACCACGAGCTTTTTTCTCCGTTCGATATACTTACGCCTGAAGAGTGTTTCGATGATGCTGGCACGAGTGGACGGCCTTCCGATGCCATTTGCTTTCATCAGGTCGCGAAGTTCATCGTCTTCCACTTGCTTGCCGGCCGTTTCCATTGCCCTCAGCAGTGAGGCCTCGGTATAGTTTTTGGGAGGTTTGGTGATCTTTTCTTTTAGCGTTGGGTGGTGAGGACCATGCTCTCCTTTCTCAAAGGTGGGGAGGATGCCTTCTTCTTCATCCTCTTTGCTGTCCCCGTCATCTTTTTCTTTTTTGTTGTCTTTTGCGAATAGGGCCCGCCATCCTTCTTCCAGGATTTCCTTGCCTTTGGCCAGGAAGGTGGTTTGTTCGATTTCCCCCGTTACTTGGGTTTTGGCTACTTTACAGTCAGGGTAAAAGGCTGCCAAAAACCTTCTGACGATGATGTCATAGACTTTTTGTTCGGTATGCCCGAGTTGCTTTTCTTCACCGGTGGGGATGATGGCATGGTGGTCCGTGACTTTTTTGTCATTGAAGACCTTTGGGGATTTCCTGATTTTCTTTGCCAGCAATGGCGCCGTAAACGAATGGTATTGGCCGAGTCCCTTCAGTATTCCAGAGATCTTGGGATACATGTCGTTAGGGAGGAAAGTTGTGTCCACCCTGGGATAGGTGACCACTTTCAGTTCATATAACCGTTGGACGGTTTTGAGGGTATTGTCAGCGGTTAGGTTAAACTTATTGTTACAGTATACCTGTAAACTGGTCAGGTCAAATAGTTTTGGGGCATATTCTTTGCCTTCTTTTTGGTCAATGGCGGTGATGAAGAGGTCCTTTCCTGTTATTTGCCCCAATAGCGCTTCACCGTCTTCTTTTTTGAGGAATTTTCCTTCCGTGCTGTGAAAGGTGGTGTCTCTGTAGGTGGTTTGTAACTCCCAGTAAGGTTCGGGTTTGAACTGCTCGATCTCCTGGTGCCTGTTGACCAGCATGGCCAGTGTGGGCGTCTGCACACGGCCAATGGATAGGACTTGCTTGTATCCGCCGTATTTGAGGGTGTACAGTCTGGTGGCATTCATCCCGAGCAGCCAGTCCCCGATCGCCCTGGAACTCCCGGCATAGTACAAATTGTCAAATTCCTCCGCTGGCTTCAGGTTTTCAAAACCGGCTTGGATCGATTCAGTCGTCAAGGAGGAAATCCATAATCGCTGTACTGCTCCTTGGTAATTTGCTTGTTTGAGGACCCATCGTTGGATCAGTTCACCTTCTTGGCCGGCATCACCGCAGTTGATCACCACCTGGGCTTTGTTGACCAAGTCTCGGATGATCTTAAACTGTTTTTTTACGCCATTGTCGGGGATGATCTTCGTTTCGAAGCGTTTGGGGAGCATGGGTAAGGTGTATAAATCCCAACGCTTCCAAGTAGGATCATAGTCCTCGGGCGGATAGAGCGAACAGAAATGGCCAAAGGTCCAGGTAACCTGATAGCCATTTCCTTCAAAATATCCATCCTTGCGGTTTTTGGCCCCGATGACTTGGGCTATTTCTCGGGCCACGCTTGGTTTTTCGGCAATACAAACTTTCATTCCAAAAATGATAAAAGGGCTGTTTCAGTAATCTATCCCTGGATGGAGCTGTGCCTTTGGCGAGAAGCCTTTTGAAAAGCGCCAGAAATCCACCCCACACCATTTGGATGGTCGGTTTACGGCATGCTCACCAAAGGCCAAAACAAGCTCGATGGATGTGAAGTAAGTGAATCCACTTTACTAAACTTCCGAGACAGCCACCAAAATAGAACCTTAAAATTAGTCAAGGAAAGTAATTTGCCCCAATTTTTTCCTTATTTCTTCTGCCGTGTTGGTTTATTAAAGCGGGATCCTCTGCATTATCCCATGATCAGGTCAAAATTGATCATCGCACCAGCCATCGTTCCTCCAGCCACGGCAATGGATACGGCACGAAGTGGGGTGGAATTGTCTCCAGCAGCATAGATTCCTGAAACGGTTGTTTGCTGTTTCTCATTGACGATTAAATGCCCTCCCTCATTAACTTCACATCCCAGTTTATGGGGAAGATCCGTGTGTTGCTTAAAAGGAATGGCCGCATACATCACCGGAAATGTGATGGATGACCCGTTGGAAAAATGAATGTTTTCCAACTGACCGTTTTTGTGCTGGAACCTGATGATTTCATGGGATAGGACAGGGATGCCATCTTCCTCCAAGGAAGCATGCTGCTCGGAGGTAAGTGTTGAAGGTCCATTGGTAAGGAGGGTGATTTCACTGGTCCAATTCTGTAAAAGTTTCCCCATATGGAAAGCCTTTTCGCCATTGGCCATGATGGCAGTCGGCTGACCTTTTACTTCGTATCCGTGACAGTAAGGACAATGGATGATCGAAATGCCCCAACAGTCCGCAAAACCTTCGATAGCAGGCATTTGGTCTGCCACACCCGTCGAAAAAAGTAATTTTTTTGAAGCGTAGTGCGCCCCTGTATTCGATATCACGTTAAAGCCCGCTTCAGTTTTATCAGCATCGATGACCTCTTCTCTCCTGAAGGTCACCGTAGGATAATTTAGCACCTGGTTTAGGCCAATTTCTGCGATTTCACTTGGTCTTTTGCCGTCTTGGGTCAGGAAGTTGTGGGAATGGGGCGTTTGTTTATTGCAGGGATGGCCGCTATCTAAAATCAATACGCTCCGTAAGGCGCGGCCCAAGGAAAGGGCAGCGGATAATCCGGCATAACTGCCGCCGATAATGATTACATCGTACATAGTATGGTATTAGTTAATTTATTTTATATCCATATGGATTCAATACCAATTGCAACATTGTTGCAATAATTAAAGTTCTGTTTGGTTCAAATTAATTTGCCTCACTGGTCAAGTGAAGCAGCTAACAGATTGATGACGATTTTTAGTGACGTGAAAATGGAATTTACATTTCATTTACCTTCCTTTCCGATGATTGCTGGAGCAAGGGCAATCTCACGACTTTTTATTTACGATTCCTGACAAATCACCGCTGAATAAGCCATTGTTTATCTAACTTTTTGCAATAAACAGGTTTGAAGATTGATTTATTTTCAATGATTATAACGATGACTAAAGGGAAATGTAATTCCTGCTTCGGTGGAGCATCTTTCTATGTGGGGAAGGGACTGTCCGTTACGGTGCTTTTTCTAATCCTGTTTATACAGTTGGCACAGGGACAGGTATTGCCTTTAAATCAGTCTGTTTTCCAGGACTACATTCGGCGGCAGCAGGTAATGGACACCACCAGTGGTGCACTTAGCTTTAATGTGCGGCCTTTGTATTTGGATAAAATAGAAGAGGGGAAATACAAAGACCTCTTGACGGATGGGCTTTTCGGAGAGGTAGTGGACAGAAAGTCTTTTTCTTTAAGGGTATTACCGATGATACTGAGCCATTCCTATAATTCAAATTATCCCTATGCTGGCGGAAATGGCGCAGAAGTACCTGCAAAAGGCCAGCAGCTCTTATGGAGCGCAGGTGTTCACCTGCAAACAGGCCCAGTGAGTATCCAGTTGTATCCGCAGTTTCATTACGCACAGAATTTACCCTTTGAAGAATACCCAGGGGAGGCGCCCATTACTTTTTTTGAGTTTATGGAGCGGGGCGTGGATGGGGTCGATTTGCCCGTAAGATATGGAGATGGACCGATCAGTGAGCTCCTGCCGGGAAATTCACATGTGAAAGTGATGTTTGGGGGATTTGCCGCTGGGGTCTCCACCGAAAATGTCTGGTGGGGGCCAGCGAAGTATAACCCGCTGATGCTTGGGGACAATGCCCCAGGTTTTCCTCATGCGACCCTCCATACGACCAAGCCTGTCAGGACCTTTTTGGGACATTTTGAGGGGCAATACCTCATGGGAAGACTGGAAGGCTCTGGACATACATATTACAGTGACAATGCCTTTTCGTCCGTTTTTAAGCCCATCGAAGAGGACGATTGGAGGTATTTTACGGGGATTTCGATTTCGTATTCCCCAAAGTGGCTGCCGGGATTGTCGGTAGGGGCCAGCCGTGCTTTTCAGATTTACCGGGATGATATGGGGGGCAATTTACGCGCCTGGATGCCGCTGTTTTCGCCGCTCCCAAAAGACGGCGAAGGGGTACTGGAACATGTCAACAGACGTGAAGACCAAGTGCTGGAGTTTTTCTTTCGGTGGGCAGTCCCTGAAGCGCATAGCGAGCTATACTTTGAATTCATGCGAACAGACCATTCCTATAACTGGCGTGACATGATCCTCAATCCAGAACATTCCCGTGGTTTTGTGATAGGAGCGAGTAAATATATTCCCATTGCTGGTGACCGGTTTATCGGGATCAACTTGGAAATGACCCAAACGCAAAATCCTATAAATAATATCATCAGGTGGGATGGTTTACCGAATAAGGGCCGCGGACTCTATGATAACTATCAAGTGATCCATGGTGTGACGAACAAAGGCCAAGTGCTCGGTTCGGGATTGGGCAGGAGCGGAAATATCCAGATCTTCGAAATCAGCCACGTGAAGGAGCTCCAGAAAATAGCCTTGCAATTGGAGCGGTACGCGCGTGATCAGAACTTTTACCATTACGCCAATAGCAACGGGGAGCAGGTGGCGCCATGGATTGATTTTGCCGTGGGCGGGAAATATGAAGGTGAAGTCATGGATCATGTATGCTTACAAGCCCAATTGAGGTTGGTGAAAAGTATGAATTATAATTTTTACGCGCCCTATTATAATGATAAAGATGGTCGCTATCGTGGCGACCCTGCACTAAACATTAATTCAACGATAGTACTCTCTTATATTTTTTAGCAAAGCTTTGGAGTAATGTTGATTTGTAAATAAAACGCAGTGATTTAAATAGTTATATATAAATACATTTAATTATAATTAAAAGTCTTTTTATTTACTTATAGTTATTTTTAATATATAAATAACCATATAAATATTAATTTAATAGTACGGTTGTCAAATGCGGTATGTGTCCGGCCGATAAGTACTGGATACGTTTCGAGTGAACCCTTTATAGCCTAATAAATTAGCACGAACACCTGTTTTTTTTATGAATTATTTTCTACCAAAACTTAATGTCTTATGAACGGTTCAGTTGTACATTTCAGAGAAAGTGAAAGCAATTTGGGGGTAATGAACGAACCCCAGATGGAACAAAATGTAGGGAGAGAAAACACTCCGATGATATCATCAGGTTTCAACAAGGCAAACTTGGTGGTGAAAAGAGCTTCAGATATTCTGATAGCCTTGATGTTTATGGTGATCATAGGGTTTTGGTTATTTCCGATTATTGCCCTGTTGATAAAATTGGATTCCAAAGGACCTGTTTTTTTTAAGCAAAAGCGCCACGGAAAGCATAATGAGCTGTTCTTCTGCTACAAGTTCAGAAGCATGGTGGTAAATCAAGAGGCAGACACCAAACAAGCCACCAAGAATGATGCTCGGGTGACCCGTGTGGGGAGGTTTATCCGGAAGACCAGTATCGATGAGCTACCCCAGCTGATCAATGTTTTTAAAGGTGATATGTCCATTGTGGGGCCACGCCCTCACCCGGTTTCGCTAAACGAACAATTTTCCAGCCAGATCGATGGTTTTATGACCAGGCACCACTCTAAACCGGGTTTGACCGGCTTGGCTCAGGCCAAAGGTTACAGGGGAGAAACCGCTGAGTTTTATCAAATGTACGCACGCTATCGAATGGATATCTTTTATCTCAAAAAATGGAATCCAGTGTTGGATTATAAAATCATCTGGATGACCTTTTTGAGTTTAATGCTCCATCGTGAAAATGCTTATTGATAAAGGCCTCAAATTTCTTCATGATGAAGAGGCTGTCTCATACATAAATAATCCGTCATCACGAGCGGAGTGAAGTGATCTCGATGTGCTTTCATCGCATGTATGACGAGATTGCTTCTTCCGATATCCATCGTAACCGCAATGACGAGGACTTTTGAGACAGCCTCTTTTTTTCATCAAACAAAATAGATCAACTACCATAAAAAAAGCATTGAATGAAGTATTTAGTGACAGGTACGGCAGGGTTTATTGGTTTTCATGTAGCCTTGAAATTGCTGGAAAGAGGGGATGAAGTCATCGGGGTGGACTCCATAAATGATTATTATGATGTCAATCTAAAATATGGCCGGCTTGAAGCCTCAGGGATATCTAGACATGAGATAGGTACAGGAAAGTATGTTCGGTCGGCGGTGTATGGAAATTATACTTTTGTGAAATTTGACTTGGCGGACAAAGCATTGCTTTTTGAATTAATGGCTGCCAACAAGGTGGATGTGGTCATCCATTTGGCGGCTCAGGCGGGAGTCCGGTATTCCCTGGAACATCCAGATGCTTATGTGCAAGCAAACATCCAAGGCTTTTTAAATGTCCTAGAAGCTTGCAGGCAGTATCCGGTAAAGCAGCTGGTATACGCTTCCTCAAGTTCCGTATACGGTGCCAATAAGGCGATGCCGTTTTCGACAGAACATGCAGTGGACCATCCAGTAAGCTTGTATGCGGCCACCAAGAAATCCAATGAGCTCATGGCCCATACCTATAGCCACCTGTTTGGGATTCCCACGACGGGACTGCGCTTTTTTACCGTTTATGGCCCCTGGGGCCGACCGGACATGGCCATGTTTCTTTTTGCAGATGCCATTAGGAAAGGAGAGGTGATCAAGGTGTTTAATTACGGTAAGATGGAAAGGGACTTTACCTATATTGATGATATCGTAGAAGGGGTGGTGAGAGTAGCCGATAAACCCAGAAAGCCAAATCCTAACTGGCATGAGAATCCCACAGTCAGCACTTCATACGCCCCATATAAGATTTATAATATAGGGAACAGTAAACCTGTAAAGCTGATGGATTATATTCATGAGCTGGAGAAAGCAATGGGGAAAAGTGCCCAAAAAGAAATGATGCCCATGCAGGCCGGGGATGTAGTTTGTACTTATGCAGATGTCCAGGATTTAAGCGCGGATACTGGATACAGGCCTGCGACCCCTCTGGAAGAAGGTGTGAAGCAGTTTGTGAAGTGGTATGCTGCATATTATAAAGCATCTGTCCCGCTTGACGAAGTCAAATAAGTGCCCGGTTTATTTCATGTCCAATGGGCGCTTTGGTCCCCATCATCATTTTTCCTATGGTGTGATGGAGAAAAATGATGATGGATCCCAGGCCAATCCTTATGAAATGCTATTAGGTTTTCGGGGCAGCGCACCAGACGACAAGGCATCCAAGGTCATGTAGCCCTAGTTTACGGGGATGGCTTTTCGGTCTTCCAGGATACCTTTTAGTTTTTTAAGAAATCCCCGCCTCATCGGGATGATCTGACCACCTACGGTGAGCTCTTTGGCATTATACGCATGGATATGGTTTACATTGATGGTAAAAGATTTGTGAATGCGTAAAAAGGTCTCGTCAGGGAGTTTTTCGGTAACGTCTTTTAGAATGTCCCGGATCGTATAAGGCTTGGATAAGGTGTGGATTTTTGTGTACAGCCCATCTGCTTCCAAAACCGTGATGTCTTCGACGGGAACAGGGACCATGAAGCCTTTGTCTCTTATTTTTAAGGTTTTTGGCTTGGCTTTCTCTTTGGGGACTTCTTGGTTTTTAAATGTAAGGTAAAGGCAGGTTTTGAGCGTATCGATATGAAAAGGTTTCAATAAATAGCCTTCATACATGACTTTTGAAATTCTATCGAGTATCATTTTATCAGAATAACCTGTTAAAAAAATGATGGGGATTTGATAGACTTCTCTTATTCTCTTGGCCAATTCAATTCCGTCCATATCTCCTTCGATCAAGACATCCATTAGGATCAAATCTGGTTGGTGGTACCGAAGGTAGTCCAGTACAAGGTTTCCATCTGAGATAACGGGTGCCACTGAATACCCCAGGACAGTTAATATTTCTTCCAGGTTTTCTCCCAGGTCCAATTCGTCTTCTACAATTAAAATTTTCTTCATAGTCGTGGTAGTCTAATTGCGTGGTCAAATAATTTCTACTCCAAATGACTTCCCTCCTTGGCTCTTCATAAAGGTAGGAGGTAGCTGTTGGTAAAGCGGTATTTATACCTAATGGAAGTTGGTGTGGCCATCAGGTAACCATCGGTTATTTTTGGGTGAACTGTTGCGTAAATAAGATCGCTCTTGGTGTTTTCTAAAATAGTCTGCCGCGTTGGTGAGAAGTGTTCTTAGCCTTCATTGTTGCGTATTAATTCTACAAAATGAGGTCTTTGTGCTTGGAGTAGTAGGAATGCGGTCAAAAGTTCTCAGTGATGCTTTTAGGGCATTTTAATGCCAGTGGTTATTTTCTTTGTCTTTGTCTGTTCATATAAATGTTTTTTATTCAATGATTATTAATATTTATTATACAAATAAGTATTTAAATTCAATAAGTGTAAATATTCGTAAACGTTTGGTGTCTATTTGTAAATAAATGGTAATCTCGATGCTTTTTATTTGTGTTGAGTTAATAAAGTGCAAATAATGTAATTGATTTGATGTTTTTTGTTTATGAACAATGTGTTTTGGTTAGTGAATTACAAAATATATGCCTTTCTACTGAGGATTTGTAAAATAGTAAAAATTACTTTTAATACTTTAAAAATGTATGGTAAATAGTTCGATTTATATCCTTATAGGGAGAATAGATAGTGGGTTATTGACGTAACTTTTGGAAGGCTTCAGGAATTGCCCTGCCTGGGCCGAGCATCGGTTCATATCAAATTTTAATAAGAAGATTTTGAAAAAACTGTACAGATCCCTGGGGTGGAATAGAAGGGCATCACCTAAGGCAATGACGTGCATTTGGAACATCTACCGGGGAGCCAGGTCATTTTAGGTGGACTTAAAAAAACACCTGCTCTCATTTAATCATCATCAGCAGTAGGGTACGAGTGAACCGAGTCCTTAAAAACACTGTACAGCCGAAAGCTTTAAAGCCAATAATAGATGATGTGTTTTTACTTTTATAATTATTCGTCTTTATAATACGAATATGGCATTGAAATCACCTGATTATTGTTTGTTTGATACTAAAGGAGGTTTTTTGTAAATAAAAATAGATTTAGTGATGAGGTGGTGAGGGCATTTATCGTCATAGTGCTGTGTGAGATGATAAAAAGGGAGAAAATCACCTTTTCTATCGTTTTTTTAAAGGATTTGGGTGGCGATTATCAGCGTAAAATAAGGGGGCTTGCGTTTGGTTTACAAAATCTATCATATGTTTTAGAAAATTTCACTTTTCAAATGATTCGTTCCAATTTCCACTTGTCAATAAGCCCAGAAAACCTGTGGAAGTGAGTGTTCGAAAGAGCCGTTTACCGCAGTATCTTACTTTCAGTCCTGATAACATCAGGGAAAATGCATGGATGGCTTTAGCATAGCATCCAAAAGAACCATAGCCTTTATTTAACTAACTATTATGACCACCACCTTTAGAGCCTTTGTCCTCCCAATGGTATTGTTGTTTTGTTTCACAGTGTTTTCCTGTGTGCCGAACAAGAAAGTGATTTACCTCCAAAATCAGGAGGGTAATGAACCGATTCCTGATGAACAACTCATCAGCTATGAGCAGCCCGAGTATCGGTTGCAATACAATGATATCATAGATATTCAGGTCATGACGGCAGAAGACCTGATCGAATTTGGTTTTAACAGCAGTCAGTCGACCTCTACCAGTAGTATGATGATGGGCCAGATCGCACAGACTGGTGGAGATGTATATTACATGACGGGGTATTCCGTCGATGCCAAAGGAAATGTCCGTATTCCCATCATCGGGGAGCTGAATGTGATGAACCTCACCGTAGAAGAAGTGAGGATAAAAGTCCAAGAAAAGCTAAAGGGCTACCTGTCCTCGGAATTTTATGTGCGGGTCAAACTTGGTGGGATCCGGTTTTCCGCTATTGGCGAATTTAGGCACCCGGGCAAGTATGTGGTCCTCCAAGACCGAATGACCATTTTTGAAGCTATAGCCCAGGCCGGAGACCTTAGTACGGTGGCCAAAAGAGACGAAATTTTACTCATAAGACAATATCCCGAAGGAACGAAACTACATAGGATCAATCTGAATGATCGGCATATCATCGAATCTCCCTACTATTTTATTCAGCCAAACGATCAGATTTATGCAGAACCCATGAAGGTAAGGGAAATAGGTTCTGGCGTCAATGCCACCCAGACATTGACCTTGATCACCTCATCCATCACCGCTTTGGCTTTACTTCTTAACCTTTTTAACTAATGGACCTATGTTAGCGAAGAATACCCATGTAAATCAACTGCCTGAGCTAAATCAGGAAGAAGATGTAGACATCAAGACCATCCTTAACAATTACTTGAGGCATTGGAAAATGATCGTGGCCTGTACATTTATGGGGATAGTTTTGGCCTATGCTGCCAGTAAATTGATGACCCCCATATATAAGGTGAACGGCTCCGTTTTGGTTGGCGAAGAGTCTCAGGATTTGGGAGCTGATTTTCTAGGGGCCAGTTCACTGCTCCAGCCAAAAAACAATATCGAAAACGAAATAGGTATCTTGACCTCTTATGCATTGACCGAGCAGGTCGTAGAGGAGCTTAAACTCAATGTTTCTTATTTCGAGGATGGTTTTTTTGCTAAAGTGAGCAAATACGGTAACATCCCCCTGGACATAACGGTAAATTGGAACAAAGAGCAGTTAGTCGGTGGAATGTTCAAGTTAGAAGTTCTTAGCGAGGAAAAGTACCGATTGTCGATTGATAATGATGAACTCTATATTTATCATCCTTCAGATCCATTTTTTAAAGTGGAGTTAGAGGAGAAATTGGATGGTTTAGAAGGTGAACATGCCTTTGGAGATCATCTGGAGGGAGACCATTTTGAATTTCAGGTCAATAATATCTCCGGGCAACCCGGCGAGACGGTGTTTTTCAAATTTTCAGATACCCATTCCCAGGTGATTAAATACCAAAAGGCCATTAGCGTGGCCCCGACCAATAAGCTGGCTTCCATCCTTCAGATCAGCATGGAAACCCCAAACCGGAAACTGGGACAGGATTTTATCAATAGACTTATGCGCGTTTACCTCGAACGCGAACTCAGTGAAAAAAATAAAGCCACGGCCAATACCATTAGCTTTATTGATGATCAGCTCAATGGTATCACCGATTCTTTGAGCTATTTTGAAACACGCCTGCAGGATTATAGAACCAAGAATCATGTTTTCAATCTTAGTGAAGAAGGCGTGATGATATTCGAAAGGCTTCAGGATTATGAAAAGCAACGGAGTGAGATAGAGCTCAAATTGGATTATTATCATACCCTGGAGAGCTACCTTCAAGGTGAATCGGATGAGGGATTGGTCGCTCCTTCGATCATTGGAAATACGGATCCCTTGTTAAATAGCCTGGTGGTAAAACTGTCCGAGCTTCAAACGGAACGGCTACGGTTAAAATCCACTTATTCCTCTTCTACACCTGCATTGGAGCAGATCAATACGCAGATCAAAACGACCAGACAGTCCGTTTTAGAAAACACGAAGTCGGCTATAAAAAATACGGAAAGTGCATTGGCAGAAATAGCCAATAGAATCAATCAAGTCGAACAGGAAATTAACAAGTTGCCAGAGACGGAAAGGAACCTGCTGGGGATCCAGCGAAAGTTTTCCATCAATGAAAACATCTATTTGTATTTACTCCAAAAAAGGGCCGAATCCCAGATCGTCTTGGCTTCCAATACCCCTAAACACTCCATCCTGGACACTGCCAGGGCAGCAACCAAGCCGGTAGCGCCCAAGACATTGATCAACCTTGTTTTAGGAGCATTTGTCGGGTTGTTTTTTCCAGTTGGATTTATTTTCGTCAGAAACTTTTTCAACAACAAGATAGAGGACCCCAAGGAACTGGAGGAACAGATTCCGGTCCCGCTTATTGGCATGATAGGGAAAAATCCGGCAAGCCACGAAAATGTGCTGACAGTGCTCAATAGGCCAAAATCTACGATTTCTGAAAACTTTAGGAGCCTACGGGCCGACATGACTTTCCTAAGTCCCGGGGCGAAAAAGCTAACGATACTTTTTACCTCTTCGGTATCCGGAGAAGGAAAGACGTTTTGCGCAGTGAACCTGGCCTCTGTTTATGCGATGATGGGGAAAAAGACCATTTTGATCGGGTTGGATCTCCGTAAACCAAAGATCGCTGAGGAATTCGGTATGATAAACGACCGTGGAGTAAGTACTTGTCTGAGCGTAGGCATGCCTTGGAAAGAAGCCGTAAAACCGTCTGGCTACGACCAATTGGATGTGCTCCTTTCTGGGCCGGTTCCGCCAAATCCAGCCGAGCTACTGGCACAAAATTATTTTACAGAAATGATCGAGGACATTAAAGCACATTATGATGTGTTGATCCTGGATTGTGCACCCGTAGGCTTGGTGTCAGAGACCAAAGAACTCTTTTCCCTTGCCGATATCAATATGTACGTGTTCAGGCAAAACTATTCCCCAAAGGCAAACCTGCAGATTTTGCGTGGACTGGTGGAGAAAGGCGGCGTAAAAAAGATGTATTCGCTATTAAATGATGTCGATTTCGAAATGGGCCATTACGGATTTGCCTATGGATATGGATACGGATACGGATCCAATGGATACCATGAAAACGAGAAAGAACAAGCCAATTGGCTAGGAAAGCTAGTTGGTAAAAAATAAGCCCAGGGTAACCGCTTCAACCATTGTTGATAGTTGATTTAACAAGTGTCCCGGTCACAGGCCGGGGCACTCCCAAAGCGGAGCTAGCCAACTGACCGGTAGCAGAATTTTTACGAAAAGCTACAGGAGATTATCGCCTTTAGCAGGCGATTAAAGTACGGTTTAGGGGGCAAATTCACTTGATTATCATTTAATTTCATTTCATTAATAATTAGTGATTTTATATTAAAAAACATGTAATTAAAGTGTTTTTTAATATTATATTTATAAATAATGATCTTTACAATTGTCTTCGCTAAGTTCATGAAATATGGGACTGACGGGGCGAAGCTGTATCTGGGCATGATCTACATGATCCCAAAACTTTAGACTTAATAATCACATTTAGAAAATGCCTGGCGAACCTTATTGGGGTTTTAGGACAGTGCCCAGCGGGCGAAGAAACTTTATTATTTACTCACTATTTGAAGCAAAAGATGAAAAGAATTTTAGTGACAGGAGGCTCGGGATTTTTAGGATCCCATCTCTGCGACAGACTACTGAAAGAGGGGAATGAAGTATTGTGTGTGGACAATCTTTTTACCGGTAGAAAATCAAATATCCACCATCTGCTGGATGAGAAGAACTTTGAATTTCTCCGGCATGATATCACCTTTCCGCTTTACGTAGAGGTGGATGAAATTTATAACTTGGCTTGTCCGGCAAGTCCGGTTCACTATCAGTTTGATCCTGTCCAGACCGCCAAAACCTCAGTGATCGGTGCCATTAACATGCTGGGACTGGCCAAGAGGTTAAAAGTAAGGATCCTACAAGCCAGTACTTCCGAGGTATATGGTGATCCGGAACTCCATCCCCAACCAGAAAGCTACAAAGGTAGTGTCAATACCACTGGCATCAGGGCTTGCTATGATGAGGGAAAACGGTGTGCCGAAACCTTGTTTTTTGATTACCATCGCCAACATGGCGTGGACATCAAAGTGATGCGGATCTTTAATACCTACGGCCCCAGGATGCATCCAAACGACGGCAGGGTGGTGAGCAATTTTATTGTACAGGCCCTCAAAGGGGAGGACATTACCATTTTCGGTGATGGGCTACAAACGAGGAGTTTTTGTTATGTAGAGGACCTGATTGAAGGTATGTATCGTCTGATGAATTCAAGAGACGGTTTTACGGGGCCGGTGAACATCGGAAATCCTGGTGAGTTTACCATGCTTGAACTGGCTCAGGAGATCTTGGATTTGGTGGGCAGTGGAAGCCAACTGAAGTTTTTGCCACTTCCCCAAGATGATCCCATGCAGCGTCAACCCATCATTCACATGGCCAAGAAGGAATTGGGGTGGGAACCAAAGGTAAGGCTCCGTGAAGGCCTTATTGAAACCATAAATTATTTTGATCGGATTTTAAAAGTACCGGTATGAGCAAGATCGTGAACGTAGTGCTTTCAGGGGGCGTGGGCAGTCGGTTGTGGCCACTCTCCAGGAAGAGTCGTCCCAAGCAATATTTACCGATTTTCGACGGGGAAACCTTGTTTCAAAAGACAGTGGCCAGAAACCGATCGATAGCCGATGAAGTACTGGTGGTAGGCAATAAGGATAACTATGAATTGTCCAGGAAAGACATGGCTGCCAGCAAGCTGAGCCAATACAGGGAACTGGTGGAAGCCTGCCCCAGAAATACCGCTGCTGCCATCGCATTTTCTGCTTTTCACTGCCATGAGGAAGATGTGCTTTTTGTGACTCCATCAGATCACCTCATAACACCTGGCACGGCTTACCAAACCGCCGTAAAACGGGCCATACAGCTGGCCAATGAAGGAAACATCGTAACGTTTGGGTTAAAGCCTAGCCATCCAGAAACCGGGTATGGTTACATCGAAGCGGTTGGGGAGGATGTTAAAGACTTCCATGAAAAACCCGAACAGGAAAAGGCGGATAATTTCTTTAAACAAGGAGGATATTTGTGGAATTCAGGCATGTTTTGCTTCCAAGCAGGGGTTTTCCTTGCCGAATTGAGAAGGTATGAAACGGAGATTTTCGATCAGGCCTATGGGGCATATATGCTTAAGAAGGAGATTTTTCTGCCAGAAACCGAATCCCTGCGCATTCCGTCACTTTCGGTGGATTATGCCGTGATGGAGCGATCCAAAAAAATCAAGGTGGTAGCAGCCGATTTTGAGTGGTCCGATATGGGATCATTCGAGGCGATTTACGATTACCTTGGCAAAAAGGGGCACCACCTGGATGACTCCGGAAACATGGTCATCGGAACCAACACCCATATCGAATTTACAGGCTTGACCAATACGCTTTTGATCTTTACCAAAGATGCCGTGCTGGCCCTGAAAAAGGAAAATTCACAAGAAGTCAAGGACGTGTTCCAGCGACTTGAAAACGAACGGCCGGAACTGGTCATGTGAAACACTTAAGAGGCCAAATCACCAACGTCCAACACGAATGAACGCAGCAAACAGGGTAGTATTTAACACTGGAATCCTTTATGGAAGGATCATCATCACCGTGGGCATCTCATTGTTCACGACCAGGATTGTTCTGGATGCATTGGGGGCAGAGGATTATGGTATTTTTAACCTGATCGCAGGGGTAATTGTGATGCTGTCTTTCTTGAAAAATGCCATGGCGACCTCTACCCAGCGTTTTTTGTCCTTCTTTCAAGGAAAAAAGGACAAAGTAATGCAAGCCAAGATTTTCTGGAACAGCATGTTCTTCCATTTGATGCTCGGGCTGGCATTATGGGGAATCCTGGAGCTGGCAGGGTTATTCTTGTTTGATGGCTTTCTGAATATCCCCGCAGATAAACTTGGCGAGGCCAAATTGGTCTATCATTTTATGGTCGTCAATGTGTTTTTCCTCATACTGTCTGTTCCTTATAATGGTTCCTTGGTGGCCCATGAGAATATGGTTTATGTGGCACTGGTAAACATTTTGGAGGTATTGATGAAATTGGCCATTGCTTTATTTCTGTACCAAACTTCCGGAAGTAAGCTCATCATTTATGGACTGCTAATGGCCGGCATCAGCAGTGTGAGTTTTGTAGTCTATGCGGTTTTTTGCATCAAATCCTATGAGGAGTGCAAAATCTCAAACCGCCAAAAAATAGATAAACCACTGTTAAAGGAACTTGGATCCTATGCGAGTTGGAACTTATTTGGTTCCCTATGCAGCTTGGGAAGGACGCAGGGCCTTGCGGTGATTTTGAACTTGTTTTTTGGGGCAATTATCAATTCTGCTTATGCGATTGCTAACCAAGTCAGTGGGCAATTGATGTTTTTATCGACCACCATGCTGAAGTCCATCAATCCACAGATCATGAAGAGCGAAGGCAATGGAGATCGAAAACGAATGCTTCGCCTGGCCATGATTGCCAGCAAGTTTGGATTCTTTTTGTTGAGCATTGTGGCGGTCCCGTTCATTTTTGAGATGAACAATATTTTGGGGGTTTGGCTGAAAGAGGTGCCTGATTATGCGGCGGTTTTCTGCCAAATGGTCCTGGTAGGTTCCATTATCAATCAGCTGACCATCGGACTGCAATCGGCCATTCAGGCTACGGGGAGGATAAAGGCATATCAGGCCACGGTCGGAGGGGTGTTGTTGCTTAATCTCCCGTTGGCTTTCTTGTTGTTGGAAATGGGCTTCGCAGCCTATTCCGTATTGGCAGGATACATTGTCGTGGAATTTATCGCTTGTTGTTTAAGGCTATACTTTTTGAACAGACTGGCAGGGCTTTCTGTCCGACAATACTTTGATCGGGTGATTCTAAAGGAAATTGTACCATTGCTGGTATTGGTGGGGACATGTTTACTGTCCATCAATATCCTCGATTTCGAATTCAGGTTTTTGTTCACCATGGCTTTGGCAGCCACGGCTACTGCAATCGCGATAAACTTCTGGGGACTTTGCGAAGATGAAAAGGAAATAGTCACCAAGGGGATCCAGAAAATTAAAGAGAAGATAACCAAAAAAAAGCAACTGGCATTTAAATAACGCATCTATGGAGTATTTATACTATAAAACAAAAAAAGGAAACTTCGGCGACGACCTGAACGGTTGGTTATGGCCAAAGCTATTTGGTGAGGAAGATTCTTCAGATGACCTGGCTTTTTTAGGAATAGGCACCATTTTATATGAACATAATAAGCATATCATTGGCGCTCGAAACAAAAGAAAGGTGGTTTTTGGCACCGGAGTCCGACCGGTATATAAGCAGTTTCCTATGGATGATCAATGGGACGTTCGATTTTTGAGGGGGCCACTCTCTTCCAACCACTTTAATAGAAAGTTCGATTATATTTCTGATGCAGCTTATGCCCTCCAATTGCTCCCTGAATTTCAGCAAATAGCCCAGACGAGTAAACAGTACGAGGTCAGTTTCATCCCTTACTTTAAGTCTGAAAGCTATTTTGATTGGAAGAGCATTTGTAAAGAACTGGGTATACACTACATCACCACCCATACTGATTTAGGGATCGAATATACCTTGAGAGAAATAGCGGCCTCTAAATTTGTGATCTCTGAGGCCATGCACGGAGCCATTTTAGCTGATATTTTCAGGATCCCCTGGAGACGTTTTATTTTGACGACACCTTATACAGAAGGGGAGCGGGTAGCTGAATTTAAATGGACGGACTGGATGAATTCCGTAGAGATCTTTCAGCATGACCCACTGTATATCCCACTGTACAAAAAGGGAAGATTTCATTCCATGATTAAAAGCCTTACGGGAGGGAATGTGGCGGCCGATGTGATGTTAAAAAGCAAGGTGAAAGATCAAATTCTCAAGACACTTTCCCAGCAGAATATTAGCTATGACTTGTCTTCCGACCAAAGGGTAAATCAGGTATTTTCCCAGATAGATGAGGAAGTCGCGGTCCTGAATCAGAAACTTCACAAGCCGGTTTTTTGATGAAGGTAGTATATGTGACATATCCTTGGTTCTTGGATTTTTCTATTGAGTATATAAAGGAATTGGCCAAACGTGTGGACCTTCATGTGTTTGTGATCACCTCTGAAGGGAAATTATCATCGACCATCTTTAACCTCACTTCAATACCTCATCATAACTCCAAAGCGATTTATCCCTTTTCGGCCATCAAGGACGAGTTAAAAGATGCGGCATTTTTTGACCCTTATATTATGGATTGCAAGTCTTTTGATTTTGTTTTCTTTCCGAAAAGGCGCGTAGGTATGGATGGAATAAAAAAGAACAAGCAGCTGGCTAAAATGATTAACGCCATCGCTCCTGATGTGATTCATTTCGATGATATTTCCATAGAGTTATTTGCATTGCCACTTTTTGTGAAGTGCCGCAAATGGGTGATAGATGTGCACGATCCCAAACCACATTCAGGAGAGCAGGATTGGAGAAGAAAATTGATCAGAAGCCTGATGTACCCAAGAGCGGATTTTTTTCTCACGTTTTCTGAGCATTCAAAAAAGACTTTCCGGGCCATTTACGGTAACAAAAAATCGGTTCATAATCTTTCATTGGTTCCATACACCTTTTATGCCAATTACGAAAGCAGTACCTCAGCAATACCGCTTCCTGACAATTATCTTTTATTTATCGGAAGGGTGTCCCAATACAAAGGCGTAGATGATCTATTGAAGAGCTTCCAGGCGCTTTCCAAACGGCATCCAGATCTAAAATTGGTCATCGCGGGAAAATGGAAGGCCAATTTCGCTGTCCCGGATGAATTGGTGAAGAGTGAGCGGATTACCATCATCAATCGCTTTTTGGAGAACGAGGAAGTGGCTGCTTTGGTAAGGCACAGCAGGGCCGTGATCTGCCCGTACAAAGATGCGACCCAAAGTGGTGTGGTGATGACATCCTTTGGACTGGAAAAAAAAGTAATCGTTTCCAACGTCGGCGGGCTACCCGAAGCAGTTTCCGAAGAATGTGGTTTGGTATACGATCGTCAAGACGAAGAGGGATTGACCAAGGCCTTAGATACGTTCCTTGGCAAAGACATAAATGAAGAGGTTTTCCAGCCTAAAAATGAAAACTCGGCGGCATACAATACGGCACAACTTGTAAAACTATACCAGGCAATTTGACATGAAAGTTATGGGCTCAAAGGAATTAATATTAATCACTAAAAGGTTTCCTTTTTTCAAGACGGAAGCTTTTCTGGAAAGTGAGATTAAGCTGGTGGCGAAATGCTATGATAAAGTAACGGTCTATCCGTATGAAATAGGAAGTTACTGCAGAAAAGTACCTGAAAATGTAGTTGTCAATTGTTCATTTTCGGAAGCTTACCAAAGAAAAGTCTCCCGAGCCATCCAGGCCTTGTTTTCCAGCGATTTTATAAAGGCCGTATGGGCGCACCGGAAAAAGCTAAAGTCATGGAAGGATGTGGCCATGCTGCTAAAATTTATCTCCAATGGAAGGGCTTATGCACATTTCTTTGAGGGCAAAGCTGAATTGCTCCAGAAGACAAATGTCGTTTACACCTATTGGTTCAACGAGGCCACATATGGCTTTTTACAGCTAAGGGAATCCGGAAAGATGGCCGCATCGGTCATCAGCAGGGCGCACCGCTTTGACATTTATGAAGATGCACCGAACGTCCGTTCTTTTTGGCCCTATAGGAAATATTGCTTGGATCAGTTACAAGCCCTTTATTCCATTTCTGAGGATGGAAAAAGCTTCCTCGAAACCAAATACGGAAATAATTCCGCTATAGAAGTATCGAAATTAGGTGTTTTTGATAAGCAACAGGTGGCCCGAAAATCAGGAGATGGGAGGTCGGTGATCGTTTCAGTATCCAGGGTTGCTCCGATGAAGCGGGTGGATTTTATCAAAAAGGCTGTCATCCAATATGCCTTAGAACATCCTCGGCAGCACGTTAAATGGGTGCATTTTGGTGATGGCAATGGCTGGGACAAACTTAGGGACAAAGCAGGTGTCCCAAGCAATTTGACCATTATCCTAAAAGGATATGTCAAAAATGAAGCGATTTATACCTACTACGCCGAGCAGCCTGTCGATCTGTTCACCAATCTCAGCTCCACAGAGGGGATACCCGTATCGATAATGGAAGCGATTTCGTTTGGGATCCCCATTGTCGCCACCAAAGTAGGGGGAACAGGGGAAATCGTCGGTGCAGAAACCGGAAAATTATTACCTCCCAATCCCACCTTGACTGAAGTAGTGGAAGGTTTTACAGAAGTATTGGAGAAAAATATTCCAGCTGATCAGGTGAGGGAGTTTTACCATGAAAATTTTAATGCAGAGAAAAATTATGCTGCATTTGCCCAATCCCTTTCTGCATTAAGTACTCCTACCAAACAATTTCAGCTAACGTAAGATACCAGCACAGCCCGAATGAATAAAGTTGTTTTACTCTTGGCCCTTATCTATTCCTTGGGGAAATGGGGGTATTTAAATTGGCAAGGCAAGCGGTCCAACCACATGCTGATCAGCTTTTTTGTGTTGATGCTGGCATTTGATTTTGGTACTTCCTTTCATACGTTTTTGACCAAGACCAATTATGAAGGAACCATGGTCGATCGATTGGGGGTATTTGGGAATTCGCTATGGATTTCCCTTTCCACTTTTGTGATTCCGATTGGTTTTTTCTTGGGATACCAGCGCTTTGCAGTGCTTCGATTCAAGGAATACAAGTGGGAGATAGTGGTGCTGGTAATGAGCATGATAGCGCTCTTTAATCCCATGAATCCCTATCCTAAATCCGTTTTGATATTTCTTTGCTATGCCGGACAAATTTTCCTTTCGGTAAATTATATCAAGGGCAATTTCACCCAAGGAGAGGCGCTAAAAGGTGTTTTTGACGGGTTGATGGTGATAACAGTCCTGCAGACAGTGCTGGTCATTATGTATCCCGTTTTGGGCATAGAAGCCGCATTGACCTTTTTCAAAGGGGAAGACATGATTGATTATGCGTTGAAGCGGGAAGGGTATACTTCTGCGGTGGGGATATTTGGCCATCCAGGTACGTTGGCCTTGTTCTCCTTGATTACCGCAATATTCTTCTTGTCCTCTTACCTCAATGGATTTAAAAAGTCGCTTTCCCTGTACTGTTTTTTGGCAAATGTATTCATTATACTTCTCACCTTTTCCAGGACTACTTACGTGACCAGTGCCATCATTATTGGTATAGTACTCGTATCATTCTATTCCAAAAAGAGCTTTTTCTCTGTCAAAAACCTGGTATTGGCAGCCTTTGGTTTTGCGGCCTTAATAGGGGTGCTTTTTTTAACGCCGCTTAGTGAACTTTTTCTGGCGAGTGATTTCGAAAACCAGATCGAGGTACGCTTCTCATCTTGGTTTATGGGGTACGATATTTGGAGCAGGGCGAAGTTACTTGGCGTTGGCATCAATGCGCATGTCTATTATATGGGGCATTTCATCAGGGTCACTCAGGATTTGGCGGTGGTGGAATTTATTACGACCAATCCCATTCATAATATCCATTTGATCGTACTGGCGGAGACCGGAATCATAGGGATGATGCTTTGGCTGGTGTTTTTTGGAAGCAAAGTCTCCAGTCATACCAAAACCCTAAAGACAAGCAATATTGCAGTCAATATCTTCAGCTTGGCCACCGTCGGGATTATGATATCCATCTTTGTGTATGGCTTTTTTGGCTGGGCTCCTTTAAAGAGGGAAATGATCACGTTGACATTTTTGATTGGCCAAGTCCATGTTTTTAAGGCTTTTCATTCCCGGTCTTCACATCATTACCAAGTTAAACCATTGCGTTTTACACAGCAACTTGTCAATTAATCATTTGTATGGAAAAAACAGTCACCACTTACTTTCAGGGCAATACCCAGTTTGAAAATACGGGAGATGTGCTCATCAACAAATCACTCATCGAGTTGTTCCGAACCCATGGAAACGTAGTGATCAATGATGAAAAGTTACCCGGTTTTTATAAGGAAGCGCTGAATTTGGCCAGCCATGAGAAAAGCTCTAGCAATAAAGGAAGTTTTTATAAACAGCTTTTCCAAAAAGCTTGGGCCAGCCTATTTAAAAAAGGCCAAAAAGTGATCATGGTGGCCGGCCCTCCCGGTCATATTTTCGGTAATTCCAACAAGAAAATCAGAAAAAACATGGAATACACCGCCTTTTTGATCGCTTTACAGCTCCTAAGGGTAAAAATTGTCAGAATGGGTTTTTCCATGGGGCCGATTGGTAAAAAACAAGCAGTAAGTGAACGGATCCGAGCTTGGTTTACCCATCACTACTGGGTTAGGGACTCGATCTCGCTGAGTTTGGCCCATGAAATCGGCATTCCCAAAGCACGCTTTTTTCCGGATTTGGCCTGGACGTATCATGCCAATGGGGTAGACCTATCCCAAGCCCAGAAGGAAGAAATCATTTTTAGTTTCCGCGATGCCATTTACAAGGATGACGACGGGCAGCGCTACAAAAATGCCTTGGTCGAAAGACTGATGTTTATCATTGATCACTTGAAAGATCGCTATAAGCTGAAGATTACCTATCAGGTATTGGGGGATTATGCCTTTTGCAAGGAGCTTCATGAAACGCTCAGGGCCAAAGGGTATGAAGTGGATTTTGAGGAAGCACAAATTACCTTAGAAACGGCTGGAAGAGCCTATCAAAATGGCGTGGCCATCATCACCAACAGGCTGCACGGGGCTTTGCTGGCAGCGAAATATGATGTGCTGCCATTGGTGCTTTCCGATATTGATAAGCACCTCAAGATCAAAGGGATTTACCATGATGCAGGATTGCATGATTTGCTGCTGGAAGCCAGTGATACCAATGAGGCAATACTGGAGAAAGTGCTCACGCTATTAGAAAACCGGACTCAGATCATGGAGCAGCTAGCGCAGATCGAACAGCGCTACCATGCGCTAACCATGGACAGCATGGCCAAAGTCCTCAACGGCTGAGCGGTACATTGAATAGCAAGTCCCAAAACACAATTTAAACCTCTACCAACGAACTTATACATGAAATTACTTTACTTGTCAGGAGCTCCGCGGGTATCCACACAGTTGAAAGCCGATGCAGGTGGAGCCAGGGCCCATATTCTTGGCGTGATCAATGGTTTTAAATCGATGAACTGGGAAGTGGCCGAGTTTATAGTGGGAAACCGCATCATGAAAAGTGGCCATAAGACTGATTTTCAGAAGAGCCTTTCCAAAAGTTTTTTTAAGCGCCTGGCCGCAGATCTGATCAGGATCACTTATGGAATGTATAACAATCGACTTTCTTTCAAGAAGCATACAGAGGTGGATTGTGTCTACGAAAGGTTAGGCGCTTTCCAGTTGATGGGACATAAATTCAGGAAGCATGGGGTGCCATGGATATTGGAAACCAACAGTGTGCTGTATGAAGAAGCCAAAAATGACCGGAAGAGCATCATCCTATCGGGCATTTGCAAAAAAATGGAAGCAAAGGCCTACCAATCCTGCGATTACCTGATCTGTGTTACCGATGAACTTAAGGCGATGGTGCTGGATCATTTTGATATTGATCCGGCGAAGATCCTGGTGGTGCCCAATGGGGTGGATACGGACCGTTTTGATCCTGAAAGGGTGACCCCCATTCGCGAACATGATGAATTTACCATAGGTTTTGTGGGGTCGGTGATCGCGTGGTGCGGGGTGGATGTCTTGATCAGGGCTGTTGATATCCTGAAAGATGAAATTCCTCTAAAAGTGACCGTAGTAGGAGATGGCCTCAAAAAGCAAGACTGGGAAACTGATTGCGCTAATGCTGGCTTGTCGGACACCATCAAGTTTGTGGGAAGAAAGGCGTGGGATCAAATCCCGGGGTATATCGGTGGATTTGATGTGTGCTATTCGGGGCAAGTGGCCACGAAGTCAGGTAAAATGTACCATTCTCCCTTAAAGATTTATGAATACCTCTCCATGGGCAAGCCCGTATTGGCGGCCAAATTCCAAGATGCTTCCAATATGATCCATGATGGTGTAAACGGCTTTTGCTTCAAATCAGGAGATGTAGATGATCTGGTCGAGAAAATACGAACCGCCTACGGACTGTTCAAGGAAGGGAAGTTTAGGCCGGAAGAAATCAGAAGACCTGTCGTGACCTCCCATAGCTGGAAGTCTAGAATCGAATATATTTTAAAGGAAACGAAAACACTCAACTGATATGGCCTATAAACTACTGGGAACAGAAGTGGATGATTTTAACTTGTCTTCACTCCTCGATTTTATTGTCCGTTCTGCAAGAGCGAAGGAGCGCAATATCATCCTAAGCCAAAACTTGCATGGGATCTATACTTACCATAAATCCAACTCAGAACAATTGAAGCGACTCTATTCCATCGCCAAGAAGCGGATCGATGGGATGCCGTTGGTTTGGCTGGGCAAGGCCTTGGGCTACCCACTTTCCAAAGACAACCGACTGACTTGGGTGGATTTAATGGATCCCCTGATGGAAAGGGTAAGGGATGAAAAACTCAAGGTCTTTTACTTGGGAGCCGATGAAGTCAGTGTATCCAAAGGAGTCAATATCCTGAGGGATAAATTTTCGGGACTGGAAATTACGTATCGTCATGGATATTTTGACACGAACAAGCGCAGCCAAGAAAATCAAGCCGTCGTTCAGTTGATCAATGCATATGCGCCCGATATTCTTATTGTGGGAATGGGGATGCCAAGGCAGGAGCACTGGATCCTTGATAACAAGGATGAGCTAAATGCCTCCGTGATCATGACCTGTGGAGCAGCCATAGAATATGTGGCAGGAACAGTCAGTACGCCACCACGGTGGATGGGCAGAACGGGACTGGAGTGGCTCTACCGACTGCAGGAAGATCCCAATAGGTTTTGGTTCCGTTATTTGATCGAACCATGGTACATCTTTAGGCTGGCCGCCAGTGACCTTAGGAATCCCCCGCTCAAGAAGCTGAAGACCTAAGCAGTTTTATAAGCTGAAGCATGCATGATCCATGTTCCCTTTAGGATCTGCATAAAATTCCCCTTGCCCAGATGAAGCATCACGAAACCGACTATCATAAACGTTAACGGAAATGCTGTTTAATTCACTTGATTTTGCAATCTTTTTGCCACTGGTGTTTTTTTGCTATTGGTTTGTCTTTCAGAAAAACATCAAGCAACAAAACCTCTTGTTATTGGTCTCCAGCTATGTGTTTTATGGTTGGTGGGATTGGCGATTTTTGTCCTTGATTCTATTCAGCACGGTATTGGATTACCTGATTGGAAGGAGGATGGACAAGGCCGAGCAAGAAACCACTCGAAAATGGCTGTTGGCCTGTAGTGTCTTGGTTAACCTAGGCTTTTTAGGTTTCTTTAAGTACTATAATTTCTTTGCGGACAGTTTTACGGAGATGTTCAGTTTCTTTGGCCAATCCATCCACCCGCGAGCCATCAGCATTGTGCTTCCTGTGGGGATCAGCTTTTACACTTTCCAGACCCTCAGCTATTCGATCGATGTGTACAAGCGAAAACTGGAACCGGCCAGGGACTTTGTAAGCTTTGCTACATTCGTCAGTTTTTTTCCCCAGCTGGTGGCAGGCCCCATCGAAAGGGCGACACATTTACTGCCCCAATTTTACAGGCGTCGTAAGTTTGATTATATGCTGGCGGCAGATGGCACCAAGCAGATCCTTTGGGGTTTTTTTAAGAAAGTGGTCATCGCGGATAATTGTGCAGAATACGTAAATGTTATCTTCCAAAATTACCAAGAGTATTCAGCAAGTACGCTCGTTTTGGGAGCGGTCATGTTTGCTTTTCAGATTTATGGGGATTTTTCGGGTTACTCGGATATTGCGATTGGTGTGTCCCGCTTGTTTGGGTTTGACTTGATGAAGAATTTTGCCTTTCCCTATTTTTCCAGGGACATGGCAGAATTTTGGAGAAGGTGGCATATTTCCCTTTCCACGTGGTTTAGGGATTACTTGTACATCCCGCTTGGAGGCAGTCGCGGAGGACTGGGAATGAAGATCAGGAATACCTTTATCATCTTTTTGGTCAGTGGATTGTGGCATGGGGCCAATTGGACCTTTGTGATTTGGGGAGCGTTGAATGCCCTTTGTTTTTTGCCTTTAATGCTCGCAGGCAAAAATCGGCATAACCTTGACCAGGTGGCTCAAGGAAAGCTTTTTCCCACTTTTAAAGAAGCTGGACAGGTGTTGCTGACCTTTGGGGTTACGTGCTTGGCCTGGGTGTTTTTTAGGGCTGAGAGTGTCACCATGGCGGTAGATTATATAGCCAACATGTTTTCGCCTTCCCTTTTGGTGAAGCCAGAAGTGTTTCCGGTAAGGATTTTGGCTTTGGTAGCCTTGTTTGTGGCGATCGAATGGCTGGGCAAAGAAGGCGATTTTGCGATACAGTCCTTGGGACTGAAGTGGCGACGTCCCTTGCGATATGGGGTGTACTATGGCGTATTTATATTGATTTATTTCGCAGGAAATTTCTCAGACGAAATCGAGTTTATTTACTTCCAATTCTAAACGACCATGAAAAAATACTTTCAAAAACTCGTTCCTTTTATACTTGGAGCATTGGCCATCAATATTTTGGTGACATTTGTAGTGGATGGGTTGTATTATGTCCCTTACACCAAGATGACGCGGGAAATAAAAGGGAAAAAGCTCAAAGGAGTGATCATGGCTGATTCCCATGGATTGCCGCTAAAGCAAAACATGGAGGATCGAGGCATCATGAATATCTCCTGGAGCAGTGACTCTTATGAGGACATGAAAAATAAGCTGAATTTTTACCTCCAGCATAAAGACTTGGACTATGTTCTGGTCTCGGCGGATAACCATTTACTCTCAAACTACCGGGAAAACCTAAACAACATCGAAGCTTCGATCCATTACGTGCCACTTAAGGAGACCGATTACAGTTTTTGGGAATATGCCTATTTGAAATATGTAAAGCGATATTTTTCCTTGATAAGCCCCAAGAATCGGGACATTTTCATGGCTAGGCTAAAATCATTTTTAAAGCATAATTTGGTGAAACAGGAGTGGAAAGCTGTAGGGAATAAACTAGCCAAAGGAGAAAAAAGGGTCAATCTTCATTTTAGCAACTTGTCAAAATCTGCAAAACTGGCCGAGGATTTAGAAGAGATCATTTTACGTTGCAGAGAAAACAATGTAGAGGTAATTGGAATAAAGTATCCGCTTACTTCGGCATATCTTTCGGCGATGGAATCATCAAATTTTGGGGCTGACAGTGTGTTGAAAGTGCATAATTGTAAAATTCTTGATTTCCAAGAAGTGTTCGCCAATCGAAACGACCTTTTTTCAGATGAGGACCATTTGAACCAAGAAGGAGGGGAGAAGCTGGCAGATATGCTGGAAAATAACCTTGTGAGGTATAGGGCTTCCACTGATTGATAAGCAGATTTTGGCGGTAGAGAAAGTTACGTTGACCTTCTTAAAGCGTAGCATGACCATTTTCGGGCTTTGCTGGATGCTGCTGGGGGGTGTCCCCCTATATGTCGTGGCGCAAGACCTGCCAGGGGCAAATGGTATCCCTGCCCATCCTAGAATCCTCTTACAGAAAGGTAGAAAAGAAACGGTCCATGAGGCGTGCAGGAAAGAGGGCTGTTGGAAGACGCTGGATGAGATGGTGAAAAAGACAGCAAGGGAGCTACTGGATGAACCGGTCACTTCTTTCCATTATCGGGGCAAAACCATGTTGCCACAAGCCAGGGAGCTATTTAGGAAAATCTTTTACCTTAGCTATGCCTATCAGTTTACCGGGGAAGTTGATTTTGCGAAAAGGGGAATCCAAGAAGTATTACATGCCTGTACCTTGGACAGTTGGAATCCACAGGTGTTTTTAGATGTGGCAGAGATGACCATGGCCGTATCCTTGGCCTATGATTGGTTGTATCATCAAATGGATGTTCAAGAGCGGGAACAGGTTAAGAAATCCCTGGTGGAGAAGGGAATATTGCCATCTTATGACGATGCTTTCAATCAGTTTTTAGCATTGGACAATAACTGGAACCAAGTATGTAACGCAGCGATGGTGTGGGCCTCCATCGCGATCTATGATGAGGCACCAGAACTGGCGATGAACACTATAAAGCGCTCACTGGATAGCAGCCAGCTGCCCATGTCCACCTATGGAGAAAACGGTGGTTTTCCTGAGGGGCTGATGTACTGGACCTACGGGACGACCTTTCATACGCTGATGTTAGCAGCCTTGGAGCCGATCATGCATGATCAGATAGCAGCTTATTATTCACCGGGATTTTTAGCTTCCGGGCAGTTCTTCGTGCACATGATTGCCAATTCAGGGGATGCATTCAATTGGAGCGATGCCCTTGAAAAGCACTACCTAAATCCCGCGATATTTTGGATGGCAGCAACTACAGGTGATCCCTCACTGCTGTGGAACGAAAAGAAGGTTTTGGAGAATATGGACTTTAAAGGGCTGCCTCAATCAAGGATGCTTCCTGCCGTTATATTGCTGGGAACGGAATTTATGCCCGAGGATATCCCTGCTCCTTCATCGAAGGCTTGGAGGGGAAAAGGGGATAACGAAGTGGTCACCATGCGTACCTCATGGCAGGATGCCAACGGGATTTTTTTGGGACTAAAACTGGGGAATGCCCATGAGCATCATGCCCATATGGATATGGGAGCATTTGTCTTAGAGGCGGATGGTGTAAGGTGGGCGATGGACATGGGCATGCAAGACTACCATTCTCTTTCATCAAAAAAAGTAAACCTGTGGGACAGCAGTCAGCATGGTGGACGCTGGACAGTTTTTAGGCACAATAACTATGGCCATAATACGCTTACCCTGGACGATTCCCTAATGGATGTGGAAGGAAAGGCCAAGTTAATGGATTATAACGATACGGGTACTTTTCGCTTTGCGGTGGGCGACTTGACAGATGTTTTTCTCAGGAAAGACCGTAAAGTGATGCGTGGGGTGGGGATTAAGGAAGATAAGCTAGTCATTATCAGAGATGAAATCAGCAGTTCCCCTGAGCCCGTCAGCATCAGATGGCAAATGGTCACACCGGCCAAGGTAAGGATCCAAGGGAACAAAGCCCTCTTGAAGAAAGATGGAGAGCACCTGAGCATGATCGTGAAGTCTTCCACACCCACCAAAATCAAGATGTGGCCGGCCCATAAGCAAAAAGCATATGATGCCCCCAATAAAGGCGTCAACATAGTAGGGTTTGAACTTTTGGTTCCTGAAGGGAAGCCAGCAGCCATTGAGGTGCTGCTCATACCGGGCTCTTCAGAAGCTTCATTGTCCAGCCCCTCTCTTTCCCTTTCTGAATGGAAGTGACCATAAGTAGCAAGTACGATAACAGAAACCAACATCAGAATCGATTCTACCTAAATACACAATAACCCTAATGCCAAAGGGGATTTATCCCTGTTTTTATAGCGCTACTGTTTAGTTCATTGTTTTTAAACCATCAATTAATTAACCGAATGAAAGTCAAAAAAATATGTTGTATTGGTGCCGGATACGTAGGTGGTCCCACCATGGCTGTAATTGCCCAGAAATGTCCTGATATCTACGTGACCGTAGTGGACATCAATGAAGAAAGAATCAAAGCTTGGAACGACGAGAATTTGGACAACCTGCCGGTGTACGAACCCGGTTTGGACAAGGTAGTCGCCGAGGCCAGGGGCAGAAACCTTCGGTTCTGCACCAATGTGGAAGGAGCCATCCAGGAAGCCGACATGATCTTTATCTCTGTCAATACTCCGACCAAGACCTATGGAGAAGGAAAAGGCCAAGCTGCGGACCTGAAGTGGATTGAGCTCTGCGCGCGACAAATCGCCGCCGCCGCCGAATCGGATAAGATCGTAGTGGAAAAATCCACCTTGCCCGTTAGGACTGCAGAAGCCATTCGGGATATCCTGGAAAATACCGGTAACGGGACCAAATTCCAGATACTTTCCAATCCGGAGTTTTTGGCAGAAGGAACGGCCATAGAGGATCTAATGGATCCAGACCGTGTGCTGATCGGTGGGGACACCAAAACACCCGAAGGACTGGAGGCCATGGAGGCACTTGTAGAGGTATACGGCCATTGGGTGCCGAGAGAGAAAATCCTAACGACCAATGTATGGTCTTCAGAGCTCTCTAAGCTTACAGCCAATGCTTTTTTGGCCCAGCGGGTATCCTCTATCAATGCCTTGTCTGAGTTATGCGAAAGCACAGAAGCGGATATCAATGAAGTTTCCAGGGCCATCGGAACGGACAGCCGAATAGGCAACAAATTTCTCAAGGCCTCTGTAGGGTTTGGGGGCTCTTGTTTTCAGAAAGACATCCTTAATTTGGTGTATATCAGCAGAAGCTATGGATTGACCAGTGTAGCCGATTACTGGGAGCAGGTCATCAAGATCAATGACCACCAAAAAGGAAGGTTTGCGAAGAACATCATCCGTTCGTTGTACAATACGGTCAGTGGCAAAAAGATCGCTTTTCTGGGCTGGGCCTTTAAGAAAGATACCAATGATACCCGGGAATCCGCTGCCATCTATGTGGCTGACCACTTGCTCAATGAGGACGCCAAGGTAACGGTCTTTGACCCTAAGGTAAAAGAAGAGCAGATGTACAGCGACTTGGATTACCTTAATTCCAGGAACAAGGTAGATAACAGAAAACTCATGAAAGCAGAGCACTGTCCCTATGAGGCTTGTAAGGGCGCTCATGCCGTGGCGGTACTTACCGAATGGGACGAGTTTGTCGATTACGATTGGCAAAAAATCTACGATAACATGTTAAAGCCTGCCCAGGTCTTTGATGGAAGAAGTGTACTGGATAAGCAAAAGTTAAGGGACATTGGTTTCCGGGTGTATACCATTGGAACGACGTGATATTTTTTAGCCGTGTGTTGTAAGTGTTTAGTCCACAGAAGGGAGGTCCATCATACAGGATCTTTCCTTTTTGGGCTATCGCTCTGCAGCTTTTGATTACAGGATTAACCACACCAACGCTAAAGCATTTAAAATTATGGAAGCATTTTCAGAAAAGATTTCTATTCAAGGTAAATCCTTGCCGGCAGTGAAGGCGCAGATTGACCGATTTGCTAAAGGATTTCCTTATTTGTCTATTGTCCGTCCAGCCCAGGCTACCGATGGGATCAAGGTGCTGTCGACGGATCAAATCAGCAGGCTAGGAAAGGATTTTCTGGCCCAGCGCGATCGTCTTGCCATGGTCAAATTTGTCCCGGCAAGTGGAGCGGCATCAAGAATGTTCAAAAAGCTCTTCGAGTTCTTGGATGGAGACGGCTACTTGGCCCATAACCAAGAAGCCGAAACCTTCATCAAGCACTTGCGTAATTTTCCATTTTATGAAGACCTGGAGCAAAGCTTGGGCAAAGTGGGGAGCTATGCAGGACTGGCATTGCAGGACAAAGACTTTAAATTGATCATTTCCCAATTTTTACTCGACAGTGGCCTGGGCTATGTAAACTTGCCAAAGGGCCTGGTGAAGTTTCATCGCTACGATGACCATGAAAGGACTCCCGTGCACGAACATTTCGTGGAAGGCCTTCAATATGGTGTGGGCAAGGACAGGAAGGTTCACTTGCATTTCACCGTTTCTAATGAGCATTTGGAAGCGTTTAATGCAGAATGCAACCGGGTGAAAGCTGTATTGGAAAAAGAACATGACATCACTTTTGAGGTGAGTTTTTCACAGCAAAAGGCTTCTACGGATACCATTGCGGTCAACGTGGACAATACCCCTTTTCTCAAAGATGATGGGACCTTGTTGTTTAGGCCAGGAGGACATGGGGCCTTGCTCAGCAACCTGGAAGACATCGATGGAGACGTGATCTTTATCAAAAACATCGACAATGTAGCCGGAGAACGGGGCGGTAAGGTTTCCAGTGAGTATAAAATGGCCATGGGCGGATTACTTCTGAACCTCCAGCAGCAGGTATTTGATTATTTGGACGCCTTGGAAGAAGGTGAAGAAGGCGTGGAAGCAGCTATAGAGGAGTTTTTACAGCAGGAACTGTGTGTGGTGTTGCCGAAAGCCTATTGGGGAAGTGCATTGATGGAACGACGGTCCTTTCTTAAAAGCAAGCTGGAACGGCCCATCCGCATTTGTGGGATGGTGCGAAATACAGGCGAGCCCGGTGGAGGACCGTTCTGGACCCAAAACCACGACGGGTCAATTTCCCTTCAAATTGCCGAAAAGGCACAAATTGATCCAAAGCACCAGGAAGCCTTATTGATGGAAAGCACCCATTTCAATCCAGTAGACTTGGTTTGTTCCATTAAAAGGCGCGATGGCCGAAACTTCTCCCTACCACAGTTTGCGGATTCCGATGCAGGATTGATCAGTGAAAAATCCCTGAATGGGAAGGCCCTGAAAGCCTTGGAATTGCCGGGTTTGTGGAATGGGGGCATGTCCGATTGGAATACCATTTTTGTAGAAGTGCCATTGGAGACTTTTACACCAGTAAAAACCATCAATGACCTCTTACGGGAAGCGCACCAGCCTATGGTGAAAATGGAAAAATAGTACATGAAAAAGCGTGTTTTAGATAGGTTAGTGCGATACGGTTTGTTGGTCGCAATAGGAGTGATGGGAGCATGCCATGAAGGATTGGCCCCCGAAGAAGTAGTCGTCTATGAAAATGACTTTAATGGGGAACAACTTCAGGAGGTGCGGAATGGAAGGTGGAGGAGCTATAATGGAACGACCGTATTGGGCAATTATAATAATGAAGAGGTGGCAGTCCAAGTGGACAATCTACCGGCCCATAAAATGCTGCGAATTACCGTAGAGCTGCTGCTCCATGATTCGTGGGATGGCAATGCCGGATCGTCGAGTGGGCCGGACATATGGTACTTGAATGTGGATGACCAAGCGTTGGTAAATACCACCTTTTCAAACCAACCCTGCATGTCCACCTGGTGCCTGAGCCAATCCTTTCCGGATGCTTATGGCAGGCATAATGATCCCAAAACAGGGGCCTTGGAAACAGCACTTCCTGGACTTTGCCAATATGCCGATTCCATAGGATGGACCACCAAATACAGGATTTCGGAGATCGTCCGCCACAAAGGAGACCAGCTTACACTGGTCTGCGGCGATAAAACCGTCCAAAAATACCTGAACAGTTCCCAGATATGTGATGAAAGCTGGTCCTTGTCCAGCATTAAAGTAAGTCTGGTAGAATAACATTACCGGACAAGATGGATAATTGATATATGTTTACCAATTTAAAGAAGGGGATAGGGGCCATGCTTGTTTTTGCGTCGATGGCCTATTCTGCCAAGGCGCAATCGACCAACTTAAACGCCCCTTTTCTCAAGGAATATTTAAGAAGACAGCAGCTGATCGGGAATTTTAACCCTAACTATTCCCTGACCATCCTTCCCTTGACCCCCGAAGTGACCGATTTGCAGGTTACCGGGCACAAGAAGAACGGCTGGTATGAGGAGCTTTATGGGCAAAAGCGGGCCCTGTCTTTTGGCCGAGGGAAGGGCAGCATCAAAATGCTTCCAGAAATGGTCAGGGGCCAGTACAACTCGGATTATGCTTTTGGTGTCAATGACGGGGCGATGATTCCCAATGCCGGATTGCAGACCTTGATCAGTGCAGGGTTTTATGTGCGGTATGGGGCATTGAGTTTACAATTTCAACCCGAGCTTTTGACTGCACAGAATTTGCCGTACGAAGGCTTTCCGCAGCAGCACTGGGGATCCACCTGGGACCAATATTACGAATGGCTGAATACTACTGATATTGTGGAACGCTTTGGCCCTTATGCCTATGTGGAATACCTGCTGGGGCAATCGCACCTTAAATACCATTACAAAGATTTGGCGATCGGCATCTCCACTGAGAGTATTTGGTGGGGGCCGGGGAGGAGGAATTCCCTTTTGATGAGCAATAACGCCCCGGGCTTTTTGCATGCCACCCTGGAAACTACCAAGCCCATCGAAACCAATATAGGGCGTTTTGAGGGGCAATTGATTGCGGGGAAACTGAGGAATTCGGGCTATCTTCCTCCAGGATCGGATTATACCTTCAGACAAACGCCCTTGTATATTCCCAAACGGGATGAGGATGAGCGGTATTTGGCGGGCATTATCGTTAATTATCAGCCCAAATGGTTGCCGGGGCTAACCTTGGGCTATTCCAGTGTTTCACAGATGTACCGCGCAGATATGGACAGTTTTGGGGATTATTTGCCCATTTTCAATGGGGCCAAAAGACCGGCCAATGTTGTGGACCTGGATGCAGAACAGCGCAATCAGCTGAGTGCCGGCTTTTTCAGATGGGCCAGTCCCGGAAAATTGTTTGAGTTTTACGGGGAATATGGCACAAACGGAAACAGTAAAACCTTTCGCGAGATGTTCATGTACCCAGACCTGAACCGGGCTTTTACGTTGGGATTTACCAAATATATTCAGTTGAAAGATCCGTCCACGTTTCTGGGTGTTCAGTTAGAAACCACCCAGACAGGGCAATCGGTTCGGGAAAATATTCTGGCCAAAGAGAGCTGGTATACGCATCCATATGTCCGTCACGGATACACCAACAATGGCCAGGTCATGGGAGCCGGCAATGGGCCAGGGAGTAATGTGATCTTTGCAGAAGTTAGCTGGAACAGAAATTTCACTAAACTGGGCATTCAAATGGAGCGGATCGTGTATAACAATGATTTTTACTATAAACGTTTTGAAGAAATCAAGGACTGGAGACGAAAGTATGTGGATTTGGTGCCTTCATTCGTAGCCGAATGGCAAGTGTACCGCTTTTTGGTATCAGCAAAGTTCCAGTACGTCAAAACCCTAAATTATAAATGGTACCTTGAAAACAGCACCGATGGAACATATTGGGTCCCGGGATTGGACAAGGACAATATGGTAGGACATTTTAGTTTAATGTACTTGCTGAAGTAGGCATATGAGTTGATTTGTGATAGATTACTGTTAGATTTTAGTTGGAGAAAAAAGGGAGCCGCTTGGCTTCCTTTTTTTTTGCCCTTTCAGAAGGTTGAAAAACCTATATTTATTGATGTAAATAATTGCTAAATCGTTAAAGAAAACGATTGAATTTTTTAATAACACTAAAAATTTCATTTTTAAGGATTTTTTCTCGGAATTATGGGGTCATTTGAGGAGTTTTCTATCTCTTTATGTTACTATCTGGTGTAAAAGCCAAATAAAAGTTGATATGAAACCCAAAAAAGCACCTGAAATAACCGATAAATACCAAATTCGGTATTCCGAAAAGGAGTACTTGGATATGGCTGATGAATTGGTGTGGGCGTCCTTTAACAAGGGCAACGAATCCACCTTCAGTTTCCTTTATAAAAACTACGCGGCGGACTTGTTCGCTTTTGGTTATCAATTTTGCGGCGATGCCCATTTAGTGGAAGATTGTATCCAAAATCTTTTTATATACCTCCGAAAAAGGAGAGGAAGTCTAGGAGAGGTGCACAGCATCAAATCCTACCTTTTTAAATGTATCCGCTGCGAAATCACCAAAAGATTAAAAGAAAGAGGATTGCTCCGGGATGCTGATGAAATACTTCATCACAAGGCTTTTGCCCTTTCACTTTCCCCAGAGACGATCCTGATAGAATCCGAACATCGAGAACAACAGCAAAAAAGAATCAATCACGCATTGTCCCAGTTGACCCTGCGGCAACGCCAAGCGCTATTGTTGCTTTATGAAGAAGAAATGACCTATAGTCAAATTGCAGAAGTGATGGGCTTTACAGAGGTGAAATCAGCCAGAAAACTCGTCTACAGAGCACTTTCAAGTTTGAAAGAAATCTTCCTTAAAAAGTGAACCAACTATATGAAAAGAGATAAAAACATATTGAAATACAGGGACTATGAGCTGGAAGACTTTCTGGGTGATACGTTTTTCATTGCTTGGGCGAAGGATCCGAAGGGTGACGGAGAACACTTTTGGGAAAAGTGGATTGCTGAAAACCCCGGAAAGCGGCAAATGGTCATGGAAGCAGCGTCCCTCATCCGTTCAGTGGGGTATCAAAATCGCCCACAGCTGTCGGATAGTGCCTATTTGGAGATTTTTGAGAATGTATTGCGTACCGAGCCCCGAAAGGAAAGTAAAGACCGCCTTCCAAAAGAAAAAACGGATTGGCGCACTTGGCTAGGGATTCAGAAGGTTGCTGCAGCGGTCCTGTTTGCCTTTTGTGCATGGGCCGTCACCCAAGTATATGTGATTTCTCCCGAAACGGAAGAGGATCCCCTTCCGGTTTTGTGGGAAATCAGTGAAAATCCTGCTGGAGTCCGCTCCACCCTGAACATGGGAGATGGCAGTACCATCAGCCTCAATGCCAGCAGTAAACTGTCTTTTCCGGAGCATTTTTCAGATACGGTCCGTCTGGTAAAGCTGGAGGGAGAAGCTTTTTTTGATATTGAAGAAGATGGCAGGCCTTTTATCGTCGACCTAGGGAATACCATGGTAGAAGTGATGGGGACGACTTTTAATGTCCGCAACCCTAAAAATGGTGAATTGGCCGTGGCCTTGATATCCGGAAAAGTCAAGGTAAAGGATGATGCCGGCAACCAAGTGATCTTAAACCCTTCCGAAATGCTAAGATTCCATCAAAACGGTGATCGCTCCCTGACGAGTTTTGACCCATTGGAAGTCACGGGATGGAAGAATAAGGTCTTGGTTTTCAGAAAGGCTGACAAAGATGAAATCATTCGAAAAATCCGTGATTGGTACGGAGTGGAAGTGAGCTGTGATCCTCGCATCGATCATTCCTGGGCATACTCTGGGGAATATAAAAATGAGTCCCTTGAAAATGTCCTTAAAGGCATCAAAAGGGCACTTGGCATTGAATACGAGGTCAAAGGAAAACAGGTGATCATAAAACCCAGAGCCCTTTGAACCTTGGACAAAGGGGGCCATCCCCCTGAGCAAATGGTTCCTTCCTGCTGTGGAGGAATGCTTTAGGGTATTTTACGAAGGAAATATCCTAAGAGGAATAGAAATATGGGATGATTATTCCCGAAGCGTAGAAAACTTAATAACCCAATAACCTAACCCTAAACAACATGGAACAGACCAATACCAGCTAATAAAAAGTGGCAGCAAGGAACCGTTCAGTTCCCTACTGCCAACCATTTTTTCCTGTCGTGAACTTTGGACGGTAAAGACAGGAAGCTTAAGGAATAATCACTTAAACATTTAAAGCTATGCAAAAAAAAATACTGAGACAATTAATAAAGATGTCTATGAGAGTTTTATATGGGTTTCTTATCCAGCTTGCCTTTTGCACGGTATTGCTAGCCAATACTTCCAAAGCCCAGCGGAAGACCATTGAAGAAGTGCGTGTGGATGTCCGCCTTCAGGATCGGACCTTGGGAGCCATCATGAAAGATTTGGAGCGAAAGACTGATTTCAGGTTTACGTTTGATACCAATGGTGTCAACACCGATCAACAAATGGCTTCGGATAATTTTAGCGGGACGGTATATGAGTTATTGGTGATTTTGTCCCGTCAGAGTGGCCTAAGTTTTACACAGATCAACAGCAATATTCATGTCAGTGAAAACGAGAGCCGGAAAGAAGTAGCGATTAAGGAGGCGGCTGAAATTACCGTGAAAGGAAAAGTGGTCGATGAAAGTGGGCTGGCCTTGCCAGGCTTGACAGTGAAGATCGAGAGCTCAGGAAGAGGCACCGTGACCGATTTGGATGGAAATTACCAGATCACAGCGGAAGAAGGCGATGTGCTCATCTTTTCCTTTATTGGTTTCGAAACCCAGCGTGTCCAGATCGGTAACCAGACCACCATCGATGTGGTCATGAAAGAAGATACACAGGCATTGGAAGAGGTGGTGGTCGTAGGGTATGGAACCGTGAAGAAGAGTGATTTGACCGGCTCTGTGGTTTCCCTCAAGTCAGATGAGCAAAACCAGGGAGTAAATACCTCCGTGGACCAATTGCTCAAAGGCAAAGCAGCAGGGGTCAATGTGGTGCAAAACAGTTCAGAACCCGGAGGTGGCATATCCATCAGTATTCGAGGTGCCAGTTCGGTAAATGCCGGTACAGGGCCACTTTATGTCATCGACGGATTGCCGATTGATAACAGTTCCATGACCGCAGGAAGCGGTGGGAATTATCCCGATTCCAGAACACCTACCAATCCTTTAGCGGCCATTAACCCAAATGACATTGAGTCCATCGAAATATTAAAGGATGCTTCTGCTACGGCCATTTATGGAGCCAGGGGCGCCAATGGCGTGATCATGGTCACCACCAAAAAAGGTAAATCCGGTCAGATGAGAATCAATTATGACGGATATGTAGGGGTACAGCATGTCGCCAACAGACTGGATGTGCTCAGTGCCGAAGAATACCAAACGGTGATGAATGGCATCATTGCCGATGGAGGAGGAATTGCCGATCAGGAGGTGGATGTGATCGAAGATGGCGGCACTGACTGGCAGGACGAACTCTTCCGCACCAGTGCACCGGTAACCAATCAAAACCTGTCTTTTTCAGGAGGAAACGAGAAGACCAATTACTTCGCGGCACTCAATTACTTTAACCAGCAAGGAGTGGTGAAAAGCTCTGCTTTTGAGCGGTACAGTGCTCGTCTAAACTTGGAAACCAAGTTTTCCGATCGGCTGACAGTGGGGCTGAACATGAATACTTCATTCAGCGAAAATGACCAAGTGCCGGCCCAGTCCTTTGGGGTGAACGAAAACAATGGGGCGTTATATGCGGCCTACAATTTTGATCCGACTTTGAGTATATACGGCGAAGACGGTCGCTACCGCATTTCACCATACATTTCCATTGACAATCCTTTGGCACTGGCCTTCGGCAAAAATGCCATGATCGAGCGCTACCGCAATATGGCCGTTACGTATGCCAATTATAAAATCCTTCCCGAGTGGTCGGTAAAAGTGAATTTTGGCACGGATGTGACCAATCAGCGCAAAGATGTATACATCGACCGGTCTACAAAAGACGGGCTCGCAAATGGCGGCATTGCGACCATCTTACAAGAAAGGCAGTCCAACTACCTGATGGAGTTTACGACCACGTATGACAAAACCTTCAACGATCACCACCTGACCGCAGTGGCAGGGGTCACCACGCAAAAATTCTCCATGGCCAATACCCAAAGCCATGGCAAGAGCTTCCCTTCAGATGCTACAGGAACCGATAATATCGGCTTGGGCGACCCTACACAATTTAACATTAACAGCTTCAAGGCGACCAACCGTTTACTTTCCTATTTGGGCAGGGTAAATTACACCTTGAAGGATAAGTATCTGTTTACAGGAACGCTTCGAATTGACGGTTCGTCAAGGTTTGGGGAAAACAATAAATACGGCTATTTCCCTTCCGGGGCTTTCGCGTGGAAGGTGAAAGAGGAATCGTTCATGCAGGATTTGGAAGCATTGAGTACCTTTAAATTCAGGGCCAGCTGGGGCCAGACCGGTAACCAGGAGATTGGGAATTACCTTTCGATCAGTACGTTTGTGCCGGGGCCAGATGCGGTGTTTAACGACCAAAAAGTATCCACAACACAACCTGCGCGGATTCCTAATCCAGATCTGAAATGGGAAACCACAGAACAATGGGACATTGGATTGGATTTTGGGCTGTTCAGGGACAGGGTTTTCGGTAGTTTGGATTATTTCAGCAAGAAGACTTTTGACATGCTGCTTTACCTGCCCATTCCGACGTCCACGGGCTATACCAACAGGATTACCAATATCGGTAGCGTGAAAAACTCCGGGATTGAGGCGGCCATTACTTCGGTGAATTTTGATGGAGATTTTACTTGGACGACCACGTTGAATCTGGCCACGGTAAAAAATGAGGTGACCAGTCTTGGAGGAGTCGGGCAGATCATCGGTGGAAGTGCCGGTTTTGCCAACCAGATCTGGATTATCAAAGAAGGCTTGCCGATGTATTCCTTCTATGGCTACCAAGTAGACGGGGTGTGGCAAGAGGGGGATGATTTTGACCAAACCACCGATAATGTGGCCCCGGGGGATCTGAAATTCCGCGATATCGATGGGGACCAAACCGTCAATGCCGATGACAGGGAAGTACTGGGCAATTCATTTCCGGACTTGACCTATTCCCTTGCCAATACCTTCGAATACAAAGGCTTTAGCTTGTATGTGTTCTTAGAAGGTGTGCACGGCATCAGCATGTTGAACAACAACCTAGTGGATACTTATTTTCCGATCAATTTCAGGAGAAATAAGTTTGCCGAACCCTATCTGAACAGATGGACACCGGAAAATCCATCCAATGAATACCCCTCCTTTGTCAATCCAACTGCCCAAGGACAAAAAGAAGTGAATTCCTATACGGTACAGGATGCATCTTACTTGCGCTTAAACACCGTGACGCTTAATTACACCATCCCCATGCAGAGCAATACCTTCCGTAATGCACAGGTATATGTGACGGGGACCAATCTGCTGACCATCACCAAGTACGATGGCGTGGATCCGGCTGTCAATCCTAACGGAAACGCCAATATCAGGATTGACTACAATGCTTATCCTACGGCGATGTCTTTCTTGCTAGGAGTGAAACTTGGATTTTAAATAGGGAAATTATGAAAACGATGAAATTACTAAAATATAGCTTGATAGCACTGGTTCTGGGAATGATGTGCGCTTGTTCCGATGTACTGGATGAAGAGTTGTTCTCTCAAATGGCACCAGAAAACTTTCTGACCACCCAGGAAGGAATCAAATCCACCTTGGACGCGGCCTATGCAGAAGGGTACTTAAACGGCTATTCCCACCACAGCGTGCGGAATATTGAGGAGTGGTGCACGGACATCGAGTGGGAGACCGGTGGAGGCGAAAACCGAACCGCCGTTTTGATGATTAATTTTACTTGGGATGCATCCGTAGGCTGGATGTACGGCGATATGTGGCTGAAGCCTTATCGTGCCATTCGAAATGCTAATGTGGTCCTGGAAAATGTCGAAGCGGCCAATATTGGTGATGATTTGAAGCAAACCTATGCTGCCGAAGCAAGGTTTATCAGGGCCCTGAGTTACTACTACCTGCACACCTGGTTTGGGCCAGTGCCGTTGCGACAAAGTCCTGAGGATGATATTTACCTAGCGAGACCTTCTGAGGAAGAAATGAGGCAGTTTGTTGAGTCTGAATTGCTTGCGGTGATCCCTGACTTGCCTGCGCCTGGCCAAGAGCAAGCTTATGGCCGTGCTAACAATGGCGGAGCCAGAGCACTTTTGACCAAGTTTTACCTTAATACCAAGCAATGGCAAAAAGCTGCCGATATGGCTCAAGAGGTGATGGATATGGGGGATTATAGTCTTTACCCTGATTATGCGATGCTTTTCAGGGTAGAGAATGAACAAAATTCGGAATTTATCCTTACTTATCCTCAGATTCCCAATAGTCCTGGAAATAACTATATCAATGGCGCATTTCCCGAAGGATTTGCCAGTGATCCCAAAACCGGGCTGACTTTTCTAAACTCCTGGCGAAACTGGGCGGCACAATACAGGCTTTACGACAGCTTTTACAATTCCTTTGAGGAAGGCGATGCCCGAATGGATCTGATCATGGACAGCTATATAAACGGCCAGGGCAATGCCGTTTCCCTACTGAACAACAACAATACCCGTTCCTTTAAATATTGGCCAGATCCCAATGGATTGGGAAATGAACATGGGAATGATGTTCCCGCAGTACGCTATGCCGATATCCTCTTGAGTAGGGCGGAGGCGCTGAATGAACTCAATGGCCCCAACCAAGAGTCAATAGACCTGATCAACATGGTCAGGGAGCGTGCGGATTTGGAGCCGTTGGAGCTAAGTGATTTTACGTCTATGGCCCAGCTCAGAACCCATTTGCTAAACGAACGGGCTTGGGAATTCTATTCCGAAGGAAAGCGACGGGAGGATCAGATCAGGATGGGCACCTTTGTATCATCTGCCGTGGCGCGTGGTGTCACCAATGCCAAGCCGACACACGTGCTATTCCCTATTCCACAAGCGGCCTTAGATGCCAATGAGATGTTGGTGCAGAATGAGGGGTATTGAAGTGTTTAGTATCTATTATCTATTATCTAGTATCAAGTATTGAGTATCGGGTATCAAGATGTGGGCTTTGGGTTAGTGGTTTCCTTAGCGTGTTCCACTTGAGGAGGAGTAGGAGTTAAAAGTTATGCAGAGGGCTAAGTCACGGTAAGAAGAGCATTGAGCCTGAGGCCTGCCATGCCCAGGCTCAATTTTTGTCAACCAAGGGCCATTTGCCACCGAAAGAGGATGTTTGACGAATTTATAGTATTTATTGGTAGATTTATGGCATTTGTCCAGTGCTGATTTGTGCATCTTTAACCTGAAAATTAAGGCCCATTTTAAAAATAAAATGAACCAAAATAACCAACAAAATACCATCTCCATTTTAGCCTTTTTTATGCAAAGGCTTTTCCAATCGGCTTCTCTGAAGCGATGGTTTATGGTGTTGTTGTTCTTAGGTGGAACAGCGACCATAGAAGCCAGACAAAAGCCCAATATGATCGTTTACTTATCTGACGACCTCGGATACCTGGATGTCTCCGTGTACGGAGCATCGGTGGTGAAGACACCGATCCTACAGCAGCTCAGTCAGGAGGGGATGACCTTCGACAATGCCTTTGTGGCATCTCCTTCTTGTGCTCCCAGTCGCGCGGCGTTATTGACCGGACTGATGCCTGCCAAAAATGGTGCGGAGGTGAATCATGCCTTTCCTGCCCCTGACATCCCGTACCTGATTGGTCAGTTGAAGGATAATGGGTACTCGGTATTTGCCTTCGGTAAGGTGGCGCATTATGGTGGTAATGAAAAATGTGGTTTTGACTTTCACCATGACGAGCAGGTAAACCTTTACGAAAACATCAGCGGGTATTTTGATTCTACCAAGGTAGAGGGCCCAGTGTGCATTTTTGTGGGAGACCGCAGACCACATGTCTGGTGGACAGAGAAAATGGATTATTTACCGAAGGAGGTGGACCTACCGCCCTATTTCATCGATACCGAACCTACTCGTGAGCACCGTGCCCGGTATTATACCGATGTATCTGGCATGGATAGCGAAATGGGACAGGTTTTGGATTATTTTGATAACATGTTGGGCAGTAATACCCTGACCCTTTTTACCAGTGACCATGGGGCTCAATGGCCTTTTGGAAAGTGGAATTTATATGATGCGGGCATTAGGACGCCACTGATCGTCAAGTGGCCAACTAAAATCCAAGCAGGCAGTAGAACAGCAGCGATGGTGAGTTGGGTGGATATTATGCCGACCCTTCTCGAAGCTTCAGAGAGTGCAGTGCCAGAAGGGCTTGACGGTAAATCTTTTATGGAGGTGCTAAAGGGGAATACTTCTACCTTCAGAAAGGAGATCTTTACCACACACACCGGGGACGGCAACTTCAATGTTTACCCGATGCGGAGCATTCGTGATGAGCGATATAAGCTCATCATCAACCTGGCTCCCAATGCCTATCATACAAACCATTCGGATATCTTACGAAAAGATGGAGCAGGGGCTTTTTGGGACAGCTGGGATGCCCAAGCCGTCCAAGATCCTTTGGCAGCAGCTGTGGTCCAGCACTATTTTATACGCCCGGCAGTGGAGTTTTATGACCTCTCCAATGACCCTAATGAGCAGCATAATCTTGCGACCAATGCGGCCTACCAACCCAGGATCGCTAAAATGAAAGCACAATTGACCGAGTGGATGAACGCACAAGGAGATGAACAAAAGCTTTATAAGCAGCCCTACTATTTCCCCGGCCCCAAACCCAATGGCGAAACCATAAAAGAAAGACAAAATGAGCATTAAGAAAGTAGTACAGTTGGTCATCATGGGCAGTGCGTTGGTATTTGCTAGCTGTAGTAAGCAAAGCAAGGAAGCGGCATTTAAGGCGCATGATAAGGCGATATTTCTAAAGGAAGGATGGATTCGGGATCCGTATATTTACTTGGACCATGACGGATATTATTACCTGACAGGGACCACTCCTTTGCCCCATGATCCACGGGAGGAGACCGAGCCTTATAATACAGGCTTGGATGCAGCAAACATGGAGTTGTTTGGCAAACCAAGTATCGTGGGGCATAAGATTAGGGTGTGGAGAAGTGAAGACCTGCTGGAATGGGAGTCTCTTGGGGAGCCGTTTGACCTTGCGGAAGGATACTGGGCTCAAAAAATGCCCGATAAACTGAATGAAAAGCCCGCGAGTGATTGGAGATTGTGGGCGCCAGAGCTGTATCATGTAGCCGGTAAATGGATCTATGTACACACTTCCCCGGATCCTGTCCAAGGCGGAGCCAATCTGGCCATTTCAGAAGGAGAGGATATGGCTGGTCCTTTTTCATTTCCCATGGGAGATGATATGCGGAACAAGCACGATCCCAGTTTGTTTAAGGACGACGATGGTACCTGGTATTTGCTGTGGGGAAATACCTTTATCGCACCCATCAAACCGGGATTCACCGGACTGGCAGCCGAACCAAAGCGGATCGATCCTTCTGATCGGGTAATCGGCCATGAGGGGGCTACCATCAGGAAAATAGGGGGTAAATATGTGCATTTTGGTACCGCTTGGTCCACTGATAAGATGCGAAAGGGCTCTTATAACCTTTATTATTGTACCGCGGACAATATTACCGGTCCTTACGGGCCAAGGAAGTTTGTGGGACGGTTTCTGGGACATGGCACTCCCTTTCAGGACAAAGCAGGAAGATGGTGGTGCACCGCTTTTTACAATGGTAATGTACCGCCGGTAAGCAAGGAGGGGATTCAAGAAGTGGACTTGGGTGAGACGGCCCAGACCATCAATGAGCAGGGTACGACGATTGTGCCATTAGAGGTGAAGGTATTGGATGATGGTGAAATATATATCCGCGCGCTTGATCCAGATTATGCCCTGCCAGGTCCAGATGAGGCCCAGCAGTTTGAGTAGCATTTGATTAAAACAATGGAAATACGTCATTGCGATCCACCACAGCGGAGAAGCCTGTTTAACGCAGGCAGGCCATCTCAGCTTCTGTACACGGGATTGCTTCGTCGTCGTTCCTCCTCCTCGCAATGACGGTGAGAGAAGCGGTACCAATGAGGCAGTTTTGGAACGCTCAGTAATTTTATAGGAATACAAAGTGAAAAATTAATTAAATAGTATGAAAAATAATTGTTTTAAAGGAGTGAAATGGTGGGTTTCTTTTGTGCTAATACTCTTTGCAGTGCCTTCGGCCATGGCACAGCAGAAAGAAAAACCCAATATACTGTTGATACTGGTGGATGATCTCAAGCCCAATTTGGGGGCATATGGTGATGAGCACGCCATCAGCCCAAACATTGACGGCTTGGCCAATAGCGGTATGCGTTTCGATCAAGCCTATTGTAATCAAGCGGTCTGTGTTTCCAGTCGCTACAATTTGATCTTGGGATCCCGATCTACCAGCACGGGATTGTATGATTTTGGCAAAGAGTTTAGGGACGTTATTCCTGATGCCGTAACGATGCCGCAGTATTTTAGGGCAGCAGGATACCATGCAGAGTCCATGGGGAAGGTATTCCATATCGGTCATGGCAATACCAATGACGCTGCTTCTTGGAGCATCCCACATTGGAAGGAGAAAGTGATCGAATACGTGGAGCCAGAAAGTACGCATGGACAACTGACCCGTGAAGAGGCATTTTTCGAAAACACGCGAATGTACATTGAAGGCACGCCTCCCAATCATGAATTGCCACGGGGGGCGGCTTGGGAAAGCCCAGATGTCACGGATGAGGCCTATGCAGATGGCCGTGTGGCCCGTCATGCCATCGATCGGTTGCGTGACCTGAGCAAAGCACCGGACCAGCCTTTCTTTATGGCGGTAGGATTTGCCCGGCCGCATTTGCCTTTCAGTGTACCCCAAAAATACTGGGACATGTATGATCCGGAAACATTGCCTTTGGCGGAGTTTGAGGAAGGGCCCGAAGGAGCTCCAGATTTTGCGGTCAAAAGAGGAGGGGAGATCAACCAGTTTTTCCCCATTCCCCATCACCAACACGTTTATGAAAAGGACTTGCAGCGAAAATTGGTACATGGCTATTATGCCAGTCTGACCTATATGGATGCCCAGGTGGGCAAAGTCCTGCGGGAGCTGGAGCGATTGGATTTGGATGAAAATACGATAGTTGTCCTATGGGGAGACCATGGCTGGCATTTGGGTGATCATGCCATCTGGACTAAACACACCAATTACGAGCAGGCCAATCGGATTCCGATCATTTTTAGGGCTCCTGGGGTGACGGCCAGCGGCAGCAGCACCAAGCAGTTTGCCGAAACGGTGGACATCTTTCCGACCTTGGCCGCATTGGCTGGATTGGACCGGCCGTCGGGACCACAGCCTATTGACGGCATCGACCTTACACCTACCCTGATGAACGGAAATGAGATCATCAAAGATCATGCATATCATGCCTATAATCGTGGAGGCTATTTGGGGGAAGCGATCCGTACAGACCGGTATCGGATGATCCGCTGGACCCATACCCAAGACAAGCAAAAAGAAGTGATTTACGAATTGTACGATTATCAAAAGGACGCTCAGGAAACCAAAAACATTGCAGCAGAAAACCCGGAAGTAATCAAAGACTTGGAAGCTAAATTGGACCAATATCCCAAAGCCAAAAGGCTTCCTTAACGAATAAACGGATATGATGATGCACAAGGGAAGTTTGTGGCTGCTGAGCCTGTTGATCGTATGCTATGGCTGCGGTAAACGTGCAGACAACAGCAACACGCATGAAAGCCAAAAGCCTAATATTATCCTGATCATGTCGGATGATATGGGCTATTCAGATCTTGGCTGCTATGGCGGAGAGATCCATACGCCTCATTTGGATAAATTGGCTCAAAACGGTTTGCGGTTTACGCAGTTTTATAATACGGCGCGATGCTGCCCCACACGGGCTTCCTTGATGACAGGATTGTACCCTCACCAAACGGGGATTGGCCATATGACCAATCCGCCGTTGAGTGAGTATCACGATTACCATATTCCAGGCTATCGCGGAGTGCTCAGCACACAGACGGTTACCTTAGCTGAATTGCTGAAATCTGCCGGTTACCATACGCTCATGTCTGGAAAATGGCACTTAGGCATGGAGGAGGAAAGGATGTGGCCACTGCAGCGGGGCTTTGAGCAGTTTTATGGAATTTTGGCTGGAGCCACCAATTATTTTGCGCCTACTCACCCTCGGGGGATTACAGAACAGAATAATACCATTCCCATTACTGATCCCAATTATTATACGACCGATGCCTTTACGGACAAGGCCATTTCCTTTATCGATAAGGCCAGTGGTGAGGGGGAAGCTCCCTTTTTTCTGTATTTGGCGTATAATGCACCCCATTGGCCTATTCAGGCACCTAAAGAGGATATAGACAAGTACCGGAAGCGCTACAAGGAGGGCTGGGGAAAACTTCGACAGGAGCGTTACGAGCGGATGGTAGCCATGGGATTGATCGAGGAAGACTGGTCGATGTCCCCCCAAGATGCACAAGATTGGGATGAACTTCCAGCGGAAAAACAAGAAGAAATGGCCCTAAGGATGGCGATTTATGCCGCCCAAGTCGACCGGATGGATCAGAATATCGGAAAACTGGTAAACCATTTGGAAGCACAAGGTGAACTGGATAATACCCTTATCATTTTCTTGGATGACAATGGTGCCTGTGCTGAAGGAGGGCCTTTGGGAGGAGGTCCTGCAGCGCAATTGGAGACCCTTAAGGGCTATTTTCTTACCTATGGCCAGGCTTGGGCCAATGCTTCCAATACTCCTTTTAGAGAGTATAAACACTGGATCCATGAAGGCGGCATTTCCTCGCCATTTATCGTCCACTGGCCCGAGGGCATTGCTGCTGATCGCAGGGGGACTTTGGTGGATCAATATGGTCATTTGCCCGATATCATGGCGACGCTTATGGAGCTGACCGGAGCAAAATATCCCACGCAGAAATCAGGAAAACGGTTGCCCCAACCCGTCGGGGAAAGCTTGCTGCCACTGATTCAAGGAGTAGCCGAAACAAAAAGAGAGCAGCCCATTTTTTGGGAGCATGAAGGAAACAAGGCCATCAGGGATGGAGATTATAAATTGGTCATGAAATGGAATGATGAGGGGCCACAACAGTGGGAGCTTTATAACATGAAAAATGACCGTACCGAGCTTCATGACCTTGCCTCCAGCATGCCCGAGAAGGTGGATGAAATGGCTGGCTTGTGGGAGCAGTGGGCGGAAAACCATCAAGTGGAACCTTGGGATAAGGTAAAGGCAATTATGGAGCGCGATCGTTAGGGAGTAGGGCAGTTGATAAAGCCATTACCTTCTGGTAGCGAAATATAGTCGCGAAGGCTTTAGGTCTTTTTATCGAATGCCCAGTGCCCGTTGGAGATTTAGCCAGTATTTTTTCCTTCTGCCCATGTAAGGAGAGACTTTTGGATTATAAGGATAGTGGCGGTCTTTGGGGATATTATTCACCAAAAGGGCGATGATCAACAGGATCAATGCCCCGGTAAACACAGGGCTCAGCACATATAAAAAGCCAAGTTTCTGTATTTTCGGAGTGCCAATGACAGCTATCAAGGCAGTAGCTCCGCCCGGGGGATGGAGGGCCTTGAGGATTTGCATGGCAATGATGGCAAGGGAAACTGCCACGGCACAAGTTAGCCAGAAAATGTCCAGGTTTCCCACGGTATTCATCACTAAGACCCCTACGAAGGCACTGACGGTATGGCCAAAGATCAGGTTTCTGGGTTGGGCAAGGGGGCTGTTGGTGGCTCCATACACCAAAACGGCTGAAGCGCCAAAAGAGCCGATCAAGAAGACGTTTTCCAATACCCCAAACCGATGCAATTCCGATTGGATATAGGCAATGGCCCCGATCCCCAAGAATCCACCAATAAAGGTCCATAGATGGTCAATTGGGTTTAGAATGGTCTGCTTGTAAACGACATATCGGGCTTTTCGGTATCCCCGTTGGACTTTTTTCACTTTTGGTTACATTGATTGCAGTGCAAAAATAAAGAAGCTTTTCGGTATTAGGGCATTTACCATTCGTTTCGGACCTTTCTTTATGTTTATAGCCCATAACCAAAAGTGATAATGGTGTTTTAATCCCAATTGGCCAAGGATAAACGCGGCTCAACACCGATAGGATGCGAATACCATTGCAAATCTGTCTGCATCCGTTTTATCTATTTAATGTTTATCCTGGATCATACATACTTGACCAAAAGGCAAAAAATAAAGCGGCTGCCCCAAATATTTTAGGATCAGCCGCTTTAAGGTCATGTGTTAGTTATGGATAGTGGTCAGTCTTGCAAGATGCCAAAATAGAAATAAAGGGTCCTCTTAACAGGGCCATCTACGTGAGTGTTTTCGCCCATGGGGCCATAAACAGCGGCGTTTCCAGTGATTCCAAGCGCAAGTTTGCTGCCCAAAGCAGGAATGCCATCCAAAAAGGAAATGTCCCCTTTTGGTAGGGCAGGATAGCCTTTGGGGCCAGAGATGCCATAGAAATCAAATAAGCGAACATAGAGATCGGGTTCGTTGGCCACGACGTAGAATTTTCCTTGGGCAGTGTTGATCTCCATCCAGGCGATGTCTCCAAAGTAACCTTTAAACTCCGGGTATTCCCAAGGGGTGGCCCCGGTGTGGGTGTCATTGTACATGTTTTGATGGGCATCAAACCTTCCCTGCGGGCGGTTCTTCCATACACGGAAAGGGCCTTTGCCCAGCCATTTTGCACTGATGACATTGGCTTCTGGGTAATCGAAGCTGATGCCCGGATATGCATAATCCCCTTCCGGCAGTTCATATGCATAATCAAGCGTCACCCAACCATTATCAGCAATGCTCCATTCGGCATATTGTAGGGCTCCTTCATATTGGACCCTAAACACGGCTTTGCCATCTTTTTCTTCATAGGAAACATCGCTGACGCTGATTTCCCCTTCGGTAAATACGGGGCCATTGCCGAATGACAATTCCGGACCTGAAGGCTTTTTGATATGGATAAGTTTGCCGTCTTCCTTGTTAAATGTCAAGGCAAAATGACCTCCGCTGATGGTCAGGACACTGTCTTTGTCTTCTACTTTGCTGGCCTCATCTCCTTTGGCCATGATGGTTTCTTTGATCAGTTTTTGATTGGGTTGGATGCGCCACGACCACGTGTAGATTTCCTCACCATGGGGATCCGTAGCCGTAAGCATCAGTGCATCCTGTGCTCTCCAGTTGGCCGGCAATGGAAGTTGTAGGGTGCCAGCTGCGGTGGGCGCCAGATCAGGGCCCATCAATTGCCCTGATTCCACCGTGCTATATCCGGCTTGAGGATTTCCAATGGAGTTGAAGGAAACCAATTTCCAATCGAATGTAACGTCTTGGAGATTGGTGAAATGGTAACGGTTTTCCAGGTTCAGCAATCCGTCCCAGCGAGAAATGTCGTTGATTTTTTCGATATGAACGGGCGAATAGATTTCTTTAATGGCGTAGACGCTTCCCTCTTTTTGGCGGAAAGGGCCGACCAGTCCATCAGGGGCATTGAGTCTGTTGACGTCAATTTTGTTATGGATGTCCGTTCGGACAATGCCTTCATCAGACAATACCCAAAGAAAGCCACCTGCCGATAGCTTTGACTGCCACATGAGCTCCCAATAGTCGGTAAGCCCTGCCGCACCGCCGCCATCATCCTGGCCGTGCAGGAATTCGGTAGGCATATAGATCAAGGTGTCTTTCAGCTTGTTTTGCAAGCTCTCATAATTTTCGTAATGATCCGTATCTACTCCATTATGGGAATTGCCCGGGCGGTGATGGGCATGAAGTACCGGCCTGCCCGAAGGATCGTACATCCCAAAATCATCATCCAATTCCTTATTGGTACCTCCTTCATTGCCATTGCTCCAGAAGAGAATGGAAGGGTGGTTTAGGTCTCTTTCCACCAATTCCTTGACCAGTTTCTCACCCGGTTCGGTATCATAAGCATTTTGCCATCCGGCCAGTTCGTCCATCACATACAGCCCCAAGCTATCGCAAAGGTCCAAGAAGGAAGGATCGGGAGGGTAATGTGCCGTTCTGACGGCATTCATGTTCATTTCCTTGATCAGGAGAATGTCGTTAAGGTCTATTTGTGGCGTAAGCGAGCGCCCTGTTTCTGGCCAAAAGGCATGTCGGTTGACACCTTTTAGTTTGATTTTGGTGCCATTCAGGTAAATGCCATCCCCTTGCTTGATTTCAATGGTGCGGAAGCCAAAACGTTCATGGATTTCATGGAGTTGTTCTCCCTTGTGAGCAAGGTTAAGCGTAAGATGGTATAAATGAGGTGTTTCTGAGGTCCAGAGGTTGACGTTCTCCAGTTTTTCAGAAAGGATCACCTTTTGCTTGTTCTTTTTTGCCGTGGTGGTGAATTGGCTGACAATATTGCCTGATTGGTCGGTAATGGTAGCCGCCAGCTCAGCGGTTTTTTCTAAGCCTTCTAGGGTTACTTCAGCACTGAACGAGCCATCCGCTTCTGCGGTAATGGCCGCTTTGGCAATGTGCTGTTTGGGCAAGGCTTGAAGATAAACCGGTCTGAAAATTCCACCAAAAATCCAATAATCGGCATAGCGCTCCGCACGGTTGACCGAATGATCGGAGGACATTTTGCTCACGGTGACCTCAAGCAGGTTTTCCTCCCCAAAAAGAAGTTTATCGGTGATGTCGTATTTGAAACGGTAAAAAGCCCCTTGGTGGATTTCTCCTGCCAACTGACCGTTAATTTTTACTTCCGTGTCAGTCATGGACCCTTCGAAGACCAATTCGATGGTTTTGCCCTGCCAGTCTGAAGGCACTTCAAAGGTATGCCTGTATTTTCCCTGCTCATCAGCAAACCGGAAATTCTTCCCATAGGTCACATAATCGCGGCCATAATTATACGTGCCAAACCCCTGCTGTTCCCAGTGAGAGGGAACCTCGATGGTGGACCATTGGCCACTGTTTCTGCCATCTGTGCAGAAAAAATCCCAAGTAACCGTGTGTTTACTATCTGTTCCGCTGAGGAACTGTTTTTCAGTTTGTTGGGCATGAAGCGTAAAGGTAAAGAGCACGAAAAACAACCAGGCTCCTCGGGTTACAAACGCTTGGATGCGTCGGTGAATCATATTTATTGTCATTGAATGTTATAGGTTATGAGTACCAATTTCATTCAAAAAAAATATAATTATTCGAGAAAACTGTTCTGCATTGGGGGGGATGCCGAGTAGCTAGGTCAGCGGACAGAGCCAAGAGGAAGGAATAATGTAGCAGGTAGCAGGACAAAAGTAGCAAGTATCAAGTATCAAGTATCATGTAAAAGGTACGAAGTATAGGGGATTTGGAATGACGTAAAGTCAAGAGAAATTTTTCAATATTTCAATCGTTAATTTGTATGATGTATGACAAATTTATATTTTGAGAAAAATATATAAACATGGAATTTAGTGAGATAGGCAATCGGAAATCCCTTAGCGAACAGGTAGAAGAGGTGCTCACCCAGTCCATAAGGGATGGGAAATACCTTCCTGGGCAAAAAATCCCCACGGAGAATGAACTTTCCAAGGCTTTTAATGTCAGCAGAACCGCGATCAGGGAGGCTATAAAAACGTTAAGTGCCCGGGGTATTGTGGTAGTAAAAAAGGGAAGTGGAGCTTTTGTATCGGAAGTAAGCGTACAAAATGCTTCGGAGATGCTGAACATGTTTTTTGAGCTGTCCTCAGACAAGGACCTGATGCTGCAGACCATCGAAGCCAGGCGGATACTAGAGCCAAGAATCGCTGCTGAAGCGGCCATTAAAAGGACTGAAGAGGATATACAGCTGCTGGAAAAGAACATGGACGCCATGCGGGCATGTCCTTTGGAGGATAAGCAGTTCGAAGCGGAATTGGACAATGACTACCATCGGATATTACTGTCCATTGCCGACAATAAGGTTCTGGAACTTCTGTTAAGTCCTGTATTCAGCTTGATGCCAAAATTCAAAATGAATGTATTTGCCAAGCCTGCTTCCGGAAACTTGGAGGCCGAGAAGGCCATCATGCTTCAGCACCATCAGGAAATTTTGGAAGCAGTGATTAGGCAGGATCCGTATGGAGCCCAGGAAGCGATGGAGAAGCACTTGCACGACACCCGTAAAAATTACCTTCACGTGATCAAATCCATTGACCGAACATGAGCATGACCAGAACAGAAATTGGTGATTTCATTCTTCAGGAGAAACTCATCGCCATCCTACGGGTCAGCGATGCGGGTACGTTGCCCGTTTTAATTGCCGGACTGGTGAAAGGTGGTGTTAAAGTGTTGGAAATCACAACCAATAGCCCCGACTACGCGGCACAAATTAAAGAAAACAGGCAGCTTTACCCGGATATTTTAATAGGGGCCGGCACCGTGATCAATGAAGCCTCGGCCAAGGAAGCCATAGCAGCAGGGGCGCAGTTTCTGGTCTCTCCCAATACGCATGTAGGTGTGATTTCCTTGGCACATGCGCACGGCATTCCCGTGATCATGGGTGCATTGACGCCTACGGAAATAGGATTGGCACTGGAAAATGGCGCCGATATGATCAAGCTTTTTCCTGCTGGGGATGTCGGGCCGGGCTACCTGAAGTCCATCAAAGCGCCATTTGATAATGCACGGATATTTGCCGTGGGAGGCATTCATCTGGAAACGATCCACTCTTGGATGGAGGCAGGTGCCGATGGTATTGGCTTGGGGAGTGTGTTGACCCAATTGGCCGGGCTGAAATTGACGGAGGAAGTGGTGGCCCATAATGTTCGAAAGTATACCGAAAAAATAAAGGAATATGTCCAATGATCTTAAAATAGAGCGAATTGAGCTCTTTAAAGTGCCACCGCGGTGGCTATTTGTCAAGATTACCACGAAGTCAGGCTTGGTGGGCTGGGGAGAGCCCGTGATAGAAGGGAAGGCCGACACGGTGGCGGCTTGTGTTCGGGAGATGGAGCAATACCTTATAGGAAGGGGCGCCCATGAAATCGAAGACATTTGGCAAGTGCTGTACCGAGGTGGATTTTACCGTGGAGGCCCCATTTTGATGAGTGCCCTTTCTGGGATTGACCAGGCCTTATGGGATATCAAAGGCAAACACTTGAATGTACCGGTGTACGAGCTGTTGGGTGGAGCGGTGCGCCAGAAGATGAAAATGTACTGCTGGATAGGTGGAGATCATCCTGAGGTGGTGTTGGAGCAAGCCCAAGAGAAGGTGGATGCAGGCTACACCGCTGTCAAAATGAATGCCACGGGAGAAATGGACTGGGTGTCTTCGGTCAAGGAGGTGAAAAAGGTGGTCGAGAACATCAAGTTGATTCGGCAGCATTTTGGCGATAGCCTGGATGTGGGGCTGGATTTTCACGGACGGGTGCACAAGCCCATGGTAAAACGTCTGATCGACGAGTTGTCCCCCTTCGACCCCCTGTTTATAGAAGAGCCAGTCCTGGCCGAAAACAATGATGCCCTTGGGCATATTTATCGTTATTCGGCTATTCCTATAGCCACAGGAGAGCGTATGTTTTCACGCTGGGATTTTAAGGAAATCCTACACCAGGGAGTAGTGGATATCATCCAGCCTGACCTGAGCCATGCAGGGGGGATTTCCGAAGTTCGGAGGATCGCCACGATGGCAGAAGCCTATGATATTACCATCGCTCCCCATTGCCCACTTGGCCCGATATCCTTGGCTTCGGCGCTTCATGTGGACTTTGTTTCGGCCAATGCCTTTATCCAAGAGAGCAGCTTGGGAATTCACTATAATCAAGGATTTGACTTGTTGGATTATGTGAAGAATCCCGAAGTGTTTGATTTAAAAGAAGGGTATATTGACCTCTTTGATCGACCGGGATTGGGTGTGGAGATGGATGAAGAGCGACTCAAGGAAGGACAGAAAATAGGCCACCACTGGGCCAATCCTATTTGGAGAAATGCCGATGGAAGCTTTGCCGAATGGTGATGTTTAGTGTCAAGTACAAGGTACAAGTGCCCCTTCGGCTACGCTCAGGGACATCCGGCTTCGCTCCCTTCCGCTCCCTTCCGTTCCCTTCGGCTACGCTCAGGGAGCGGAAGGGAGCGGCTAAAACGATAGGTGAACGCTACTGAACCTTTCAATTTTCAACCTTATCACCTTACAACATACAACCTTTAAACCCATAACCCTAAACTCCAATGACCTATTTGATTGCCTTGATCCTTTCGCTGGCCGTGCTGATTATGGGGATCATAAAATTTAAGGTACATCCTTTTTTTATGCTTCTCTTGGCGGCTTTGACCTATGGCTTGGCCGCGGGGATGTCCGGCCAACAAATGATAGCGGCGATCAATATAGGCTTTGGGGAAATTCTAGGTAAAATCGGCTTGATCATTCTCTTTGGGGTGACGATCGGTACGATCTTGGAAAAATCAGGGGGAGCTTTGGTGATGGCCAACCGGATCCTTTCACTTATCGGCAAAAAATCCATTCACCTGGCCATGATGGTGACAGGATACGTGCTGTCCATACCGGTTTTTGCGGACAGTGCTTTGATGATGATGAATCCATTGAACAAAATGCTTTCCAAAAAAGCAGGGGTGTCTTTTGCGGGGACCACGGCCGCTTTGGCCATGGGCTTGACCGCTTCCCATGTAATGGTACCGCCTACTCCCGGGCCAATTGCGGCGGCGGGTATTTTGGAAGCTAATTTGGGAGATGTGATCGTTTGGGGGCTTTTGATCAGTTGTGTGGCGTTGGTTCCATGCTATGGGTATGCCAAAAAGGTAGCTGATAAGCTCATCGTGCCTGTGTCTGTGGAGGTGGTGGCATCACCGGCCGCGCAACCTCCTTTATGGAAGTCCCTTTTGGCCATTTTAATTCCCCTGCTGTTGATTTTGATCAAGTCAGTATTGGAATACCCCACTATAAATCCCGGAGACAGTATTTTGGTACAGGTCCTGTTGTTTTTGGGAACGCCTGTCATGGCGTTATTGGTGGGGGTGATCCTGTCTTTGATGTTGCCCAAAAAACTGGATGAAGCAGTGTTTTCATCATCAGGTTGGATAGGGGAATCCTTAAAGGTGGCGGCGCCGATTATTTTGATCACCGGTGCCGGAGGAATTTTCGGAAAGATGCTGCAGGAATCCGGTTTGGCGGAAGCTGTCACGGCAGGCTTTGAGGGGGCCAAATGGGGACTGTTTGTCCCGTTTCTCTTGGCCGCCTGCTTGAAGACCACCCAAGGGAGCAGCACGGTGGCCTTGGTGACCACTGCTTCTATTTGCGCTCCTTTGATGCCTTTTCTCGGACTTGATGAGGGCTTTATGCGGACGATGACGGTACTGGCCATCGGTGCAGGTTCCTCTGTGGCTTCCCATGTAAATGACAGTTTTTTCTGGGTGCTAACGCAATTGACCGGCATGAATGTGAAGCAGGGATACCAAGTGCAGACTGCAGGAACTTTTGTGTTTGGCTGTAGTGCGATGATCGTGATTTATGTGATTACCAAAATTTTAGCTTAGCAATATGAATTTGAAACCAATGCTTATAGGGTGGCTGTTGGTCACGGCTTTCGGCTGTTCCGACCAGCAAAAAACTTCCCAAGTCTCCAAACATGCGATTCCTACCTCCTCGGAGAAGCCATTTTCCATCGAAATCCTGGATGATCAAGCCTTGAAGGTGATTTCCCGGGATGCTACTATCGAGCGGATGGCATCGGGGTTTGATTGGGTGGAAGGTCCCTTGTGGATAGGAAAAGGTGATTACCTATTATTTTCCGATATTCCCCGAAACAAAGTGTACAAGATGACTTCCGAAGGAGATACGAGTACATATCTGAACCGCTCCGGCTATTCGGGTGAGGGTGCGTATAGCCGGGAGCCCGGCTCCAATGCACTTCTGTTGGATAAGGATAATCAGTTAGTACTGATGCAGCATGGAAATCGAAAAGTAGCCAAAATGAAGGGAGGCCTTGATGCTCCAGCGCCTGATTTTACCAGCTTGGTTCATGATTATCAGGGCAAGAGGTTGAACAGTCCCAATGATGGCATTTTCGATAAACAGGGCAATCTGTATTTTACTGATCCTCCCTATGGCTTACCGCCACGATTTGCCGGGAAGGAATTGTCTTTTCAAGGGATCTATTGCCTAAAAACGAATGGGACGTTGGTGTTGCTGGATTCATTGTCCAGGCCAAATGGAATCGCGTTATCACCGGATGAGAAGCACTTGTTCGTTGCCAATTCGGATGAAAAAAATGCGGCATGGTTTCAATATCCTCTTGAAGCACCGGGCGAAGTGGATACGCGTTCGCTATTTTACGATGCCACCGAGGAGGTGCTTCCAGGGGGGCGAAATGGCCTTCCTGATGGGATGAAAGTGCACCCAAAAGGGTATTTGTTTGCTACGGGACCCGATGGCATTTGGATATTTGACCTGAAAGGCAAGGTGCTGGGAAAGATCCACACAGGACAGTTGACGTCCAACTGTACGTTTACCGATGATTATAAGCATCTATATGTGACGGCCCATAGAGACATTTTGCGTGTTGATTTGAAGTGATTCCCTCGTTATATATCATCATCCCCCTCGTTACAAACGAGGGGGATGATGAGCAGGAATCGCCCAACCTTCCAACTTTCAAACCTTTCAATCCTCCTCGTTACAAACGAGCAGGATTGGGTGGATTGGGTAGACACAAGTCCGCATTTTATATGCGGACTTTCTGATGATGGCTAAATGAATTTTAAATGTGATTAGTTAAATGTGATTTTTGATGTTTCATCCTTCTTGATTTCGGAAAAATCAGGAAGTCCCTTAACGGTCAGTTCACTGTTGTTTTGAAGGTTGATGTTGGTTAGGTTCTTGATATTATTTCCGTTAATTGAAGCGTTTTCCAAATGTAGGTCAAGGTGATCGATATGAGCCAGTTCATTTTTCGATTGGTTAAGGCCACGAATATTGAGATAGTTGACATGGCTGTTGTTATAGGCTAATTTAAAATAGCACCCCAAATTATCGACAAATAGGGAATCATAATTTCCAGAAATGGTCATGAAATTTGCCTCCCTTATAACGACGTTTTTGATATCGTTTGAATTGACTTTAATCACGGTATTGTCTCGCCAATCATCTTGCGATGAATGAATATAGCAGGTGTCATTGGAGAACGTGATGTCGTAGTTTCCTTTAGGCTTAATTCCTCGGCTCGTTACGGTTATGTGGTTTTCGGAGCTTTTATGTAGCTCTATCCTGGAATGGGCAGCGAGGCTCAGTGTGGAGATGGGCCGGTCTATGGCTACTTCTTTGAGTATTTCAGGAGCTTTTTTACTTATTTCATTTGACTTGTTATTGGCGATGACAATGCAGGTGGTCTGTACTGCCAAAGCCAACATCACAAAGCCGAAAAGGATTTTATTACTTGTTTTCATATGTGTATAATTGCTTTTTAATGGTCATATCGCCTGTCCCGAGCTTGATTCGGGATAATCTCGCATGGTCGATTTTCATTCCCCAGTGTGACGTTTTCCGTCATGCTCGATTTTATGATTGTTTTCATCTATAATTTTCAAAAGTGGTTTTAGGTCCATCGCGGAAAGTCCAAGGACTTTTACTCGGTGGATCAGTTGGGGAAGTTCATGCGCTAGAAAATCCGCCTTTTGCCGTTTATGGATTTTTTGCGGGGCATTGTCTGCCACGAAGAAGCCAATGCCACGTTTGTTGTCCAAGATTCCTTGGTCCTGCAGAATGCTGTAAGTGCGCATGACCGTGTTACGGTTGACTTCCATTTCTTCTGCCAGTTCGCGGACGGAAGGGACCCTTTCCCCGGGGGGGAATTTTTCCCGCAGGATCTGGTCGCAGAGCCAGTCTGCGATCTGAAGGAAGATATTTCTGGATTCGTTGAATTCCATGATTATACTTGTTTTTCTTTTAGACGGAAGTAACAGCTAAACCAACAGGCCAAACAGCCAACTCCTCCGATTATTGTTGCAGAAAGTGCGATTAAAGGAACCTCTTCCTTGAAAAACACGGGGTAAGAACCTTTAAAATCAATACTCCAAAAATTTACCTGATCAGGTACGATAATGAAGGATACCGTACTTGCATAGACATTTATGAGAAATATCAAGAACAATATGGAGAGCGGTCCAAAGAATACATTCCATTTTTTAAAAATACTACCTCCGAGAAACAGTAAAGAAGCACCCAATACTCCCAAACAGATTAAAACGATCAATTCAAAAGTACCTCGAAGACTATCTCCAAAAAGTTCAGAAAAGCTGAATTTCTCAATTTCTGGAAGTTTGTCCATAGGTAGATTATTAGAAATCAGGAATGATTCGTAGCTGTTTAGGTATATATCGGCTGTAACATTGGCGGTTAGTTGAAAGGCCAAAGGGTAAATGATTAAGAATAGAAAAACCCGGATCACCCATTGCACCATATATTTCTCAAAAATGGATGCAGGTAGTGTGAGATAACTTGTCACAGAGCCACTATTTCTCAACCAAGGAAAACTTTTTCCCACGATAAATACTCCGAACACAATATATCCCAAAATTAATAAAGGAATATAATTCTTGCTTTTCCAATCGGGACTTGAATACAAAGGATAATCAGGTTTTGGAAAATCAGGAAAGACGGACCAAAAAAACAGGCCCATGATTAGCATGGCAACTGGAATTGTGGTGATATAATAAATGCGATTATTGTTAAAATCGTAGGTAAGCAGTTGTACAAACCTGCTCAAACTGAAGAATTCATTTTCTTTTTTCATGAGATTAGACGTTTACAGGGTTAGTAGTGTGGAGGCTGTCATTGATGACAGCGTTAAAGAGCAATTCCAAAGAAATTTGGGAGGGCTGCTGGGGGGATGTTAGTTGAGCCACGTAATGGTAGCCTCCCATGCTTTTTTCCACGTAAATGCTGTTTTCGTCTGCCTGTGGCCCAAAACCAAAATACCACTGGTCACTGATATGGAGTATTTCCTCATCGAAGATTACCTTTCCATGGTTGACAATGACTGCCCGGTCAATGAGGTTTTCGACATCCTTCACTTGATGCGTGCTGATGATGACCGTCTGATCCTCCTCGATATTGGCAGTAACTATCTTTCGGAAGAGACTTTTGGAAGGGATGTCCAAGCCATTGGTAGGCTCATCCAGCAGCAGAAGCTTGCAGCCCGAAGAAATGGCAAAAGCAATCAAGAATTTCTTCCTTTGGCCAAAGGACATGTTCCCGAGCTTCTGATCATAGGGCAAGTCAAAATCCCTTTGCAACTGGTTCATCTTTTCTCTGTCGAAGCGGGGATAAAAAGGTGCTAGTGAGCCTATGTACCGCTGCATGGTGTTTTTTTCTGGTAGAAAATTCTCCTCAGGTAGTAAAATCAACTCTTGCAAGAAAAGGGGAGAGCGACCAAAGGGGCGATATCCATTGATCTGGATGTCACCGGATGTAGGTTGCAGCAATCCTGCTAAAAGCCTCATCAAGGTGGATTTCCCGGCACCGTTTTTCCCAAGGAGTCCAATGACCTGACCAGGCTGGACTTTCCAGTCCATTTGATCGAAAAGTGGAGCCTGCTTACGATAAGCAAAACTCATTTGGTTTAACAAAATCATGGTTTACTGTTTTAGTGTCATAGTGTATTATGACAGTAAAGAAATGATTTTATTTTTTGAATACCAAGTAGTTGGGAGAGAAAGTTGTAAGGGGAATGGGAAATCTTTGTTTATGTAGGGGCATTACACATGCCCTGTTCAACCCCCCTCGTTACAAACGAGCAGGAATCACCCAACCTTCAAACCTTCAAACCTTCCAACCTTCCAAACCTTCAAACCTTCCAATCCTCCAATTTTAAAACCTCCCCATACTCCACTTTCAGTGAAAAGGAGTCTTTAAGGGCGATATCATTAAAATGGGCATGGATGGCGCGGATGGGGCCGGCATGGGTGATGATGGTGACATTTTTGAGCTGTTGTTTGCGCAGCGCGACGATGAAATCCACACAGCGATCATACAGCTGTTGGTAGCTTTCTCCGCCAGTGCAGGGGATGCGGACAAAATCTTCCATCCAAGGGGTGATTTCAGCAGAGGGAATCTCCTCCCAAGCTTTCATCTCCCATTGGCCAAAGTCCAATTCCATCAAGCGTGGATCCGCCGTGATGGCATGGTGAGGGAACAATGCCTCCGCTAAACGGGAACAGCGAAGGAGGGGACTGGTGAAAATAGCCATGGGAGAGGGGGCATCGACGAGCTGCGCTTTGATGGTGCTCACTTCTTCCAAGAAGCTGTCAGCCGGTAACAGGTCCGTCTGGCCATAGCAAATCCCTTTGGGAATGGCTGGCCTGGTATGGCGAATCAAGCGAATTTCCATATGATGAGCAGACTCAAATAGAAAATAACCTCGGTCACTTGCTGTACAGCTCCCAAGCAATCGCCCGTATAACCGCCAATCCATTTATTGAACCATCGGCCCATCCACCATTTGGCTATAAAACAGGGGATAATGGCCAGGAATACCGCATAATGCTGAAAAAGTGCCATGGGCAAAAAGCCGAAAACAGATGCAACGAACAGGTCCAATGTGGGGAAGTCCCCCTTGGCAATGGGTTTGGACTTACTGCCAATTGTATCGTTTAACTTAGCATATTGGTGGGTTTTGAAAAACGTCAACGCTACAAAGCGGCTGACGGAATGTCCTGAGACGAAGCAGGCAAGAATACGTTGCTGAAACTCGAAGGAATAACTGCTTTCTTGAATGTTTTTGACCAATTCCAATATGGCCAAAAATTTTATCGCGAGGATTAACATAAGCCCTATCGCTCCGAAAGTGCCCAGCCTGCTGTCCTTCATGATGGCCAAGATCTTCTCCTTGGTCCATCCGCCACCAAAACCATCCATGGTGTCAGCAAAACCGTCTTCATGAAATGCACCGGTCAAAATAATACTTACCGCAATGGACAAAAATAGGACAATGGTGATGGGTAATAGTGGATATAATAGTAACAATATCAGCGCCGAACTGCCCCCGATAATCCAGCCGATTAAAGGAAAGTACTTTCTGGAGATTCGAAGGTATTCTTCAGAATGGTCAACCCACGAGGGACACGGTATCCGCGTATAAAACATCAAAGCTGTAAAAAAGGCCTGTAATTCTCTCCTCATAATTTATAAAGATAAAAATCTTTAGGTTATTGGTTCTCTTTGCTTACCCCCGCGCTGTCAAAACTGGCCATTTCATTTAGAAAGGCACATGCCGATGCCACGATAGGGTAGGCCAAGGCTGCTCCAGATCCTTCGCCAAGTCTCATGCCCAGTTGGAGCAATGGTATGGCTTTGAAATGATCTAGCATGGCGGCGTGCCCCTTTTCATCAGAGCAATGGGTAAATATGCAGTAAGACAGGACATGGGCATCGATGGCTTCAGCAATCAGCAAAGCCGCCGATGTAATGAAGCCGTCCACCAAAATGATCATTCCTCTGCTGGCAGCCTGCAACATGGCCCCACAAAGCTGGGCAATTTCAAAGCCACCAAAGGTACTTAAAATTTGAATTGGATTTTTCTTATCGATTCGATTATGTTGATGAATAACTTTGTCCAGCGTTTGAAGTTTCGTTTTTTGTAGGGAGTTGTTAGCACCAGTGCCCTTCCCGACACAATCTTCCAGTGGCAGCCCCATTATCGTATGCATGATCAATGCCGCAGAAGAGGTGTTGCTAATGCCCATTTCCCCGAAGCCAATCACGTTGCAGTTGCGCTGATACACCTGGTCCACCAGCTCGGCTCCTTTTTGCATGGCCTGTTGGCATTGCGCTAGGGTCATGGCAGGACCGTTCAGGTAATTGGCCGTGCCTTTGGCTATTTTGGCATGGATCAAATGGGGTTGATCACCAAAATCGTGGTTGACCCCAGCATCGATGACTTCTAGCGCCAACTGGTGTTGCCTGGCAAAAACATTGATGGCAGCACCTCCCTCTAGGAAGTTCATGACCATTTGGTAGGTAACTTCTTGGGGATAGGGGTTGACCAGGTTTTCCTTGGCGATCCCGTGATCCCCAGCAAATACCAGGATATGGGGATTGTTTAGCGATGGACTGAGCGATTGCTGGATCAAGCCAATGCGAAGCGCAAGACTTTCCAAGTCCCCAAGCGCTCCGATGGGCTTGGTCTTAAGGTCGATTTTTTGCTTCAACGACCCTTCGAGTGATCGGTTTAGTTCAGGAATGCAAAATGTCATCATTATTGGTCCAGTTTTAGGTCCTGAAAGTGAAAACCCACGGCTTTAGGCTGTTCTTGGGTATCGGAATAACAGCTGTCTTTTTGGTCTTTCGGAGCCTCGTAACGGCGCAAGACTTTTTCGCCAAAGGTAAAGGGAATGGCTGAAGTGAAAATGGGACCATCAAACACAAACGTATGAAACTCTCCGTTTTCTCCGCACGGATCGATGGCCGAAGGCAGGTCTTTGATAAAATCCAAGTCAATGACCCTGCCCAAAAATTCCTCGGGAACTACCGTGTCTTTGATACAGACGACTACCGTTTTAAACCCTAAATCCAAAAATTCCCGAATAAGCTCAGAGGTGTCTCTTTTCCATAGTGGAAAGCGTGCCTTAAGGCCTTTCTGAGCAAGTTTTTCTTCCCGGTATTGTTTGAGGTCCTCTAAGAAAATATCCCCAAAGATGCTTTCTGTAATGCCGGCCCGTTTGAAGGCGTCCATCTTTTCGCCCATAAGCAGGTTATAGGTGTCCATACTGGGCATCTCCGGGAGTAGCAGTTCATCCAAGGGAATCCCTATGGACTTGGCCTGTGCGTGAAGCAATTCCCTTCGTACGCCATGCATGGAAATCCGTTGGTGATGACCGTTGATGGTAGTCAAAAGGCTGTCTACAGTGATTGAATCATCTTTCAGCACATGATGCAGCGCCAATGCACTGTCTTTCCCGCCGCTCCAGTTGAATACACTTTTGATCATTTTCGTTAAGGGTATAAATTTGAGGATACTGTTTTTAGTGGTTTGACCATTTCCTGCTGGGTGTTTGCCTTGTTTGCTTTAGCGCCCAATACTCCTTTTCTACATACAATATACCATTTCCTTCGTAATCCAAACTTGATATTCCCAAGGAGTTATTTTAGGTTGAGGGGTAGGCCACTGACCATAAAAACCGCCTTATCCGCCCTTTGGGCAATGTATTGATTTATCCAGCCTTGTAGTTCGGTAAACTTTCGGCCCGTTTCCGTTTGGGCATGGAGTCCCATGCCGATTTCGTTCGAGATGACGATCAAGGTGCCCTGTTGGGCGGAGGCAAATAACTGGGCCAATTCTGCTTTGCAATCCTTCAGACAGCTGGTGATGTCACCTTTAGCATCGCCATACCAGTTGGTAAGCCAGAGGGTCACACAATCCATGACCACTACTTTTTGGGCCACATCTACCTGTCCAATGTGCTTTTCCACCTCCATGGTGGTCCAGCGTTCATCGCGATCCGCTTGGTGCCTGTCCACGCGTTGCTGGAAGTCTTGGTCCCAAATCCTGGAAGTGGCCAAATAAATGGGAGCCCTCGTAAGGCTTTCAGCCAATTGCTGGGCATAGCGGCTTTTTCCTGAGCGTTCACCGCCTGTGATGTAATGGATCATTTCTCTTTGAGTTTATGGTAAGGACAATTTTGACACCCATTGCCGCAGCATTTCCCTTGTCTGAGCAAGTACCAACCTGAAAATACGAAGAGCCCCTGATCATTGATGGTGTAATCAATTCCCTCGATCAAGGACGAGGGTTTTCCCATGGTTTGAATGGTTTTGATTTTTTGGGGCGTTAGTGCTGTCATCCAACTGGAAATCCGAGCTTTTATGGCGGACTTTAAGCAGCTTGGACAAAGGCAATCACCCTGTTCACCTATCGGCACAATAGGAGGAAAAGCACTGCACCAACATTCCGTTGTGCAGGCAAAAGCTTTTTGGCAATTTGGGCAGCGCTTTTCTTTGATCATTTTTCTTTCTTCGTAATAGATGGATCACCCTGACTTCACATGAGGCAGGCTTCTTTTGAGCTTTTCTGATTTCATCCTTTATGCGCAGGATGGAAACCGGCAGCACCCAGCCAGGCTGGGGCAGCGCCCCAATACCTGACTGAGTGCTGCTGCGGACTCAAAATTGATACCGCGCCCCAATGCTAAAGTTACGGCCTCTGGTGGTATAGCCATAGATGGCATTAAAATCTTCATCCAAAAGATTATTGACCCCGCCATAGACGTTCAATTTATCATTTAGCAATCTTTGCTGCACAAATAGATCCACCAATCCATAGCTGTCCAGGTCAAAGGCTCCACCTACACCATAATCATAGACGGTACGACTGCTGGTGTAATTGTATTTCAAGGAAACTTGGGTGTTTTCTGCTGGATTGGCATTGAAAGCCATGCCCCATTTGCTGCCAGGTACCCGATAGAAGGTTTCGGGTTTGTCTGTACTGACATGGGCAAAATTGGCCGTCATGCTAAAATATTGATTGACCAACCAAGAGAAATCCGCTTCAAAACCCTCTACTCTTCTTTGGTCAGTGGTGTTTTGGTATTCTCCGCCAATATATCCCCCGTTTTCATCAAATAGGGAAACAAATTCAATCGGGCTGGATTCGTCTCTGGTGAAATGCACCAAATTGAAGGTGAATTGATTGCCTATATAAAAGGAAATGCCTTGTTCATAATTTAGGGATTCCTCAGGATTCAGCAGGCTGTTTCCATAGTCCGGAGAATTGAGCTGATAGAGCGTAGGGGTGACATAGGAGGTCGCCACTGAAGCCAGTATTTTTGCCGAAACCGTTTCAGAAATGTCAAACAGATAGCTTGGGTTTACATTATAAATGAATTTGGCATCGTAGTTTGTATGGGTATTGACCCTGGCTCCGACGTGGATGTTAAAGCCACTTGGTGCATCATAAAAAAAGGAAGCATAAGGATCAACAAGGGTGAATTGGTTGTCCTCAAAGACGATCTCTCCCGGCTGCTCGTAAGAGAGCTGTTGGAGGTTTACGCCCCAAAGTCCTTTAAGGCCTTCCAGCAGTTGATGTTCTTGGGTGAGGTCCAGCTGTAGGTTTCTGCCCTCATATATGGAGGGGAAACTACTGATAAATTCCCTTTCACTGATGTTATACACCGACTTAAGCTTGATCGCTCCTTTGGAATAGGTATAGGTAGGCGTCAATCCAAAGCGGAGTTGATTGCTGGTTTGGAGGTTTTGGGCATCCAAGAAAGGGCCACCATCGTAGTCTGCTTTCATGGCGTCATAGCCGGATAGAAAACCAAGGCTGAACCGGTCTGAAAACTGATAGCCCATTTTGACCATCAAGTCTTTTCGGTCGATGCCATCTCTACCAAATTCCACATCCGGCACCGTGTCGGCTGCAGCAGAGAAACCTTGAGAGTGATATAAGCTTCCTGAAACCAGGTAGTTAAATCGGTCTGATTGGCCGTTGAGACTGAGGTTGCCGCGATAGGTGTTAAATGACCCTCCGCTGAAATCAGCAGAACCGCCAAACGTTTTGTTTTGATTGCCCGACTTCAATTTGATATTGATCACGGCAGCAGAAGCTCCTGTGCCATAAAGTGTACTGAGTCCCCCTCTGAGTACTTCAATGGATTCGACCTGATCCAGTGGAAGTAGCCTTAAATCATAGGTGGCGTCTGCCAAGGAGGGATCATTGATGGGCGTGCCGTCAATGAGGATGAGCGTGTTTTTGCTACTGGCTCCGCGTACAAAATAGCTGATGTTGGTGCCGGGAGCACTGAAATTCCCATCGATCTGGATACCGGGAACTTCATTTAATAAGTCGGTGATGGTTTTTCCGGCATTCCGCTCGATATCGGCTTGGTCGAGTTTGTAGATGGTCTTCCCGGATTTTTCTTCAGGAAGTTCGAATTTGGTACCGGTAACGACCACTTCGTCGAGGTTACGGGCTTCTTGAGCCTGTGCATTGGCATGCCAAAAGGTAACACCAGCAAGGAGAAGGGGGAGAAATCCCCGTTTTTTGTTGAACGTAAAGATGTGCTTGTTCATAGCGTGTTTAAAAGGATTAATAATTGGACACTATGAACTTTCTGGTAAAACTGTAAAAATGTCCCCAGCGCTAAGGACAATTTCATACTGAAATGGCCAAGACCTTTTCAGCAAGGAACCATTGGTGAAGGTCGCAAGGTGCTTGCACCACCCGTGGTTTCATAGCCTTTCACCCGAAAGCTCTGAATATTGCAGTAGTTGGCAGGTCTTCTGACTTGCTCCACACCTGGCGCCTTCCCACCCGCATTGGCGGACAGTGGCTTGGATACCAGTTGCTTTTGGGAGCTTACAGCTGCGGGTACAGTTCCGGATTTTCACCGGATTCCCTATTAAACCATTCACCAATAAGGCGAGTAGGTACCAAAAACTGCCGCAAAGATAGGGCTTTTTACGGAGAAGTTGCAAGGTAAGGTGATTTTCAACTGGGGTACCTTGATCGGATGATCCCGGTAAATGGATGAATTATAAATGATAGTGTCTTATCAGCTCTTGTCAAATTAGTTGATTTGACGTAAAGTTTACGCTATATTGGCAATACCCAATGACCCCAATAGCCAGATGAAGTGTTCTTTTACTCCTTTGCTGTACGTTTGTTTTCTATTGCTTGGCCTTTCTGATGCCTTTGCACAGAAGGGAGATTACCTATTTGGCACCTTTACGGTGGAAGACGGCCTTTCCAATAATAGTGTCACGGCCATATACCAAGACAAAGAAGGCTTTATCTGGATGGGGACGAACTCCGGGCTAAACCGTTATGATGGAAAGGAATTTCGGGTGTTTCGAAACCGCCCAAATGATACCACCTCACTCACAGAAAACAGTATCCGCAAAATCATGCCGGGGCCAGAAGGCCAGTTATGGCTGTTGAACCGGAACAATTTGGTGGAGGTATATGATGCCAAAACCGAAACATTTAGCACTTCGCTCGGCCCATATGTTGCGAAATACCACTTATTAAGTGATATAGTCAGTTTGGTGTATGAAGATCGGCAAGGCCGGTTTTGGTTTGGACACCCCAATCAAGGGATCAGTATTTATGACCCCACATCTGGCGAAACCATTTACCTTCAGCATGTGTCCGGGGACATTGAAAGCATCAGTTACCAGTATTTGTCGGCGGTGGATGAAACCAGTCAAGGTGAGGTATGGTTGGTTTATTCTAACGGCGCGGTGGACATTCTTGACGGAAAAACCCTTAAGGTCAACCGGCGGATCGAACTGTTTGCCCAAAAGAAGGTCAACTATACCGATGATTTTGAAATTTTCATTGATCAGGAAGATGATGCTTGGATTTATTTGTATGAAAATGGGGAAGGCCTTTTTTATTATGACAGCTATGTCGATCGGTTACATCATTTCGATACCGATTCCAAGAAGATTACCTTAAACAACAATCAAGTTCGGGGCATTGTAGAAAACAAAAGTGGGGAAATATGGATAGGTACGGATCATGGTGGAATCAATATCGTGGACAAAACCGACATGCGTGTCAGTTATCTGCAGCACGATGCTGAAAATCCCCACAGCTTGGCGCACAACAGTGTGTATGCCTTGATGAAAGACCGTTCCGGCATTATTTGGGTAGGTACTTTTAAAAATGGCATTAACCTGTACAATGAAAAACTGATTCGTTTTCCCCATGTAAAGCACTCGTTGACCGCTCAGCATTCCCTGCCCTACAATGACATCAACTGTTTTGTCGAGGATGAAAAAGGTAATTTTTACATAGGCACCAATGGCAGGGGACTGCTGTATTACGACCGGGAAAGGCAGCGATACACCTCGTTCAGGCATGAGGCAGGAAATGAAAATAGCCTGGCCGGAGATATCATTGTGGACCTGATGATGGACAGTCAGGGGGTGCTTTGGATAGGAACGTACCTGAACGGGCTCAGCAAGTATGATGGAAAGCAGTTTAAGAACTATTGGCCCAATGCCAATGATCCACGCAGTCTGGCTGGGGAGAGTGTTTGGGAGCTCTATGAGGACCAACAGGGGAATGTTTGGGCCGGGACCTTGCGGAATGGCTTGGATCTTTATGATCCTGAGACGGATGGTTTTATCCACTTCAAGGCCAATGAATCAACGATTCCTGTACACTGTGATTACATCTCTTCCCTTCAGGAGGACCTTGAGGGAAACCTATGGATAGGTGGTGGCAACGGAATCGATGTGATCAATTTTCAAACCGGTGCAGCAACGTTTTACCAGCAAGTTTTGGGCGACCAAAGCACCTTGGTGGGCAATAATATCATGGACATTTTCAGGGATAGCAAGGGAATCATGTGGGTGGCCACGACCCAAGGACTCAGCTATTTTGATGCGGAAAATGAGCGATTTTATAATTTTAATGCTACCGATGGACTTCCTTCGGATCATATCGTCAAGATCCTGGAAGATGATCAGTACCACCTCTGGCTCAGCACTACCAACGGGCTGAGCGAAGTTTCGGTGAATAGAAATCAACCTGACTCCCTGGTTCTTAGCTTTCGCAATTTTGGAGTGGGGGACGGCCTTCAGGGAAATTTTTTCAATGAAAATTCCGCCCTGAAAACTTCTCAAGGAGAATTGGTCTTTGGCGGAGCCAACGGCTATAATATTTTTTATCCTGAAAAAATGAAAGTAAACCAGGAAAGTCCAAAAATTGTCCTCACCGATTTTCAGTTGTTTAATAAAGCAGTAGATATAGGGGAAAAGGTTTCCGGTCGGGTGCTGCTAGAAAAAAACATCAATCAAACCGAAAAGCTGACCTTAAAGCATAATGAAAATGTATTTTCCATTGAATTCGCAGCCTTGAATTTTATCCACTCGGACAAAAACCGGTACCGCTATAAAATGGAAGGCTTTGACAACGACTGGGTGGAAGTGGAAGATGGTGTTACCAAAGCCACCTATACCAACCTGGACCCCGGAAACTATACCTTCAAGGTAAAGGCTGCCAATAACGATGGAATTTGGGCTGAAAAGGCACAGTTGCTGAACATTGAAGTGCTGGCACCGTTTTGGAAGACGCCTTTGGCCTTTTTGATCTATTTTATTTTGGTAGCCTTGGTGGTCATTGCCATCCAGCGGGAGATCATCGCCAGGGAAAAGGATCGGCTGCAGATCGCCCAGGACAAAGAGGAAGCCAAGCGGATGCAGGAGTTGGACAGGATGAAAACCAAATTTTTCACGAATGTGAGTCATGAATTCAGGACCCCCTTGACCCTGATTTTGGCTCCGGTGGAAAAGCTGCTGAAGTCCACCGATTCTCCGCAAACGCGCAGCCATTACCTGACCATCCAGCGGAATGCCAAGCGGCTGATGAACCTGATCAATCAATTGTTGGATATTCGCAAAATTGAAACGGAAGGCATTGATTTATCACCCGTGGAGGGAGATGTCATCGGTTTCTTGCGTGAGACCACGCGGTCGTTTGAGGACTTGTCCGAAAAGAAACACATTGCCTTGGATTTTCATACCAATAGAGCGCAGTTGTTTACGTATTTTGATGTGGATAAATTGGAAAAAATACTCTTTAACCTGCTTTCCAATGCCTTTAAATTCACCTATCGGGGTGGAGAGATCCATGTGGCGGCCCATTATGAGAAGCCACTGCCCGGAAAGGAAAAAGGAGTCCTGTCGATCAGTGTTCAGGATACGGGAGTGGGCATCGGAAAGGAAGACCAACAACGGATTTTTGAGCGCTATTTTGTAGGGGATGAAAACAGTGATAGCCTGAACCAAGGAAGTGGCATAGGCCTGTCCATTGTACAGGAGTTTGCGCGCCTGCACAGAGGGGAAGTGCTGTTAGAAAGTGAACTTGGGCGGGGGAGTACGTTTACGGTAAGGATTCCGGTGGAAGAAATCGTCCCGATGGAACACGTCTCGACCGATCCGGAACTTGATCAGGAAACAGCGGATAGGTCTGAGAAGAAGACCGTGTTATTGGTGGAGGACAATGAAGATTTCGTTCACTATTTGAAATCCTGCTTGGTGGAGGAATATAACGTGTTGACCGCTTTGGATGGCCAGCAAGGGAGTGAAATTGCTTTTGAGCAGATTCCGGATATGGTGATCAGTGATGTGATGATGCCCAAGATGAACGGCGTGGAGCTCTGTCAGTTGCTGAAGAAAGATTTACGAACCTCCCATATCCCTGTGATCCTCCTGACGGCCAAATCATCCGAAGAAAAGCAACTGGAAGGACTTGACAGTGGGGCAAATCACTACATCACGAAACCTTTTAACGTCGACCTCCTCCTGCTGCGGATCAGAAACCTCTTGGAAGAGCGGAGCCTTCTCCAAGAGCGATTCAAAAAACGTATCGGGGTCATCACCAGTGAGGTGAAACTGGAGTCATTGGATGATCGGTTGATCCAAAAAGCGGTGAAAGTGGTGGAGGATAATATCGATAATCCTGAACTTTCCGTGGAAATGCTCAGCAGCGAACTGGCCATGAGCCGGGTGCACCTTTATAAAAAACTTACTTCCCTAACGGGCAAAAAACCATTGGAGTTTATTCGGATGATCCGCTTGGAACGTGCTTGCCAGTTGTTGGGAGAAAGCCAATTGACCGTGGCGGAGGTGGCCTATGAAGTCGGGTATAATAATGCCAAATATTTCACCAAGCATTTTAAGGCAGAGTATCAGGTCATTCCTTCGGTGTATGCCCAGCAAAAATTGGCGGCAGCACAAAAGGAAACCTAAACCAAAATGGCCTCTTTAAAACAAAGGGAAACCAGTAGGATGGGAGCGTCTTTTACGGGGTAAATCAGATTGTTACACGACCGGTCTGGTGGCCAAAGTACATTTTTTTGGAGTATAGCATTCCAAAAAAGGAGTTGTTTTTATGGTTTAGGATCGATTAAAAGTGGTTTTAACAGCTTATAAGGACATTTTACCGCCTGTTAACATTTGTGCCCCTTCAAATAAACATTTTGCAACCCTTTAAATTTTTTATAAACCCTACATTAGTTTAGGAAATTAACCTAAACCCATCATGATCGATACATTGATTACCTTAAAGCCAAGAGATCCTTTTTGGATGCTCGAAAATTATACGTCACGCTTAGGATTGTTTGCTTTCCCGCCACCTCGGGTACAGCCCTCGTGCCAATGGCTTTTTTTACGGAGCTATTTTAGCGGCAATGATAGCCTTTTACTATCCATCACCTAAACCTGTTGGAAAAGGACTTCCATGAGTTGTTGAGACTGGTGGAAGTGCTTTTTTCGTGTCAATTAACCTAATCAATAAACCTCAATAACTATGAAAAAATGCTTACTCTTAGGGTTTCTGTTGTTGATAGCAGGAATCACCTATGCCCAAGTCACGGTGACGGGTACGGTAAGTGCCGCCTCGGATGGAGAAGCCATTCCCGGGGTCAGCATCATTATCAAAGGGACCACCAAAGGGGTCACCACTGACTTGGAGGGAAACTACACCATCACCGCTGATGCAGACAATGTGTTGGTTTACTCCTTTATCGGCTATAAACCGCAAGAAATGTCCATCGGCAATCAGAGTGTTATCAATATCCAGTTGGAGGAAGACATCTCCAACCTGGAGGAGTTCGTGGTCGTCGGCTACGGAACCATGAAAAAATCTGATATGTCCAGTGCACATGTGACGGTGACTTCAGAAGACATCGAAAAAACGGTGAATACCACCATTGAGCAGGCCATTCAAGGGCGAGCAGCGGGGGTATACGTGACCAAGAACACGGGTGCTCCCGGCGGGGGGCTTTCTGTAAATATCCGAGGGATTAATTCCATTGGCGGTACAAATGAGCCACTCTACGTGATCGATGGTGTGCAAATCCAGCCCAATACCGTCTCGTATGGGCCTACTTCGGGTACTAACCCATTGGCAGGCTTGAATCCCAGTGATATTGAATCCATGGAAATTTTACAAGGCCCGTCTGCCACGGCCATCTACGGTTCGCGTGGTACCAATGGGGTGGTGCTGATCACCACAAAAAGGGGGAAAGAAGGCCAAACCAATATCAATTATTCGTACCTGTACAGTTTGCAGGACAAACCAGATAATTTGGCCGTGATGAACCTGCAGCAATATGCAGAGATGACCAATACCATCCGTGACCTGACAGGTGGAGATCCTCCGGCAGCATTTTTGGATCCATCGCTACTTGGCGAAGGTACGGATTGGCAGGATGCGCTTTACAAAACCGCCGCCCTCAACAAACATACGCTAAGCTTAAGTGGGGGCAACGAAAGCACGAAGTACTACCTTTCCGGAGAATACTTTAACCAAGACGGCGTGGCGATTGGTTCTGGCTTTGAACGGTATTCGATGAGGTTAAACCTGGACAACGAAGTGCGGGATTGGTTAAATATCGGCGTCAACCTGGCCTTGAATGAAACAGACGAGCAGCTTGCCACGGGCAGCAGTGATGTGATCAACTACGCCATCCAAATGGCTCCCAATATCCCCGTGCAAAATCCAGACGGCAGCTGGGGCGGTGCAGATCCTTTGAATGGGAGTAGTTTGCAATTTACCCCGCCAAACCCCATTGCCCTCGCCAATTTACTGGATAGGACTTATAAACGCAGACAGGCTCTTGGTGGGTTAAACGTGGGCATCGACATCATGGAGGGGCTGAGGTTTACGACTCAGCTGAACGGAAATATCAATTATGCCAACGGCCATTTCTGGACCCCTACGTATACGCTTGGGTCGGTGACCAATGACGTGAACGAACTGACCAGCAAAGCGGAAAATAGCTTTTACTGGAACTGGTCGCAGACCTTGACCTATAACAAGACCTTTGCTGATAAGCATGACCTGACCTTGATGTTTACCCATGAGGCTCAAGAATCCAACTGGGAGTCCATAGAAGGTTCCCGGCAAAACTTTACCTCCAATGACCTTCCCGTGTTGGGCTTGGGGTCCTCACAGGGCGCCACCAATGCCGGAAACAAAAACCAATGGGCCATGGAATCCTATTTGGGAAGGATCAATTACACTTACGATGACAAGTACATCGTGTTGGCAGCTTTGCGGGCTGATGGCTCTGCAAACTTCGGCCCGGAAAACCGTTGGGGCTATTTCCCTTCCGTTTCGGCTGCCTGGAGGGTATCAGAAGAAGATTTTATGGCAGGAATGGCCGTGGTGGATGAATTGAAAATCCGCTTGGAAACCGGACTTACCGGTAACCAAGGCAGCGCCAATGCCATCTATGCGCCCCTCAGCTCACCCAGCGTACCCACGCCGTGGGGTGGCGGATTTTTGGTGACGCGGTATGGAAACCCGGAATTGGCTTGGGAAGAAACACAAACCTATAACGTGGGCTTTAACCTGAACATGTTCAATAACAGGGTACAGGTGGAAGGTGACTTTTACATGAAGAGGACCGATAACCTTTTGCTGCCCAATCCGCTGCCTTGGTACATGGGCACAGAGGGAGAAGGCAGTATCGGCACGCCTACCGTAAACATAGGCTCTTTAGAAAACCGCGGCTATGCCTTTACGATCAATACGGTCAATATCGATAACCGGGCTACATCCTTCAGGTGGAGTTCGAACTTTAACTTTTCAGGATTTAAGACCGAAGTGACCAAGTTTTATTCCGAGTCGGCCTTTATCGATCGTACCGCTTGGTACATGAATGACTTTACCCAGCGGGCAGTGATCGGCCAGTCTCCTTGGTTGTTTTACGGATATCAATATGAGGGGATTTTCCAATCTGTGGAGGACATTGAAGGAAGTGCCATCCCAGCAGATAACAACGGCGAAAGGTTACCCATTGGTGAAGATGATATCTGGGTGGGGGACATTAAGTACAGAGACCTCAATGGAGACAATATCATAGACGAGCGAGATCAGACCTTTATCGGCAACCCTTGGCCAAAATTCACTTTCGGTACCACGCAGACCTTTGAATACAAAGGATTCAAGTTGGATATACTGCTCTTGGGAGCACTTGGAGCAGATGTCTTTAACTATGCACGGTTCAATAATACCAACCCCAATAACATCAACTTGGGCAGAAACCTATTGGTGGAGAGCTTTGATTATGCCAAGGTGGAAACCGATAGTGAAGGGAATCCCTACTTGACCAACCCAGGCACTGATATCCCACGGATCACCGTCACCGATCCCAATGGAAACGGGACACGGATCAGTGATAAGTTTGTGGAGGATGGTTCCTATGTAAGGTTAAAGAACATCAACCTAAGCTATGAATTCGACAAGAACCTTTTGGGATGGCAAAATGTCGTACGGGGTGCACGGCTGTCTTTTGGCGTGCAAAACCTCGCTACCTGGACCAAGTACAAAGGCTATGATCCAGAAGTGGGTGCCTATGTGGGCAATAATGTGGATGCCGCCAACCAGCTGATCGGAGTCGACTATGGACGGTATCCGTCCACCAGAATGTACAATTTCAGCTTGGGCATTGATTTCTAAATAAAAAAATGAGAACAGTCATGAAAAAATATATTCAAAAAGCAATGATGCTGGTCGGAGGATTGACCCTCACTGCAGGCTTGTGGAGTTGTGGAGAGGAGTTTTTGGACAGGCCACCTCTGGATGCGATCGTGGATGCCAACTTCTATCAAAATGATGAGCAGGTATTGGCCGGGACGGCCCCGTTATACAATATTGTATGGTTTTCCTATAATGATAAAGCCTCCCATGGTATTGGAGATGCCCGCGGAGGAATCCTCACATCTGGTTCTTATCAGCTGGAAAATGTCCGTTTCAATACCACCGGTGAAACCCCGGAAAATGGTGCTTCGTGGCGGTCGTTTTACAATGTCGTGGGCCAGTCCAATACCTTGATCAATAATATCGAGCAGCATGCCGGTGAGGAGGTCACAGACCGGATCAGGCGGCATGGTATCGCCGAAGGTAGGTTTATGCGCGGCTTGGCCTATTATTATTTGGTACAAAACTGGGGCCCTGTTCCGATCATTACCAATAATACCACCTTGCTGCAGGATACGACCATCGCCCGAAATACGGTCGAAACGGTATGGCAGTTTATCATCAAGGATTTTCGCTATGCCGTGGACAATTTGCCCGAAAGCTCCGTACAGGAGGGCAGGCTAAACAAGTGGAGTGCGGAAGGCATGCTGGCCAAGATGTACTTGACCCGGGCAGGCATTTCCGGCTCCCGTGATCAGGATGACTTGGACAGTGCGGCCTACTTTGCCAAGCGGGTCATTGACAATAGCGGCGCCACGTTGATGGAAGATTACGAAGACCTCTTCAAAACAGCCAACAATAACAATCAAGAAACCTTGGCGGCATTGCAGTGGACTTACAATGCCGGCAACTTAAATGCTTGGGGTGCCCAAAACTCCGTGCAGGCTTTTTTGGCCTTTGGCTCTGAGATCACGGGCTTCTCTGACGGTTGGGGAGGAGATATTGGTGGTTCCAAGTGGGTGTTGGACCTTTATGATGATTGGGTGTTTGATGAGCGTAGAAAAGCCACTTTTATGTTTCCTGGCGATCACTACGATTACATTACGCAGGTTCCTGCGGGAGGTTCTGCACAAGAACTGCGTGTTCCGGCCCCCAGTGAAGATGCTGGGCAGCCTTACGGCACCCGGGCTTGGGTGAAAAAGTATGTCGTGGGACGGCCTGAGGACAATGACGGAAAAGTCGTGCAGCAGGGCACTGAAATCAATACTTATATATTACGCCTTTCTGATGTTTACCTGATCTATGCAGAAGCGATGCTCGAAACTGATCCTGCAGAGGCGCTCACCTATTATAACATGGTCCGTGAGCGGGCAGGGGTGAGCACCAAAACTTCCATTACTTGGGAAGATATCTTTAACGAGCGGATTTTGGAATTTGCCATGGAGGGACAGGCTTGGTATGAGTTTACAAGGCTCCAGTACTACGATCCCCAGCGGGCTTATGACATGTTGAGTAATCAGGACCGGGGTACATTTAGGATTTATCCGGATCAGATTCCCGATCCTCGCATGTGGGAGGTAGAGATTCCTGAGGACGATACCAGTCCACGGTACTTTGATGTGAATTCGAGTAATTTCCATTTGCCGATTCCTTCGGTGGAGCTTTCCAAAGCACCCAACCTGAGGAAGTCTCCTGTACCTTATGACTTTAGCTCAGAGGAATAGTGATCCGACAACTGAATAGCTCAATAACCAATAACGCAGTAACCCATGGAAAATATTCATAAAAATAAATTCAATATCCTTAGCAGTGCCTTGATCCTTGTGATGGCGCTGTTTTCACTGGCTTGCCAGGAAGATGAGGATGTAGTGACCGGCATGCCCAGTATTGAGCGTGTCCGCTATACGGATCCTGCTACGGCAGACAGTGCTTTTAGTCGCGCCACCTTGGGCAGCACCTTGGCGATCCTTGGAAAGAATTTGGGGACCACCCAGCAGGTGTACCTGAATGACTATCCAGTAGGGGTAAATCCCGCCTATGTCACCAATGAGAATGTGATCGTGACCATTACGGACAGCGTGCCCACCGTGGCTACCAACCCTGATGTACCGAACATGCTTCGTCTGGTCACCAAAGGTGGAGAGACGTCCATCTCTTTTCAGACCTTGCCGCCCGCGCCCCAGATCAGCCGGGTAGCAAACGAATACGTGAAACCGGGGGATCAGCTGACATTGTTTGGACGGTATTATTATTTTATCGATACCGTGTATTTTCCGGGAGAAGATATATTTGTGACCGATGGATTCAGCACCAATAGCACCGGAAGCCGCCTAACCGTGACGGTTCCAGAAGGTGTGGATTTTACCGAAAGCAATTTTGTGACGGTGGTCACCCAAAGTGGTGCCTCGGCTACAAACAGAAGAACCCAAATCTACGATGGCAATGGCATGGTGGCAGACTTTGACACCAATGGTGCACTGGAGTGGCCATGGAACTGGGGCTGGGGAATTTCTGGCAATATGATCGTACCGTCCATTGGTGGCATTGAGGGGATCGATGGTAACTTCGGTGCGATTGATATGGATTTGCCTCCGCAATATGGATGGAGCAATGACAAAGTGATGAATTTCGCCAATTGGAGCGGAGTACAAATTTTCCCAACCAGTCCGATGGATAAATATGCACCTGGTACCCCAGCTGGTAAATTTGATATAAGAATGGAAATTGCAGTGAACACGGATGTATCCATAGAAGATGTAGAACTGCTGATTTGGTATCCCGATATCAATGGGAACGAATTACAAACTTCGGTGCCGCTGACTGATTTTGTAGCTACCACTGATGGTACTTGGTACACGCTTTCTGTGAATATTAGCCAGCTCACGAGCGGTAATGTTAGGCTTAGTACTTATGGAGATTTTCTGGCAGGAAGTGGAGATGGTACCAAGCAGCTTAGACTGGTGGTGCAAAATACCAATTCCTCTGAAAGTATCCCCGTGGTCATGGGCATTGACAATGTGCGCGTGGTAAGGGCAGAAGAATAAAAATATTTGAACAAAAGTTGGATTATGGTTTTGACTCTCGAAGCGGTAAATTGCCGCTTCGAGTTTTACTTCGGCTACGCTCAGTAAACGTTTGGCTGCGCTCAGGAACCTTGGTTGTGCTGATTTTCGGCCTCAGTACACTGCTGTCAAACAGTATTGCAAATTCTGGCTTGGGGGATAGTAATGCTCTTAAGTTAAGGGAAGGTTAGTCTGATCGTCATCCTGAGTGGACCTGTATATTCGCCAGATAGAGTCGAAGGTTGTCGCATGGCCTCGACTCCTAGATTACCGGATAGGCAAGCGCTCGGCCTGACATCCATATTATTTTAGCATTTATGTGTGGTTATCTGGGAAATCTGTGAGAAATTATCCTGCTGATATGTAAGGCATAATCAAAAACAAAACACCCAAAATGAGTAAAATAACCATAAACATCTTATTTTTTTTATCATTGGCGGCGGCCATGTTTTCTTGTGGAAAGCAGGATGAAGCAGTAAAAAGCCCGGCAGCAGATCCACTTTTTGCCTTGCTGCCTCCAGCCCAGAGCGGTGTAGCGTTTCAGAATACCATCACCGAAACTCCGGAAGCGAATGTATTCAAGTACCAATATTTTTACAACGGCGGCGGAGTCGCTTTAGGTGATGTCAATAACGATGGTTTAGCTGATCTCTACTTTTCCGGAAATATGGTAGACAATAAGCTTTACCTTAACAAAGGGAAAATGCAATTTAAAGATATCACCTTAGCGGCAAATGTCGCCGGCAGACCACGGTCTTGGGCCACAGGTGTGTCCATGGTAGATATTAATGGTGACGGGTGGTTGGATATTTACGTTTGTTACAGTGGTGAACTTCCCGAGGAGAGCAGACGTAACCAGCTTTTTGTCAACCAGGGAGTCGATCAAGAGGGGATTCCATATTTTAAGGAAGAAGCCGCAGCATATGGCTTGGATGATCCTGCCTTTACCACTTCGGCGGCTTTTTATGATTATGAAGGGGATGGAGACCTGGATGCCGTGTTGCTCAACCACAACGCGGATCTTTTTCGGAACTTGGATGCCATGTCCTTCGAGTATATCCTGTCCCAAAAGGACAAAAACTCGAGTACCAAGTTGATGGAAAACAGGGGAGGAGAATTTGTGGACATTACTGCCTCAGTAGGCTGGGATGAAAGTCCTCTTTCTTACGGACTGGGCCTGAGTATATCGGATTTCAATGCCGACCAGCGACCGGATGTTTTTCTAGGCAATGATTATTCGGCAGCCGATTACCTGTATATCCAGCAGGATAACCATACTTATACGGATGAGTTAAACCAACGGATGGGCCATACCAGTTTGTACAGCATGGGCAGTGATGCCGCCGATGTGAATAATGACGGATGGATGGACTTTGTCAGCTTGGACATGCTTCCGGAGCAAAACAAACGGCAAAAACTATTGTCTTCCCAGGATAATTATGAGCATTTTAACCTCTTTCATGAAGTAGGCCTTCACCATCAATATATGCGCAATATGCTGCAACTGAACAATGGCGACGGGACGTTCAGTGAGATCGGGCAGCTGGCGGGCATTTCCAATACCGACTGGAGCTGGGCTCCTTTGTGGGCAGATTTTGACCAGGATGGATGGAAAGACCTCTTCGTGGCAAACGGTTTTTTGCGGGATTTTACCAATTTGGACTTTATCAAATACCGCAGTTCTATTTTTAATGTGGGGGCAATGTCCAAGGAGAGTGTTTTGGCGTTGATCAAGGAAATGCCCTCATCAAAAGTAAAAAATTATGTGTTCCAAAATAAAGGGAACCTGCAGTTTACAGATCAGGGAGCGTCTTGGGGGATCGACCACTTTTCCAACAGCAATGGGGCAGCCTATGGTGACCTCGACAATGACGGCGACCTGGACTTGGTCATCAACAACGTCAACTTAGAGGCTTTTATCTATGAAAATAAGCGAAATACCCGTTCGGCACATCATTGGCTGCAGGTGGCCCTTGCCGGAAAAGGAGCCAACACGCATGGTATTGGTGCCAAGGTTTGGGTATACCAAGGCGCTCAGCAGCAGCTGCTTGAACAGATGCCATTCCGCGGATACCAATCCAGTGTAAGTCCAGTGTTGAATTTTGGATTGGCCGGGGAGAAGATCGATTCGGTGAAAGTGGTCTGGCGGGATGGGACGGAACAAACGTTAACAGCGGTAGCATCCAACCAGCGACTGACTTTTGCCCAGGAGGATGCCAAAGCCGTCAACACCACCACCCAAAGGCGAATGCCCCTTTGGGAACCCGTGGAAGGCTCCGCTATGGTCGTTCATGATGATAAGCAGTTCAATGATTTTAAAAGACAGCCGCTGCTGATCAATCCACAGAGTACTTTAGGGCCACCAATGGCCAAGGGAGATGTCAATCAGGATGGACGGCCGGACGTGTTTTTTGGTGGTGGAAAAGGACAGGCTGCCAGTGTGTTCCTTTCTACGGGAACAGATGAATTCGAAAGCGTGCCCCAAGCGGACTTTGAGAAGGGAAAAGATGCAGTGGATGTGGCAGCGGTGATGATGGATGTGGATGGTGATGGCGACCTGGATCTGTATGTAGCCAGTGGCGGTTACCATGATTTGGTGCCGGATGCCGCCTTATTGACCGACCGACTTTATATGAATAACGGAAAGGGGCATTTTACTTTTGTCCCCGATGCTTTGCCACAGATCAAAGAGAATACCGGTACAGTAGTGGAGTGGGATTATAATCAAGATGGATTTCCCGACATTTTTATCGGTGGAACGGTAGTTCCGGGGAGATTTCCAGAGTCGTATCCTTCCAAGTTGCTCCAAAACGATGGGACAGGGAAGTTTAGATTGGCACCAGATGGGCTGAAGGATGCTTTTTCGTCACTGCATTTGGTGACCGATGCCAAGGTCGCTGACTTGGACCATGATGGGACTGGGGAATTGGTGGTAGTGGGCCGTTGGATGGGAATTGAAGTGTTTGATGTGGTGGATGGAACCGTGAAAAAAGTGACAGACGATTATTTTGATCAGGATTATGTTGGCCTATGGAATACGTTGTTGTTAGAGGACTTGGATGGTGATGGCAGCCTCGAACTGTTGGCCGGAAACTTAGGACTGAATTCCCAGATCAAAGCGAGCAGGAAGGAGCCTGCAGCATTGCTTTTTAAGGATTTCGATGGTAATGGGGCAGTGGATCCGATCTTGTCCTTTTTTATCCAAGGAGAATCCTATCCCTACGTTACCAGGGATGAGCTGTTTGAGCAAATCAGTAATAAGCGAACAGCATTCGATGATTATGCCAGTTATGCAGAAGCCAAAATTACCGATATCTTTTCATCGGAAGAATTGGAAGGTGCGCAAAACTATCAGGCGACGACATTGGAAACCACCTTATTTACCCAGACGGAAACCGGGCGGTTTAAATTATTGGAATTACCGATTCAAGCCCAGTTTTCACCTGTTTATAGTGTAGTAGCGCTTTCAGTGGCGGAAGGAAAACAGCTTTGGCTAGGAGGAAATATTCACCAAACCCGCATAAAACTGGGTGACACCGATGCCAATCATGGTGTGCTCTTGGAAATGGACAAGACGGGCCATTTTCAATATGTCGACCAAAACACCAGTGGATTTCAGATTCAAGGAGATGTCCGTAGCGCCTTGCAGCTGGAGAATGAGTTGTGGGTAGGGGTGCATGACCAGCCATTGCTGAGATTTCGAAGAAAAGAACATTAACCCATATAACCTATGATAACCCCACAAAACGTATTTCAATGGTGTTTCGTGATGACACTTTTGTTGGTAGCATGTAAAAATAACGGACCATCTGACGAGCCGACGCCAGTGATTCGCTTAAACCAAATTGGCCATTATCCTGCCAGTGAAAAAGTGGCCATTGTGATGAAAAAAGCGGAAAGTGATGCTTTTCATGTGGTATCCAAGGAAACAGGCAACCCGGTCTTCGAAGGGAATCTCGTGAAAGTCACTTCATCTACCGTTCCGGAAAGAGAAACTTGGAAAGCTGATTTCAGCAGTGTTACGGCACCTGGAATGTACCACATCCAAATCGATGGCGTAGGAAGTTCTCATCCCATCATGATCAGTGAGTCTCCTTATGATGGGCTTCTTTCCGCTGTTTTAAAAGGTTTTTATTTCCAGCGTGCATCCACAGCGTTGGATTCGGCAGTTGCAGGGAAGTGGGCGCGAGCAGCAGGTCACCCCGATGATCAGGTATATGTGCATGCTTCAGCAGCGAGCCCCACCAGGCCAGCAGAAACGGTGATTGCTGCTCCAAAAGGCTGGTATGATGCAGGCGACTATAACAAGTACATCGTCAACAGCGGCATATCGATGGGGACAATGTTGTCGCTTTATGAAGATTTTCCCGATTATTTTTCAAAAAGTAGCTGGGACATTCCCGAAAGCTCCAACGCCTTGCCAGACCTTTTGGATGAAATCCTTTGGAATTTGGACTGGATGGCAGAGATGCAAGATCCCGAAGATGGTGGGGTTTACCATAAGTTGACCACGGCGAAGTTTGCAGGAATGGTCATGCCCGAAAAGGCCACAGCCAAACGCTATGTCGTCCAGAAATCAACGGCCGCTGCCTTGGATTTCGCTGCCGTAATGGCACAGGCGGCCCGTGTCATGAAAGATTTTCCAGTACTGGAAAAGCGTAGCAAAGAGTGGCAGGCGCAGGCAGAGGCCGCGTGGACGTGGGCAATGGCCAACCCTCACCAGCTGTACGAGCAGGAGAAGATGAATGAACAACATGATCCTGATATTACCACGGGGGCTTATGGTGACAGTCAATTGCAGGACGAATGGATCTGGGCTGCCTGTGAGCTCTATTTGAACACGGGGGAGGAGCGGTATTTGGAAAAACTACCTGATGCTTCGGCCATTTCTTTCACGGTCCCCAGCTGGAGCAATGTGGCTTGGTTGGGATATTATTCGTTGTTACGACACGCAGATAAAAAGACTTCCCTCGCACCTTTGGTAACGGCATTGACTGGTACGTTGGAGGCCGTCGGTGACGAATGGCTTACGCAAATGGAGGGGACTGCTTTCCACTCGGTCATGGGAAAGGATCCTAAGGATTTTGTCTGGGGAAGTAATGCGGTGGCCGCCAATCAGGGCGTTGCACTGATCCAACTGTATAAGCTGAAAGGACAGTCTGCTCACTTATCGGCTGCCAAGGCTAATTTAGATTATTTGCTGGGAAGAAATGCCACTGGATATTGTTTCGTCACGGGATTTGGTGCACAATCCCCCATGCATCCTCACCATAGGATATCTGAGGCAGATGGTGTCAAGGAGCCGATTCCAGGCCTTTTGGTGGGTGGGCCAAACCCAGGACAGCAAGACGGATGTAACTATCCTTCGGGAGTTTTTGATGAGTCTTATGTGGACCACGTCTGCAGTTATGCCAGCAATGAAATTACCATCAACTGGAATGCTCCCATGGCCTATTTGATTGGGGCAATGGTGGCCATGGAGCCATAAAAAAGTGATGTATATGGCAGGTAACTAGGGAAAAAGGAGCTGTTCCTGATTTTATTCAGGAACAGCAGAAGGGATTACTTCAATATCTGCTCGATATTCGCCAGTTCCTCATCGGAAAAGGAGCAGTTGTCGAGGCATTTTAAGGAATCTTCCAGTTGGGAGGTTTTACTGACCCCGATCAAAACGGAAGTGATGCGGACATCTTTTAGGAGCCATGAAAGTGCCATTTGGGCAAGGCTCTGTCCACGGCTTCGGGCAAGTTCGTTGAGTTGGTTGATTTTGGAAAGGGTATCTTCCGTGATGGCGGACTTTTGGAGGAAACCGTGGGATTTGGCAGCGCGGGAATCCTCAGGAATGCCTTTGAGGTATTTGTCCGTCAGCAAGCCTTGTGCGAGTGGGGAAAAGGGAATGCAACCCACGCCTTCATCTCCCAGGACATCGAGCAGTCCACCTTCTACCCATCTTTCAAACATGGAATATTTTGGCTGGTGGATCAGGCAAGGGGTGCCCAGTTCTTTTAAAATGCCAATGGCCTTGGCCGCATCTTCCGCTTGATAATTGGAGATTCCGACATAAAGTGCCTTTCCTTGGCGAACGATCAGGTCTAGGGCGGCCATGGTTTCTTCCAATGGCGTGTCGGGATCAGGGCGGTGGTGATAGAATATATCCACGTAGTCCAGCTTCATCCGCTGTAAACTTTGGTCAAGACTGGAAACCAAATACTTTTTGGAGCCCCATTCTCCATAAGGGCCTTCCCACATATAATATCCTGCCTTGGTGGAAATTACCAGTTGGTCCCGGTAGCCCTGAAAGTCACTTTGGAGGATTTTGCCAAAATTCTCCTCAGCACTTCCGGGAGGCGGCCCGTAGTTATTGGCCAAGTCAAAATGGGTGATGCCAGCATCGAATGCGGCTTGGAGTATTTTTCTGGAATTTTCAAGTACATCTACATGGCCAAAGTTATGCCAAAGACCAAGCGACAGGGCGGGCAGCTTTAGGCCGCTTTTACCGCATCTGCGATAGGTCATGTGATCATATCGGTTTTTGGAAGGTTGATAATCCATAGGTTTTTTTAGCTGTTTTTTTCAGCGATGAATATACTAAATGCGAAAGTTTCTTTCAGTTTTATGTGGAAAGAAAGTGCCCGGGAAAGATTTTTTTTATTCACTAACCAAGCTATATGTTATGTATGTTAGTTTTAAAATTGGCTACAAAACATAGGGACATGGGAAACTTTGTATTTATATAAGAAATTATATGAAATATCTAAAACATTATTTAAAAAGCATTTTTTTATATAAAAAACGGTAATTTGTTGTTTGTTAAAAAAATAATAATCATCTTAGTATCAACATAAAGGAGCAGAGTAAGGATAGTTTTTAAATACTCTTGACCTAGGTTGTTTTTGTTTCATTTCACTATGATAAGGTATGGTTATGAAGCTGAATCAAGATTTTTCCGGTGGCGAATTGATAGCCGGACTAGATGTCTGCCGAAAGCCAACAGCTGTGTTGGATTATATTCCCTTAATGGAAAGGGAATTTAACAGGGTAGAAACGATTATCGGCAAAGAGCTGACGCCTGCCGCGGCCTATCATTATTATGATTTCTATGACATGGCATGTGAGATCAAAAGGATGTTGAAAGAAAAACGATTGGCAGTAAAGGAAGCGTGGGGAAGGGAAATGATCGAGAAAAATGTGGCCACTTGTGATCAACTAGGAGAAATGACGTTATGGAATATCCTGATAAATATGGTAAACATTGATCATATGGATCATGGATATTTGGAAAAAAAGATAAAGGATAAAACCATTTTAAAAATATTGAGGGCACTCAAAGATTCTTTTCGTTGATTTTTTAATATGTCAAACTTGGTGAAAAAAAAGGTTCAGGGATTTTTTCTGGACCTTTTTACTTTTTATCTAAGCGATGCCGTTACAAATAAGGATCAAGCATAAAAGATGGTGCTATCCTATTTCGATGGGTAAATATGATCTTCGCCTCCTTTGGTTGCTACTTGGCCACGGATGAACGCTGATAAACACAGATAGGATGCTTAAGGCGTTGCAAATCCGTGGTATGGTGTATGATGTAACCT